>Ga0074195_1000151_pt1 | contig 163392 bp, 123 predicted proteins | sample EPASupsiteHSE623_FD_64525 | JGI IMG/M metagenome (GOLD analysis project Ga0074195, IMG submission 64525) | Bioremediated contaminated groundwater from EPA Superfund site, New Mexico - Sample HSE6-23 | ecosystem: Environmental > Aquatic > Deep subsurface > Groundwater > Contaminated ... | reverse complement strand
GGTCAAATGGAATTGCCATGATTAGAAAACTATATTCATTTCCGAGTGATGTTTGTAAAATCATGTCAATTTCATACGGTTATATTTTCAAATTAACCAACTACAATTTGCGTATCTGGCGCCATTGCTTCGAAACTCATTGCCAACGGTATGGAACTCGCCAATAAACTCATCTTGGGCGTAAACTATGGCGTTCATGGCTCGTTTCATATTTTCAGATTTAATGCGAATGTTTGTTGACGTTTTTGTCTTCTGAACCAGACTGCGGCCATCAGCATCAGTACAGTTCCGAAAACAGAAATATAGTAAGAACTTGATATAAAAAAGTTTATCCAGCTAAGATTGGGAGAAAAAAAGTTTTTAAAGCTGAAAGAAGCAATGCTGGAAAGGTATCCGAACGAATCGGCCAGGTACATCACGAAACCGATGTTTCCCGGGTATTTGAAAGCCGCGATGATTCGTTCAAAAAGCAACGCATTAAAAGGAATATAGGCGAGATATAAACCCAGTCCGGTCAGGATCATCCACGCCAGGCCACTCATGCTCCCTTTCTGAAAAGCAAAAGCCCCCGCACCGATCATGAGAAAACCGACGATGATCACGGCAATATTGGCGTACAGCGCAAGCGTATTATCTTTTATGAACGAAAAAAGCCCCAAAACGAGAAGCGTTCCGATGCCAACCGGAATTTCAGAAGCGGTAAAGATCTGCGGATCGTCGGTATAACCCAGGCCGGCCCAGATTTCCACAGCAAAGTTGTCGCGCATTTCCCTGAAAATGCTCAGGCCGGCATAAGCCAGTATCAGCAGGACAATTGCTGTTGCAAAACGGTTGAAAAACTGAAGACGATCGCTTAGCTTCATCGGCCTGCGTTCAGTCCGCAATGCAATATCTTCGTTATTGGGGCGGGGAACCTGATCGATCAGAAAAACGAATAGTACAAGGGGTAACAAAAACAAAAGGCCGGTCACGAAAGGCATCCAGTATTCACTTACTCCCCAATCGACCATCAGCCATTTCCCAACCGTCTTTACAAAACCAGACGCGAAAATGAAACTGGTGCTCAGAACAGCGCCCAATATTTCGGTATATTTTCTTCCTTCCAGGTATGCAAAAACGAGACCCCAGATCATACCCAAAGGCAAGCCATTCATAAACAGGAAAAGAATCTTTGCAGGGCCGGGGATGAGCGCGAAAAAGAGCAAGGCAATTTCTGCCAAAAGCACCAGGGCAATTATGCTCGCGGCCCGTTTTTGCCCGGGCATTTCCGAAACCACTTTAATCCCGATAAACTTGGAGACCGTATAGCCAAGAACCTGCGCTGCAATAAACCAGATCTTAAGGTGAAGCCCCCATAAATACTGATCATCATAAGTCGCCACCGTAAAAGGCTTCCGGAAAGCATACATGCTTGAATAGACAGCAAACGCAACAAAGCCCGTGTAAGCTATAAAAAACCAATCCGGTTTTTTTTGAAGCCAGTTTTGAATCCTTCCTGCAAACCTCATCTATACCATGTTTACAAATAGTAAAATATACTATCGTAAAAATACCGGCTTCATGTTTCAAAACAGATACATTCTTGTTACAATCTTATTAATTAAACCATTGCCATTAAAACAATTAGACAACTAACGTTAAAATTATAGTTATATTTGCAGCATAACTTCAATCCTCCTGTTTTTGAATATATTTAGTATTTATAAACTTTATGAATTCTGCAATTCTATTATCCATCGGTAAAAAAGTACACGAGATCCGTACATCAAAAAAGATGAAACTGGTTGAGTTGGCTGCTTTGGCGAATGTAAGCAAAGGGCTGCTTTCTCAAATTGAAAACGGACGTACCATCCCCTCGCTGCCGGTTTTGCTGCAAATTATTAAGGCGCTGGACATTGGTTATTCAACATTCTTTGAAGGAATTGAAAACCAGCCGGCAGGAAATTATATGCTGCAGAGGAAAGAAAACTATACGCTGACCGAAAAGGAAGAAGCCCGGGGCTTCAGCTATTTCTCGATCCTTTCGGGAAGCGCCGGGAATGCGGCCTTACAGTTTTACATTCTGGAACTGGAACCGGATGCCAGCAGGGAAAAGGTCGTCACCAACGGGTACACCTATCTCTACCTGTTACAGGGAAAGGTCGATTATATCCTTGATCGGGAAATATTGACGCTTCACGAAGGGGACTCTTTGTTTTTCAACGGCAATGTTCCGCATGTTCCGAAAAATAATTCCGGATCACAGGTCCGGATGCTTGTTGTCTATATTTTATCTTCAGAAAAATAAATCGTTATGACAAACATTCAATTAGTTGTTTTCGATATGGCCGGCACAACGGTCACCGATCAGAATGAAGTGGAAAGCTGCTTTGTCCAGGCGGCAGACAATACCAGTTTACCCTACTCAAGGGATGATATTATGTCGATGATGGGCTGGTCTAAAAAACGGGTGTTCGAAATTTTATGGGCGAAGGCAAAACCCGGATCGTCAGTTACCGGCCTAAATACGCTTGTTGAACGCTCCTATCAGGAATTCAAAATGATTCTTGAAAACCACTATCGTCTCGCCGCAGTTACACCGACAGCGCATTGTTTGACAGTGTTCAATGAACTGCGTTCCCGGGATATAAAAATCGCATTGACAACCGGTTTTTACAGGGAAGTGACCAATATTATCCTTGCCCGGTTGGGCTGGGACCAGGGATTGGACAAACATTACCTGGGCGGCAAGGATTCCCTCATTCAGCTCTCAGTTGCTTCGGATGAGGTTGCCCAGGGACGTCCGGCGCCGGATATGATCCTGAAATGTATGGAAACGCTGCATGTTGATGACCCAAAAAACGTCATCAACATTGGTGATACACCTTCTGACCTGGAAGCGGGCAAACGGGCCGGATGCCTTTACAGCCTGGGAATTTGCAACGGTACGCATACAAGGGAACAACTGGCAGCCCTGCCGAATGACGGACTCTTACATAATCTCGCTGAGCTGATCAATTACCTTTAGCCACCTCATCTTGTCAAAGACGGCAGATAGAAAGAATTACACTGCTGAAGATTTCGTGAAAAGATACTGAACTTTTTCCTGAAAGTTCCTGTACTTTTCGGTGTTGCTTGATCAACGTCTGTTTGGGCAACGATTGGTTTCCGTCATTTGGCCTTGAGCAACGCTTTCATTGTATAGAAAATCTGCGTATTCGGGTAAACCCCCATAAAGCCGGATGAACCCGGTCCATAAGCAAAAACGGGCAGCATGACGGGTGTATGGTCATCGGTCATATAGCGGGCTGTGACCAGACCGTTCCGGTCTCCGTCCACCAACGTAAGACCACCGGTTTCATGATCGGCAGTAACCACCACCAGGGTTTCACCATTGCTGTCGGCAAATCTCAAAGCTTCCCGGATGGCCAGATCAAAGCTTAACGTTTCAACCACCGAGCCGGGAAAAGAATTGGCATGACCTGCATAATCAATCTTGGCTCCCTCTACCATCAGGAAAAAGCCACGCTCACTGGCATGGGTCAGTTTTGTTATTGCTTCCCGTGTCGCCCAGGCCAGTAAGTCCAGCGTCTCCCCGGTTGCTGCCAGATCCATACGGGAGTCCGCGCAGATTACCGGATCGTCGGCAAGATTAATTTCTCCGATATCTGTCGTTATCCGGTAGATCTTCTTTAATTGGTCCATAAACCCGGTTGCATCTTCCCTTCCGGTAAACACTTCCAGCCCGCTGCCGTTCAACAACGTTAGCTTTCCGTCCAGTAACCAGTCGGTAATTTTGTCTGTATCATCCCGTTCGGTAGTGTGCCCGTAGAAGGCGGCCGGTGTGGCGTCGGCCAGGTTTCCAAGGGTAACAACCCCGCAAGCCAGACCTAAATCGTACGCGACATCAGTAATCGAAGGGTAAACCTCTCCGGTCTCACTCATGCTGATATGGCGGTTACAATGAGCTTTACCGGTTGCCAGTGCACTGCCTCCCGCTGCAGAATCTGTTGTAAAAGCATCTTTCGGGGTGTTCGTCTGTAAACCAATATGCTTAAAATTTAAAAGAGTCAGTCCGTTATTGACTGCGCCGGCTGCATAAATCTGTGCCAATCCCATGCCATCCCCGATCAGGAAAATGATATTTTTTACCTTTGATCCAACACCATCATTCCGATAGGTCGGTTGATAGATCTCAATGCCCTTTGTTAACTGTAGTTTTTCGATATCAAATCCCTGAAAGCCGGAAGTCGTTTTATCCAGGCGATCCGTTTTTGTCACCCCTGAAGCATTTCCCTGCTCATTTCCTGTTATCCGGAAGTTTTTGTTGCCAAAGTCATGGAAAAAATCGGCGCAGGCTTCCGGACGATCCGTATTGATGAGATCAACCCCCATATAATGAAAGGTATTCCAGGCGGTAACGGAGTTGGGCGTTCCCCAAAAACGCACTGGTTTCCCCATGGCGTGCACCTGATTGATAACTGACTGGACCTTAACCTTCTCATCTGTTTTTAGCGATCCTTTCCCATTCCAGCGGGCATATTCAGAAAACGGAGCACTGATCAGCGCAAGCCGTGTTAACTGCTCAGGAGTATAATCCAGCCCAAGCCGCCCGTCGAAAGAAATGAAGGCCGGGTAATCTGAAAAATCGACAGGATCAGGCATGTTACCGCTTATGACGACCTGAACCGCATGGGGATTGACCGAAGGATCAAAAACATCGGGATAGGCTTTAAGCTTTTTCAGTATCCAACCGAGGGCCGGTTCAGCCGGACTTTTCAGATCGATCATCAACTGCATCCGGTCATCCGTATCTTTCCACGTTTTCCCGCCATTCTGTTTAAAGATTTTTATGATCGGTTGAAGATAAAGATCATCCAGTGTGAGATCCGGGTCCGGATTGTCCGCATCATGTCCGACCAGCAACTGGTCTTTTTCTTTTCCGGCAAAGACATCTGCTTCGAACGAATAGATCCGTTGCGCATAAGCCTGGTAAAAAGGCACGGTTTGCCGGTAGTCGTTGTGCGAATGGATCAGGATCCGTTGCGCAATTGCAACACTTCCTCCCCAACATGCTATTATTAACAGAACCAGGAGTTTCCGAAAATTTTCCCATACTGAATTAGTCATACACAAAACTATTAAAGAATTAAAAATGATAGTGACAGGCCATTTTCTCAATGGCATCTGTCACTATCCTGCTGATTTCCATCCTTAAAGAAAATTAATTGCTTTAACCGGCCGGGTTTTGTTTCAGTGCACCTCCGGCCTTTGTTACCTCATCCGGATCATAAGGAAACACCAGGTCATAGGCCGGATTATAGGTCCTTGAATTCCATATAGTGCCTTTGGACCAGGAAGAAGCGGGATTATCCCGGTTCTCATAAATACGTCCGTATTTGGGCTGATTCAATATTTCGGTCTGTTCCCAACGTTTCAGGTCCATAAAACGATCAGTAAATTCACCGGCCAGCTCACACCGGCGTTCATGCATCAGATCGTTCATGGTTGCCGTACTCAACTCATCGAGTCCCGCACGGGCTCTTAACCTGTTCAGTTCCGTGGCGGCCGAGGCATTTTCTCCAAGATGAATCAGGGCCTCTGCTTTAAACAAGACCATTTCCGCATGTCGGATGATCGGAAGGTCGAGATCTGTGGTCGGGCGGTCTCCGTTGCTGGAAACCGTAGTTCCCACTGCATTGCTGTAGGTGAAGGGTTCCATATATTTGGCCAGCATAAAACCGGATTCCAGGTCAGACGAAGAATAGAAGGTCCGGGTCTCCCCGAAAAGGACAAAGGTATCTCCGTACTCGTACAGGGTTACGCCCCGTCTCAGATCGTTCTCTTCAAATTCTTCGTAAAGACCAAGTGTTGGCTTCATGTATCCCCAGCCGTTATAAAGCCCCCAGGCTTTGTTCTCCAGTACGACTCCCGGGAAAATACTCCCTCCCTGGGTGCTTCCGGAAGAATTGACAGACCAGATGTACTCTGAACTCTGGTTGTTTTCAATGGTAAACACCTCTTTAAAACTATCCAGCAGATCTCTGCCTCCTTCGTCCTCAATCTGATCGACCAGGTCCGGAATTAACTCCCATTTCGATTCATCGTGATAGGCCCAGTAAGCATATACTTTCACCTCGAGAGCCCAGGCTGCAGCCCGGTGTGCCCGGCCATAATCTTCTTCTCCGTATTCTTCAAACAAGGGAAGCAGTTCTGCCGCCTTTTCCAGGTCCTCTATGATCAATTCATAATTCTCCATTACGGTAGCCCGTTGCTCCGGAATACTGTAGTTATAATCTTCAAAATCCTCATAGCGGTCAAACGGGACTCCCTGATCTGCCCGCCCGTAACGATAGGCCAGGTAAAAATGACAAAAGGCGCGCATAAAATATGCTTCACCCAACCGGATTTGCTGAACCGCTGAAATATCTTCGCCTTTAGCCAACAAGCCGGAAACAACCCAGTTGGCACGGGCAAGATAAGTATTAAAAGCACTCCAGTTGGCTGCCAGCGGATCTTCGTCGCCATTAAAGTTGAAGTTAGCCAGGTTGGTATAGGTCGTATTCCTGGTCCTGCCGTAAATAAAGTCGTCGCCACAACCGGCCTGTTCATAGAACAGGTTCCGCCCGAAAACATCTTCCAGGCTAAAAATATCATAGACGGCATCCATAGCATCCGAAGCGTCCTGATCGGTAGAGAAAAACGTGCTCTCACCGGGCGTCTGTTCGGCAGTAACATCCAGAAATTCAGAACAGGAGACAAACAGGAGCCCGCCCCATATGATCACGCTGCAGATAAACATCTTCATGAGTAGAGTAATTTGCTTGGTATTGCTCTCTTTACGAGCGATAGCACGAGGGATTCGTTTCATATGATGATTCAGATTAATAAGTTAATTTAACAGTAAATGAAAAAACCCTTGAAACAGGATATTTCAGTTGATCCAGGCCGATCCCGCCAACTTCAGGATCAATGCCGGTATATTTGGTGAAAGTATGAAGGTTTTCCACGCTTGCAGCAGCAGACAGGGAACTGCTCCGCAGGGAAAGTACAGATGATTTATGCAATAGCTCCGTTAAATCGTATGATACCGTTATATTCTTGATCCTTAGATAAGAAGCATCCTCAAGGTAATAATCAGAGGTGGTATCAAAATTTCCGTTAACATCATTCGCTGTCAGCCGGGGAATGGAGCTTCCGGTATTCGTTTCGGACCAGGCGTCGAGGATATCGGTAGAACGGTTAAAATTACCGACCGATTCATTGAGAAAAAGGTACTTGGATGCATTGAACGCTTTGGATTTCGCCGCTCCCTGCAACATGAAACTAAAGCCAAGATTCCGGTAATTAAATCCTGCTGTCAGCGAACCTGTTATTTTAGGGATATAACTTCCCATATAGATTTTATCGTTGCTGTCGATAAGACCGTCATCATTCTGATCGATAAATTTAAGGTCGCCTGCCTGTGCATTGGGTTGAATAACGGTTCCATCAGAGCTTACATAATTCCCCGCTTCCTCGTCTGACTGAAAAATACCTGCCGTTTTGATCAGGTAGTAAGAGTACAGCGGTTTACCTTCTGCTGTCTGATAAGGATAATGGGTATTACGAAAACTATCGTTATGGGTCCACACCGATTTCTCGCCGGTATCGGTTAAGGAGCCTATATCGGACACCCAGTTTTTGAGTGTCGAAAAATTAGCATTGACAAACCAGCTAAAATCTTTGCCAATCACATCATTCCATCCTGCCACCAATTCCAGTCCTCTGTTCCTGATCTCACCCTGATTGACCAGCATACCGCTAACGCCTAAGTAAGTAGGCCAACCGGAAGTTTGCTCTTGTATCAGATCATAGGTCCTTTTTTCAAAATAGTCGGCAGAAACAGACAACCGGGTCTTAAACAGATTCATATCCAGACCGACATTTGTCTGTTCGGAAGTTTCCCAGGTCAGATTTTGATTATAAGCTGTTCCCAGATAAATCATATTCGTGGCATAAGGAGAAGTACTCCCTACCTGCCCGCCATAGTTGCCCACTTTGATGGATAAAGTCGGGTCGCCGTATGCATAATCGATAGATCCCAGGTTGCCGACCCTTCCCCAGCTTGCCCGTACCTTGAGCAAGGTCAGGAGATCATTTTCAGGAAGGAATTTTTCAGAGGAAATTTTCCAGGCTCCGGTCACTGCCGGAAAATCACCCGATTTGTGTCCGTCCGGCAAACGCCCGGCATAATCCCGTCTCCAGGAAGCCGTCATAAAATAACGGTCGTCATAACTGTAAGCTAAACGACTGACAACCGAAACGTTCTTATCGCTTTCATAAGAATCTTTTGAGTTCAGCATGGTCGATGCCCAGTTCAGATACTGGTAAGCTTCCGATTCATTTTCGAAATCCTCCGCACTGGCCTCGAAACCCCTTTTGGAATAGCCATTGGCTGTGGTAGATACCATTCCCCCGACCGTGTGTTTCCCAAAGCTGTTATCATAATTTGCCGTATTTTCCGCCTCCCAGTTGGAAGAAGTATACGTGGAATACTCCAGCGTATTATTATCATTTATTTTACCGGGTTCCAGGCGTCTCGGTGTGAAATTCTTATAAAAGTAGTTCGCCCCGCGATAGGAAAACCGGCTGGTGAACTTAAAGCCCGGGAAAAGATTCATCAGATCAAGAAAAGTGGAAGTAGCGACCGTTCTTGTTTTATCAATAGTCGTGTTGGCGGTCAGGATACGGACCGGATTCACCACATCCCCGTGAATATCGGCATACGTAGCCTGTCCTCCATAATATTCGGCCGAGTAAGGAGCAGTACCGCCATACTGGCCGGCGGGGCCGTAAGTCCCGTCGTAATAGGCCTCCGCATTACGGGGCATCATCAGGGCAGACAGAACTGCGCCATAATACCCGTTATCGGTGTCCGCGCCCCTCTTCCAATGGTTGGTCCAGGTCAGGTCCTCCCGGATTTGCACATACTTGCTGATCTTAAATACAGAATTATAACGGGCCCGGAGATATTTGTTAAAGGTACTGATCAGCGTACCCTCATCGTTATCATACTGAAGTGAGATCCGGTTGGAAAAATTCTCTGTTCCGGCATTGAACGCCAGGTTATGGCGCTGGTACAGGGCCGAACGAAAAATCTCGTCGATCCAGTCGGTCCGGGTTGTTGCAATATACGGGTTCACGGATGAATCCCAGCCATTGGGCATACTGTAACCGGCTGCTTCATAGGATTGTTGCCTGACGCTTTTTTCCTGCTCAATGGTTAACGATTGCGGAAGGTTTGCTGCCGAGCGGATGCCTATAGTCCCCTCGTAGGTCACAGAAGGCATCCCTTCTTTGGCCTTTTTTGTCGTAACCAGAATAACGCCGGCAGAGCCGGAATAGGCGCCGTAAATCGCGGCCGAAGCAGCATCCTTCAGTACGACCATCGACTCCACCTCGTTAATGCTGAACGGCGCGTTGGGAACCCCGTCAACTACCCATAAGACATCTTCACTCGACTGAGAACCCTGTCCGCGGATCACAATTGAAGGCGTCGAAGTCGGGTCACCTCCGTCATTCACAACGGTCACACCTGCGATTTGTCCCTGAAGCATACTTGCCGCACTTGTAACCGGACGGCTTTTCAAGGTTTCCATGTTTTCCAGTATACCGATAGATGCCGACAGGTCAGCTTTCCGGGTATTGGCACCATAGCCCATCACAACGACCTCGTTCAACTGATCAATATTTTCAGACAAGCTGATTGTCAGAGATTCTTCTTTTTCTATCGATACTTTTTTCCCGGAATAACCAATGTAACTGAATTGCAAAACAGAACCGACAGGAACCTCTATCGCAAAACTTCCCTCGCTGTTCGTAATCGTACCTCTCAGTGTACCATCCAACACAACACTCACCCCAATCAAGGGTTGACCTGCTATATCGGTTACCCGTCCCGTAACTTTTACATTCGGTGCCTGCGGCTGATCTGCCTGGGAATCCGTGCTGCCGGCAAGGGCAAGGATGATCCCCGAGAGCAGGAAAAAAGCAATCAGACTCCATGTTCTCAGAATCGAATAAGCCATATTTACACCTGTTCTTAATGAATAATTTGATTTTTTCATAATTTGGAAATCGTTTTTAAGTTATGAATACGCAGTTCATAGATTTAAACTTTTTATCGGAGTATTGCCATACTATCCGATAAACACGCGACCTGCCTGTTACCCGGCTGATCAAAGTTGACGGTGAAGGTATCCCGAATCGGGAATTCCGACGGGGACAGATTTAACTAAAATGGTGGATACAGCTTGCAGCAGGGAGATGATTTTTCCTCAAAACGTGGACTTTTCTTACATTAATCATGACTTAACACAACGGTGATTTTGGGATAAAATCAAATGGAAGAAGTCTCCGCATTTTCTGTCTGCAACTCGCGGTATTTTGAAGGACTCATCCCAACTTCCCGGATAAAACAACGGCTGAAATACTTCGGATCATTGAACCCAACCTGATCGGCCACTTCGTTGATTGTCATACCTTCTTTAGCTAACAGTTGTTTGCTTCGCTTAATGCGGACCGACCGGATAAAATCAGTTGGCGTCAGCTGTACCAAATCCTTCAGTTTTCGATAAAACTGCATCGCACTCATCCCTAATTCAGAGGCCAGCTCAGCCTGTCCAAAGTCAGGATCGGACAACTTCTTCTCTACCGCCGATTTTAAGCGTATCAAAAAGCGATCGTCAAAGGTTTCCACCTTTTCATCTTCGGGTTGAATGGCTAAATCAACACTTACAGCCTTTATCAGCCGCTGGTCACGATTCAGCAAGTTGGATAATTTCACATCCAGCAACTCAGCGTCGAAGGGTTTCGTGATAAAGTCGTCAACTCCGGCTAAAAGAGCTTCCTTGCGGTTTTCATTTTGGTTTAAGGCTGTTAAAATTATAAATGGCGTATTTTGGTAACGGGAATCTTTCCGGACAAGTTTGCAGAATTCAATCCCGTCCAATTCGGGCATCATCCAGTCCGAAAGAATCAGCTTAATTCCTCCTTGTTTATTCAGAAACCGAATAGCCTCCATCCCGGTCTTACATGCAACAACCGTATATTTGGAGGATAACAGTCTTTTCATATATTCGCGGAACTCATCATGATCCTCAACCAACAGGATCCGCTCGCCGGCATGATTTGAACCTTCTGCTGAATCCAACCCGGCCGGACCGGATCCTGATCCGGAAGCTTTTTGAGGATCAGAAACCAGGACTTCCGATAATGGTCTGAGCAGGGGCAGACGAACCTGAAAGGTACTGCCTTCACCCTCGATGCTTTCAACAGCTACCTGACCACCAAGTAGTTTTACAAAATCGTTGACCAAAGACAAGCCAATACCTGAGCCTGAATTCTTGGCAGATATTGATTTCCCAACCTGGTAGTAGCGCTCAAATATCAGTTGAATCCGGTCGGCGGGGATACCAATACCGTTATCGGCTACCACCATTTCCAGCTCTGTTCCCTGAACTTTCAACCGACAATGAATACGTCCTCCGTCGGGAGTAAATTTCAAGGCATTCGTAAGCAGATTGAAAAGGATTTGTTGCAATTTATCAAAATCATACCGGCATTGGTACTCTTTCTCCTCACAGAGAAACTGAAAATCCAGGCCGTTCATTTTGGCTTGCTCTGCAAATTGTCTGAACACGGAATAACAGATCTCCACAACATCGCCGTGTGTATAAACCAATTGCAATCCGCCTGTTTCCAATTTCCGTTTATCGAGCACCTGTTCCAGTAACTTCACAACATATTCCGAATTTCGCTGTATCTGTTCCAATTTTGGCCGAAACTCCGGGGGGAGCAACGGACTCTCAATCAGTTCATTCAAAGGCATTTTTATCAAAGACAAGGGAGTTCGGATATCATGTGAAATGTTCATATAAAACTGCTGTTTAACCAAACTCAACTCTTCCAGTTTTTGGTGCATTTCAAATAAGTGATCGCGCTGAGCCAGAATCTGATCGCGTTGAGCCGCGACTTCGGCGTTCTTCTCTTCCAACGAGTGATTAATTACCTGCAACTGCCTTTTTTGTCTTTCGATCTTTTTTGTTCGTTTAGCTACTTTCTCCTCCAGTTTCAGGTTTTCTTTCCGGATTTTTAGAATGCGCAAACGGCTGTAAACAATAACAGCCACGCCAAAGCCAATCAGCACAACGATCCAAAAATAAATCTCCATCCAAAAAGGCTTTCCGATCGAGAAATCAATTACCGGAGAGGGTGCCGACCACTGGTTATCGGCATTGGCCGTCTTAACAAGCAAACGATATTTTCCCGGTGGCAGCTTTAAATAGTCGATCCGCTGGATCGCCCCTTCAAAGGTCCGGAAATGCTTATCGACAGGAATTAGCTGGCAGGCTATTTTGCTTTTTTGCGGCGCATTTATCTGAATCGCCTTCATTGCCAGCGATAAATTGTTTTCCCATGAATTAAAAGAAAAAACCGTATCACGGTCCCGGGAATAAGCAGATTGATCGATTTGCTTTCCGTTCACGGAAACTGACTCCAGCATAACTTCCGGGAAGTTTCGGGAGGTTTTCAAAGAATCGGGGTGAAAACTGACTAAACCGTTGCTTCCTCCAAAAAAGAGATCGCCTTTCGGATTTTGAAACGCAGCGCCTTCCGAATATTCACTGATCAGGTCAATATCTTCCCGATCGTAAATCCGAAGCTCACGTGTTTCGGGAAGGATTTTTAGTAAACCTTTTGGTGTACTGCACCAAAGCTCTTCTTTATTATGCCCGAAAATCCGGTAGATTATTCCTGATGAAATTTTCTGATTCAGCCACCCGTAATCCTGAACCTCTCCTTCCGGGCTAATGCGATTAAGACCGCCAAAACACCCCAGCCAGATGCTCCCGGCCCGATCCTCCCAGATATCGAAAATGCTGTTCGTTATTAAACGTTTACGCGCGGTCGCGTCAGCAAAATAGTGCTGCTCGATTTGATGATTTTCAGTATTCAGAACATAAACTCCTTGATTTTCGGTTCCAACCCACAGATCCTTCTCCTGTTGAAGGTAAAGCTTCCGAATGTTGGCTCCTTTCAACTCTGTCAGGGTATCTAAGCGTGTAAAACTCCCGCTGGTCCGGTCAAAGTAATCCAAACTACCCCATTCACCCAAAAACAAATTCCCTTTATGATCTTCTGCAATACTGTAAATCCGGCCATTGGTCGGAGATTGATTTCCTCTGCCAAAGGGCCAATATATTTTTGCCTTTGTCACGGGATCGATCCGGCAAAGACCAGCATATGTACCAACCCAGATAAACTGATCGCGGGTTTGATAAATACACCTGATCCAATTCCACTTTTCGCTTCTGTTCCCCCGCAAGAGATCGAGCTTTTCAAAACCATCCCCCCGGCTAACCAAAATTCCGCTGTTATAGGTTCCTAACCAAAGTTGGCCAAGGCTATCCTGAAGGATTGACCTGACGGAAGATTGAACCGGATTCTCTGAACCTGAACGATCAGGAATAGAGGTGAATCGATTCTCTTTTTTGAATGCCACGCAAACTCCGGCATCTTTTGTCCCTGCCCAAACATTGCCAAACCGGTCTTCAAGAACACAATAAACCTCGTTATTCGGTATTCGGTACGGAAGCGCTGCATCCTTACGGTAATGGACTGCCAGATCAAAATTCCAACCGGGGATGAAATAAATCCCCTTGTTCCGGGTGGCAATCCAAACATTCGCTTTATCCGGTGAAAAGGAATAAGAAAACAATTCTGCGAACGGGTCAATTTCTGCCAATCCGTTTTCGATCGAATCCTCTTCCAACGATAAGGTTCCCGGCACAAACTGTTCCTCCTCTACGAAGGAATCGTTTGTTGAATGGTAGCGGTAGCGATGTTGATTCCAGTTGAAATTGAACGCCCCGTTTGAGTCAATGAAGGGCGATAACGCTGCATATCCGGACTCAAAATACTGCTGATATGATCTGCACATTCCTTTATCGCTGAGCAAGCGGACCAGGCGATTGTTTTCAAACAGCGCCCAGACATTTCCCCGCGAATCAATTTTCATATCAACGATGCCGCCCAGGGCAAGCGGCTCTTTCGTAACGTCATCGAAAGGACGAACGGTATGGAAGCCGAAACCATCGTAAAAACATAAACCATCATAAGTTGCGAACCAGATACGGCCCAATTGATCCTGGGCAATACTTAGAACAGTATTGCTCGGCAAACCATCATCTGTCGTAAACTGCTTAATTTCGTTGTGACTGAACGCAAATGATGCGTTAAAAAAAGCAGCAAGTAGAAGACAAGAAAAAAAACATCGCCATATCATCTGTAAGATCCGGATTTGAGCCCGAAGAACGACATAGAATGCGGTTTCGCTGTTACGCAAACTTTATTTTTAGATTAATAAATCAAGGCTGAAATGATTGTGTAATAAGTTCTTAATCAAATTGCAATATAACAAAAGAGGCTGTTCTTCCAAACAGCCTCTTTTAATTCTTGTTGGTTCAAAATTGCTTCATTCTTAATAACCTTCATTCTGCACAAAATCCTTGTTGGCGTCCAGTTCTGACTGAGGAATGGGGAAAACACGGAAATACGGGTCAGTTTCAGGCTTGGCGGAGTAAGACTTGTCGAAGGTTCCGAAACGGATCATCTCCTGACGGCGTTCGCCTTCCCAATACAGCTCGTAGCTGATTTCATTGTATAAGGTTTCTTCGTCGAGCGAAGGAATGGATTCGCCATAATATTTATTACCACCGGCATCGATACTCCAGCGCGAAGTACGCAACTTGTTAATATCGGCCAGTGCTCCCGACACATCATTCTTACGGAACTTGGCCTCGGCACGCATCGTATAAATACCACCCAGGCGGAAAACCGAAATATCCACGCCACTGGTATTCCGGGTATTTTCAGCGTCATATTCCTGCTTGAAAACTCTGACTCCCCGGTTGATCTGGTTTTGCGAAAACGCGGCGATCGCAGGGTCGTCAAAATTCAGTTCGCGGGTAAAATCCATGGCCAGCGTGGGCGTTTTCTCCGTGTAAAGCTTCTGTACCAAAACCCGGGCGGCATTTGCCGGATCCATTTCAAAGGCGCCGCCTGTAATGATAGGCCCGTATTGCTGTCCTTCCTGGAAGCCGCGGTTAAAATGAAATATTCCGTCATAAGGAAGACTGTAGTCGGCGCCATCGTTGCGGAAAGGTTCACCCCCGTTTTTCAGGGTATGCTTATGAAAACGCGGGTCATCGCGATTGGCATCCCAGGTGGCATAATAATCGGGGGTAGTGCAGGTAGCGTTCGATCCGCGGTTGTTGTCGGGGTTGGCCTTTTGGTTACGTCCCATCGAAAGGTAAGTGAAATCGTTCCTCCCGGTATTCGCTCCTGTGGCCGACTGGATGTAAGCAAAAATAAGCTCAGGATTGTTGCTGTTGTCCACGCCAAAAATTTCGAAATAGTCATCTTCCAGTTCAAAATGCGGTGAACTGATCAGTTTGTCTGTATACAGGATAACCGAATCCATGCAGGCATTTGAGGTAAACCCGAAGGCGGAGGAGGCGTTGTAACGATCTTCATACACCGCTTTGTTCAGATAAATTTTCGCGAGCAAAGCGTAAGCAGCTTCTTTTGTAAAACGTCCGCAATGAGTGCCGTTGCTCCCGATTTCGGCCAGGTTGGGGATCACCTCCAGCAACACGTCGATACAAATGCGGATCGCCCGTTCGGCGGTTAAAATTTCAGGCGCCTCACTGTAGCTCAGGTTCATGGGGTCACGGTAAGGAACCTGCCCGAACAGATCGACCAGGTTAAAAGTATAAAGTACCCACATGGCACGGGCTTCGGCCATGTATAGCTCATGATTTTCAACGGTACTGTTTTTTATTACGTCGACGGTGCTGGCGGCTTGTGCAATGGCCGAGTTCAGTGTGTTCCAGTTGTCTTCGACCTTGACGCTTGAAGCGTTCCAGGTGAATTCATGGATTGCCCGCCATTTTCCGCCGTCGCTCCAGTCTTCACCCCGGACCGGCAGCACGGTTTCGTCGGTGCTCATTTGCTGCAAACACCAGGTACCGCCGTAATTGGCAAAAAGATCCTCACACTTGGCGTAAGTTGCTGAAAGCAGCGACGCTTCGGCTCCTTCAACCGAACTGATGTCTTCGGAGATAATCTCGTCAATCACCTGTTCTTTCAGGTCAGTACAACTGCCCAGGGCCAGAAACAGGGCTGTTAATGCCAGAAAGGTATTTATTCTGAATAGATTTTGGTTTAACATGTCGATTAAAATTTAAGGGTGAGACCTAACAAATAACTGGAGGAACCCGGATAACTGGCGTAATCCATTCCAAGCGATGAGTTTCCGCCGACGTTTTTGGTCGTGTTCACCGACGGATCGTAACCGCTGTAATCGGTAATGGTAAACAGGTTCTGCCCCACGGCATAAACCGTTAATTGTTTTAGCCAATTTATTCTGGCGGTATTGAACGTATAGGCGAGGCGAAGGCTGTTGAGCCGGAGGTAATCGGAGCTCTCAAGGTAATAATCGGAAACGACCAGGGCGTCGTTTTTGGACTGTCCTGAATGAAGCACCTCGCTGGTAACGTTCTTGCTTGCCAGCAGGTTCGGCATGGTATTGGTGGCCAGTTTGGTATTATTGAACAGATAAGCCCCGCTTTGGCCGGTAACCGAAAAGGAAAGCTCCACGTTTTTAAAGCTGAACTGGCTGTTGAGCCCATAAGTAAAGGTGGGCAGGGCGCTCTCAATAATGATTTTGTCGTCACTGTATATCGAGATGCCGTCTTCATCAAACCCCTGGTGATGCTTCAGGTAGAATGAGCCGGCAGCATAGCCGTTTTTATAAATGTTCACGGTTTCACCCGAAACGCCCGATCCGCTGACCCCTCCCGAAAGGATTTCTGTTACCGGCAGGTTTTTCACTTCATTTTGCAACGTGGCCCCGTTAAAATCGACGGTCCATTTTATCGCCTCCGTTTGTACAATATGACCTCCAATGGAAAACTCCAGACCTTTATTGACAATCTCGCCATCCATGTTGGTCCACACGTCGGAGAAATTGGGTGAAATGGCCGGGACCAGCAAAATCGCGTCGGTTGTGGTTTTGCTGAAATAATCGACCGATCCGTATAGCCGGCCCCTGCACAGGTCGAAGTCGAGACCCAGGTTCGTTTGGGTCACCACTTCCCATTTCAGATCGGGATTAGCGGTACGGGTATACGTGATCCCGTCAACCAATGCATTGCTTTCTCCATTGAGGTAATAACCATTGGATGATGCAACCGAATAAGTTGCCTGGGTTACTTTGTTCGGCACTTCCTGATTCCCGGTTTGTCCCCAACTGGTGCGCAGTTTCAGGTTGCTGATCAGGTCATTTTCACGGAGAAAAGACTCGCGCGACAGGTTCCATCCCAATGCGAAAGAGGGGAACAACCCGTATTTGTTGTTCTCTCCAAAGCGGGTGGACCCGTCGCTGCGCAGGGAAGCGGTAAGCAGGTATTTGCCGCCGTAGGCATAGTTAATCCGGCCAAAGTAGGACTGTAATTCGTTTATTTCGGCAAAGCCGGTGGTCTCAACAGCATCCTGGTTACCACCTACAGCGGGGTTATTGGCCGGATTCAGGCTCTTGTCTTCGATATCGGTCACTCCGAAAAAGGTTCCCGAACGATCAAACTTTTGATAAGAAAATCCGGCCAGGGCATCAAGCTTGTGATTATTGCCGGCATACGACCAGGTAAGATAATGTTCCAGCAGATAATTGAAAGCTTCATAGTTTTGCTGGTAATAGGCGCCGATGTTTTCAATCTCGGTCGTGTTCGGATAGTAGGTCGTGTTCCGTTCCGAAAATGAACGGTCGATCCCGTAGTTAAACTGATACTCCAGTCCCTGCAGGATACGAAACCGGGTTTCAATATTTCCCAGGACACGCAGGGTACGGGTTTCATCATCAAAAAAATCGAGCATATACATCGGATTATAGCTTCCTTCAGTGTCGAAATCGAACAGGTCGCCGTTTTCGTCATAGACCGGGCGTGTCGGGTTGGCTTTCAGCATGTGGGTGATCAACTCTCCGGTAGCCCCGGCGTTTTCACTGGTCGGAACGCCGTTGTCCTTCGTTTCCGAAGCGGTCAGATTGATTTTCAATTTCAGGCGCTGGTCGTCCAGAAAAGATTCATTCACATTGATCCTGCCTGAAAATCGCTCGAATTGGTTTTCGCGGATAATCCCTTCCTGTTTCAAATGGCTCACCGAAACAAAATAGTTACCGGTTTCGCTGCTGTTAGAGAACGACAGGTTGTTACTGGTAGTCAGAGCGCTTCTGAGAATAACGTCCTGCCAGTCGGTCGAAGCGTTCGGATCATACGTTTGTTCGGGGTTAACAGCCTCATACTCCGATCCGGTAAGCAGATTCAGCTTTTTTGACACGGTGGATATCCCGGTATACGAATCGAACGTGAACAATGGCTTTCTGCTGTTTCCGCTTTTTGTTGTGATCAGGATGACGCCGTTCGAACCGCGGGCCCCGTAAATGGCAGCCGCCGACGCATCTTTCAGCACGCTGATCGATTCAATATCGCTTGGGTTAAGAAAGTTCAGCGGATTTTTGGCGCGGGAGCTTCCCACGCCACCGCTGGGTCCCCCGGGGCTTACATCATCGTTGCTCAGGGGTACGCCATCGACCACGAATAAGGGGGTGCTGCCGCTGCGGATCGATCCGGCTCCGCGGATCATGACATCCACACCGGCTCCCGGTTCCCCGCTTGAGTTGATGATCCGCACTCCCGGCACTTTACCTTGCAGCAGGTTATCAGCCGAGGTGTTGATCCCGTTGCGAAAATTTGCTTCATTGATCTCACTGAGCGATCCGGTTACATCCGATTTACTGACGCTGCCATAACCAACGACGACCACTTCATCCAGACCGGCGCTTACCGGCTTCATCTGAATCATCATGTTTCCGGCTGCAGCTCTTTCCAGGCTCTCATAACCGATAAAAGAAAATACAAGCGTTTGGCTGGTACCGCCCAGTTGGAGGCTGAACGCCCCCCCGGCGTCAGTTACAGTTCCGTTACCGCTTCCTTTTTCTACAATATTCACCCCGGGCAAAGGGAGGTTGTTCTCATCCAGCACCCTCCCTGCGGCACTCTTAACAGGTTCTGCCGGTTCATCACCCGGGACTGCCTGTTTTTTGACCATCACCAGTTGCCCGGAAATGGTATAGCTTAATCCGGCTCTGCCGGCAAGTTCATCCATGATCACCCGGAATTCCTGGTTCTTAAAAGAAAGCGAATAGGTTCGCCGATCGGCAATAATTTCCTGACCGTAGCTGAACTTGTAAGGGCTTAGCTCTTCCAACTCTTCGAAAATGCGGGTCAATCCGGCATGCTCAATTTTCAGATTGATGTTCCCGGAAAAATCTGCTTTTGTGTACGCCCATCCATACTGGACGGAAAACAGGGAAAAAAGCAATAGGAATGTTGCTTTAAACCTAAAAAGGGTTAATTTTGAATTCATATTTTTAAAGTATTGATGTGAAAAATACTTGATTAAGGACTGCAGACGTGGGTGCGTTTGCAGTCGCTTTTTTGTTTCGTTTCGTTCAGTTGCCCCTCGGGTGTCCGTGAATGGCCCCGGTTGACTGTTCATTTTTGCAGTTTATTTCTTTTCCATGTACTTCCAGTTTTAAGTTTGTGATATAATTGATTTGTTCAAGAACTGACCCCAGCGAGGCATCTTTGGCGATGAAAACAGTTGCACGAAGGCTGAGGTGTTCCTGTCCGATCTGTTTCATTTCAACGCCGTATTTTTTTTCCACCAGCTTTAGTACTGTTTTCAGGCTCTTGTCATTAAACGCCACATCGGCATTGTACCAGGGGATCATATCATCCTTAGCCACCTGACTGACCGATAAAGCATGACTGGTATTCGAGTAACCGGCTTCCTGGCGGGAAACAAGATCCACACTCCCACTGACTGACGATACATTTACTTTCCCGGAATAAACGGTAACCCGGCAACCCTCTTCCAGTACCTGAATATTGAATGACGTTCCCAGGACTTTGGTTACGATGCCTCCTGAACGAATAACGAAAGGCTTTTGCGGATTACGGGCTACCTTGAAGAAAGCGTTTCCTTTTGTCAGTTCAATTTTGCGAACCGTACGATTGAAGTTCTTATTGCAGCTCACACTGGTTTGAGGGCTGAGGTAAAGAACGGAACCGTCGGACAGTTTCAGTGAATCCATTTGGGCTCCGGTTTCCATGCTGAGCAATTGTGATGGAGGAGCTTGTTCCCGGATCCAAAAAATCGATCCGATGATCACAATTACCGAAGCTGCAATTGAAATACTGAGCCGGGCATACTTGTGTGCAGGAGACTTCTCCGTGTTTTGCAGGGTATGCTGATTGATCCTGTGCCTGATTTGAGACCCGATCTTTGCTTTGTTTCCCATTTGCCGTTCTTCCCAGTCATGTTTTTCCCGGTATCTTTCCGTGAAATGGTCAAGCAAGCTGCTTTCGCCCGGAGTACTTTCGTTTTTAAGATAATTCTCAATGAGCTTATCCAACTGATGTTCGTTGTTCTTCATGAATACCTGTTCCGTTATTTTGTACAAGGGAATGTTTCCGGCATTTTACAAAGCTTCCGGAATCATATCCACTGACATGTACCCTACTCCGGACAATTGTACCACCGGCCTACATTATGAAAAAGTTAGGAGAACATTAAACTAATGGTAACGAAAGCGAGGACGCAGGAAAACTAATTGCTGCGGAAATCGGCCTTGAGCTGATTAAATGCTTTGGTTAGCTGGTTTTTGACTGTTTGTCTGGAAAGATCGAGTTGGTCGGCAATCTGATCGACCGATAACTCATTGAAGCGGTTTAGCCTGAAGATTTCGCGGCGTTTTTCCGGAAGCCTGTCAATTGACTGATGCAATTTTTGGATTAGTTCAGGCTCAAATTCACTTTCATTTTCCTGGATATAGTCTTCAAACTTTTCCTGCAGAACTTCCCGTTTCATTTTCCTGTCGCGGTAACTCTTAAATACCTGAAATCTGGCTGCCTGAAATAAATAACTGTCCGGATTGCTGATTTCAAGTGATTCTCGCCTGTCCCACAAGTCGACAAAAATGTTTTGCACGATCGACTGTGATAATTCCCGGTTGCCGGTTAGCTTAAAGGCATAGACATACACTTGCTCCCAACATTGCGCGACTAGCTGATTGAATGCAAGACTGTTGTTTTGTCGGATCAACTGAAGTAAAACCAGTTTATTCTCAAGGCTCATAACTTTCAAATTGATTTCACATTTGAGCCCTTAAAAGTAGAAACACGCCCTGTGAAATGACTACTGACAGCGATTACTTTTCGGCCAAATTTCGGTTACAATTCTTTTAAGGATGTCTCATAAAGCGGACCCCGACAAGAAATGATGCGGAAGGAGCCTGTTAAAAAGGGGATAACCTTGATTTGATCACTAAATTATTATTTTTTATAATCCCGTACAGATTGGTTTTATCATAGCGATCCCAAGCAATACCTTGTCCTTCTGACGTGATTTTTAAAATCTTTTTCAACCCAAGAATGGATCCCATCTCCGGCACTTGCAGGACATAGACCTTGGCGCTGTCATGGCCCGTTATATATAAATTGCCGTCGGGGCCCCAGGAACCGCCGGAACAACTCATTGGTTTGAATTCCTGAAGAATGAACTCAGGAAATATCCAGGATTCCAGTTCATTCCAATTTTCATCGAACTTTACCAATGCGGTCCACCTGTTATTTTTGTTTGTCAATGGTTCAAATTTGTCATAATGTGCAAAACAAACCCACCAATAATCATTGTAATAATCGGCCCAGGTGCAGGACCCATATTTTATCCCAAAACTATGGGAACCGACATGTTCAAAATTTTCCGTATCAAAGATCTCAATTGAACTGGTCATTGGGATTTCCGGATAATTTGAATGGGCGCAATACAGTTTGCCATTCACGACTACGCCGCCATCGAGATGGATGATCCGTCCTGAAACGTCCTTCCATTCTGTAACAAGTTTCCCGTTTTTCTTATTGTATTTCCCAATTCCTTTTGTGTTAACTGCATAAAAATAAGCCGAATCAACCGCAACGCCCTGCCGGACTTCCGGAATTTCATAGGTCTGTACTGTTTCGAAGCCGGCATTCTCAGGTTGGGCAGAAGAAATGTTTGTAATCATCAAAAAAAACAGGAATGTGATGATTGCTGTTTGACCTGGTATTTTATTGTTTCTCATAAGTTGACCCTGGATTGAAAAATTACTTCTTTACACGCTAAAGTTTAAAGGAGATCCCCAAAGTACCGTAGCTGTTAAATTTTGCCCACTGCTGAAGCTTGGAATAATCTTCTGATGGTTTTCCGTAGTACTGTTTCTCCTGCTGATCGGTCAGGTTATTAAGCTGAAGGAATGCAGACAAATGTTTCGTGATTTTTTGTTTTACCGATAAATCAAGATGGTATTCCTGTTTAAAGTATGAGTCGGTATATTGATCGTCACCCACACTTTGCAGGATATCGTCCCGGAAATTATTCGAAATAACGAACGATAAACCAATTTTCGGATTATCGTACATCAATGCAAAGTTCGCGATATGTTTCGGACTGTAACCCATCGGTAAATTCCTTCCGTCAACTTTTAATTCAGCTTTTGTATAGGTGTAATTGGCATAGATGCTGAAATAATTCAGGAAAGGGACGTTAAGAAAATCAAGTCGCTGATTGGCTGCCAGTTCAAATCCATAGACAGTAGCATCGTCATCGCCGTTGACCGGCATCGTTATTTCATAGACCTGCGATCCTCCTTCATACGACAATGTTTCGTTATGGGTTGAATTCAGGATTATATCCGACATTTTTTTATAATAGATCCCTGCGCTGAAAAGCCCCAGAGATGAGGTATAGCTTTCGAACATCAGATCCAGGTTGTGGGAAGTTGTCGGATCAAGATCGGGATTGCCTTTGCTGATTTCCCTGGCATCGTCGTCCCTGAACTCATAGGGGACCAATGAAATATAGTCAGGCCGGGAAATCCCGGATGAATATGCAAACCTTAAGTTCATCCTGTCATTAAACCGGTAAGTAAAATGGGCTGAGGGCAATAAATTCAGATAGCTTGCATCTGATTCTCCCTGTTCAACCGATTCGTCAGCCAATGCTTTGTATTTATTTTGAGTACGTTCAAAACGTAAGCCCGAGAGTATCATAAACCTGTCAGTCAGGTTTAAGGTTGTCATGCCATAGGCGGCCAGCACGGTTTCGTTTGCATCATAATTGTTGCTTGTCTGATCAAGGTACTCGGCTCTTTCTGCTCCGAGATACCCGGTATTATCAGGGTCTACGATGACGCCGGTAAAACCGAATTCGGCTTCACCTATAGTATGCTCTTCCGAAAAATTTCTCAACTGGAGCCTGCGGGCAGTATATTTCGCACTTTTGTCCGTATATTTTCCACCGAGCTTAATGGTACTTTTCTCACCTGTCCAAAAATATGGAATTTCAACATTGACCATTCCCGATATATCTTCATCTTCCTTCAGGTTATCGTCGACCCGGATCCGGTTTAGCGTGAGTATATCTTCCTGATCAAACCGGGTGTTCGGCTCAAATGTTTTAATTTCATCGTTTGAATAGTCAGAGAAATCAAAATCCCTTTGGAACCTGAAATAGGTTCTTGCAGGCATATCTTCTTTGGCTTTGATCCAGCTAGCAGTGTAATCAAGTTTTATACCATTGAAATTATGATTTCCACCGAACATGACACTGCTCAGGAACTGGTCTTCGACCCTGTTCCTTGTTTCTTTGGTTTCCGTTTCGTCATCGATGATCCATTCGTTCAGACGTCTGATCTCCTTGTCGAAATACCGGTTATGATTCAGATTCAGATAGATTTTATTGAACTGATCGAATTTAAACTCCGTGTTCAGGTTAAACCCTGTCCGTTCCCTTAAAACGTCATAATCGTTGGAATGCTGGGCAGAAATATGACCGGTCATGATATCATCGTATTCCAGTTCTTTTAACAACGAACCGCGATTGGTCTTATAATAACTTGCAGCAAACAGGATCCCGAGTTTTTTATCAAAAAAACGTTGCCCGGCATAGCCCGACAGGTTAATGATGTCTTTGCCGTATTCGTCAAAATATGAATGCTGGGCATTGTACCCGGCGCCGGCATTTACGGCAAAAATCGCTTTATCCGGCGCCTGTTTCATCTGAAAGTTGATGTTGCCTCCAATGGCATCGCCATCGATATCCGGAGTCAGGGCTTTTGTCACCACAATGCTTTCCATCAGGTCCTGGCTGAGCAGGTCCAATCCCACTGCTCTTCCCTGATCGGGGTCCGGCGCAGGAATCCGTTGACCGTTTACTGTAAGGGAATTGTACTGGGGAGCAAGGCCCCTGATCTGTACCAGTTCACCTTCTCCCTGGTCGTATGTAATGGAAATACCCGGTATCCGGCCTACTGTTTCCGCTGCATTTCGATCCGGAAAAAGCTGGAACTGTTCGGATGAAACAACATTTTTTATATTTGGCGAATTCTTTTGCTCGTTCAGCGCTTTTGCCTGTCCGCGTGTTAACTGACCGTAAACGGCAACGCCGCTCAGTTCTTTTGACGATTCCTTTAAAGAAAAGTTAACGACCACCACCTGGTTGGCCTGAACGGTTACATCCAAAACTTCTTCCTCATATCCCAGGTAAGAAGCCCTGATTTGATAGTCTCCGGGCTGCACCCCCGAAATAGTATAGTTGCCCTGTATATCTGCTGAAGCGCCCAGCGAAGTACTCAGAATAACATTGGAGCCGATAAGAGGGGTTCCGGATGTAGCTTCAATTACTTTACCTACAATTTTCCCTTTGGACTGAGCATATATGTTTGGGGAACCAAGTATGCTAATAAGACCTGCCAGAATAATGGAATTAACCGTCAAGCGAATCATAGTTGTTGCAGTTAGTGGTTATATTGTGTGCCGATTTTCCGGAACTAAATGACCACAAGTTTATTTACTGCATGTTAAAATATGATTACATACAGAATAAGTTCCCAATAAAATTACAATTCTACGGGAATGTGAACCTTTTGCAACATTCCTGACTTCCCTGGCTATTTGGTGAGGTGCGCTTCGCAAGAATGAGAGGTATTTTTATGCTGCGCACTTATAAAATGAGACAAAACAACATATCGTCCTTGATTATTGAAATCAAAGACAATAAAATTTTATAATCTTCCGATTAAATAATTCAGAAGTTATGCTTGACAACCATGATTTAAAAAGAGAAATGTTATTCTTTTTCTTTTTTCTCCTGAGATTTCTCCGGAGCAGTTAGGATACCCGGATACAACGCTTTAAATTCATCCGTGATATCGCTTAATAGCTTGCTGTACTTTTTATCGTACTCCTTTTTTTGCTTTTTACTCAGTGAGATAGAGGCTAAGGTACGTACATACGCTTGTGTCTTCAATATTTCAGAAAATAAAGGAGCCAAATCAACGTTTTCTTTTACCTGCTTTTCCATGATTCAGTATTTAAATTGTTAATGATTAAGATCAACGTACAAAGTTTAGTCAAATATACGTTAGTTATTGCTTACAACAACAGAAGATGCAATGAATATAATCTGTCATAATCGCAATGACAGGTTTTAACATGGTAATAACCACATCCAAAATGGATAAGAATAGCTATTGCGATGGTCGTGTTTACTCCTGTTTATTCCTTTCATTGGTTTTAAATTTACTACCGTTAAATCATGATTGGATTTGAGGATTTAAAAAATGTTGCCGGTGCCCTCTGTATTAGACACCGCCAACAAGTTACAAATGTCTTAAATTACTATTCCCAAGGTGTCTCAAAAACGCCAAGAAATCGATGGTACGAATTGTCTTGCATTTGGCTAATAGTACTCTTCACATTACAACTCCAGCCCGTAGTTGCATCAATGGAGGCATAACCATACTGAGTATATTGAATTTGTCCATAATTAGATCCTTTAGAATGGTCAACCAACAATGATCCTGTGGCAACATCAGTAATATCTGAATTGTAATAAATTTTAGAAGTTTTTGCCGGAAAGAATTGATTCAGGTCTAATTCAAAATAGTCGCTCAGTTTTCCCTCTTCCAGCACAACCGATATGCCAGTAGGTGTATATGTCTTACGATCAACTGTTGCAAAAATATCCACTTTTATAGAGTTACCCCATCCGGTTATGTTTTCGTAAAACAGACGAACCCTCACATGATGCGTTGTGGACGGATCGACCTCTACCGGAGTGATGGTAACAGGAGACCCCGGAAATTGAACAAGGTTGATCACGTTTTGTCCCGCTTGCAGGGTTGTTTCTTTTTCTAATACGGCTGTTGACTCATTATTTTTAAATACACGCAATACACCCGATGTTTTATCCCTTGGTATATAGATCATTCCATTGATGGTATCGTTATCAAAAGTGTATTTATAAGTAATGCTTTCGTCGGCTCGCCACTGCATATTGACGCTAACTGTCGAAAAGCCTTTAATGGATTCCACACCATCTACATCACAGCCACCCAATAACAGGGTAAGGAGAAGGGTACACAGCCCTAAGTAATATTTCATGTTCATTGTTGTATTTTTTAAGAGATTATTTTTCTGTTTTTATTAAAATTTATAACCAACAGAGAGCGAGAAACTTACGCCCTTAGTGATTTTGCTGCGCACATTATCCTTATCCTTGTTGTAACCCATGTCGTCGGTGTAGTCGTCATTGTTCTTGCTGGAGTTGACGTACACTATGTAGGGTTGGTTGAGAATGTCGCTGGCATTGGCTTTAATTTCGAGGCGGTTTTTAAGCAAGCGGGCCGAAAGTTGAAAATCGAGTGTTTGGCGCGGCGCTTCGTATTCGTCTAAGAATTCCTGCGGCGCGGCTATCACCACTTTTCGCCCGTTGGTGCCGTAGTTGACTGAAGCACCAAGTACTTTACCCTGGTAGTCTAAGCCCGCATTCACGGTATAGGGTGCTAGACCAGCCAGCGGACGGCTGCGGTCGGGCGAAGTTACAATGCCCGGATCGTATCCCCATAAGTCGGCGTTAAGTTTATCTATGTTGTATTGTACATCGCCTTTCAAATAAGTGGCGTTACCCGAGAAATATAGGTTTTTTAGGGAGGGCGTCAGGAATCCCATCGACTTGCGCCAATTGAGCTCCAAACCTTTCAAGGTCGATTTATCTAAATTGTAGGCAAAGCATTCAAAAGTGCCGGAGCCGCTGGGGTCGTAGGTTAAGAGTTCTACAGGATCTTTAAATTCTTTGTAAAATACGCTGATTGAAAGCACGTCGCCGGCTTGCGGATACCACTCCACGCGAAAATCGTAATTGTGGGTATAGGTGGTTTTTAAAGGAAAATAACCTCTAACGTTTGCCCTGTCGCTCACGTTGTAATAATGATAGGGGGTCAGTTCGCGAAAATCGGGACGTGCAAGGGTCTTGCCATAGGCTGCACGTATATTCAGCTTGTCGGTTATGTTGTAAATGGCAGAGACGGAAGGCAACCAATCGACTGCCGTTCTTACAACAATAGAGTCGGGATAGGTGGCAATACCGTCGGGGTAAGTAACATACCGAGTGTTCACATCCGTATTAGAGTTTTCCATGCGAATGCCTCCTATCAGGTGTAATCTTTTGAAGATTAAAATATCACTCATCAGATAAGCGGCGTGTATGGTCTGGTTGCCATCGTAAAAATCGACCTTGTTTCCTTGCACCCCTCCAAAGCCGTAAGTAACAATACCTTGCTGCATAAATTCGGGCGATAAAAACTGGCTCGTACCAAGGGTACCCATGGCAACGCTCACCTCATTAGTCCAGTTTGGCCCATTTTGAGGACGAAGGAATTGCTGTTGATAGTGCGACTGGCGGAAGGTGCCCCAATAACCAGCTTTGATTTTTTGTGGGTTGCCGTTTATCTGAAAAGGGAATTCAAGGTTTGCACCTGCATTTTTCTTGGTTTCTATTAAGTTGCCGTACATAATGTGCCCATCACTTATAGCGGCACGACCGCCCTGAATACCTTGCCGGTAATCGACAGGGTATGATCCGTCAGTCATCCTTGCAGGTGTTGCTGTTAGTACGTTGGTTACTGGGTCAATGAATTCTATGGAAGGCACTTTCCCAGAAATAAGCCGATCGTCGGGCTGCTCGCGTCTTAATTTATTGTAGTCGCCAAACCAGGTCAGTTTCAGCTTGTTCGACCACAATGCATGTTCCCCATCCAGGCGCACCTGCCACAATTCGTTTCGCAGGGGCGAACTATATTGTTCGAGCCAAAAACCGGAACTTTCGTTATCGATAAGTCGCTCCATATTGGTGTGCGTGAACCTGTTGTTGAACAAGTTGTGCAGGGTTACCTTATGCCCGGCGCGTTGCCAGCCAATATTGGCTACCGCCCCAATGGCAGTGGTGAATTTATAGCTTTGGCCTTCGCGCACACTAGTGCCAGGCGAACGGAAGTTTGCCTCTTCAATGGTTTCAATGGTTTCTTCGTGTCGGTAGGTGCCTGCCAATACCACACCCAAGGTGTTGCCTTCTCCTAAATCGTAGGGTTTACCTATGCTCAATGCATAGTTCTGCATGGGTGCAGCGGTATAGGAATTGAGCCCCCAATGATTGGGTATTTTTGCGTTCATGGCAGCGGCATCAGCCATTGATTCCGGCTTTAACTGGTTCAGGCTAAAATAGGTATCGTATTGGTCATTGTTCCAGTCTCGGTTAAACCACTTACGTTCGCTGCTATTGCCCAGCAAGTAATCCGAATTAAAACGCGTGTTCGACAGGAATTCCTTGCCCGTGCTGTTGGTGTTAAACCCGGAACCAATGCTCAGGTTGAAGAATTGTTCCTTTGGTACGGCAAGGGTCGTTACTTCGACCATTCCGCCGGAGAATTCGCCTTGCATGTCGGGCGTAAAGGTTTTGGCAATGGTTACATTGTCCACCAGATTGGAGGGGATAATATCGAAAGAGAAGTTGCGGCGGTTGGGTTCGGTGCTGGGCAGCGATGTACCGTTAAGCTGTACATTGTTGTAGCGTTCGCTCATGCCGCGCACGGTGACGTACTTACCATCCTGTATCGTAACGCCGCTGACACGCTTGAGTACCTGCGCTATGTTGTTATCGCTGGTTTTCTTAATCAGGTCGGCACTCACACCGTCGCTCATGGCGGTCATCGTCTTCTGATTGGCATACAGCCCTTCGGCCGAGGCCTGTTTAAAGCTGGCCGTAACTACCACCTCGTTCAGTTCCTCGCTCGATTCCTTCAGTACTACATCCAGCCGGGTGGTCTTGCCCGGGTTGATCTTTACCTCGTTCACCTCCAGGGTCTCGTACGAAATGAAGCTGAAACGCACAGAAAGGGTTCCGGCATCTACCATCGGTAATTTATAACTCCCGTCGGCACCAGTAGCCGTGCCGCTGGTGTTTCCCACGATCATCACGGTAACCCCGATAACCGGCTCCTGTTTTTCGTCGAGCACGGTGCCCGACAGGGAACCTTTACCTTTGTCGGTTTTGATACCTGCGGGTTGCTGGGCGGACGCATCCTGGTCTCCCTTTTTTACGACTATCGATTTATCGGCCATAACAATAAATGTAAAACCGGTGGATGCCAGCGTTTTTTTCATCGCTTTTGTTACATCTGTGTCGTTTGTTACAAGTTCCGGCACCGTAACATCGTTTTGACCGGGATTATAAATAATATTGGCTTGATAATCCTTCGATAGCTTGATAATCCGCGAGGCCAATACTTCTTCCGGATACTTTCGGTTCCCTTGTTGGGCCTGCAGGCCAACAGGGATAACCAGTAGTCCCGCAATCAGCAGGAATGTCACTCGTTGAAATAATCTGATTTTTTGTTTCATTGATCGCGATTCATTAAATTATTAAAATCTATTTTGCTTTTAACTAATTATTTACATGTTCCTATCTGCTGCTTTTTAAGACAAAACAACAGCCGTCTCATTAAAAAAATGAGAGAAACAACCTGTCCATATTGTTAAAAAACGATTTTCCCGTGAAGCAATAGTCGCTTACACTTACCTGTATATAGTCACCTGGTTCGGGCCAGTTTGTTTATACTGCACGTCGTACAGCTGGCAAATGGCGCTTATCACGTCGGTAAACCCTGCACTTTTTTCAAAGGAGATAGCAATCCGTTCATTTTTCAGTATATCTTTATCCAAGGTTATTTCCGTATTGTACAGTTGCCGTATTCTTAGCAACAACTCATCGATACCTGCATTTTGCAATACCAGTTTCCCTTCCATCCACGCAGAGGCATCCTGCCAGTTGATGACAGACTCCCGTGCCTTTTCGTCGGACTTTGTATAGAGCAGTTGTTCGTTAGGGGTGAGTTCCGCGATGATTTTCCGGTTATCCCTGATTTCCACTTTACCCGTCCGGACAGCAATGCTCATTTCTTCCAGTTCCTGATATGCCTTCACGTTAAAACTTGTTCCCCTTACCACGGTCTGTAGGTTTCCGTTGTGAATAATGAACAGCCGGCCGGCATCCTTGGCTACATCGAAAAAAACTTCTCCTTCGAGCCAGACTTCGCGTTTTTCGTGGTTGAATTCGTTTCTGTTATAGCTGACCTTGCTGCCTTTGTTGATATGAAGTTGGGTACCGTCGGGCAAGGAACACTGCCTGATGTCATCCTGCGCCAAAAGTACGGTCAGGTCCTTTCTCCCCGCTTCGGCCATGATCTTCCGTTCGCCCTGAAATGTATCGCTGAAATGCATCGCTGTAAATGTTGCAACAATCAGGATGACTGCTACACCTGCATACCGGTAGTAAACGGCAGGTAGCAGCCTCCGCATTTTTTTACCGTTATCCGGCAAAACTATTTTCCGTTCCTTTTTCTCCGATTCAAATCCCAGGCGGGAAAATACATTGTCCGTCACCCGCGCGCAACCTTCATCGAGCATTTCGTCCGAAGCGCTAAAGCGTTCGGGTATATCCTCCGGGTTCCAGTTTTCAATCCTTTCGCGTGATTTTTCTTCCAATGTATGGCTGGCATACCGCCCGAATAATTTAGTTGCCCATAAGAGCGCTGCATAATAGCTTTTAACTGTCCTTTTTTTATTATTCTTCATATACCCATTCTGAATTTCTAGCCGGGGCTAAATTCTTCCCCTTCTATATAGATAAAAAAGTTTTGGGGAGCAATTCCGGCAACAAAATGGTTACATTAATATTATAAAATAATTAAGGAGTAGCTATTTTGCTTTATGTCAACATTTTAATCATGACATAATCGACTTCACTTTTTTTCCTTATCCGGCTTAAAATGTCCATATGACGGAATAAACACGATACAAGGTCGTTTTATTCTGCTGTCTTATCTGCAAATATCTATTCTTCGGAAGCTTTTTGTATTGCTTGGGTTAGTAAGGTGAAATATAACATATTCTTAACCGGATTGTAACATCTTTGCTGTATTCTTACGCTGTATTCGTGAATTGAATATGTTTACATATGTCCGACAAAGAATTATTAGAAGCCATCTCGTTAAGGGATGAATCGGCTTTCAGACTGTTTTATGAGAAGTATAACCGTTTGTTATATAAATGGGCCTACAACCGTATGGGCAACATTGAAATGACGGAGGAATGTTTGCAGAACTTTTGGATTGCCGTTTGGACGGAACCGGATAAGATAAAGACCAATGACAAAGGGATAGCAAAAAACTTTCTTCTGCATCATTTCACTTACCGAATACTAAACTACATTAAATACACCTTCCTGAATGAATCCGACAAAATGAACAGTTTTTCCATTGATGAAGTACAGGAGAGTTTACCCTACAGCCATGTGGAAGAAGAGTTTGATGTTCGGGAAATCAATACAATCATTACCAGACTAATACAAAATCTTCCCGAGAAGGTACAAGAAGCCTTCGAACTCGCTTGGCAGAAAGGTTATTCAGCAAAAGAAATTGCCGCCGAATTGAAGATTGACGAAAGAACGGCCGCCTACAAGATAAAAAGCGGGCTTTCCTTAATCAGCAAATCAATCGACAAAGTATATAACCTGAAAGAACCTGCGAAAAATAAGGTAAACCTGAATTTGGATGTGCTTTGAAATAGAAGAGTTTTGCTCCATTACCTGTCAGGCGGGGGTGTCAAGAGTCATTGCATTAGTAGAAATTGATTCGTTCTTAAAAAAGAAGCGGAGCAAATATCGCCTATATTTCTGAAAGTTTAGTGATCTGTCTGGGCTTATCAACTTTGTGTCTCCGCGCCTTTGTGTTTAAAAAAAGTGCTTCAAGTAGCGCTTGATACTATTTTTTGCGGCGGATGGCTTCGTGCTGTCCGGCAAGTTGTTGAAGTTGCTGCAAATCAGAAAAACAATAAGGAATTATGCGAAATTTCAGTATTTGTTTTTTGTAACTTCAAAAGCATTCCTGACTCCGACAAATTTCCTACTAACCTTTGAATTGGCTTTTGCTGGTTCTCTTTTTTCTAAATTTGGGAAGTCTTTTTCAATAAACTCCAACCTGAAATCTTTCGGTAAATCTTCTGTTACCGTAGGATTATCGATCAGGTAATTAACAAAATCAAAAGTCAATCCGATATTTCTCTCTATCGTTTCTTTGTTTGTCATGTTCTATCTTTTTTTCATTTTTTTTACAAAGCGCTCTTTATACCATTCCCATCGATCTTTCAAGTCCTGTTCAGCATATTTTGATGCGCTTTTTAAATTGTCAATTGTTATTTCCCGTTTTTCCTTATCCCCGTTTGGTTTTAAAATATCCCTGTGAAAGAATCCATGAGCACAATCATATCGAACAATTGGGATCCATTTTTCATCAATAAATGTTTCATACTGGTATACTACATCAATTAATTCTCCTTTTTCAACTTTTAACCAGACTCTTAATCTATCGTATCCAAATTTGTCAAGTATCGATTCAAACTCAATTTCTTTCACAATTAGTTTATTCAAATCTCTTGGCAAAGTTATACAAATTAATAAAACGATTCACAAGAAAACATTTCAGTGAGTTTCGTATTACCAATAAGGAACAAATTATAGGATGAAATCTATTCCTTTCTCCGGGAGGCTTTTTGGTGGGCGCGGAGCTTGAGGCGGATGTTTTGGCGGGTGCCCTCGTACTGCCCGGCAGATGGAGGGATTACCTTTAAGGTCAGTCCCTCCCATCTGTACAGCCGATAATTTTAGGCTCCTCTCTATACCAGCAAAAATGTTTTCTAATTGCAGCAGAGCATCTACAAGATACACATGCCGCGACTTGTTACTACCCTGCTATGTATTTAGAATTAATTGCTATATAAGTCGGTATAGACGCATCATTACTATTTATCTAATTTTCAAATATGCTATTCAGTTGAAGAAAAATCATTCCCCTTCTGCTAAATTCGGATATATAAACGGTATAAACGGAATTATATGCTGAGAATTCAGTTGTTACCGGCAATCCCATATTGTCTAATATAGGTTCGCCATTCTCATTCTGAAATGTAAGCATATATTCTCCGTCATTATATGTCCCTTCCTCGCCAAGATCTACAATACGCCGTGGAAGCTCATAATAAGTTTCGGGGGCAAGGGATGTTACATGATCAAGTGTTCCGACAGGAGCATAATCACCCAGTTCATCTGACCATTGGCTGAATACTATTTTAATCTGATTATAGGGTAACAAGTTCTTGGAAAAATTAGCAAAACGTACTTTTATATACCCGTCTCTTACAGGCATTTCTTCTTCCTGATGGTTTTGAAGTAAGCTGGCTGGAATAGAAGGATCAGGCTGTATCAAATAGTACGTTTGGGGGTTTTGGGGGTCAATGGTCAGCACTGTATCCAGTACCGTTTCGCCTGTTGCTTTGTCAACAAAAGCGAACGTGCCTTCACCCGGTAACACCGTTAATGCAACGTCGTTCCAAAGACCTGTAAATGTAGATGTAGATGTTAATGGGGTTCCCTGGTAGAGCAAATCCAGACTGTTACTTAAACCGGACGGGTCATAAAATTGGATAGAACCGAACTCAATCCCCTCCATTTTTTCCTGTTCTTTACATGAGGTAAAAACGATGGCTCCGCATGCAGCTAAAAAGAGAAATTCGCGTAGCAGCTTTTTAAATGTTTTCATTTTTTAGTTTTTTTTAAAGACTTCAATTTTGATCTAAAACCTGTAATTAAAGGAAATACTAACTGTCCGCCCGTATTTCATCCTGTGCGTTACCTTGTCGCCTTTATCCTTTTCATATTTATCTGTTCCGTTTATTCTCGTAAATACCCCTCCATCATTTTCATATTCCGATGGATTGGTATAATACATTTGTTCAGAATCAAGCAGGTTGCTGATATTCAGCTTTATCTCTGCTTTTTGTTTAATCACCCTCGCACTCAATTGCAGGTCCAGGGCATCCCGTCCCTGTTCATATTCTGTGACACTAGGATTATTATTGATAGTATATGCGCGGTAACCCATCCTGTTATATACTACATTGGCTCCAATCAGCCGGGAATTATAATTAAGCCCCGCATTTACAATCCATGGCGATTGTCCATAAAGCGGGCGTTTTAATTTAGACTCGTAAACCAACAGGTCCCATTTATCACCGCCCAGCGAATGGACATGATAAGTTAAGCCAGTAACCTCTGATTCCATTATCGTTCCATTGCCGAAAACCGTCAGGTCCTTAAGCCATTGTTTATCCGCAATAAAGCCCAATGATTTACGGATTTCCAGTTCAAGGCCCTTGTTATAAGCTTCCTTCTGGTTTTCAAAGCGTAGATAAGTGCTTTTTATGCCCTGCTTGACCATCTTCAGCTCCAGGGGATCGTCAAATTTTTTATAAAAAGCGGATACTGATATGATCTCTCCTGAAGCGGGATACCACTCATAACGAAGATCATAGTTGTGTATTTTCGAGCTTCTTACATTCCAGCCGCTGATATAAGCATCCATTACAGGATCAAATAAAGCGAAATAAGAGGTTTCCCTAAAGTCGGGTCTTACTATTGTCTGAGAAAAAGCTGCCCTGAAGTTCATTTCTTTATTGAGGCTGTAGGTAAGATTCGCCGAAGGCAAAAAGCGCCAGTTTTTCTCACCCGTTATGAAAGGGTCAGCTCCGGTATTGGATGGCGTGCTAAAGCCCTCTGCAAATGCTATCTGATCATTCTTCAGGTTAAAGTTTTCAGCCCTGACACCATAGACCAACCGCAATTTCCGGAAAAACCGCTGGTCAAGCATCAGGTAACCGGCATGATATTTTGATGTGCCGTTGAATTGAGCCCCGTTATTGTTAGTAGAAGCATAGTAGAAGCCATTTTCAGCACTCATATTTTCAGGAGACATGGCTTCTTCATACAGATCGTCAGATCTTAAGTTGGCCGATAGGGTAGTCATAAGAAGTTCTGCAGCATCGAGTGCGCGCTTTTTATGCCAGCCGGTATAACCTGCTTTGATTAAACTTTTGTCCTTTAAAAAGCTGAAAGGCTGACTGAAGGACGCCGACCAGTTAAAATCCCTTTCATCAACATCAGTCCATATCCGGCTATCATATTCACCATCGTTAACTCCCAATATGGCAATAGAAGGGCTCTGATAATAGTCAACGCCGGCTATGCTCGTAGTGAGGCCATATCTGATCCTCCTCCTGTCCCTGATTTCCTGTGAAATGTCAGTCATCGCCCCGCTCCATTCCACTTTTAATCCGTTCTTTGACAGGGTATGGCCTCCTTCTATCCGGTTCTGTAAAATGGAAATAGCTTCTGGAAGCGCGTAAACCTCTCTGTTTCTATAGCTGCCGTCTCGATAATAACGTTGCGAATAATCGATCGTATTATTATTAAAGATCCTGGAATAATAATTCTTGATACTGATCCGGTGCTTTTCTCCCTGGATACTGGCATTTAGTACCCCCCCGAGGGTTGTATTAAAACGGTTATAGTTTCCTTCACTTCTCAAACGGGTACTGTCAATATAATAAGCATCATCGTAGTGCCCGGAATTTCGGATAGATTGAAAAGGCTGGATTTCCTGCGTATTCCTGTAAGTTATACCACCCACTACACCCAGTTTAAGCCCTTTCCGTAAGTTCGTCAAGCGCCCGAAAGAGAAACGGTAATTCTGATTAGGCACAGCGGTATTGGTATATAGCGCCAAAGGCTCACTACTAAAGCGTTTGCTTTGTTCAAGCGCATCAAAGCCATGTGTGGCTACTGTCGGAAGAGGTTCGCCGGCCATCTGTTGCCAGCCTTGTACCTTCACCGGTAGTTTACTCCCTTTTTCATAAAAGCCCAGATAATCGTATTTTCCCCTACCCCCCAGCTGCACAAAATCTTTGCCGGTAGACCGGCTGTTGTAGCCGCTTCCGATGGTAAAAGAAAAGAAATTTTCCATCGGGATATCCAGGGTATTAATAGTTACCTGCCCCCCTGCAAACTCTGAAGATACATCCGGTGTAGCTGTTTTGTTTACCACCACGTTGCTGACCAGCTCCTGCGGAACCATGTCAAAAGAAAAACTACGACGGTTCATATCTGTGCTTGGAATCACCACACCATCGATCATGGTCTGGTTGTAACGTTCAGTAAGGCCGCGCACTATTACATACCGGTTATCAATAGAAGTTACCCCGCTGATCCTACGGATTACCTGGGCCAGGTTGTTATCGGGTGTCCGCGCTATCTGTTCTGAGGAAATACCGTCGCTCATGGCGGTCATCGTCTTCTGTCTGGCATACAGCCCTTCGGCCGAGGCCTGTCTATAACCGGCCTTCACCACCACTTCGCCCAGTTCTTCGTTGGCAGGTTTCATGACCAGGTCGAGCCGGGTGGTTTTACCTCCGGTGACTTTCACATCGCTCACTTGTTGAGTCTCGTACGAAATAAACCGGGCTTCGATAACATGGGTGCCGGCCGGCACCTGCCTTAAGGTGTACTGTCCGTTCAGGTCGGTTACCGTACCCAAAGTGGTATTTAGCACCAGAATGGTCGCACCCAACAGAAGTTCACCTTTTTCATCGAGCACGGTGCCCGACAGGGAGCCGGAGCCTTTCTCTTTGTCAGGCTCCGTGTCTTCCGCCTTCCTTTCATAAATAACAAAGGTATTATCCGTTTTCTTGCGGTAAGCAAAGCCGGTGGATGATAAACTGCCGGCAAGCGCCTGTTCCACGCTTTTACCATCGACATTCAGGGCAGTCACCCGGATCGCCTTCACTTTGTTTTTATCGAAAGCAATGTTTTGCCCCGTGCTTTTGGCGATACGGGTAATCCTTTCGCCCAGCGACTCGGCCGGGAAACTCCCTTTTAATGTTTGCGCGTGGATTACTACCGGAAGCAGGAAGCATACCGCAAGGAGGAAGCACCATAATTGTTGCTTTTTGTTCATCGACTTCTTCATTTTTCGTTTTGGTGTTTACAAATGATTTAAGATGGATTTATTCGTTTACTAAAAGCCATAGCATGGCCCAATGGCGTTGTTTTGACACCTGTTTAATAATTGTCTGTGTTTAGTTATTTAATTGATATATAGCTATATATGAAACAGGATCAGCCGATTGCCTTTTCTTTCATATTGTAGTCCGTAAACAATGCATATATCTTCCATTACATTGTCCAGACTTACTTCAGGCGGATAAGAAGAATGGAACAAAGCATCGTCTAAGATACCCGGCGCGAACTCCAGTTCCACACCGAAATGTTGCCATAGCCGTAAACACAATTCATCTGCGCCTGCTTCGTTAAGGACGAGCCGCCCTTCTGTCCATCCGGCAGCATCATGCCAGTTGGCATCGGTAATTTCCACGTGTTTGTTGGTAACGTTATATTTCAATTGACGATTGGCGGTGAGCACACCAACCATCCGTCCGTTCGCTGCAATTTCTACCCGTCCATCACGCACCGAAACGACGTTCTCGCCAAATTTATCATAGCCCTTCACGTTGAACGAGGTCCCCCGGACGATGGTCTGCATGTTGCCGGTGTGAATGATGAACGGCTTTTCAGGATTTTTTGCCACCTCAAAAAAAGCTTCGCCCGTGAACCATACCTCACGCCGTTCTTTATTAAAATCCGCTTTGGAAATCTCCAGGCGACTACCGGCATTCACCTGCACCACAGTGCCGTCGGCAAGTGTCAGTGTTGTCTGGTGACGATCGTCGGTTGTCCAGGCATGACGGGTGTCAGCCATGCCTGAGCTTGCCTGCCCTGGCAACCTGGCTGTATTTTGGTAGATCATCCATGCCCCGCAACCGATGAGCAATACAAGGGCAGCCGCCGCCGCGTACCGGGTTAACTTCAACCGTAAGAGGGGAAAGGGGCGGCGAGACGACGCTGTTTTATCCAAATGAAATCGCACAGACAGATGTTGCCAAACTTTCGCTTCGCAAAGGGCGGATTGCCGTTCATCTCCCGGCTCACATGCGATCTTGTCAGATCTCGGAGACCATGCATCGAGCGCTTCGCATTCCACGGGAGTTGCCGTGCCTTTTTGGTAACGCTCTATTAAAGCAACCGCTTCGTCCAGGGCATTCTTTTTTCTTTTACTGCTCTCTGTCATTTTTACTGAATATATGATTGGGTATTCCTGTTTTTTGTTTCGCCCCCCTTTTGTCGGGGCTTCATCTATATAGCATATGGAGGAGCGAAAATTTACTTCTGAAACCGATGAAGTTTCTGTTACAAAATTGTTTCAATCCTGTTGCATTGCTCACATTCAGCCTGTTATGATCGATTCGATGGCGTTTAAGGTATTCTTTTTATTGCCAGGCTTTCGGGTTGCAAAATTAACGGTAATGTAACAGGGGGAACAATGATTTATAGGTAGTTTTGGCGAATCAAAATGAAAGAATTAACGAATGACCGATCAGGAACTTTTGGAACAGATAGCGGGAAAAGATGCACGGTCTTTCCGGGAGTTGTACCTGCGTTATCATAAACTTCTTTCGGGATGGACGAATTCCCGGGTGAGAAATTGGGATGTAACAGCCGATCTGATGCAGGAGTTCTGGGCAGACGTATGGATTTCTCCTAAGCTCATCAGGGTGGATGATGCGGGGATGAGCCGAAAATCGTTGATGAAAAATGTATCGTTCCGTGTTTTGCGGTATTTCCATAAACAATGTAGTCGTCCGGAAATTGCAGTCGATGGTTTGGTTGTTGCACAATTAGCGCAACTGTCGTACACACATATCAATGAAGAAATGAATGCAACCGAAATTCAGCAGTTTATTGATAACTTACTCCAAAAAGCGCCGGAGCTTGCAAGGCGTATCGTTGAGTTACGGTTGTATCAAAATCGGTCAATTAAAGAAACCGCCCGTACACTCGGAGTTGCCGAGAGTACGGTTTCCAACAATCTTTCCGCAGTGTTGTCTACCCTCCGCAGTGAACTGACCTTGCATTATGAAGCAGGCGACTCAGGCAAACTGAAAGCCTTGCTGCCCTTGCTGCTGTGGTTGCTGGGGGAACAACCTTTTTGAGAAAAATGAAGTTGTGGGAACACTTATCCGGGATTTATAGCAGTACTCCGGGGCCGGTGACGGTTCCTGTCGTCCGTGAAAACGGCTATGGTCTCCACCTGCACTTGTTGCCTGTCGAGCAGGCGGTAGTGGTACCGGAAGATCCGGAAAGCGAAATCGTGCTGATGGCCGCAGGTTACAGTTCCGCGATCTCGTAGTGGTCTTTGCCTGTGAACAGCAGGGCAGCATACCGGACATCGGTCCGGTCTTTGAACCGGTCCGACCGGCGGTACTTTTCCAATTGAGCCAGGGCTTCTTCTTTTTTTGCCGGCAACTGCCCTTCGTCTTCCTTTTTGAGGTACTTCACTTCCCAGGCCCACTCGTATCTAATGTCGGGAAGCAGGGGGCTGCGTTCCAGCCAAATGTCGATATAGCCGTTTTCTACCTCCATTTCGCTGACCGGCACGTAAAGCCTGCTCTGGAACAGCTCGTTTAGCAGCATGATCTTGATGTACTTCTCGTCAAAGCGCACCAGGTCGCGGTTCGATAACCGGCTGAACACGTTTTGGGACACATAATCCACGTAAGAGACCAGGTTGCCCCGGTAGGCCAGGTCAACGATGGCATCATTCAGGTTGATCAAATTAAAGACAACCCGTTCGTTCACGTCCCGGGTAAGCCGTTCAATGTACTCCCAATAAATGGTTTGGATCGAATAGTTCGGGATTTTTAAAAGTGTCCTTCCTTTTTCAAACTTATCGATGGTAAGCAGGCCCATGTAAAACAGCAGTGATATAAAGTATTCTGTGTCTTCCATGCGGTCGATCGAAAACTTGCTGATAATGTTGGATGCAATCCCGTTTTCCTTGGCGACCGCCAGCAACTGTTCCCGGTTCTCCTCGTTCTGCACCAGTCGTTGTATTCTTCCGTAGTCGGTTTTCAGGTTGTCGTCGATGATGTTTTTGGGAGGTTTCTTTTCGTCCAGCACCTGGTTGAAGAAGTAGAGCACCATCGAAGGATTATATACCCGGCGTTTTCCGTCTTCGTGAAAGAGGTACCCGTCGTAATACATGGCCATGTCCACGATGATGTGCTCAGGATTAACGCCTGTTGCCTTCATCATGGCATCCACCTCCTCCTGGGTAAAGCCCATCATTTCGTTGTAGGCCAGTTTCAGGGAGAGGTTGGCGGCGATGTTGAACCCGCTGGTCAGGTCGTCGAGCATCACGGGCGAGATGCCGGTAATGAAAATGCGGTCGAGCACATCGGAGGTGCCGATCTTGAGGGTTTCGTAAAAGTCGCGCACCAGGCCGTTGGCCCTCGTTACGCGGCGGTACACCCCGTCGCCCAACTGGCTGCCCATCGCGATCAGGTCGTTGGCAAAATGGTCGTATTCGTCAATGAGCACGTAAATTTTTATCCCGGCAGATTCAGCAGCCCCGTAAGCGACACGCAAGGCGTTGATTCCCCGCTTTTCCTCATTGATCTTTTGGATCAAATCATCAGCGTTAGGGATGAGGTTGGAATAGCTTTCTATGAATAGCAATACAGTATCCTGTACATTTTGAAAAAAGGAAACCTTGAAATCATCTTCGCTTGCCGTATTAATCCCCGAAAAGTTAAACCGCATCACCATGTAGCTGTTCTTCCGGGGTGTAGGATTTTTGCCGATATACAAGTTGCCGAACAGCTTTTCGAAATCACCGGCCCGGTTCAGGTCGTAATAATGCAAAAGGGTTGAAAAGAACAGGCTTTTGCCGAACTTGCGCGGACGGATAAAAAACTGGTACGAGTTGGATTCGTTCTCCAGCAGTTCAATATACCGCGTCTTGTCAATGTAGCAGAAGTTTTCTTCGATCACTTTGCCAAAATTGGAATTACCGTATGGAAGTCGTTTGAACATGTTGAACTAGTTTATTCCGGTTTGAATATCGCAGTTCAAATTTATGAAAATTTCTGTTGAATCTCCTGAACTTTCAGCGAAGGAACCAAAGGGGCAGATGGATTTAGCTTTTTTTGCGGCGGGAAGCTTTTTGCTGGGCGCGGAGCTTGAGGCGGATGTTTTGGCGGGTGGCCTCGTACTGCCCGGCAAGTTGTTGAAGTTGTTCTATTTTGGCCTGGTATTACTCTGAAGTTGTTTGAGATCTTCTTTCAAAAATAAATACTACAATTTCTCTATCTCCTTGATGGAAAGTTTGGTAAACCTTGCAATCTGTTCAAGGGAGACTCCGTCTTTTTTCATTTCCCGGGCAATGGCAACCGCTTTTTCGCGTTTGCCTTTCAGTCTTTCCTGCCGTTTTATCACTTCGATGACTCCCATAGTGATAGTCCCTCCTGTTAATTTTTCAATTTGTTCATCAAATATACGATTTATTTCCTGATCATCAATGTAAAGGAAATTTTTCAGGAACACCAAAAAGCTGATAATGCGATCGTGGTCATAATGACGCCGCAACAAAGCTTTGGCCATGGCAAGCCTGTCCTCGCCCAACTCGCTGTCGGGAATCTTGCCCTCCAACAGTGACTTTTGGCAGGCCAGCACCACCAAGGCAAAAGGGTTGTCCATCGCCAGCAACTCCGCCTCCCCATGGTCAAAGATGTGGTAGGCGCGGTAACGGAAACGGATGGACGTATCGATACCCTGATAGCAGTACTCCGATGGCCGGTGTTGGTTCCTGTCTCCCGTGAAAACGGCTATGGTCTCCACCGGCACATGGTACCTGTCGAGCAGGCGGTAGTGGTACTGGAAGATCCGGAAAGCGAAATCGTGCTGACTGCCGCCTTCGATCTCCGTATGCTGGAGGATCCATTTTTCTGTGCCGTCTTTCAGGTAGATCTTCACCAGCAGGTCTGCCACGCGCTTGCCTTTTGTCCGTTCCCTTTCGGGAATAATAGCGTACAGTTCCTTATCCAGGAACGTCAGCCCGCGGGCAAAGTCAAACAGGTCGTCTGCGTGGGGGTAAAGGAACCGAAGGAATTCGATAAACCATTCCTCAAATGCGCCTTTCAGCAGTTCGTCATTTTGCTTGCGTGGTTTCTTCATCTTAGTTTAATCTATTTCAGGTTATCTGCCGACTCCCAAAAATACTAAACATTTGATAAATTTCAGGACTGAATAATTGACTAAATTCGTATCAAACGGTATCTCTGCCTGCTGAAACAGCAATAGAGGCGGTGGCATGGTCTGTGGTGTGTTCATAAAAATTGGAATTTTAATGGTTAGATTACCCTTTGTGCCGGGAGGCTTTTTGCTGGGCGCGGAGCTTAAGGCGGATATTTTGGCGGGTGGCCTCGTACTGCCCGGCAAGTTGTTGAAGTTGTTCTATTTTGACCTGGTATTCCCGGTAAAGACTCTGTAGTTGTTTGAGGTCATCCTTCACCAGTTGTTGCTGCCCGGGATCGGCATTGGTTTCCATACGTTGCATAAACCGGTTATGCTCTGCTTTACAGATTGCGGCCATGGTGATTGATCCTTCATTTATGCCATCATTTAACATTCAAAGATAGCTGCTTTAAGTTAAACAGAAATAGCACAAGAACTATTCTATTGATAATAAATTCATTGACTTTATTCAGTAGACCCTTAAGCATCTATGTTTTCTATCATTTTCAGACATACCCGCTAATCTCTTTCTTAATAAAAGCCTCTCCGCAGCTTACGCCTAAACCACGGAGGGCACATTTACCTAAAACTAAGCAGTGAAAAAGAAAACATATCAAAAAAATAGTAGCGAATAATAGAGTTGTAAAACGAATCTTCTTGAATAATTGGTTTTAGAATTTCCATATTTAAGAAAACCACTGTAAAAGACCCGAACAAGTTGATTTTCTGTTATTTTAATAGGCACTATCAAGAGTACCTCCTAATCAATCCCTAAAGACAGATAGTACGGAGGAAGACTTTTAATGCCTTATTAATAAATCAGTATGTCCTATTCCCAAGGTATCCCAAAAGCAAAAAGAAATCTAAATAAAGAAGATCCTTGTTTTCTCATTTGACTAGTGGCACACTTTTTGGGAGATTTCCAACCATTAGTTGCATCGAATGAAACAATATCATCAGCAAATTTAATAGCTCCATAATTTGGTCCTTTAGAATGGTCAACCAACAACGTTCCCGTTGCAACATCTGTAATATCTGAATTAAAAGCAATTTCGGAAGTATTTTCCGGAAAGAATTGATTCAAATTCAATTCAAAGTATGGACTAAGTTTCCCTTCTTCCAGAACAACAGAGACCCCGGTAGATGTATAGGTCACACGATCAACTGTTGCGTAAATATCAACTTTCACAGAGCTACCCCATCCCTCTATCCCTTTGTAAAAGAGGCGAACTTTAACATGATGAGTTGTTGATGGATCGCTCTCCGATGGAGAAATCACAACGGGAGACTCCGGTAATTGAACAAGATCTACATCGTTGCGTCCTTCTTGCAATGTTATTTCTTGTTCCAATTCTGCTGTTGTCTCATCATTTTTAAACACACGCAATATACCCGATGTCTTATCCCTGGGTATATAGGCCAATCCCTTAATGGTATCATTATCTAAAGTATATTTATAGCTAATACTTGCATCAGCTTGCCACAGCATATTTACGGCAAATATCGAAAATTCTTTATCAAATAACTCACCTTCTTTATCACAGCCACCTAGCAAAATGGTGAGCAGTAGTGCACATAGACCGATATAATATTTCATATTCATTGTTTTAGTATTAAAATGATAACTGAACTCTGTTTTTTTCTGGTTTCATTAAAAATTGTAGCGCACCGAAAACGAATAACTCGTCCCTCTCTTTATCTTGCTACGAATCATATCTTTATTATAACCCATATCGTCAGTCAAACCTTCGTCCGTCTGATTATAATTGATATAGACGATACTATCTTGGGTTAAGAAAGTCTTTTTCATCTGTTTGTAATTTGTTTTCCTCTGTTTAAAAATTATAACTAACCGATAAGGACAGGTTCATCCCTTTTTTAATCCGGCTCATCACCTGGTCGCCCGGATTGTAGTTCAAATCATCCGTTAGGTCTAAGTATTCAGTACCTGTTAATCCTTCCGGATTCGGGTTTTCCGCCGTCCACTCAACAATTTTTGTATTGCGGTACACAATGATGTCCTGGTTAAGTATATCGGAAGCATTGAGCTTTACTTCTAATTTTTGGCGGAGGAAGCGGGCCGACAGTTGCAGGTCGAGCACATCGCGCGAAGCCTCGTACTGGTCGTATTTGTCGTAATCGCCCGAGGTCACCAGCCGGCGCCCGTTGCGACCGTAGTTTACAGCCGCGCCAAACACAGGACCTTCGTAAGCCAGGTTGGCATTTACCGTGTAGGGCGACAGCCCCAGCAGCGGGCGGTTGCGGTCGGTCGCGGATATGGCGGGCATTCCAAGCACCTCGTTGAGGTTGTAGGTCACATCGCCTTTAATGATGGTGGCATTGCCACCCAGGTACAGGTTCTCGAGGAAAGTACCCGGAGCGGTAAAGCCCAATGACTTGCGAATGTTGAATTCGAGCCCTTTGGCTGTAGCCTTTTCGAGGTTAACCGAATACATGTAAAAATTCTGCTGGTCACTGGTCATCTTGGTCACCAACTCCACGGGGTCGGTAAATTCTTTGTAAAAAGCCCCGATGGAAATTACCTCGCCGGCCCGGGGGAACCACTCCAGGCGCAGGTCGTAGTTATCAGTAACCGATTGCCTGAGCGCCCCCATGTTAACCACCCATACGCGGTCGTCCACATTGTAATAGGTATTGTAGGACATCTCGCGGAAATCGGGCCGGGCCAGGGTGCGGCTGTATGCCACGCGGGCGTTCAGGTTGGCTGCCAGGTTGTACACCAGGGCAGCCGCCGGCAGCCAGTCGGTTTTATCGAGGGTCACCAGACTGTCAACGTTACCCACTTGATAGTTATAAATTTGGGTGGTCACCTCTGTTTTGGCTTTTTCAAGCCGTACACCTGTTGTGAGGTGCAGTTTTTGCAACAGGGTAAACTCGCCCATCAGGTAAGCGGCATGCACGTCCTGCTTGCCGGTGTAATAATCAGCACGAGACCCTTGCATACCCGATATGACATAAGTCAGGCTGCCATCGGCAAAACGTTCGGCCGAGAACATCTTCTCCGGCACTTGCCCCCACCAGTTCGCTATTTCCCGAGTTGTGTACATGCCTTTCAGGTATTGTTGCCCGAAATCGGAGTTGCGAAAAGTGCCCAGGTAACCGGCCTTTAGTTTCTGGCGCTTGCCGCCCAGGCTAAAGCTATAGGCCAGGTCGGCTCCCGCGTTTTTCTTGGTCTCGTCCAGCTTGCTGTACATTGTATGCCCCGCGGCAATATTTTGCGCGTTACCCGAGCCACCGATCGAAGGGTCGCCAACAAATGAATCTATCCAATAAAACACCTCCTCACCATCGGCTGTTTCTCCGCTCTTGGTCCCGGTTACCAGGCGGTCGTCGGGGTTGATCCGTTCTACCTTGTTGTACGAGGCATTCCAGTTCAATTGCAAGTGCTTGCCAAACAGCTGGTGTTGGCCGTCCAACTGGCTTTGCCACAGGCGGCTTTGCAGCACTACGCTGTACTGCTGGGCAAATTTATAGCCTTCGTAATATTTATAAATAAAGCGTGCCTGGTTGGTATGGGTAAAACGGTTGTTAAACAGGTTGCGCCAGTTAATTTTGTGGCCGGGCATTTCCCAGCCCAGGTTGCCCACCGCCCCGGTGGCCGTTACAAAGCTGTTGCGCCAACCGTCGCGGTACAGGCTGTCGCGCGTAATCATGTTGCCCTCGGTAATATCTTCAATGGTTTGTTCGTTGCGGTAAGTAAGGGCCGCCACCACCCCCAGGCGTTGGTTGTTGCCCAGATTAAAGGGCAAACCCACGCTTAGCCCGTAGTTCTGCAACGGGGCGGCGGTGTAGCGGCGCCTGCCGTAGGTATTCTTTTGCCCGGCATTTTCAATGTTCACCAGCGAGGCTTCCTCGGTACGGTCGGTGTACCATTTCCGGTCGTCAATATTGCCAAACAGGTAGTCGCCGCTGAAGCGTTTGTTGCTGTAAAAATCCTTGCCGGTGCTGTTGGTGTTCATGCCGGTTCCTACCGTCATATTGAAAAATTGCTTATCTGGCACGGCCAGGGTATTCACTTCTACCAGACCGCCCACGAACTCGCCCGGCATATCAGGGGTAAAAGTTTTGGCAATGGTCACATTATCAATCAGTGCTGCCGGTATCACATCGAACGAAAAGTTGCGGCGGTTGGGCTCAGTGCTGGGCAGCGAGGCGCCATTGAGCTGCACGTTGTTGTAGCGTTCGCTCATGCCGCGTACGGTTACATACTTGCCTTTATCGATGGTTACGCCCGAAACACGTTTGAGCACCTGGGCCACGTTGTTGTCGGAGGTCTTTTTAATCAGGTCGGCACTGATGCCGTCCACCAGTTTCATGGAGCTTTTCTGGCGGGCATACAGCCCTTCGGCCGAGGCCTGCTTGTAACCGGCCTTGACCACCACTTCGCCCAGTTCTTCGTTGGCAGGTTTCATGACCAGGTCGAGCCGGGTGGTTTTGCCACCGGTAACGTTCACTTCGCTCACCTGCTGCGTTTCGTATGAAATAAAGCGGGCTTCGATGACATGCGTGCCGGCCGGCACCTGCTTTAAGGTGTACTGTCCGTTCAGGTCGGTTACCGTGCCCAGGGTGGTACCCGCCAGCAGGATGGTGGTGCCTACCAGGGGTTCGCCTTTTTCGTCGAGCACGGTGCCCGACAGGGAGCCGGAGCCTTTCTCTTTGTCAGGCTCGGGAATGGCAACGGCTGCGGTTGGGACATTCGGCTCTTTCATGCTCAGAATAATGTGATGCTGGTTAAATTTATAGTCAATCCCCAGCGATCCCAACAAGTCAAGGGCTTTTGCGACCGGCAGGACCGAAGACGGAACGTGGACTGCTCCGCTCAGCTTATCATGGACGATCTCATCATATGTAAAACGGTATTCAGGAAATTGAGACTTCACCGCGTCAATAACAGCTAAGCCCGTATTTTCCCCGGCCGGGATACGAATGGCTTTCTCTTGTTGTTTGTTTCCATACACTGCCGGATAGAGAAAGACCAGGAAAAGAAAGGCAGCGATCAGCTTAAAGTGAAAACAGACATGTTTCTTTCCGGATGTTTGTAAAATTTGTTTCATTTGTAGAGATAAATTAATGAATGGGCGTTGGGCCCGTGAATTACTTTATTGAAACTGAATGTGGCGTTCAGTTAATCTTTGTTGACCGTCCCGCCTACCAGCGGGACGGTTTTTTATACGTTTGCTTTATCCTGTCATACCAGTTTATTTTAAGATTATTTGCTTTTCGTTAATACTGAAATGGGATCCCGTGCTTTCCGAAAGTATTTCCAAAACCTGGTCAATGGGCTCATTGCTGAAGCTGGTGGTGATCTTTTTGCTTTTCAGAGCCTCATTCTCAATACGGATACTGACCCCAAACCATTTTTCCAGGTCCCGGCAGATAACCTGCAACGGAATCAGCTCATAATCCAGCTCCCCGCGGATCCAACCGGTTGTTTCTGAAGAAGGAATATTCCTGATGTTTTGGGTTCTCTTCCTGCTATTATAAACAAATTGCTGGTTAACATTCAGCCGGGCCAATTCTTTCCGGCCATTCAGCACAGCGACTTTCCCGGTGCGCAGACTGACCACATAGGTGCTGTCGGTTTCATCAGGGTTAACCTCAAAACTGGTTCCAAGTACCCTGGTTGTCAGCGAACCCGCCGTCACCAGGAACGGAACTTCCCGGTTGGGCGCTATTTCAAAATAAGCCCGTCCCGTTAAGCGCACTTTCCGGTACCGGCAATTATACCGGTTTAGGACCATGAGCTTTGACCCTGGGAAAAGGAAGACGGTACTGCTGTCTTCCAGGCAAATTTTCAGAGGCTGGCCCGTGGTTTCAGCCGTGTACGTAGCTGAAACATCGTGCAGGGGCTTCACCTGGAAGAACCAGTAGGAAGTAAATAAACCGAACAGGACGATGGCGGCCGAGGTCAGGGCGACCAGCCTTTTTGTCCACAATGGCGGAAACTGCTTCAACCGTTGTTTCTGCAAATGAAATTTTTGCAGGAATACTTTCCGCTCTGCTTCCGTAACAATACCGGGGCCGGAAGAAATATCTTCCCATGCCTCTTTCAGGCAGGATTCAACGAAAGAGGGATCTTTTTCCATTGCCAGGAATAGTTCGACCAGCTCTTTTTCGTGCAGAAGGCTTTTCCCTTTGAAATACCGGACCAGTGTTGCCCGTGAGGGTCGTTTCATTTTCATACGTGTAAAATTTCAGTTGTTCGGTCACGGGCCGTCCAACACTGCCCGCTATTATAAAGAATGCCAAAAGAAGAGCGAACAACTATCCGGATTTGCAAGTTTTACCGTTTATTATTTTCTGTAACCGATTATTAACAACCGTGACAGGCCCGCGCCCATATCGATTTTCCGTCCTGAAGGGAACCCCCCATATTAGCCGGAAAAAAGGAACCAGATGAGGGAATAAAAAATATTCTCCGGGTTAAATTTAAAAGGGAATGGTGAACATGTGGGTGAGAAAAATGAGCCAGAAAACATCCCCGCTCATTTCTTCTTTCATAATTTTTAATGCGGTTGTGAGATGGTTGTTGATTGTATGGACAGAAAGCCCTGCCCGATCGGAAATTTGCTGATGACTAAATTCCTCATCCCGGCTTAACAGGAAAATTTCCCGTTGCTTAGGTGTAAGCTTGTTCAGTGCGGCCTGGTATTGACGGTGCAACTCCCCGGCTGTAATTTCCTAGTGGTCAGTCGTGCCTAACGCCGGTAAGGGAACTTCATCCAGGCTTACGGTACTGATCCATTTTTGCCTGGACAAACGGGCTATTTCCTGTCGCAAGATCCCAAACAGGTAGTTGTCGAATTTTAAAACGCTATCCATCCGCTTTTGATATTGCCAGAGCTTTAGGAAAGCATTCATTACCAGCTCTTCAGCATCTTCCCGTACCTGAATAACCCGCAGCGCAGCTGTCAGCAAACGCGGGTAATAATAATCCAGAATGAAATTAAAAGCGAGTTCATTCCCTTTTTTCCAGGCCTCAATGTATCCGGCAATTTTTTTTTCTTCCATTGTGTTTCCAGGAATCCCAAATATCCGGTTAAAGCATTAAAAAGTGATTGCAGGTTGAATAAATTTTTGTTAACGGAATTTTCCCGGGAGAGGTAATTGCTGACAAACCGCAGCAAAAACCGATACAGGAAAAAGCCAGTACACACGGAGAACAGGAACCAAACAAGAACACCTCCTGCAACTGATTCGAACAGGTAACCGATCTGATGCCAGCCTTCCGCACCTGTGAACTGACTGGCGGAAACATCAGGTACCACTTCTTTGCTGCTAAAGAACAACACGCGTCCGGCTTTCATAAATGGATTGATCAACACAAGCTGAAAAGGGAAAAGCGAAAATTGTACGGCCTGAACGGTCAGCAGGTTCAGCCGAAAAATGAGGGTAAACAACAAACATAAAACCGTGGTGGAGCCAAGAACGGGAAACAACCCCAGGTAAAACCCGAATAAAAGCGACCATACGACCTTTTCGGGAGAAGAAAGATCGATCGGCCAACGCTTAAGTCCGAAGAGAGCAGACATCAGCCATTTATACCGGAAGTATCGGAATCCTGACATTTCTGCTAAAATTACGCTGAAGTTATGAAGAATAGATTAACCTTTGATTAATTTAGGTTCGTTCCACCTTCGTTTATCACACGTTTTATGCTTGGCGGTTGTTTAAAAAGGCCGGGACAAAGGAATTAATCTGATATTCTGCTTAAAAAATCTGTCCCGGCCTGAAGAAATGGAAAGAACCAGTCTGATAAAGAGAGAACGCAATACGATTTAAACTGTCGGCAAAACCAGTATTTATTTATTATTTCTGTTTTCTGAACATTTTGTTTTAGTCTTCAATGAAAAGGTAGAAATGCTTTGATAAGGTAGCTTTTAAGTCTGTACCAAACGGAGTTATAAACTCCAAACGATTTCTCTCTTCGTTACAAACAAAAGGGAGAAAGAAAAAAGTTACCAAATTTCTCCGATAGGTATAATCCCGTAAGTACCGTTATTGATTAATTGCACGGTAGCAAATTTGTAAGTATTTCTTGCAAAGTTATCACTAATATTACCATAGAAGTTTCCGCCATCCTGATTGGCATGATCCACCAATATTTCACCTGTGGTTAAATTTTTCAAATCATAGGCAACGGCTCGCATACGTTGTCCATCCCCGTCAGATGTTTTTGTCCAGTCTACCAATACATAGTCGGTTATTTCTCCCGGTTTCATTGTAAAAGTTGCCACATTCTCAAAAGTAACATAGTCTCGGTACATGTAGTACAAAGTCAATTCCACTTCTTCCGCTTCGGGAATGCCTTCGGAAAAATAAAAGAAACGGACTTTACTCATCGGTTCTTCCGGCGCTGTTTCATCACTTACGGGAACAATTAAATATTCCGTTTCTGATAGTTGAAGGTAATTCAATGCTTTTTCAGGAGTAATGGTTACTTGCTGACTAGACACAACTTCGCCTTCTTTCTGTATTTCCAGTGTTCCGGTCAATTGATCGGCCCGGATATAGGTTGTTTCGTTATTTGTTAACTCCTGCCCGTTAAACAGTATTGTATACAACGAAGGGTCTTCACCGTCAGTATAGCTTAGGTTGACCGAAAAAGTGGTGTATTGGTCTGCTTCATACAAGGCAACAGGCTGCCCCGTCAGTTTAATAAATTGCAATGCCGTATGTTCCGATAGTGTTAGTTCCTGGCTAAACTCGGGCGTGGATTGTCCCTTTTCTACCACTTCCAGTGTGCCCGCCTCATTGGCGGGAACATATACACTATAGCCACCTAGCGTATCGCCATTAAACAGAAACACGTAATTGTCTCGGGCATTATCCGGATAAACAAATGAAGTTTTCAGGGTATAATAATCAAGATGTTCAAATTCAGCGTCCTTATTCTCACAGCTTACCAGGCCTGTAACCAGCACAATCAATAACAGATAAATAGATTTCTTCATTTTTTTGTAGAATGACAAAATTATAAATATAGGCTGGGCAGTTCAATATTACTGCCCAGCCAAATTACTTAAACTAAGTATTTATTAACTCCTAAATTTCTACCAATTACGAACCCAGCCATCAAGCTCTCCATCAGCTAACCAGCTGTCACCCGTTTTGTTAATGGCACCCTTATACTCTGTATCATCAAACCAGCTATCCACTGCATTGATATCATAACCGGCTGTATTGGCCGGAGCTCCGGTTGGTTTCAATGCATTGGTTGTATATGGATTACCCCAAGGATTTGTCAAAGTAATGACACTATAACTTGACACACTATCATTGGTTGAAGAAAGAGCGGCAAAGCCTTTATAGTCATATTGACCTGACAAGGCGGTTGAAGGTGTCCAAACAACGTTGTTTTCAACGGTTGAAGAGTTTCCAGTATTATTCCAAATTCCGGTAGGATAGCCATACGCAATGCTATTTACCAGGGTATACTGCGTATTCCTGCGGAAACGCGCGCCATTGTACAAATAATGATCGCTTCCTGACAGGATACCACCGCCAGCTATTTCACCATCGGAGGTTCCGACAATCGTCAGGTTGCTTAAAACCGGATGGGTATAAGGAGTGTTAGTTGTACCTAATCCGTCATTGTCGCATTCAATACCGTTCGGATCACTGGAATAAGAAGCATCGGGGTCGATGGTTGACACGGCAAACTGGATTTTGCCCCGGAAACCGAAATCGAAGTCGAAGCCATCGTCATCACAGGCTGTATTTATCAAGTATTTGGCCTCTGCATACCCTCCAAAGAATTCAAAAGCATCGTCGGCGCCATAGTAAGCCTGGCAGTGGTGCATGTACAGATTACCAACGCCTCCGAAAGTAAAGGCATTCAGTTCATTGGCCACGTCAATAGCAGCACCGGCGTACTCTACCCGTACATAAGTCAACGTATCAGCAACATCTGCCGCATTGAGTGCATCAACCTGAGCACTAGTCATTGTGGTAGCAGGGGTACCAAAGTGAGCGTCTACACCTGATGGAACAACGTCTTCATCAATTCCCTCGATCTGCTGGGCTGAGGTTTGGTTAATCGCTCCGGCTCCCAAGACAACTAAACCTCCCCAGCCACCTTTGAACTGGTGACTTGCGTCAGCAGTCAAGATAATGGGACTAGTAGCCGTACCTTTGGCAGAAATGCTCGCTCCTTGGGTAATGATCAGCGCAGAAGCCTGAAGTAGGTTTGAACTGTAAGCGCCACGGATAACGGTACCAGGCTGAATCGTCAACCTTGCAGGCGCTTTTACCCACACTTTACCCAGCAGCAGATAGTTACCCGACCAGGTGGTGTTAGTCGTAATAATTGTATTGGACGGGATGTCTACACGGGTGCTGACCTCTGTCGGGCCGGCAAACGGCTCATCCTTTTCACTACAGGAAGTCAGAAAACTTCCCGTTGCAGCCACAACTGCAAAAAGAAACACAAATTTCAAAATCAGGTTTTTCATTTTTTTTAATTTTAAAAGATTAAAAAGTAGGATTAAGAGAACTAATATAGAATACACATTCCTATGCATAGAATGAATGAGTTATTGCTTTCTTTTTTAAAATTTATAACTGACTGATAAAGATAAATTCACTCCTTTCTTTACTCGGCTCATTACCCAGTCGCCGTCGTTGTAGTTCATCCCCAGCCCCGTGAGGTCGGTATAGGCCCCGTCGTTGCTTTCATCTCCGATATCATAGCCACAATTCCGGTAAACGATGATATCCTGGTTGAGCAGATCGCCGGCATTGAATTTTACTTCCAGCTTTTCCCGCATGAAGCGGGCTGACAGTTGCAGATCAAGGATATCGCGCGATTCTTCGTACTGGTCGTATTTTTCATAATCACCCGAGGTGACCAGCTTACGCCCTTCACTTCCATAATTAATCGCTACGCCGATTACGTTTCCCTGGTAAGCTAACCCGGCATTCATCAAGTAGGGTGAAAGGCCCACCAGGGGACGACTACGGTCTTCTCGTTGAATTTCAGCATGTTCCAGCAGCCTGTCAATATTGTAGGTCACATCCCCTTTGATCCATGTGGCATTTCCGCTTACATACAGGTTTTTCAGGAATGTCCCCGGAACTATAAACCCGAGCGACTTGCGGACATTGAACTCGAGCCCTTTCGCCGTCGCCTCATCCAGGTTAACTGGGTACATATAAAAACTTTGCTGACTGCTTGTCATTTGGGTGATAATTTCGACCGGATCATGAAACTTTTTATAGAAAGCGCTGACCGACAGCACTTCGCCAGCCTGTGGGTACCATTCCAGGCGCAGGTCGAAGTTATCGGTAGTGGATTGCCTGATGGCCCCCAGGTTGACCACAGATACCCGGTCGTCTACGTTATAATAGCGGCACAGAGACAGTTCACGGAAATCGGGCCGGGCAATAGTGCGGCTATAAGCCATCCGGGCATTCAGGTTGTTTGTAATGTTGTACACCAGGGTGCCCCCAGGCAGCCAATCGGTCTTTTCAAGGGTTACCAGGCTATCCGATATCGCACCGGTTTCGCGATTAAGTAATTCCGACGTCACTTCCGTTTTGGCTTTTTCCACGCGTACGCCCGTAGTCAGGCGCAACTTGCGCAGGAAGGAGAATTCGCCCATCAGGTAAGCCGCGTGTACATCCTGGTTTCCGGTGTAATAATCGGCAGCGTCTCCCTGCATCCCGGATACGACATATTTCATGATCCCTTCGCTAAAATGTTCGGTAGCAAAAAACTCGTGAGGGGACCTCCCGGTCAACGAATCGATATTTACTCCGTTGGGGATCGCCCCTTTCAAATACTGTTGCTGAAAATCGGCTTTGCGAAAGGTGCCCAGATAACCAGCCTTGATTCGTTGGCGGTTCCCTGCCACAATCGCCGTATATTCCAGGTCGATGCCAGCATTTTTTTTGGTTTCTTCCAGATCGCTGTACATCAGGTGACCTTCATGAATGTTCTCTTTGTTTCCTGTTCCTCCTTCACTTATCAGCGTATAACTAGACCAGGCGAAGACTTCCTCCCCGTCCGTAGCCGTTCCTCCCAAACGGCCGGTAATCAGCCGGTCGTCGGGGTTGGTGCGGTTCACTTTATTATACGAGGCCTTCCAGTTCACCTTTAACCGGTCGCTTACCAAGTGTTCTCCATCCAACTGGGTTTGCCATAAGCGATTTACCAGCGGCACGCTGTATTGTTCTGCAAATTGGTAGGTTTCGTAATATTTGGATATGTACCGTTCCTGGTTGGTATGGGAAAAGCGGTTATTGTAAAGATTGCGCCAGGTAATTTTGTGCCCCGGCATTTCCCAGCCCACATTGGCCACGGCCCCGGCAGCGGTAACAAATTTATTCCGGAAACTTTCCTTATAAAGGCTGTCACGCGTAATCATATGGCCCTCTTTTATGGTTTCAACGGTTTGCTCATTCCGGTAGGTCAGGGCCGCCATCACGCCCAATTTTTGGTTGTTCCCCAGGTGGAAAGGCAGTCCCAAGGTCAGTTCATAGTTCTGCACCGGGGCGGCGGTGTATTTCTGCAACCCGTAGTTATTGATTTTACCGGCATTCACCACGTTTACCCCGGATGCTGTTTCCGTTCTTCCTGTATACCATTTCCGGTCATCGATATTGCCAAACAACCAATCGCCACTGTAGCGTTTGTTGCTCCGGAAATCCTTGCCTGTACTCTGCGTGTTCATGCCAGTCCCTACGGTGACGTTAAAAAACTGCTCATCGGGCACAGCCAAGGTATTCACTTCTACCAAACCGCCGGTAAACTCTCCGGACATGTCGGGGGTAAAGGTTTTGGAAATGGTAACATTATCGACCAGTGCGCTGGGGATCACGTCGAACGAGAAGTTGCGGCGATTCGGTTCGGTGCTGGGCAGCGAAGTGCCATTGAGCTGCACGTTGTTGTAGCGTTCGCTCATGCCGCGTACGGTTACATATTTGCCGTTATCGATCGTTACGCCGGCCACGCGTTTGAGGACCTGGGCGATGTTATTGTCGCTGGTTTTTTTGATCTGGTCGGCGCTGATGCCGTCGGCCATGGCCACCATGGCTTTTTGTTTGGCATACAATCCTTCGGCCGAGGCTTGTTTGTAGTTGGCTGTTACCACTACCTCGTTCAGCTCTTCGCTCGACTCCTTCATCACCACATCGAGCCTGGTGGCCTTGCCCGGGTTGATCGTTACGTCTTTCACTTCCAAGGTTTCGAAAGAGAGGAAGCTGAACCGGACGGCTATTGTTCCTGCCGGGACCGACTGCAGCCGGTATTTACCGTCGGCGTCGGTAGCAGTGCCGGTGGTGGTTCCCGAAATCAGCACGGTGACCCCCGTTACCGGTACCTGTTTTTCATCGAGCACGGTGCCCGAAATGGATCCCCGGCCTGTTTTACTATCATCGTCCCTTTCTCTATAGATAATATACGATTGATCGGACAGTTGTCGGAACGAATATCCGGTTAAGCGCAGGCTCCCGGCCAATACCTGATCCACGCTGCTGTTTTTGGCTTCCAGGGCACCCGCCTGGATGTTACTGATCTGGTTGGCATCGAACGTGATCGTTTTTTGGGCGGCCGCGGCAATCTGTGTCACCCGCTCTGATAAGGGCTGGGCGGGAAAATCACGGTTAATTTCCTGCCCGGACAGCCAGGCAGGTGAGAAGAGCATCCCCGCAAGGAACAGCAGGGTCCGGACATTCATGGAGTTGTTTCTTCGTTTCATTTCTTCAATCAATTTCATTAAGTATTTGTCTTATAATTATTTATAATATAAAATCAATCTTTCTAAGGAACAAGGAATCCCCTGTTCTCCCCAAAACGGGGAAAATTCACTGCTGTTAATCACGATTCATGTATTGGCACTGCGCTTACCCGGCACAGCGGATTATATATCGGTCACCGGTACACCATCACCCGGCTACTGTCGGTCTTGAATTTCACACCATAAAGGATGCCCAATCGTTCCATCACCTGCTCCAGCGTGGCATCCCGATTGAATGAAGAGTACAGCCTGACATCTCCGTCAAAGGCTTGTTCCGTAACAACCAGTTCTTTATTGAATCGTTGTTTTATTTGTAGTTTCAGCTCGTTCATATCGGCATGATCGAGTATGATGCGGCCGTCTATCCAGCCAACCGTTTCGTTCCATGTAATGTCTTTTACTTCGTATTTTCCTGTAAGAATACTGTAATTCAGTTTCTTACCCGGAGTCAGCATGGCCAACAATTCGGTCTCCCGGCGAACTTCGACCAACCCGGTACGCACAGTCACTATATTTTCGTTCAGTTCGGGATAGCATTTAATATCGAACGATGTTCCGTGTACTTTGGTGGTGAGCTCACCGTGCCTGATGATGAAGGGTTTCTCCGGATCTTTAGCGACATCGAAAAAGATCTGGCCTTCCATGCTTACTTCACGCGCTTTATGGTTATAGCCGTCAGCGATCGTCAGCACACTGCCCTGGTTTAACCGAACATCGGTTCCGTCGGGCAGGATCGTTTCTTGTGTGGTCCCGGCTGTTTGGTATACCGTAGGTCCCTGTTCTGGAAACTGTCTGGCTGTATAGTAAGCTCCGGCGCCCAGGATGAGGGTCACCATTGCGGCAATGCCGCTGTACCGTTGCAACCAGCCTAACGGGATCACCCTGCTCGTTGCCGGCGTTTTTGCCGGTTGTTCCTGAACGCTTTCCCGTGCTGCAACGATGTTCGCCTCTGCAGCAATCCTGACAGGCCCGTCACCACTCGTGTTTTCGTCAAAACCGTATTTCAGGGAGAGCTTTTCCCAGACCGGGTCTTCTTTTTCCGCAGCGATACCGGCGGTTTCCGGCATCAATTCTATATTCTCTTCTTTTGCGGACCTGTCTTTTATCAGCAAATATGAGCCTAGTTTATCGCCGATACGTTTTTCCTGTTCGGTAGCTGTTCCGTCGGCACACTTACGGAGGATGATCATCAATTCCTCCTGCATTTGTTCCCGCTCTGCCCGCGTGTATCCGAAAATGCACTTCCTGTTATTTTTGCTGTCTTGATCCATGTCTGTTTTAAATGCTAAGAATCGAATATAAACTGATTTGTTTTAAGGATTGAATCCCCTTCTACTTTAGTAATGCCATTTAGGGCCCTTTGTAAACCAAATTAATCGTTATCCATTTGTTAAGGAATTATTACCTGTCCCGAATAGGCATGCGGTGATTGATAAGGAGAAAAAATTGGTTGGAGAACTAGTTAATTCATTCATTTTTAATCGTTCTGTAATAATCTTATTTTAATTTTGAAGTAACCAATTCCTATTTCTATGTTAACCAACAGACAAGACCAACTGAGTGATAAAAAGCTGCTGGAAGCAATCGCGGAAAGAGATAAAAAGGCATTCCACACTTTTTATAAAAGATACCGGGATTTTGTTTACGGACGTATCCGCCACCGGTTAAGCTCCAGGGAAGAAGCGGAAGATCTTGTTCAGGAGTTCTGGTCGTCGATGTGGGAACGCCCGGTGAAAATTGAAACCGACTCTGCTGTTTATTTCCTGATCCACCTGATCCTGGTTTGCCTGAGCCGGTATTACCGTTCAAAACACCCTGTAGACACACTGGATCCGGAAAAACTCAGCGGCAAAAAGGAACTGCAATATACCCATGTCTTTGAAGACCTGGAAGCAGTGGAACTATTCGAACTCATTAAACAGAAAAAAGATATTTTACCGGAGAATGAACAGAAAGTTTACGAACTTTGTCAGGAGCAATCTTACTCTTTCAGTGAAGCTGCCATTCTAATGGAAACAACAGAGCAAACGGTCAGGAATAAATTTAATCGTTCGTGCAGGATGATCCGGATGCAACTCAAACAGCATTATTCGCTGAAACCGGAAATTCCCGATCCTTCATTTAAAGCAGTCTGAAACGAACATATTGCTTCACGACGCCCAGGGACAGCGTAATCATTTCCGGCGACATGGAGTTCCATACTACCCTTAAAAAAAACAAATTGATATCGTATGAATACGCGAAAAAATGCATGGCTGCTGTTTATAAGCATTTCAATGATCCTGACAGGTTGCAGCGATGACGATGACGATACGCCTGAACCCGTATCATATACGACTTTGATTTATATGGCGGCAGACAATTCGCTCGACAGCGACGTGGATTATACCCTTGAACAGCTAAAAGCAGGAGCTAAATCGAGTAGTGGAACGCCGGTGGTCTATTTGGACCGGAAAGATGCCGCCCCGCGACTGTTCAGCCTGTCGCCGAAAGGAGAAGAAATCCTGCTAATGACTTACGCGGAGGAGAATTCGGCCAATGCCGCAACGCTGCACCGGGTGATCAATGAAACCAGGGAGCTGGCGCCGTCAGACCAGTTTGGCCTGGTGTTGTGGTCGCACGCCATGGGATGGGTGCCATCGGGGTACTCGCACCAAACACTCACTTCCACATTCAAAGCAGCAAAGACTTTCCCCCGCACCCGCTATATCGGGACAGACGACAATCCAGGTGACGGTACATCCTATACCCGGACGATGGAAATCACGGATATGGCGGAGGAGCTACCGGCAGGTACTGCCGGCTTTATCCTTTTCGATGTTTGCCTCATGGGAGGCGTGGAAGCTTTGTACGAATTGAGGCATGCCTGCGATTACATGGTGGCTTCTCCGGCGGAAGTGCTCGCCGAAGCCGATTATGATGCTTCGGGAATGCCCTATTCCGAGGTACTTCCCTTGTTATTTGGCGGAAAAGAAGAATTAGCAAAGGCTTGTCAGAAGTATTATAACCATTATAATGGCAAATCGGGGTTATTGCAGTCGGCCACCATTTCCCTGATCGATTCGCAGGAGCTCGACCTGCTGTACAGCATCACATCCGGAATACTCGAAGGCAAACTATCGCAAATGGAAACGCTGGATGTGAGCGGTCTGCAGGTTTACCATACATCAAGCGTGCCGCAGGTATTTTTTGACCTGGGCGATGTGATGGAACAGGTAAGCACTACGGCGCAATACGCCGATTTTGAGGAACAGATGGACCGCACCGTGATTTACAAAGCCGCAACAGCTAAATTTGCCGGTGACGTGACCATTGATCAGGACCATTTTAGCGGACTGAGTGTATACGTGCCGCTGTCTAAATGGCAGGGAAATACGGAGTATAACTATTATTTTACATTGGGGTGGTCGTCGGTATATTAAAAGGTCCTTTCGCTGACGATCTCGCCCGTAGACGGATCGTACCTTTTCCAGGTTCCTGATTTTTCACCGTTCGAATAGTTCATTTCATAGATCAGTCTGCCCTGGTCGTCCCATATTTTCCATTCCCCGTGCTTTTTACCTTCCTTATAGTTGGCAACAGCTATTTTAACTTCACTCTCATTAAAAGTGGTCCAGGTCCCGTCCATCAGGTTGTTCCTGTACGAACAAATTTCATTCAGTTTGCCGTTCCCGAAATAGATACGGGTTTCTCCATGTTTGAGTCCATTTTCAAGGTTCATGGTCATTTTAGTTTCGCCGTTCTCAAAATGGCTTGTATAAAGGCCCGAATAGGGCTTTGAGTCGGAATAATAAATGCCGCCCGACTCTTTAATGTTCTGAGACAGAACATGGACTGTAAAGAAGACAATAAATCCGAAAAATAAGACTAGCTTTCTCATGTTGACCTCCGGTTTTGGATTTGATATCAAATATACTATTTTGCCGGGTAGATCATAAACAGGCGATATTAAGTTTTCGAATACATGATCTATAACATGCCGGCCATAAAAAAACCGCTCCTGCTCTCAGAAGCGGCATAATCTTAAGTATATGAAACGAGCCCTGAAGGCCCGCAGCATTCTATTATAAAAAAGCATGCCAACAACATAGTTTTCTGATGACTATGAAGTTCTCATGCCGTTTTCTCTATGAAAAATACCTGCTGATAGGGGAAAGGGAAAGCAATTTTTTACAGGTAATACACGCATCACTTTTATAATCAGTTAGCATCCTTCAACCGGATATTCACCTGATTTGTGTTTTTATTCAGTTTCAGGTTTTCAACGGTCGATTCTTCGTATGAGATATACGATGCAGTCAGTGCGTATGTTCCCGGCTTTACGTTTTCAAAGCTGTATTTACCATCAAAGTCGGTATAAGCTACTTTATCGGTTCCTTTCAATGCAACTTTAACTCCGACGAGGGTCTCGTTTGTCCGCTGATCGAGAATCTGACCGCTTATCGTTGTCAGGTCACTGTTATCGGCCGCATTTTCCTTTTTGGATTCTTTATTTCCTGCAAAGGTGAAAGCAACACAGCCAACCAATAAAATGAATACAAATAACTTCTTCATACTATGTCTGATTTTACAAATCAAAAGTACGGTGCCATTATTACAGCATGGTTACAGTGAGATTAAAATTTGATTACAAAAAAGAAGTTCCGGCTTTTGAGGTCCGGAACTTCGCAAATTTACGGGAATTGAAGTCAACACTTCAATCTATCTTAATTAGTCAAGATTCTCCTATAAAGAAGAAGGGAAGGTAATACCAGTTGCCATTGCATCAGGTAACCAGCTCGGCTTTGCTACTCCATTGCCGGCACCAGTTGCACTTGCATTTTCACCGATGGTCAATCCGGTAACAGCTTTTGTTTGTCCTGTAGCTAAGGTCCCAAACTTTGCATTGGTCACGTCAATGTCACCTGCTGTAATCCGGGCAGCAGCATTGGTATCAGTATCATCTGTATAGAAATAAGCTTGTTGCTTTGTTTCAACCAATCCGCCAATAACAATATTGTCTATCGTTTGAATTCCGGCTCCTTCTTTCAGATAATATGGCTTTTCTGTCATTCCATAGACGGTCAGGTTGTTGAGTGTTACCGTGGTCATTGGAGTTGCCGCACCGTTATTTTCGCTGTTTGAACCTTCAATGCCCGATTTGGCTGAATTGAGCGCATACCAGTACTCACCGGTTCCGCTCCAGCCGTCGGCAAAGTCGATACCATCGTCCCCGCTTTGATATGACATCAGGTGAGAAGCGTTTACTGTACCACCGAAAAATTCCATACCATCGTCTCCGCCCATGTAGGAAACAATATAGTCAATCGCTGTTCCGGAACCAACACCGAAACAGGAAAGTCCGTTAAACTCTTTAGTATCTGAATATTTGTATCCAGTGTATTCCAACCTCAGGTATTTAATCGAGCCGGAGTTGTCATTTGCAACCGTACCTCCATATGCAAGACCGGAAACTTCTGCACCAGCGGTACCACTATCTGATTTGTTTGTCGGAGCCTTCCCGCAAAGTACTAATCCTCCCCATGACTCTGTTGATTTTGTTTCACTTGTCATGACAACAGGGCTTGCTGCAGTTCCATTTACGTTAATTTTACCTCCCTGGGCTACTGCAATGTAACGCACCTGAGTGCTGGACCCGGAAACTGCAGTGGCCTCGATTGTTGTTCCGGCCGGGATAGTGAGAGTTGCTCCATCTTTAACAATAAGCGATCCGGTTAGTTTGTAGGTTTTAGTGGCGTCAAGGGTTACATTGTCTCCAGATTCAATCTCTCCCTTAAAATCTGCCGGATCAGCGACAAAACCAGAACTACCATCGTCATCGTCATCATCATCACTACAACTGTTGAAGCTTACAACAGCTAACACAAAAATCATTAAATAAGCTAGTTTTTTCATTGTTTTCAAATTTTAATTATAAAAAATAGTCTTTCCCATAGGGTATTAAAATTCATAAGAAAGGCCTAAGCTGATCTTAGTACCATTTTTGTAAGAGCGGACCAAAATGTCATGCGTATTTTCCTGAAACCTTTCCATTGCCGGGTTTAAAATGTTTTTTGCAGAGAAGTTAATCCCAAACCTTTTCAGTTTTGAAACGAGCACAAAATCAAGGCTGTGAAAAGCTTTATCAACCTGGTTCCCTACCTCCGAATAACCGATCAGGAACAGACGATCAGATGTATAATTATAAACGACTGCCGGTGTCAGGGAGTGATCCTGATCCCATTGCAGCGTATAAACTAGGCTGGCGTTGACAATCACCGGAGCTGCACCTTGCAACTCTTCTTCGTCTTTGTCAAAGTCTGAGTATACATAATCTGTTTCTTTGTCAACTTTTTTATTATCCAGTTCCTGATTCGTGTGCATTAAAGTCAGATTAGCCCAAAAGGATAGCTTGGATGATTTTGCTCCACTGGTGGTACTCCAAAGATCTTTCCGGACTTCTAGCTCGAGACCGTATATTCTGGCCCAATCCCCGGTATTGCCGTAGGTAAATTCATTTGATGATGACGCCATCACAAAATTATTCATCGGATCTGAGATATATTTCCCGAAAACGGAAGCAGAGAAAAGTTCTGAGCTTTTGGGGAAATATTCCCATTTCAGGTCAACATTATAATCTTTGGAGGGATACAGAAATTCATTTCCAAACGTCGCATCTGTTGTCCCTTCAAAAAGAAAGGGCGCTGTTTCCTTGAACTGGGGTAATGTATAAGTAATTCCGGATGAAAGCCGAAGATTTGTTTTATCGCTCAGCCCATATTTGAATGCCAGACTGGGAAAGACGTTGAATTCGGTAAAGTCTTCCTCACCCGATCTAAGTGTTGTGTTGAATTTGATTTTCTGAAGGACATTTTCGGCTCTCACCCCTGCAGAAACCAATAATTTACCGGTTATATTATAATCCACATTGACAAAACCTGCATTAATGAGTTGCTCTCCGTCATATGTTGATGGAATAATAAAATCAGGACTTGTAGTTCTGACCTTGAAATATCCGCTTTGTAAGTTGTCATTATTGAAATAAGTATCAATATTCAGACCTTCCGAATCGACAGCATCGTTGGTAATAATTTGGTGATAAAATTCGGTAGCAATAAAATTTCTGTCCTTAAATTTGCCCGAATAGCCAATCGTTAACTTGCCTCTGGATGACTGATCATTCACAGGTTCTCCAAACTGATAACCAAGGCTGATATTTGCAGCGTACTCATTTTCCCTGAGTTCATGGAAGTACCGGTTATTATTGGCATGGTCGTTGGTTGCAAAATAAAGTTTATCTGGTTCACTATCATTCTCATGATTCAGTGTGTTATGTCTCCGGTCAGGGATCACATTCGAGATGTGATTATATGCCACTCCCCAATTCAGGTCTGTCTTGTCATTGATAGTGTGTTCACCCAATAACTGGTTCACAAGAGCAGTAGTCCTGACAAATTCAAAACGGCGGATCAAACCATCGTTTTCCGCGACATCCCTTATATATGCGTCCCCAAAATTTTTCAAACTTTCGTCGGAAGTATTCATCAGAATGGCGTTGAAATAGTAATTACTTTTATTCCTGGAATAATTTAAGCTGAGTAGACCAGTGGTTTGTGTCTGATAATTGTATTGATCTCCGTCAAACTCTTTCTTCCTCTCGCCGTCTGCATTGTATTTTCCCTCAAATATATCGCTGTACTTATATTCGTTCTCAAAAGAGATCGTTGCGAAACCATTTAGTGACGAATTTTCAAAGTTGAATGTTTTCCCGCCTGAAAGAGAAAGTCCGGCATGGGGATAGACTGTTTGCTCTTTTGGATTCCAGCTATTTTTGAAAATACTATAAGGCACCAGAGATGTTGGGGTTGATTCACTATAGAATCCCAAAAAGCCGGGACCATCTTCCATGTAAAATTTATCAGCACCTACTGCTTCGGTATTCATTCCCGTTTTTAAACCCACTTTAAAGAAATCTTCTCCCCGCTGTTTCTTGGATACAATGTTGATATTTGCCCCGGCAAAATCGCCTTGCATAGCAGGAGTAAAGATCTTCTCTACACTGATGTATTCAATGATGTCAGTCGCAAAAAGCTCCAGGTCCAGATTTTTATTTTCAGCATCATTAGACGGCAGTGGTAATCCATTTAAGGTTGTCGTATTGTATCGGTCGCCAAGACCACGGATATTCAGCGTTTTTGTTCCTTCCTGTTTAGTAATCCCAGTAAATTTCGTTGCTGCCGAAGCCGCATCGGAAACACCCTGCGTGGAGAGTTGCCTGGCGCCGATCGATTCTCTGCTGATGGTTGCATTCTTTTGATCAAGCAGTAACATAGATTCGGATTCACGATTGGCCTTTCCCACCACTTTCACGTCGTCAATCTCGACAGTCGATTCTTTCAGCATAAAGTTAATTTCAAGGTTCTGCCTGGGGCCAACATTAACTTTTCCCTTGAGGATCGTTTCATAGGAGATAAATGAGCAGCGGATTGTATACGTTCCTGGTTTGATCCGCTCGAGCCGGTAAACACCGTCAAAGTCAGTTACCGTTCCCATGGTTGTACCTTCGAGCATCACTGTCGCCCCAACCAAAGGTTCTTTTGTCTTCATGTCTGTTACGATACCTCCGATTGTTGCTTCCTGTTGTGCAAGTGAAAGGAATGAAATGCTCAGAAATAATTGAAGTAAAATTATTTGTTTGATTCCCATAAATTTGATAATATCTGTTACCTTCATTCAAAACCAACTTTTATTGATTTTAAAGTCCAGTTACATGTTTCAAGTCCGATTTGAATGGTTTAATGTAATTTCGAAGGTTCTCCGGATTAATAGCAATCATAACAAGAAAGCTACCTGGCAGGCAGTCATTAAATTTTCCCGTAATCATGTTCATACTCAATCGTATCAATTTCAACGGCGAAGTACGGACTCTTATGTTGCAATTTGATTACAGATCGTTTACTCTTGTGTTACATTTGTAGGAGGAAGATTCTTAGGTTAACCTTAAATTAGTAAAGAAGAATCTGCTATCTTCACAAATACAAAACAATCAGCAGGATGACGAAAAATGATAGAAACATAGCAGTACAATATTGTAAAACGGGAAGGGAACAATAAAGGGAAAGCGATACCGGGTATATGAAAAGTATTTTATTAATTGAAGATGAACAAAACGTAGCTGCTTTTATCAGAAAAGGGCTGCAGGAGGAAGGCTACCATGTCCTGAATGCTTATGACGGTCGGACAGGACTGGCGATATTGGCCCGGGAACAGGTTGACCTGGTCATTCTCGACATCATCCTTCCCGAAATAAATGGAATTGAAGTTTGCAGAGAAATACGGCTTGGGATATTTAAGGCGATACCCGTTTTGATGTTGTCAGCTTTGGGAACAACGGATCAAATCGTTACGGGCTTGGATACCGGTGCCGATGATTATCTTGTAAAGCCGTTTAAAGTTAAAGAACTATTGGCAAGGGTGAAGGCGCTTTTGAGAAGAAACAATTTATCGGGCAACCTGGCTCAGGTATTGAAAATTGCCGATCTGGAACTTGATTGTGACAGCAAAACTGCCATGAGAGCAGGAACAGAAATCAAGCTGACCTCAACAGAATACCGTTTACTGGAGTTCTTTATGAGACATCAGCGCAAAGTGCTTTCGAGAATAGATTTGTTGGAAAATGTATGGGACATCAACTTTAATATGGGAACCAATGTGGTTGATGTTTACGTCAATTATCTCCGGAATAAAATAGATAAAGAATTTAAATCCAAACTGATCCATACCGTTATCGGTCTGGGCTATGTGATGAAAGAAGGATCATAATAATAATGAGGATTCAAAATAAAATAACGTTGATCTTCACCTTTTTAACAGGTTCTCTGCTCCTGGGTGTTTTTATATTGATCTATTATTTCTCGGATCGCTATTCCGAAAATGAATTCGTACAAAGACTGAAAGAGCGGGCAAATATAATCGGTCAGTCATACATGGAAAAAGATGAACTGAACGAGAAGATTTATGATGAGATCCGCCACAAGCTTTGGCAAAAACTTCCGGAAGAACAGGAAACGTTGATTCAGATTGATACGATTACCCGGACCGTATTGAAAAGAGATTCAAGGAAAGATCTTCCCGACCATTTCTTTGATCAGATATTTGAAAAGAAATATGCTCACCTGAAAATCGCAGGTATTTATTACGTAGGGATACTCTATATCGACAATCAGGGAGATTTTATCGTTACTGTGTCGGCAAAGAATTTGTTTGGTAACGCCAAGATGAATAATCTGAGAAATATTCTCATGATATCCTTCTTTTCCGGATTGATTGGTGTTTTTATTATTGGAAGGTATTATGCGAGTAAAGTGTTAAAGCCTATTTCTGTCATCACTGAAAAGGTTAATGAAATTAACGCATTCAGTTTGGATCTGCGCCTGGATACAGGAAACGGAAAAGATGAGTTGGCTGAACTGGCCGTGACATTCAATAAAATGCTTGATCGCCTGGAAAAATCATTCGAGATCCAGACCAACTTTGTAAGCAATGCTTCTCACGAGTTGAGAAATCCATTGACAGCAATTTTGGGAGAAACAGAAGTAGCTTTGAAAAAAGAGCGTTCCGTTAAAGAATACGAAAACTCGTTAGGTATTATAGAAGAGGAAGCTCAACGCCTTTCCCTTTTGATAGACAGCTTACTAAAACTGGCCCAGACCGGGTTAAATCATCGCGATCAGGGATTGAACATTGAACCAATCAGGATTGACGAATTGCTGATCGAAATCAAGCAAAACATGGACACGATCATCCCGGGGAACAGGATCATCTTTGATTTCACAGGATTACCGGATCATCCTGAATCATTGATCCTTTATGGAAATCCTGGTTTATTGAAAGTAGCGCTTAATAACATCATCGACAATGCCTGTAAATTTTCAATGAATAGGGAAGTGATCGTTAAGCTCCACACCACTGGGGATACTGTTGATATTTCTGTCAAAGACCAGGGAGTAGGCATTCCGGAAAACGATCTGGATCATATTTCCGAACCCTTTTATCGTGCTTCAAATACGAGAGTATTCAAAGGTTTTGGGATTGGCTTACCATTAACACAAAAAATCGTCAGGCTACATGGAGGTAAAATGCGTATTCACTCCAAAGCAGGTAAAGGAACCAAAGTCGAAATCACTTTACCCGCCTCACAACCGGGTTTCGTCAAATTCTGAACGTTTCGATAAAGCGAGTGTAAAGGCCAAACGCAGTTTGAGACTTTACCGAGCATGAATGTTTCGATTAAGTGAATGCAAAACCGAACTTGTTCGGCTTTGCTGAGCGATAGAAACATCTAACGAAGTGAGAAACGACTGTCGAAGACGAACGTTTCGATAAAGCGAGTGCAAAGAAGAAACGACTCCCGAAATGAAATTCTAATCCCATTCTAATCTCGTTCTTGCTTCATCTTCATACCTTCGGGCTTTTAATGAAGACTAATATTTTGGCGATATTTTTTAATTGTAACAAAAGACAAGCACTTTCAATCATTATTTCGAATGTCTTTTATAGTCATTCCCTTAAAATCAGGAAAAACCTTTGGATCCTTACCCGGGCTGTACTGGCTTTTTTATTCTTTTTTGCCGGTGAAGAAATTAGCTGGAGACAACGCATCTCTGGTATTGGTCAGGAAAGTGAACTGCATGCGCTGCCGGTTGCATGGTTTTTCCCCTGGTACGTCTGGACCCTGCCGGAAATACGGGAACAGATGTGCCCATAAAAAAATAAGACAAATGGTACATTATTTGATTATGTCCATAAACCAAACTATTATGAAACGAGCCATGAGAGTTATACGTCTCACACAGGTGCATGATTATCCTGGCGAGTTCCATGTGGCAACTAAAAGACAAATTTATAAACACATGAAAAATGAGTCCTTATCCCAAGCCTTGACATTTTTCCGCGATAAGCTAAAAGAATTTGCACATGGGCACAAAATAACAGAAGATGATTTTGTGAACATCGAGGCAGGTGAGATTACCAAGTCCACTGCCGGGTTATCAAACAGAATAGTGGAAGTTATTGCAGAAAGGGAGGGAAAAGCTTTTGTGGAGATCAGAAATGAAATTAATGAATTCTACCTGAAAAACACCCACTAAACTTCCCCGGGAATTTCAGGAAATTTCGGTAAGCTGCACGCTCATCCCGGTTTAAGATAACATTACCGTTTCATGATACCGAAAAACAGGATCTTGAGGATGTTATCCACTCCTTTTTCAAGATTGATCGTTCCGTATTCACCCGCGGTTAAAGGCATTTCGAGGCCTTTTATCGCAGTAGTGATCCCGATGGCGGCAAGCGTAAAATCTTTAACTTCAAAGGTATTCTTTCTCACCCCCTCGATGAGGATCCGCTTGATCATCCGTATTTCTTCCTGTTGATACTTGTTCTTGATATTTTCAATGAATTCGATGGCAGTAACATCATTCTCCAGCGCATGGTAAAAATTGGCAAGTCCTCTGAACGTCGTCAGTTTGGTCAGGATATACTCCCGGAGCTTTTCGACCGGATCGGTATTGCGCATCACCACTTTTTCAAGTTCACGCCTGAGTACGTCAACTTCTTTTAGGATGACCGCCTGGAACAGATCTTCCTTGCTTTCAAAGTAATAATAAAGGGAACTTTTCCCCTTTCTGACGGCGTTGGCTATGTCATCCAGCGTTGTCTTTTTATAACCGTACTTGCTGAAAATGTCCTGGGCAATCTTCAGAATATATTCCCTGTTGACATCTTTTTTATTGATACCGTTACCATGGCTTACGACCATATTCGGAAGGTTTTTAATTTTTGACGCGTAAATATATATTATTTTTTTCGAATATGATCAGCCCCTTTAGTATATGAATGAAAAATCAATTTTCAACCAGCTTGAAATCAAGCTGTTTCCTCTCCAAATTTGCCCTTACAATTTCGACTTTCACCGATTCGCCGAGCTGATAGGTTCGTTTGCTGTGCCTTCCTACCAAACAATAATTTTTTTCATCAAAGATATAAAAGTCGTCATCCAGGTCACGGATGGAAACCATTCCTTCGCATTTATTCTCTTCGAGTTCCACATAGATCCCCCAATCGGTCACCCCGGAAATAACACCCGGAAAAATCTCCCCGATCTTATCCTTCATAAACTCCACCTGCTTGTATTTGATTGAGGTTCGTTCGGCAGTAGCGGCACGGATTTCCATTTCAGTGGAGTGCTTGCAGCATTCCTCAAATTTCTGGGCATTGGCTGACCGGCCGCCGGCAAGGTAGCGGTCGAGCAAACGATGGACCATCACGTCGGGATACCGGCGGATCGGAGAAGTAAAATGGGTATAATGGTCAAAATTCAATCCGTAGTGCCCGATATTGCGTGTGGAATATTCGGCTTTTGCCATGGAACGGATCGCCAGGGTTTCAATGACATTCTGTTCACTTTTCCCTTTTATCTTGTCCATGAGACTGTTCAATGATTTGGAAATCACTTTTGGATTGGTTGTCAGGATATCGTATCCAAATTTTTTAATGAAGTGATTGAAGTTGTCCAGTTTCTCAGGATCAGGTTTGTCGTGAACCCGGTAAACAAATGTTTTGGGCTGTTGCTTTCCCGGAACTTTTCCTGCAAACTCAGCAACCTTTTTGTTGGCCAGAAGCATGAATTCTTCAACAAGCATGTTGCTTTCGCGGGCTTCCTTAAAATAGACTGACAAAGGCTTTCCTGCCTCATCGATCTTAAATTTAACCTCAACCCGTTCAAAAGAGATTGAACCTTGTTTAAACCGCTTTTGCCTCAGGATCTGCGCCAGTTCGTTCATCTTCAAAACCTCTTCCTTGTAATCCCCTTCTCCGGTTTCGATGATCTGCTGTGCCTCATCATAGGTGAAACGCCGGTTGGAATGGATCACCGTCCGGCCAAACCATTGCTCCAGCACCTTGGCATCACCGTTCACTTTGAAGATCGCAGAAAAGCAAAGCTTGTCTTCATGCGGACGGAGTGAGCAGACGCCATTCGAAAGCTTCTCAGGCAACATCGGGACAACACGGTCGACCAGATAAACTGAAGTTGCGCGTTCATACGCTTCCTCATCGAGTATCGACCCGGGCTCGACATAGTAACTGACATCCGCGATGTGAACACCAACTTCCCAGAGGTCATCATCCAGCTTTCTCAGGGAGAGCGCATCGTCAAAATCCTTCGCATCTTCGGGATCGATGGTGAAAGTTGTTACACCGCGTACATCCCGTCGGCTCGCGGTTTCCCCGGCAGGAATGTCAAGCGGGATCTTTTCGGCTGCTTTCAGCACTTTTTCAGGAAAGCGAAGCGGTAATTCAAATTCAGCCAGTATGGCGTGCATTTCGGTTTCATTCTCCCCAACATTTCCAAGAATTTCGATTACTTCACCAAATGGGTTCTTCGCTTTTGCCGGCCACTCCGTGATCCTCCCCACAACCTTCTGTCCGTTTTGCGCCCCATTCAGTTTTTCAAGCGGAATGAACATGTCAAAACCCACTTTACCAACGGGAACCATAAAGGCAAAATTTCTGGAACGCTCAATGACACCAACAAAATTCGATTTGGCCCTTTCCAGGATTTCCGCCACTTCTCCTTCAAGCTGATGCCTCTTTCTTCTGGCATAGAGGTATACCTTTACCAGGTCACCTGCCATGGCATGATTCAGATTGTCCTGCGAAACCAATACCGGTTCGTCAGCCTCCTCCGAATCAATAAAAGCAAATCCCTGCGGCTGCAACTCAACTCTTCCGGTGATATATCCGCTCCTTGATCTCAGCTTAAACTTGCCACGCTGTACCTGTTCTATTTTCTCCCCTTCATTCAATTCGTCCAAAACCACGTTGACAAGCCTGATGATCTCAGGATCCTTAATGCCTGCTGCCTGTGCAAGCTGCTTGTAATTGTATGTCTGTTGCGGATTATCGTAAAAAACAGTCAGGATTTCCTTCTTCAGGTTTTTCTTGTTAAAAGTAGTTCCTGCTCTCTTTTTTTTCTTCTTACCCATATGTCGTCCTTTTTATTTTTCCCCGTACATGGAGATCACCGGATAAACCTCCAGTTTTTCGACGAGCAATTCGCCTCCGGTGTTATACAAAACAAGTTCATAGGCGTCCGGTTCCGGATTAAAACAATTCGTCATTACCAGTTTCCCGTCATTGCAAAAAATCTCCACTGAAGTACGGTCAACCAGAATTTCCATCTTAATTTTTCCGTCTTCAGGATTCAAACTAACCGTTTGTCCAAGGCAATTCAATTTATTTTTGGTTGCGTCGTAACGGATCTCCGTACCGGTAACCGTTTTCGAAGCCCGCAATAAAAATCCGAAACTATTGACCGACTTCAGGTCGAATGTCCCGATAATATGGAAACAATCGCTTTTTAATCCTTTCAGCGGGTTTTTATTCAATCCCGGTATCAGGTTCTTGTTTTCCATTTGAAAACCTTTGTCGTGAAGGGTTGCAATCTCCTTAACAGGTTTGCGAACGAGCCGTATTCCCTCCATGGTTGTTGTCAGTGACAACTCGCAGGGGAAGGTCATTTGCCCGTTGAACGGCATGCCGGGATAATTACCACCCCGCATCCATGCAATCTGGATGCAACGACCATCTTCGGCAGGAATATTACTCCAGGTTTGTGTCGCATAATAATTGGCTCCGTAATCACCCTTCATTTTCGGTGTTTCAGGCGTGAATTTCTTCCCGTCAAATTGCCCGATACAATAGGAACCATCGCCATCAAAAATCACCCATCGTGTATCATCAGGCCGGCGGTTAACTGCTAATTCAACCAGGTCGGGACACTCGTAAAATCCCGGCATATGACTCTCAAATGTCCAGTCAGTCAGATTGGACGAACTGTAAAATGAAATGCCCTGGGTTTTTTCTTCGCCGTCAGGCTTCCGCCAAAGCACCATAACATACTTCTGTCCCGGTTCGTACCAAAAGACCTTTGGATCGCGGGCATCATCCTTTTCATCAAAAGGAATAACCGGATTCTTTTCATATTTAGTCCAGGTACGCCCCTTATCGTTGCTGTAAGCGATCCGTTGTCCGCACTGACGGCTCGTATAAAAGATTAAAAGTGCCGGCTGATCCCCGTTTTTTAGCCCGCTGAGGTTTTTGTCATCAGCGATGGCGCAACCCGACCACGCCGTGCATAATTCCTTGTCCTTTGAATCATTGTCGGGTGAGATCGCGATTGGTAAATGTTCCCAATGCACCAGGTCCCTGCTTACAGCATGCCCCCAATGCATAAAGCCCCATTCCGTACCAAACGGATTATGCTGATAAAACAAATGATACTCTCCCTCAAACCAGATCAATCCGTTTGGATCATTCTGCCAGTTTTTTTCCGGTGTAAAATGGAACTGGGGCCTGAAAAATTCATTAAAAGGCCTCTTCTCAGGTGAAGCTGAAATGAATAATAACAAAAAAAGAGTGATCGGGAGAGCGTTGATCAAGTTTCGCATAGCATCGTTTGTTTTTCAGGAACTATTCTTCAAAAATAGTTAATTTATGAGATAAATCCGGCAACCGGAAGAAGTCAAAAAAAGGGAAAAAAGACAGAAGCCCATAAATCAAGCTCTTCCCGGATTAAGTTTGAGTTAATTACACCTTATTAAATTACAGCAAATCAGCATATAACGCAACGATAAATAATAAAATATGCCAGAATTCGCACCAACGGTTCCGATTTTAAAATAATTCTTTATATTTGCTGACAAATTATCACAGATCAGACATGCTTTTTAACAACTCTTTTTATTACTACTTTTATTACTTCACTTCAGCTAACGGGGTCGAAAAGTAGTATGATTTGAATAAAAGCAAACTATAAAACATAAAGGTCCCGCTAAAAATCGGGGCCTTTTTTTTTAAACTTATTTTTAAATCATCAGGATGAATGTAACAATTATCGGACTGGGATTGATAGGTGGATCGATTGCAAGAGACTTACGAAAAGCAAGGTTTGCCACCTATCTGACCGGGGTTGAATCGAGCACACAGCATGCGGAAGAAGCTTTACAGCTCAGGCTGGTTGATCAGGTACTTCCGCTCGAACAGGCTGTTAAAAAGGCAGATATGGTCATCCTGGCCATTCCGGTCGATAAAATACTGGAATTGCTGCCTTTGATTTTAGATCTGATTTCTGAAGGAACAACCGTGACCGACATGGGTTCCACCAAGAAAACCATCATTGAACGGGTTGAAGATCATCCTAAACGCCGGAATTACATTGCAGCTCATCCCATGTCCGGAACCGAGAATTCGGGCCCATCCGCAGCCATGGAAGGTCTGTTTGTCAATAAAATCGCGATCATTTGTGACCAGGAGAAATCCGGACCACAACACCTTGCGCTGGTTGAAAAAATGATCCAGGTCCTTGGAATGAATATCGCCTACATGTCATCTGATGATCACGATCACAGCACAGCTTTCATTTCCCATTTACCGCATGCAACCGCTTTTGCGCTGGCCAACGCGGTACAGGTGAAGGAAGACCGGTCGATCATCTTTGACCTGGCCAGTGGCGGATTCCAGTCTACAGTCAGGCTTGCCAAAAGTTCCCCGGAGATGTGGGGACCGATTTTTCAACAAAACAAGACTTACATTGTTGAATCGCTCGAAGTTTACATCCGCCATTTGAACGAGCTGAAAGAGAGTATTCAGCATGACGAAGCAAAGATGTATACACTGATGAAACACGCGAATAAGATCAGGGGGATCCTGGAAGGTGAAAATCCTTCGCTGATCAAAAACGAAGAAAAGATTGTTAAATTTTACACAAAATAAAATGGGAATAGAATTAGACATCAGGCCGATTAAATCATGGTTGCCCAATCTCAATAATCCGCTTTTGATCGCGGGTCCATGCAGCCTGGAAACAGAAGAACAAACACTGGAAACAGCGCGTATGCTGGCAAAAGATCCACGGGTGTTTATCTTTCGCGGCGGTATATGGAAACCAAGAACGCGGCCCGGAATGTTTGAAGGCATCGGATCCATCGGATTGAAATGGCTTCAGCAGGTAAAACAGGAAACCGGCCTCCCTGTAGGGACTGAAGTAGCCAATGCCCAGCATACCGAAGAAGCACTGAAAGCGGGTCTTGATATCATCTGGATTGGCGCCCGGTCAACTGCAAGTCCTTTTGTGGTCCAGGAAATTGCAGATGTGGTCAAAGGTACCGATACCGTTGTCATGGTAAAGAACCCGGTTAATCCGGATGCCCAGTTGTGGATTGGCGCGATTGAACGCCTGAACCGTGCCGGCATCAAAAATCTGGTCGGAATCCATCGCGGGTTTACCCCTTTCCGTGAAACAAAGTACCGCAACTACCCCAACTGGACAACTTTCATTGAAGTGAAACGGCAATTGCCTAATCTTCCCATCATCTGCGACCCCAGTCATATCGCGGGAAAACGTGAATATCTTTATGAAATTGCACAAAAAGCATTCGATATGGGTATGGAAGGACTGATGTTGGAATCACACCGCGATCCGTCATGCGCCCTCAGCGATAAGGATCAGCAGGTCACCCCGGCAGAGCTGGCAAAAATACTCGACAGACTTGTTATCCGCCATGTTTCTGTCGATAACAAGGAATTTGAAAACCGGCTGGAGATGCTCCGCAGCCGGATTGACGCGCTGGACAATGAAATGATGGAGATCCTGGCTTCACGAATGGAGATTAGCCGGCTGATAGGTCAGTACAAAAAGGAAAACAATGTTACTGCGCTTCAAATCAGCCGCTGGACAGAGCTGATGCAGAAAAGGATTTCGCTTGGAGAAAAACTGAATTTGAACAAGACTTTTGTCCAGATACTCTTCCAGCTCATCCATGAGGATTCGGTGCGCATGCAGACGGAGATTCTCGATGAAGAATAATATAAAAAAGAAGCGGGCAGTGCCCGCTTCTTTTTTATATTATTCCGGCCAACCTGGTAAGCGCGTGCTTCATGCTCTTTTCGATCAGCCCGTATTCCTTTTCCTCACGCCCGGCATAAATAAACATCACGGCCAGTTGATTTTCATTTTTAAAAGCGCCGCAAAGGATCTCCTTGTTGAGGCGGTATGCCTCACGCATGCGCCGCTTCAGTAAATTCCGCTTCACAGCCCGTTTAAAATTCCGTCTGGAAACGGAAAAAGCTGCCTGCACCGGATGCTGAACCGGTAAGGCTGTTTTCAGATAGACCACTTTAATCGGAAAAACAAAAAACGATTCACCTTCCAAAAATAACTTTTCGATCATCTTCCGGCTGGAGAGCCGTTCTTCCTTTCCTAAGCTGAATGGGTTCATTAAGCAACTACTCCCCTTTTGTTTCCATCTTCGAAGAAGTTATTTCGCTTTTGTTTTATTATTCAGCCGGATAAACTGCTCAAGGGCCATCGTCATGGAAGGAGCCTGCACGGTAGGCGCTTCGATATCAAGCCTTAAGCCCGCTTCTTTTACTGCGGCGGCCGTTGTCGGACCAAAAGCAGCAATTTTGATTTCATTCTGTTCAAAATCCGGAAAATTCTGCTTTAGGGATGTGATACCCGAAGGACTGAAAAAGACCAGAATATCATAATTAACATCCTTTAAGTCAGACAAATCACTGCTAACCGTTCTGTAAAAGACGGCTTTTGTATATTTAAAACTTCCCTTATCAAGCAAATCAGGAATTTCCTGTTTATGAATATGTGAGAGCGGGACGAGGTATTTGTCTTCTTTATGCTTTTTCATCAGCTCAACCAAATCCGAAAACAGGCCGTTCCCATAGAAAATCTTCCGTTTCCGGTATACGATATATTTCTGCAGGTAGAAAGCGGTTGCTTCTGAAATACAAAAATATTTCATCGTATCAGGTACTGTAATCCTCATTTCCTGGCAAATCCTGAAAAAGTGATCAATAGCAGTACGACTGGTAAAAATTACGGCAGTATGATCCAAAATCTGGACCCGTGTTTGCCGGAATTCTTTGGCAGAAATTCCTTCAACCTGAATAAACGGTCTGAAATCCACCTGCACACCCATTTTCTCTGCCAGATCAAAGTAGGGGGATTTTGCAGACTCAGGCTGCGGCTGTGAGACTAAAATTTTCTTGATTTTCAAGGATCTATTTTGTTAATTATTTTTCATGTGTTCCTATTCGCGTTCCAATTGTCCCATATAACTCGCCTGTGAAAGTCCCGGTATTTAATCTCAGCGTCCCGTCTAACCGGAAACTGAGACTGAGACTGTAAACTTTTTAATTATGGTTCGTTTCATTTATTTATCCCAGTACCAACTTGTAGATAAATAACAATGGTAATATTTCAAGGGTACAAAGGTATAAAATCAAATAAAATATTGAAAAATGTTTTCTCATTAAAATTTTTACACCTCGCAGGATTAATAAAAGATAAAAAATACAAATGACAGAAATACCCGCTAAAACCACCAATTCAGGTTCCGCCATAGGTGTAAACGCAACAATCAGACTCACTGGCAGGAGAAACAAACCAAGAACCCGGTTATACGTATTCATATTAAAAAGGAACTCAAGCGTTTCCTGAACGGTCCTGCTGATATTTCCCTGCAGGTAATAAGCAAACCTCTTCAACGCAAAATAGGCCACCAACCCACCCAAAATAAATAAGTAGGAAATAATTCCCCCCCGGTACAGCCTAATGTGAAAGACTTGCAGCGCATGAAACACAAACAGGCTGGACACCATGTAAAACATTACATCGAGCCGGAACGAAGCATGCATAAAACTCAATGACCGCTCCCGGAACATTCGGGAAGCAGTGATATAATTGATCGTGGAAATCAGAAGCTGTCCCAGATATTTGTTAAAAAATAACCTGACCGAGCCTAACAAAATAAATGCAAGTATAAAAACACCCATTTCCCAGTCAGGCGAATTCCGTTCGATCTTTCTTTCAGGCAAGATGAGCCGCGGTTTTATAGGTTCCTCGGTCAGCAACACCACCTTTTCCGCCTGTATGGGAGGTATCAGTACCAGCTCAGCGTCATCCCCTGAAATCAGCCTTTTTAACGAGACCTGTTTCTGAAGGACAGGAAAAAACTCCCTGTTAATGCTGTCTTTAGCCTTTAAAGGCGGAACATGCAGATCATCGGAAGGCATAACCAACTGTCTGGCGAGCTGAATGGAATCCGAAAAATGAGTATCAACTGCCTGATGAAGTTGCTTCAATAACGTATCATTCCGTGAATCCTGTAACATGCCGGCCGATGTCAAAATTGAGGCAAAAGTAAGTAATTTCCCCGTCAGGTGCAACGGGCAAGCGGTTGAGCGAAAATTCAAAACTTCTGTTTAGGGTATTTTTGAGCCACGTTCAGGCCCCTCCTTTAACGATAATCGCAATAAATCGGTTCAGGAAATATTTTCTTAATATTCGATTCAACCTGAAATAGGAATTATTTTTCCTTTTAAATAGCTAATAATCTGCCGATTAATTACTAAATTAGTCTATCAGTTCCGCACGTCTTACACTTTTATTTATTTATACATATAGATTTATGCATATATTAATATAAAAGTTTTATTTTTGTCCGAAGAAATAAAAAAAGAACAGAGTTTATGCGAATAAGATTAAACATGCTCATCCTGTTGATCAGTTTTGGGCTACCCTTTCAGGGAAGCAGTCAGGCAAGACGCTTAAGTCTCGAAGAGGCGCTGACGCTTGCGGCTGAAAATAATCTGACAATTAAAAGCGCAGAAGCCGGCAAGCTGGCTGCGCGTGGTTCATACCGAATGACCAATTCGTTATTCCTTCCGGGAGTTTCAGTCAATTATACAGGGATGTCGACCAATGACCCTTTGGCCGTTTTTGGATATAAGCTGAAACAGGAACGGGTAACTCAGGCGGACTTTGATCCTGCCATCCTGAATCACCCGGATGCTTATGAAAATTTCAACACGCGGATAGAAGTTCAACAGCCTTTGCTGAACCTGGACGGCATTTATGCCCGGAAAGCAGCTAAAAATCAATATGAAGCCCTTGCGTTCCAGGCAAAATACACGGCTCAGAACATCCGGTATGAAGTGAAGAAGGCTTACTATCAACTGGAATTGGCTTCGATGTCAGTAAACGTACTGGAACAGTCGGTCAAAGCAGCAGATGAGGCGCTGAAACTTACGCAGCAAAATGAGTTACAAGGTTTTGTAAAAAAAGCAGACGTGCTGGAAGCGTCAGTCAGGCTGGAAGAGCGCCAGGATCAGCTTCGCCAGGCAGTCAGTCAGCATGAAGCTGCGAATGAATATCTGGCTCATTTACTCGGACTCGATCTTTCCACCCGTATCGAAGCCGCAGACACACTTGTTCAGGAGCTGCCGCAACAACATTTTAGGGAAACATCTTCAGAAATCGGGAACCGTTCCGATTTACAGTCCTGGCAAAAGCAAATTGAGGCCGGACAAAATATGCTGCAGTCAGAAAAGATGAAATTCATACCACGGATCAATGCTTTTGGAAGTTACGAGTGGAACGATCGCAAGATCGCCGGTATGTCCGTGAATAATTATATGATAGGAGCCAATCTCCGCTGGGACCTTTTCAGTGGCTACAAAAACCGGGGTGGTGTTCAGCAGGCCGGAGCAAAGCTGGACCAGGCCCGTCTTCAGTATCAGGATTACCTGTCTCAAAGCCGGATCCAGGTCAACAATGCAAAACGCCGGGCCTCGCTGAGCTACCAGCAGGTCAGGTCAAAAGAGATGGCACGCGAACAGGCGATTGAATCGCTCCGGATTCGCACAAACCGGTTCCGGGAAGGCCTGGAAAAAACGGCAGATCTGCTCATGTCTGAAGCGCTGGCATCGCAAAAAAAGCTGGAGTACATCCAGTCGGTGTATCATTACCGTGAAGCCATTTTTGAATTGGAATTGCTGCTTGAAAAGGAACTGAATGAACCCGTGGTTAGTCAGCCCTGATCATACACGTTCACAGTCGCAGTTTCCCTTAACACGGCCAATTGTGAAAGACATCCACCATCAATACTTTTATATGTTAATTAAAAAACAGTGATAAAAACATGAAGACAAATTTCTCAACTAACTTTTTCGCTTCATTGATCATGATAGCAGGACTGGGGATCAGTTCCTGCAGCAAGAAAGATTCGCCGGAAAAACAGACTCCGGAAAAAGTCAACGCGGTGCTGGCCCAGGCGCGTCTGAAAGACTATCCCATGCAGTACAGTTTCTCCGGCCGACTGGAAGCCGGGAAGCAATCGAACCTCAGCACCCGCATGATGGGACAGATTGAACAGATCAATGTCAAACCCGGACAGCACGTCAATCGTGGAGATATCCTGCTCCGTGTCCGTAATCAGGATATCCTCGCAAAAAAGGCGCAGGTTGAAGCCGGCATGATCGAAGCACAATCGGCCTATGAAAACGCAAAAAAAGATCTGGCACGCTTTGAGGCCCTGTATAAAAGCAAAAGCACGTCCGACAAGGAGATGGATGATATCCGCACCCGCTATCAGATGGCAAAGGCCCGCCTTACAGCAACCGAACAAATGCAGAATGAAGTCGGCGAAAATCTGCTTTATTCAACCGTCAGGGCTCCTTACAGCGGGGTGATCACCGGAAAATTTGTACAGGAAGGCGACATGGCCAATCCGGGCATGCCGCTGTTATCGATCGAAAATCCGGAACAGTGGCAGGTCATCGCACGCATACCGGAAGAAGATATCTCACGAATCAAACTGAACGACCCCGTGAAGGTCCATTTGGATGCGCTCGAAGGACTAATCCTTGACGGGACTATCGCTGAGATTAATCCTTCGTCGGCAAACACCGGCCCGCAGTTTGAGGCCAAGATCGTGCTCTCCTCTCTTCCTGCCAATTCAGCCCGTTTATACAGTGGCATTTATGCCACCGTTGATTATGCAAAAGGAACCCAGCCTTTACTGCTTGTCCCGGCCAAATCGCTCATCAGCCGCGGACAGCTCACCGGACTTTACACAGTGGGTCCGGAAGGGACAGCCGTGTTGCGCTGGATCAGGACAGGAAAGACTTATGGCGATTCAGTTGAAGTGCTTTCAGGCCTGACAGATGGTGAAAAGTATATTCTTTCCAGTGAGAACAGGCTGTTTGACGGCGCCCTCATTCAAAATAATTAACAGATTATGAAGACAGGATTATCAGGCGGTATCGCCAATCAATTTATAAATTCCAAGCTGACCCCGCTGCTGATGGCAGTTTTTCTGATCGCGGGGATTTACAGTTCATTTTTAATCCCCAGGGAGGAAGAGCCCCAGATCGACGTTCCCCTGGCCGATATATTCTTCAGGTATCCGGGGGCCAGTCCTACCGAGATTGAAACACGGGTGATGCAGCCTTTGGAAAAAGTGATCTCGAATGTACCCGGCGTGGAATATGTCTATTCCACATCCATGCCGGGACAAGCCATGATGATCGTCCAGTTTTACGTGGGTGAAGACATCGAACGCTCGCTGGTCAAAATGTACAATGAGATCATGAAACATATGGACCAGATGCCGCAGGGAACCAGTTTCCCGCTCATTAAAACCCGTTCGATCGATGACGTACCCGTGCTTGGATTAACCTTGTGGAGCGAGACCTATACGGATTACGATCTGAAACGGCTGGCCCAGGAAGTGGATAATGAAATTGAAAAAATAAACGGAGTGGCCGGAACGAAAGTAATTGGCGGACGTTCGCGCCAGATCCGGGTGACCCTGGACAATGAGCAGATGGCCGGATTCCATGTCGATGCACTAAGCATTGCCCAACAGATACAAATGGCCAACGGACAATTCCAGGCCGGGTCATTCAGCAAAAATGACCAGGAATACCAGGTTGAAGCAGGAGAATTCCTGAAAACTTCGGATGATGTGGCCAATCTGGTCATCGGTGTTCACAACAATCATCCGGTTTATTTAAAACAGGTGGCTCAGGTCACAGACGGTCCGCAGGAGGCTGTTCAATATGTCAGCTTCGGACTCGGCCGGATCGATGAACAAAGCAAAAATTATCCCGGAGAATATGCGGCCGTGACGATTTCGATCGCCAAGCGAAAAGGAGCCGATGCCATGCGCGTGTCGGACGAGATCCTGAAAAAGGTGGAGTTGCTGAAAACGGAGCTCATCCCTTCGGATGTCAAGGTGAGTGTCAGCCGGAATTACGGCGAAACAGCATCACACAAAGTATCCGAACTGCTCATGCACCTGATCATGGCCATTGTTTCGGTCACCATCGTGATGATCCTCGCCATGGGATGGCGCGGCGGACTGGTGGTTTTTCTTTCAGTACCGGTTACCTTTGCCCTGACCATGTTTAGTTATTACTTTCTGGATTACACGCTTAACAGGATCACGCTCTTTGCCCTGGTATTCGTTACCGGTATTGTCGTTGACGACTCCATCATTATCGCCGAGAACATGCACCGGCACTTCAAAATGAAAAAACTGCCCTTTCTTCAGGCTGCCATCCGCTCGATCGATGAAGTCGGTAATCCAACCATACTGGCCACGTTCACGGTCATTGCCGCTGTTCTGCCAATGGCCTTTGTTTCAGGGATGATGGGTCCCTACATGAGTCCCATGCCCATTGGCGCTTCCATTGCTGTCATTTTCTCGTTATTGGTGGCTTTAACAATTACACCGTATCTGGCATACCGGCTGCTCCGTTTTAACGAAAAGCATGAAACCGAAGAAAAGGTCTTCAACATCAAGGATTCATCCATCTACAAGATCTATTCCAGGACGCTTCTTCCAATGCTCAATTCGAAATGGAAAAGCTGGGGATTCATCGGCGGAGTAACTTTTTTGTTGTTTGCATCCATGACCCTGGTTTATTTTAAGCTGGTGCCCGTCAAGATGCTGCCCTTTGATAATAAAAATGAATTTCAGGTACTCGTCGACATGCCCGAGGGAACTACATTGGAACGAACCGCTGCCGTTACAAAAGAACTGGCACGATACATCGCCGGCCAGGATCACGTGGTCAATTACCAGACGTATACCGGAACCGCGTCACCCATGAACTTCAACGGACTGGTGCGCCATTACGATCTGCGCCAGGGGCCGAACGTGGCCGATATTCAGGTGAACCTGACAGGAAAGAATGAACGTGGTCCTCAAAGCCATGCGATCGCAAAGGCCATGCGCCCGGGACTGCAGGAACTGGCAAAAAAATACAATGCCAATGTGAAGGTTGTTGAGGTTCCTCCCGGTCCGCCGGTAATGTCTACGTTGGTGGCTGAAATCTATGGTCCTGACCGTGATATTCAATTGGACATTGCCCGCCAGACGAAAGATTTGTTTTCTCAGACCACCGATGTGGTCGATGTCGACTGGAGTGTTGAAGACAACCAGACCGAATACAAGTTTAATGTACTGAAGGAGAAAGCTGCCTTGCTGGGTCTTTCTACACAACAGGTCCTGCAGAGCCTGCAGGCGGCGCTGAGCGGTTTTGATGCCGGTAAACTTTACCAGTCGGCCGAACAGGAACAGGTAGGGATCCTGCTTCGTCTGAGCGAAGATCAGCGTTCAGGGATCAGCGACCTGAAAAAAATCACCATCATGAGCCCTTCCGGCAAGGTCGTTACATTAGGCGATGTTGTTGAAATAGACAACGGAATTCAGGAAAAAAGCATCAGCCGTAAAAACCAGAAGCGGGTCGTTTATGTCACCGCCGATGTGGCCGGTGAACTGGAAAGCCCGGTATATGCCATTATGGAAATGTCGGATAAGCTGAAGAACCTGAAACTGCCCCAGGGATATCAGTTGAATGAAGAATTCACGGAACAGCCGTTCACGGAAAGCGATTACAGTCTGAAATGGGATGGTGAATGGCAAATCACCTATGAAGTTTTCCGGGATTTAGGGGCTGCCTTTGCTGTCGTCCTTTTAGTGATTTACCTGCTCATTATCGGCTGGTTCCAGGATTTCAAAGTGCCTTTTGTGATGATGATCGCCATTCCGCTTTCGCTGATCGGGATCCTCATCGGACACTGGCTTATGGGCGCCTTCTTTACCGCTACTTCAATGATCGGACTCATTGCGCTTGCCGGTATCATGGTCCGGAATTCGGTCCTGCTCATCGACTTTATCAATATCAGGCTGAAAGACGGCATACCGCTGAAAGAGGCTGTTATTGAAGCCGGGGCCGTGAGGACAACGCCTATCCTGCTGACCGCTGGAGCAGTCGTGATTGGCGCCATGGTAATTCTCTTCGATCCCATTTTCCAGGGACTGGCTATATCGCTGGTTGGCGGAACAGTTGCTTCAACTTTCCTCACACTCTTCATCGTGCCCCTGATCTACTATATGACTGAAAGGCATAAGTATATAAGAAGCGAAAATTCTCCGGCAGAACATAAAAACCATGTATTATGATGAAAAGTATGAAATTTGTAATTATCCAGTGTGTCAAAGCCTATCATCCTGAACTGCAACAGCTCCTCGAGTCAATCCATGTGGATGCCTACAGTGAAATGGATGTGGAAGGCTTTATGAAAAATGCAGATGGGAACAGCGATCTTTCGAACTGGTTCGCTGCAAAGGAAAACCCATACAACTATGTGGTCTCTTTTACTTTTCTGGCCGAAGATAAAGCCGGCATGCTTTTGGAGCGGATCAGGGAATTCAACGCAGGCATCGAGGACATGAGCCCGATCAACGCCTACATCATTGGTGTCGAAAAATTTGTTTAATTAGTATAACCGTTGCAGAAACTAGCCATGAGAGCCATACTTTTCATACAGAAGCATCATTATTCGGCGAGTTCCACTCGTTGGCAATCTAAATAAAAGAAATAGAGTTAAGGACGAAAATTTCACAGTGCTAAATTGAAAAATAAACAGATGAAATGACAAAAGAAAATATTGTAAGGGCCGTGGCCGGATCAGTGATCCTGACCAGCGTCGTTTTAACCGTTTTGGTCAGTCCATATTGGCTGATCCTGACCTCGTTTGTCGGCTTAAACCTGCTTCAGTCATCTTTCACCAAATTTTGCCCGCTGGAGTGCATGCTGAAAGACAAGAGCACAGAGCATGGGGCATAGAGCATGGGGGCGCTATGCCCCGTGCCCTGTGCCATTAATGTGCTTCCAGCCAGTTTGCCGCCGCATTCATTTCGACCGTAAGCGGTACGCCGATATCCACGGCATGCTCCATTTGCTGCTTTACAATCTGTTTCACCTGATCCAGTTCATTTCGGGGAACATCAAAATTTAACTCGTCATGCACCTGAAGAACCATTTTTGTCTGCAGGTTTTCCATGCGCAAGGCATGATGAATGTTGATCATGGCCAGTTTGATAATGTCGGCTGCCGAACCCTGAATCGGGGCGTTGATGGCATTGCGCTCGGCCACACCACGAACAACTGCATTCGCCGAGTTAATATCACTCAGGTAACGGCGGCGTCCTTTAATGGTCTCCACATATCCTTTCTCGCGGGCAAGATGAATACTTTCGTCCATATAGGCCTTTACCCGGCTAAAGTTTTCAAAATAACCGTCAATAAAGGCTTTTGCTTCGCCGCGGGAAATATTCAGCCGCTCCGAAAGGCCGAAGGCTGAAATTCCGTAGATGATACCGAAGTTAGCGGTCTTGGCTTGTCGTCGCATATCGGGGGTAACCTGCTCAAGCGGTACCTTGAAAATTTTCGAAGCCGTGATGGCATGAATATCCTGATCCTTTCGAAATGCCTCCATCATCTGCTCATCCTTGCTCAGTGCCGCCATGATCCGTAACTCGATCTGGGAATAGTCGGCCGAGAGGAATAAATGATCCTGATCGGATGCTGTGAACGCTTTCCGGATCTCCCGCCCGTTCTCGTCGCGGATTGGTATATTCTGAAGGTTTGGATTGGTCGAGCTAAGCCTCCCGGTGGCAGCAATCGTCTGGTTAAAGGACGTATGGACCTTTCCGGTTAACGGATTGACCAGTTGAGGCAGCGCCTCGATGTAAGTGGAAAGGAGCTTTTTCAGACCCCGGTGTTCCAGTATTTTGGCAACAATAGGGTGTTTATGAATGAGTTTGGCCAAAACATCTTCGGAAGTTGAGTATTGTTTGGTCTTTGTAACTTTTGCATTGCTGTCGATCCTCAGCTTTTCGAACAGGATCGGTCCAAGCTGTTTGGGCGATGACAGATTGAACTCTTCTCCTGCAAGCCCGATGATTTCCTGTTCCAGGCCGACCAGTTGCTGCCTGAGAACGATTGCATAGGCGTCCAGTTCCTGTGTGTTTAAGCTTACGCCTGCTTTTTCCATATCAGCAAGCACCGGGATCAGGGGCATTTCTATTTCCGAAAAAACAGACCTCACTCCGGTGCGGTCCAGGTGCGGGTCGATGACCTGCTTGAGCTGCAGGGTCAGATCGGCATCTTCACAGGCATATTCCTTCAGTTTTTCAAGTGGAGCCTGCCACATGGTAAGCTGACTTTTGCCTTTCTTCCCAATGAGGCTTTCAGTCTCCACCTTCCGGTATTTCAGGTAGGTTTCGCAGAGGTAATCCAGGTTATGGCGAAGTTCCGGCTGGATCAGGTAATGAGCCACCATGGTATCATAAACAGGTCCCCGTACCTCCACGCCGTATTGCAACAACATCAGCATGTCGTATTTAATATTCTGGCCTATTTTGAGAATGTTTTCGTCTTCGAAAATCAGACGGAATTCCTGTACAATTTTTTCTGCTCCTTCCCTTTCGGCAGGAACGGTAACACAATAAGCCTCTCCTTTTTTAAATGAAAAAGACATGCAGACCAGATCGGCCAGATGAGCGTCAAGCCCCGTAGTCTCCGTATCAAAGCAAAATTCTTTCTGAATGCACAATTCGGCCCGCAGACTGGCCCTTTGCATAGGTGTTTCAACCAGGAAGTAGGTATGAGGGGTATTTTCAATATCGGCCAGTGCCGAAACTTCGGCAACAGGTTTTTCGGGTTCTACGCCGAACAAGGTCCCCTGCTCAAACTTCAGTTCCGTCAGTTTCTGCTGAGTTCCCAGTTTCTGCGCCAGCGTCCGGAATTCCAGTTCGGTAAAAATTTCCTTCAGCTTCCCCCAGTCCGGCTCATCATGAACAAGCGCTTTTTCATCAAAATCGACCGGCACATCCAGAATGATCGTTGCCAGTTGTCTGGAGATCCGGACCTGTTCTTCATACTGAACAAGATTCTCCTTTTGCTTTCCCTTTAGTTCGTCAATATGTTCATACAAACCATCAACCGACTTATAATCGGCGATCAGCTTCATTGCATTTTTTGGACCAATTCCCGGACAGCCGGGAATATTATCAGAAGTATCACCCATCAGAGCAAGAATATCGATCACCTGTAGCGGGCTGTCAATGCCAAAATTAGCCTGAACCTCCCTGATCCCCCAGATTTCATTCTCGTTGGTTCCCCGCCCCGGCTTATACATAAAAATATTCTCTGAAACGAGCTGTGCATAATCCTTGTCGGGGGTCATCATAAAGACCTTGTAGCCTGTCTTCTCCGCTTTCTTTGCAAGGGTCCCGATCACATCATCAGCCTCAAAACCGCTCATTTCCAGCATCGGGATATGGTAGGCTTCAATAATCTTTCTGATCCAGGGGATGGCCTTTTGCAAATCTTCGGGCATGACGTCCCGGGTAGCCTTATATTCCGGATACATTTCATGCCTGAAAGTTGGCGCGTTGACATCAAAAACAACAGCCAGATGAGTGGGTTTCTCGTCCGAAAGCAACAATTCGAGCGTATTGGTAAATCCCAGCATGGCTGAGGTATTCAATCCGTTCGAATTATATCGCGGGTTTTTGATAAAAGCAAAATAGGAACGGTACATTAATGCATAAGCATCCAGCAAAAAAAGCCTGTTATTCTGATCATTTTCCCCCGACATGTTTTGACTTTTAAGGATTCAATTATTTCAAATCTTGGTTTTACTCACGACTCGCTACGCAATACTCACAACTGACGATAAAGTTACTAAATAAAAAAACCGGTCTCCACAACCGGTTTAAAATATCTTCATTGTACTGCTTACTCCTCGCAGGTACAGCGGCTCAGGCAGTCGATGATCTGACTCAGTATATCATGCTTCAGATAGTAGTAAGTATTCTTCCCTTCACGACGTGAACACAATACCCCTTTATCTTTCAGGATACCCAAATGATGAGAGGTCGTGGACTGTTCTATCCCCAATAATTCATGAATTTCAGTAACAGTCAGTTTTTTACCCCCTTCCAAATGCTTTAAGATAGCAATACGCATTGGATGGGCGATCGCTTTCAACATATTGGCAGCCGTATCCAGGCGGGCTGAATCTAATTCCAAAATCTCTATCATAGCAACTTCTCAAATAATAAATGCAAATATATAAATATTTGAGTTCTTCTAAAAGAAAAGAAAAAAATATAAGACCCTGAAATGGTCATTTCTCTTTCGTCTCGGTTCACTACTCATTTTATTTGTTATTTTTGAGCATAAATGAGCCTTTCGATTAAGCGAGTACAATACCGGTTAATTTGGGCTTTGCCGGGTTTAAGAAAGGTTGATTAATGCAAATGACACAAACAGGAGAGCATGGTTCCACTCGATATTATCAGAGCACCCATAAAGCATGAACTGGACGAGTTCGAGAATTATTTCAGAGGTACGATTCAAAGCGACGTGCCTTTACTTTCGACCATCATCAACTATATTCTGCGAAGAAAGGGAAAACATATGCGTCCGATGTTCGTGTTTCTTGCGGCGAAAATGAATGGTGATTTTAACGAGACCACGTATATGGCTGCTTCGTCCATTGAGCTTTTGCATACAGCGACTCTGATCCATGACGATGTCGTGGATGAATCATACGAACGACGTGGAAATTTTTCGATTAATGCCTTATGGAAAAACAAGCTTGCTGTGCTGGTAGGCGATTATATTTTAGGGAAAGGCCTCTTGCTGAATATCAACAATGAAAATTATGAATTTCTGAAATTGATCAGTCGCTCGGTAAAAGATATGAGTGAAGGTGAAATTCTGCAGATGCGAAAGAGCCTTAAGCCCGATTTGAATTATGATGTCTATTTTGAGATCATCCGGAAAAAAACAGCTTCACTGATCGCCACAAGTCTGGCTATTGGAGCAGCTTCGGTCACCAAAGATAAGGAGATCGTTGAGCGGATGTTTGAAATTGGTATTGACGTGGGAGTTGCATTTCAAATCAAGGATGATATTTTTGATTATCAGGCAAAAGGAATACTTGGGAAACCGACCGGGAATGATTTGAGGGAACGAAAAATTACCCTGCCGCTGCTTCACGCACTCAGCAACACACCGGAAAAGGAACGGCGCCGGGTTCTGCAGGAGGTTCGCCGGAAAAATAAAAGTTCGGCAAAAATACAGGAGCTGGTGGATTTTGTCATAGAAAAGGGTGGAATGATCGCTGCGACAGAGCAAATGAACCGTTATCGTGACCAGGCCATATCAAAGATTATGGAATTTCCGCAAACTCCGGCACGCGATTCCCTGGTCGAGCTGGTCAGCTATGTGACTACGCGGGAGAAATAATCTGAATTAAATAAGATTATACAAATGTCATTCAAAATATTTAAATTTGTTCTGATTCAACTAATTTTCTAAACTATGGCTTTCTTAATTATCCTATTTGTCATTTTTCTGATCGTCATTTGGATGATCGGAGTTTACAACAGATTGGTACGGTTGCGGAACAGACGACAGAATGCTTTCGCTGATATCGATGTTCAACTCCGTCAGCGACATGATCTGGTACCGCAACTGGTTGAAACGGTTAAAGGTTATGCCACGCACGAAAGGGAACTCCTGACCAAAATTACAGAAGCGAGAAGTTCCGCAATGAATGCCACAACCATTGATGAAAAAATTAAAACAGAAACCCAGTTGTCAGCAGCGCTGCAAGGCTTAAAAGTTGCCGTTGAAGCATACCCCGATCTGAAAGCAAACCAAAATTTCATGCAATTACAGGAGGAGCTGAGTGACATTGAAAACAAACTGGCCGCCGCACGCAGATTTTTCAATGCCGCGACAACCGAATATAATACCGGTATTGAGATTTTCCCGGCGAATCTGATCGCCAATAGTTTTGGGTTTAGGCGCGAAACGATGTTTGATCTTGGCCAAAGCCGCGTGGAAATGGAAGAACCACCAAAAATCAGCTTCTAGTTCATGACCTACATTGGGATACAATCGCAGATCTGGCGGAATAACAGCAGAAGCATCCTCCTGATGATCGCTTTCCCGCTGGTCCTGTTGGGGATGGTGTATGTATTTATATATGCTACCAGTCTCTATTTTGGAGACCAGTACCAGGATATTCAAACAATTAACTTGTCCTTTGCGAATACGGTCCCGGTGGTGTTAATCGGGGTTGGTATCTGGTTCCTGATCGCATGGATGTTTCATACTTCTTTAATTCGGCGCGCCACCGGTTCAAAACCCCTGGAACGAACAGAGAACAAAAGGGTATATAATCTTGTGGAGAACCTTTGTATCCAGGCAGGAATGAAAACTCCAAAGATCAACATCATCGAGGATAGTTCACTGAATGCCTTCGCCAGCGGAATAAACGAAAGTTCTTTTACCATCTCCCTTTCCAGAGGGATTATTGATAAACTGGATGATGATGAACTGGAAAGTGTGATTGCCCATGAGCTTTCGCACATCCGCAACCGTGATGTACGGCTGTTGATCATTTCAATCATCTTCGTAGGGATCTTTGCCTTCATCGCCGAAATGGCTTTCCGAAGCATTCGTTTCGGGACCTTTTCCCGGCGGGGCGGCAAAAACAGCGCTCCTGTCGTCCTGATTGCCATCCTGATATCGGCCATTTGTTATTTTATTGCGCTCCTGTTGCGGTTCGGCATCTCGCGTTCACGTGAATATCTGGCAGATGCGGGTGCCGCCGATATGACCAGGAAACCATATGCCCTGGCCAGCGCTCTTCGGAAAATCGACCAGGATCCTTACATCGAAGCCGTTAAAAGTCGTGATGTCGCACAACTTTTTATCGATAACCCTTCCCATAAGGAAAAAAACGTTTCAATCAGCAACCTTTTTGCTACTCACCCGCCCATCAAAAAGCGGATCGAATTGCTTGAACAGTTCGCCTGATCCTCTTCCCGGCACGCAACTCGCTTCTCACTATTTCTTGTGTCTGTCGTTTTTCCGTTCTCCGGTCTCCTTTTATATTTTGCTGACTCCTATGCCTGGTTTGTCGATCAGCGTGATTTTTCCATCTATGACCTCCACCCCTTTAAAAGGATCGTTCGAGATCAGCAGGTTGCCGTCCAGGTCGGCCCAGTCGCACATCGGCGAAAGTTGCGCCGCTGCGGAAACAGCAACCGAAGTTTCGGTCATGCAGCCGATCATCACCTTCATGTTGAGCGAACGAGCGAGTGTGAGCATTTCATGGGCTTCGCGCATGCCGGTGCATTTCATCAGCTTAATGTTAATGCCCGAATACACGCCATGCGCTTTCATGACGTCCGGCAGTCGCTGAAGTGATTCATCGGCTATCGTGGGCAGCGGACTGTGTTGTGTAAGCCATGCATTGTCATCAATGGCTGTTTTAGGCATGGGCTGTTCCACGAATACCACCCCTTTTTCCTTCAGCCAATGGATCATATCGAGCGCCTGCTGCCGGTCGGTCCATCCCTGGTTCACATCGACACATAAGGGCACATTGGTTTCTGACCGGATGGTTTCGATCATTTCCTTGTCATTGTCACGCCCCAGTTTTACTTTTAGTATTTTATAAGGTGAAGCCTCTTTTACTTTTTGCAGGACCACCTCTTTTGTATCGATCCCAATGGTAAAGGAGGTATCGGGCGTTTTGGCCGGATCATAGCCCCAGATCCGGTACCACGGCTGGCCCATGATCTTTCCTAGCAGGTCATGAAGGGCAATATCGACCGAAGCCTTCGCCGCACAATTTCCGGGAGCAATACCGTCGACATAACCCAGGATATTTTCGAGCTGAAACGGGTCGGTGAACTGAGACAGATCAAGCGAAGAAAGAAAGCGGGAAGCAGTATCCTGACTTTCACCCAGATAAGGGGGCATGGAAGCTTCGCCGTAACCAACCAGTCCGTCGTACTCAATTTCCGTAAGCATATCCGGGGTGGTGGTCCGTGAACTGCCGGCAAGGGTAAAGGCATGCCTGAGTTGCAGATCATAGGGTTTAAAACGCAATGAAAGTCCCTTCCCTGCTTTTCTTTTCGGTTCATTTTTCATATTGCCAAAACTACTTTGAATTCCTGTTAATCCCGCCACAGCAGTCAAACTGCCCGTTAATAAAAAGTTTCTTCTTGTTTGTTTCATAATTAGTTGGATCTTCTTCATTTATGACAAGCATTACGCAATGTAGCCCTTATGGCCTTGGCTTCGGAACCGGGCCTCTGACTAGTTATACCACGGATGCTCCTTCACCTGTATAATCGCTTCCGTATTCAGCGAACTGATGACCCTGCCGGCCGACACCAGCCGTTTCCGGTTAAACTCCGAGTAATCCGAATCCTGCGGACTCAGACTGTTTATTCTGACCAATCCGGAGGAATGGATATACTTCCCGTTTCCGATATACATCGCCACATGGGAAATCCTGTCCTTACTCCGGCCAAAGAACAGAAGGTCGCCAGGCTGAAAATCAAGCGAATCCGTTACCTGCAAAACCTCGCCATACCGTGCCTGCTGGGAAGCATCACGAGCCAGGATCACTCCCTGTGAAAACCAGGCCGTCTTCATCAGCCCCGAACAATCCACCGCCTTGGATGATGTACCACCCCAGAGATAAGGGCTTCCGGTAAGCATCCCCGCTGTTTCAATGGCTTGATCCACTTTTGGTTCCTCAAGAACCCATTCCGAATAAGGGCGGCATTCATTCTTCGGCACGAACCCGCTTCTTCCGTCCGGAAACTGTATCCTGAGAAATCCATTCTGTTCACCCGAAACGGTAAACAGATCACCTAACACCAGGTCGGAAACCACGCGGCTGTGGCCGTTAGCTTCCGAGAAAGCAAATCCGCTGATTTGCCTGTACAGATACCGGTCGCTCTTCTTCCATCCGGCAAGTTCCGCTTCAGTCACCGGAGCGAGCACACTCCCGTCGCACCAGCCGATATACTGATCCGGTGATTGGATGCGATACCAGCCGTCAACGAGCTGAAGTATTTTTACTGGTGTTCCCAACAAGAGCTGGGTAGCCATTTCAGCACCATGATCCGGGGCGACCCTTATATTTCCGACCGACAGGGACACCAGGCCCCATGGTTTTTCAGCCACCGTGGTATCGGGCAAAACCACAATGGAATCGACAACGCTGATTTTCCTTGCGGCAAGCGAATCGAACAAGGCCTGCTTTGCTTCGGGGATGGTCGTTTCTCCTTGCAAGATCAGGTTCCCTTTTTGTCTGCAGGCATCCACCCTAAAAAGAGCCATCCGCTGATCAGGTGCAAACCGTTCCCTGATATCCGCCACCAATGGTGCCAATAAATCAGGCTTTGGACCCGAACAGCCTATCAGTAAAGACTGTCCGATCAAAAACAGGAATAAACTTCTCAAAGCAAGCATGACTATTTTTGTTACAATAATAGTTTTTAAAATTATCAAAAAAGGTCCTTCCTTTTCTTAGCCAAGGACCTTTTTAGGCTTTTACTTAGTTTTCTTCGTCCCACCAAACCGGCACCGACCAGATATCATCGGCAAAAGCTTTTGGATTTGAAGCCTCCATATTAGCTGAGTTGTAGTTTACCTCGTGTGAGCACTGCATCATTCTCCGAAACCAGTAGTTGACTTCATTCTTACTGGCTCCCGGCATTTTTCTGGCCGCGTCAGAAGAAAATTCCATGGGCCGGTCAAAATCAGTATACACCACCCCAAAATCGCCGATATTACCGGCCGAAAAATTAAAACGTCGCATATCGTTCCAGTTTTGCTGGGTAAAAGACATGGCGATATACTTCTGCTGCATGATTTTCGACATCGTAAGCTCACTAACATTTTGCGCCACCGCTGCGCTGCCGAGAAAATCCTCCACGACGGTTTCATCCATCGGCTGTTTTCCCGGGTTAACCGATCCGGCATATTCGCGGAGCTTACTGTTCATCTGTTCCATATGTGCCCTGATACCTTCCTGGTAGGCAGCGAGTGCTCCTCCTTTGTCTCCCTTCCGGAACAACACTTCTGCCTTAATAAAGCACATCTCATGATAGGTGATCACATCGGTGGGCGATTCAGGACGAGTATAAAACGTGCCTGTGGAAAGGATGGTCCCATCGGCGTCAGTATAAGTACTCTCCTCGGTTGTTGCACCAGTCATACCACAGAGGGCCCGGATGTTCACGTATATGGTATCACCTTTTCGTGCCGGATCCGTTGAATTGACGGAATAGGACTTGCTGCCTGTCGTGTAATTGGAAATAATGGGGCCGTTTTGCAGCCTGATATTGCTGTGGATCGCATCGACTCCTTTTGTCCGGATAAACCTGGGGGTATACACTCCGTTCGTCCGGTCCCAGTGCTGGTTGGAAGGCAGCATCTTCGAGGCTCTTGGATCTTCAATTCCTGATCCGCCGGGGAAAGTATTTTCCAGAAGGTCGACATACCAGCGGGTGAACCGGGCCCAGTCACTCCAGGCGGCCGTATTGAAGATGTATGATGTCTTGAGAGGATCGCCGATCAGGACATCACCGGTCATGTCGGAAGGATCGTTCACATGGTTGATAATTGTTCCCTCTGCGTTGCTTTGCGGTGCATTGGATAAAGCCGCCAGAACAGCGTCCGGATCATATTCCTGCTTCTTCGAAAGGTTATTGAGCCACCTGGCCTTTAACCCATATACCAGCCTGATCCATTTTTGCACGTCCCCATTATTCCAGCTATCTCCTTCAGACAGGGGTGTTGCTGACGAAGGCTGGGTCATTTGAAAATACTCCAGTGCGGTTTCCAGGTCGGCCAGGCAGCCTTCAAAAATCGTCTTCCCGTCAGAATAGGCAGGCGTCAGCACCGAAGAAAGCGCTTCTTCGTAGGGCATCTCCCCATACCAGTCGACCATCAGCATAAATCCCATGGCCCGGATTGTATAAGCAGCTCCGAGATAGTGCCAGGCCTCTTCGGCTTCAGCCTTTACCCGCAGATCCTCCAGATTCGCAGCGGAACCCACAAACCAATGCTGATAAGGAGTAACTGACGCCGAATTTGTCGGGTTCCAGGCCGGAAGCAGCCCATTGTTCCCGGTAAATAAACGCGAAGAAATCGTGCCCGTAATCATCGCAGCTCTTGTGCTGGCGGCGCCATAAGCATAACCATAGTGATGCTGAATCCAGGGAAGCCGGGAAGAAACAGCAGCTACCTCATTGGTCGGATAATCGGGATTCTCGTTTACATCGAGCCATTCTTTACAGGAACTGAAACTCCATGCCAGCACGACGATTAAACTGATATATTTTATTTTTTCCATGATAAAATTCATTTGGATTTGTTAGAAGGTCATGTTAACACCCAAAGAGACACCTGCTGTTGCAGGAACGCCGGCGTAATCGATACCGGAAGACCCGGATCCCACAACACCCGAACCGGCCACACTGGTTTCGGGGTCCATCCCTTTATAATTGGTCAGCAGCCATAAATTTGTACCCGAAACCGTGACAGACATCGCTTTAAAGACGTTTCGTGTCCCGAAGAAATCTTTTGGCAAGTTGTAGCTTAATGACATCGACCGTAAGCGAAGCCAATTCGTTTTCGTGATGAAATTCGCTGTTTCCAATGGGTAATAGGTCGACCAGTATTCCCTGATAATATCATTCCCGTACCTTCGCTGAACGGCTCCGCTGCTGGTGGTGATATCATAACTCTGGCCCGTCTGGTAGGTAAAACTGGCAGGTTCATAAACCGGATTCCCGTCCGTATCCTTGCCAACCGCAACAACGCCTGCAAGCGTCAGCGATTCCCGGTCAAGTGACCGTTTACTCATACCCGCCTGGGTCATCAAGTAATCGGTTCCGTTAAAAATGTCCCCGCCGATCCGGATATCAAACAACACGGAGAGGCTCCAGTTCTTCCATTTGAATTCATTATTGAGTCCGCCCGAAAAAACCGGTTCCCTGTTCCCCAGATAGTTTGTTGTCGAATTATTACTTGTGGGCATACCTGTATTTTTATCAAGGATCAGGTTACCTGATTCGTCGCGCGACCATTGGGAACCGGATATCCCCATAAATTTTCCGTTATTAAACGACGCCGCTTTGGCGTTTCCAACCTGAACATCCGTAACATATAAAACCTCCTGTCCGGTAAGCAGGTTTTCAACTGTTCCCCTGTTCCCCGAAAGGTTTAAGTTAAGATCCCAGGTCAGGTTTTTTGTCATTACCGGCGTGGCATTAATGGAAAGTTCCATCCCTTTGTTGATGACGTTACCCACATTTGTCGACAACAGGATGTAACCGGTTGTCTGGCTCAGACGGGGAGTTACGATCTGGTCGGAACTGTTGTTCGAATAATAGGTATAATCAAAACCCAGACGTCCGCCAAGGAAACGCATTTCCAGCCCGAGTTCGACCGACTTTGTCTGTTCCGGTTTAAGATAGGGGTTACCGCGCGTCCAACTGTTCCCCACGCCAATTCCGCCTAAAAATTCCCTGGGCGCCCAGATCGACGTTGTCGTCACATAGGGATCTGTATCTTTTCCCACCTTTGCCCACGAAGCACGCAATTTCCCAAACGACACGGCATGTTGTTCAGGCAGCAGCTCCGTAAAAACAAAACTGCCGCTGACAGACGGATAAAAGTAAGAATTCTCATTGTCAGGAAGCGTCGATGTCCAGTCGTTGCGCCCGGTAACGGTCAGATAGGCGATGCTTTTATAGGCCGCACGAAACTCGCTGAAAACGCCCATGAGCCGTTTTTGGGAATGAACTGACTGAAAGAACTTATCTTCGTTCCCGATGTTTTCAAAACTGTAGACGCCCGGCGTGATAAAGTTATAGCCTGTTCTTCGCTGGGTCGCGGTTTTGGTATCCTCGGCTGAATGCCCGAGCAGGAGATTAAAATCAAAATCGGCGACTTTCTTGTTGAAAGTCAGCATCAGGTTTGAAGAAAGGTATTCATAGGTCACATCGCTTTCCGACAGTCGTCCGTTCTGGTAAGTTTCCGACACTGCTCCCCCGGGAGCGATAAAGGTGTAATCGTTTTTTGTGTAATTGTCGTAACCCAGCCGGTAGCTGATCTTAAACCAGTCGGCAATGTCAAGGTTCACAAATGTGGAGCCCGTAAACCGGTTGGTTTGGTCATCGAGCTTATTGCGGTTTATGATCCAGTACGGGTTTTCAACATCGTCTGCCAGGGGCTGCCGGCCTTCAAACATGCGGTATTTGGTACCATCCTCATTCAGGTATTTTTTCATGTTTTCGCTACGCGCCCATCCATAAACGGCTGTCATCGCACCGTTTCCTCCTGCTCCCCACAGTCCGGAACTGGTCAGGGTTTTGTCGGTTCCGGAAACGGAATAGGCAACATTGGCGCCAACGGTCAGCATGCCGAATTTCTGGTCACCGTTGAAACGGAAGGTTGACTTTTCAAATCCGGTCTCAGGAATGATCCCCTCCTGATCAAAGCGGGACGCGGAAAGAAAGAACGTCCCATTTTTGTTTCCTCCTGAAATATTCACACTGTTATCCCAGGTTGAACCATTCTGAAAAAAATCTTCTATATTGTTGTACATGACATCGCCTGAACCAAAGGGATCGCCCCAGGACTGGGTTGTAAAATCACTGAATACCCCGGCAGAATTATAGAAACCCCTTTTATAGCGGTCCTGCTGTTCAGGATACCGGTTAACCCAGCTGGCCGTGAATTTAGAACTGACATTCACCATCACATCCCCTTCCTGTCCTTTCTTGGTTGTGATCAAAATAACTCCTGCAGCAGCGCGCGAACCATAGAGCGCTGTGGCAGCAGGACCTTTCAGGATGGACATGTTTTCAATGTCTTCCGGATTAATGTCCATCGCCCGGTTCCCGAAAGTGGTTGAATTTCTGGTGGCACCGTCAAAACCGCTGTTCCCGCCAATTGGCGTGGAATTATCGTAAATCACTCCGTCAACAACAAAAAGCGGCTGGTTATCCCGTTCCAGTGACGTCCCGCCACGGACAATAATCTGCGCACCCGAACCGGCGGAACCATTACTTTGGGTCACGCTCACACCGGCAATCTTACCGCTCAACGCATTCACCACGTTCGCACTCTTATTGCGGACAATCTCTTCACTGCCGATATCCTGAACAGCATATCCAAGTGCCTTTTTCTCCTTCCTGATCCCCATGGCTGTAACGACGACCTCATCCACCTGCTCTGTAGCAGTTTCGAGTATCACATCTATCCGGTTTGATTCGCCGGTTCTCCTTTCAACCGGCTCCATGCCGATGAAAGAAAAAATCAGCGTAGCTCCTGTTTCAACTTCAAGCTGAAATTCACCCGACGAATCGGTTACTGTTCCGTTCGTCGTACCGCGTTCCTGAACGGTAACCCCCGGGAGAGGTTCTCCGGAAGCCTTCTCCTTGACCAAACCGGTCAACGTTCGCCTTTGTGCCTGTACCTGAGTTAGTCCCAAACACAAAAGAAAGATAAATAGCAAGCATTTCTTCATAGTTTTGAATTTGGTATGTTAATAATTACACGAAAACCTCTTCTTTAAAGGTGACAGGTTCAGGCAAACAGGTTAGTCCTTTGTCATAATGATCATTGAAATCTTCAATTAATTGCTAATTTATCACAAATAAAGCAATATCAGATCATATTGTAACATATAATACCAATAATTTAATCTAAATGCTCCATTAAGAAGAAAGCAGCTCCATCTTAAATCGCCGCATTCTTTTCAGTTTACAACCGTATCAACTCCTAATAGGTCAGGCAGGAAATTTTTCCGTCGAGGGTGGTCACCAGGATTTGTGAATTTCCCACGGGCAGAATCATATTGACCAGGGCATTCGACAGTTTATGCTTCCAGGCTACCTGGTGTGTTTGCTTATCGATGGCACAGATCATACCGGTAGCTGTGGGCACAAAGACAAGATTTCCGTGTTCGGTAATCGGCGAAGGTGCAATTTCGTAACCCAGATCGGCTTTGGATTCCCAGGCAGGCTCCTGTTTATCGGCTTTCGTATAGAATGCGTCGACATTTCCACCGGTCATATTTTTGATGTAAACCAGCTCTCCGTCTGCGGAAATCCCGATCGATTCGCGGCAGGAATAGCGGTCTGAATCCCAGATCTCTCGTCCGGTATGTGCATCAAGGGCGGTCATATGCCGGTCGGGAGCAACAATGAAAATCTTCCCCCCGGCAGCGACCGGCCAAACCGCAGCAGGCGATAACATGCGGTTGGCATGCTTTTCCCGCTTCCATTTCAGGCTGCCTGTCTTCTTGTTAAGAGCATAGAAGCTATTCCCCCATGAGCCGAAATAGACCTTGTCGTCATACACCAGCGGGCGGCATTCAACAAAGTTCTTCACCCCTTTAAACTCCCAGTTCAGTTTTCCCGACTTCAGGTTTACGGAACGGAAAATTCCTTCGGACGATCCGATGTAAACCTGGTTACCGTCAATGACAGGAGAAGCAACAATTGCCTTGCCGGTTTTAAATTTCCAGAGCAGCTCGCCCGATACCAGGTCCAGGCAGTATATGACACTGTCGGTTGATGCAGAAACGACTCTGTCTTCAGCAATGGCAGGGGTGGAATAAATTTTGCCTGCAGTCTGATATTTCCATAAGGTTTCGCCGCTCATTTTATTAAGTGCCACAATTGCGCCTTTCGTATTGGCATACACAGCAAACTTCCCGGAACTTCCGATCCCGGTGCCAATGTCGCTGTTGTCCTGAACCTCCCATACTCGCCTGACGTGCGGGAACCGGCTGTTGACAGAATAATCGGGACGTGGCCATGAGACGGTATCTTTCCGGAGGTCGGGACCATTCAGCGGGACCTTACACCAGACGGGATGCGTTTTTCCTCCGGGCGTGCGTTCGGCATAAAACAGCGTATCGCGTTCAATGGTTACCAGGTTGTACCCGCCGGTATCTCTTTTTGCCCGCAGGTTGGAACGTCCCATAACACCCGGAATTCCTTCAAAACTGAAGAGCTTATTCGAATGGCCATGTCCAAGCAGCGTAGCCTTTATATTCCGGGTTTTCAACTTGTCGGTGATGAGGTACCAATTAGATAGGGATTCATCTAGCGGATAGTGGTTGACCGAGATGACCGGTTGATCCGGATCGGTCATGTTCGAAAGGATCGAATCGAGGAAAACAACCTGTTCGCGTGGAACCAGCCCCGGAGCCATCCGCATATTGGGACCACTGGCTGTGCCTATAAAAAAGAAACCAGCTTTTTCGAAGACAAACTCTTCTGCTCCGAAAATCCGGACAAAACTGTTATTCCCGCTTTCCGACCATTTGGAATCGTGATTTCCGGGCACGACATACCACGGTTTATTGAGTTGATCCATGATTTGTCTGGCTTTGAGCAGCTCCTCGTCCGAACCGAACTCGGTCACATCGCCCGATAAGATCACGAAGCTGATGTCCGGTTGTGCATTAATATCGGCCACCGTGCGCAACAAATCCTCATCGGCCAGGTTACTGCCAATGTGGGTATCGGTCACATGGGCAAAACGGAGTGTCTGAGCCTGTGCAATGCCGGCCCCAATAAGGAAGAAGAGGATTAATGCCGCGACCATCCCCGCGAAAGCGGGAGTCTGCGGATGAAGAAATTTCTCTTTTCGGCTAAATGAAACACTGTATTGACAATTCCGGTCCATCCTGTATCTTTTATAATCTCTTATCAGAAAATCCAATCAATCATACAACAAATACTTCTTCCTCATTTCCTTATAGCGTTCCAGTTCAGGCTGCCAGCTTTCCCTGATCTGTTCTTCCGTTTGTCCGGCGATGATTTGCTTGCGCAAGGTGTCGGAGCCGGCCAGGTTTTCGAAAAAGTCAGTAAAAAATAACTCTTTTTGATCAGATTTTTGATAAAACTCGATTAAATAATTCAGGCGGACCTGTTTTATTTCCTGAAGTTCGGCGATCGTTTTGCCCGAAAAGTCATACCCATAGCAGGTATCGTTCTCAAATTTCGGATGCAGGCTCAACACCGGAATGGAAACCGGAATATAGGCATGATCCTGCGGTGTAAACCAGGGAGTGCCAAATTGCTGGAAAGGTTTCCAGGTACCCCTGCCCTCATTCACCTCTGCTCCTTCAAAGAAACACACCATTGGATAGAGGTAGATTGATTTCATATCGGGCAAGTTGGGAGAGGGAATAACCGGCAACTGGTACTTGGTATCGTGCGTGTAGTTTTCAACGGTAATGACTTCCAGTTCGCACTTCACGGAATCCTTCAGCCAGCCTTCGCCGTTAACCATCAGAGCATATTCGCCCAGGGTCATACCGTGCACCACCGGCACCTGATGCAGTCCGATGAAATTGGAGAACGCCGGTTTCATGACCGGTCCGTCCACATAATAACCCAGCGGGTTAGGCCGGTCGAGAACTATCACTTTAATTCCGTTTTCGGCGCAGGCTTCCATCACATTGCTCATGGTCGAAACAACCGTGAAAAACCGGACGCCGATATCCTGGATATCGAACACCATCACGTCTATCCCCTCCAGCATCTCCGGCGTTGGTTTGCGTGTTCTTCCGTAGATGGAGAAAACAGGAATACCGGTTACTGAATCGATTGAACTCTCAATATATTCTCCCCGTTCCACAGTCCCTTTGTAGCCATGTTCAGGTGCATAAATCGCTGTAATGTTGACTTTTTTTGATAACAGGAAGTCGACCAGGTGAAGCGAATCAACCACCGAGGTCTGGTTCACAACCACGCCCACCCGCTTATTTTTCAGCAACGGAAGGTAACTTTCGGTTCTTGAAGCACCGAGGATAACTTGATTAGGAATGTTCGCCTTCCCCCCCGTATTGCAAGTGGGGAACAGAAAAGCAATTAAAAGACACACGACTACGAATCTCATTGTATCAACTTTAGGTGTTTTCTAAAAAAACTCACCGGACAGTTATAAACGATCCGGTGAATTAAACTAATTGCTGAAATTATTCCCATCCGGGATTCTGCGTCAACTCATATCCTTTCTCTTCGTATAAAATGATCTGGGATTTAGGGATGGAGTTAAGATAAACCCGTTCCGAGCTCAGTGATCCGCTTGTAAAAGACCGTTGAAGGTTACTTGCATAGGCTGGCCACATATATCCTGCGTCCTGACTGGCAGTAGGATAGTATAGTTTCACCTTAGGTTTGGCGCCGGTAAATAAGCTGGCAGGATATTCTGATTTTACAATCCAGGCGCCCATGTTAATCTCATTGGGCTGTGAGTCGGTTCCTGTATTCAGCTTATTAAATTTTCGCCACCTGTTTAGATCCTCGTTCCTGCGACCTTCCATCAGGAGTTCGATACGGCGTTCCCGTCTGATTTCCCAAAGCATCGGCGAAATGTCGCTGTCGCGCGCAGGATCATTGATCACAGTCAGGACACCCGAAACAACAACGGCTGGCTCTCCTCCGGTCATTTTTAAATCCGGCATGCTTGTCGCAATATTAGTTCCATATTTGGTAAGGGTCCTTTGGCGGAGCTGATTTACAGACAGATCCAGATCATTCTGTGTAAATGCTTCACCACCGACCAAACTCAGTTCATACGCAGCTTCAGCATAATTTAACAGGACTTCGGCATAACGCATCAAGGGGCAATCGGCTATACTTCTGTTGTTCGTAGTGTACTCCAATCCCTGAGCAAGCCACTCTTCATTGAGGAATTTTTTGCAGGGATATCCCGTCGGAGAAGTTCCAACGTGCAGCCCCGCCAAACGCAGGGAATCGACAAAGCTTTGATAGAGTCGCGGATCTCTGTTTGCAAAAACACCCTCGACAACCGGATTGTCATCTCCCTGGTAGCGTGCTGATTGAGAAATCGGAAGCCCGTCATCGCATAAATAGCTGTCCATACAATTTTTCGTGATACCCCCGGCCTGCTCCTCAATGGCATTGTAGCTCATCAAGGCATTCGTGATCATTCCAGCTTCAAATTCCCGGTAAAAAATAATCTCTTTATTTCCTGCAAGACTTCCGGAAGAGAAAAGTTCATTATAGGTATTGCCAATAGCGTAATTTCCGGAGTCGATAACAATTTTTGCAGCCCATTTTGCAGCTTCCGTAAAAGACTTAATTTTAGCCTGCGGAACGGCAACATCCGACACGCTTACCGTGGTTCCATGATATTTTAACCAGGTGGAATGATAAAGCATACATCTTGACATGTAAGCGGCTGCAACATATTTGTTGATCTGCAACGCTCCGTCGTCTGCCCGGATGTTATTGACGGCAAAGGTCATATCGGCCATGATACTATCGACCACATTGACCTGCGGATCGCGCTCTTTATAGAGGTAAGCTTCTTCGTCAGGCTTGGGGACACGACCATACCAGGGCACATCCCCAAAACGCTTTACCAGCTCACTATAACGGAGAGCGCGGAAAAAACGGCCAACTCCGATCCAGTGAGCTTTAGTCTGATCATCCAGATCCATTTCTGAAACCCTTTCCAGCATGACATTTGCTTTACGGATCAACGTGAAATCCCAGGTGCTGGAAGTATAAGCCTCATCCGTAGTCCTCGGGAATTGTTTTGGTGAAGAAGATGCAATATCGTCATTATAATTATCCCCTGTAAAGAATCCTCCAAACACGGTAAAATCGGTTCCGTAGCCGGCAAAGAAACTCAAATAAAATTCCTGGGCATAAGTTCTCACGTTTGTTTCCTTGGTCCAGAAATTATCATCACTGAAACTGTCGAGAGGCTCCTTTGTCAGGTAATCGTCGCAAGCAAAGGATAACATGAACAGTATCCCAACGAATAGAATGTGAAATATTTTTTTCATAGCTAATATGCTTTTATAATGAAAGTTGAAGTCCTACAGAAATAACCCGTTGGTAAGGATAACTTCTCCCGTAATTTCTCGAGTCACTGGCATCCTTTCCTGTTGCAAAGTTCTTCCCGATTGTAATATCGGTTTCCGGATCAATCGGAAGATTCTTATCGGTGAATTCAAACAGATTTTCGCCTGTCACATAGACTCTCAGGCTGGATATATATACTTTGCTCAAAAGATTCTTGGGGAGCGTATATCCCAAAGTCATGGTTTTGCATCTTAAATAAGCCATATTGAGCAAAAAGCGGTCGTTTACCTGATAATTCCATTTCATGGCCTGGACATACACAGTTGGCTGCGGATAAAATGCATCGGTGTTTTCCGGTGTCCAGTAATCCTCCTGTCCCTCAAACCAGGGCTCTCCCGAGGTATATCCAGGTAAGGCCAGGTTTCCTCCAACCCAAAGGCTGCGCTTTCCCACTCCCTGGAAATAAACATCGAAATCAAAGTTCTTCCATGCTGCTCCCAGGCGCAAACTGAACTGGTACCGTGGAAGCGTGTTTCCGAGAATCGCCTTGTCTCCGTGGTTGTCTGCCGTATTATCCCCGTAACTGATTTGGGTTGCGTCATCATCCAGATTCTTGTATTTTACATCTCCGGGTTCAAAAAAGAAGGTGCCGCTTTCAAGGATCGTTTGTTTGGGAATACCTTCCTTTAACACGTATTGAGTTCCATTCAGTGTAAAATCATCTTCCTGAAACAACCGGTCTACCTTATAACCCCAGATATCGCCCAATACCATCCCTTCATAATATGAGGTAGCAACGGTCCAGTTATTGTACGCCGGTATTGTGCTGGCGGCAGAGTTCCATTTTTTAACTTTCGTTTTATAATCAGTCACCTGCCCAATTATATTTAACCGCAAGCCATTTGAAAACTGATGATTGAAATCAACCGAGAGTTCCCATCCGGGTGTTTCCAGTTCTCCGAAGTTTTGCTTGGGCGCAGTGCCACCGAAAGTCGATGGCAATGTTTCGCCGGTACTCAGGATATCTTTTGTGTTACGTTTATACCAATCAAAAGTGATCCCGAGTTTATCGCTAAATAACCGGGCATCAAATCCAAAATCCATTGTTGTAACAGTTTCCCATGTAAGCGAGGAAGCAACTGCTGTCGGAGTCCCGGCCCCTGTTGTATATTTTTTATTGATTAACCAGTTATAAGCCGGATTCATCGTAATCGTCGAGATAAAGGCGTTGCTTCCGACATCCTGATTCCCCACCGAACCATAAGAGCCCCTTAATTTGAATGAAGACAGGTAGGGTTTTAGAACTTCCATGAAAGACTCCTCTGAAAGACGGTAACCAGCCGATACAGATGGAAAGAAACCCCATTGCGAATCAGTAGGGAATGAAGAAGAACCATCGTAACGGCCATTCACTTCCAGCAAATAGCGATCTTTAAAGGCATAATTGATCCGGCCAAAGAAGCCGGCAACCGACCAGTGGGTATGTTCGCTATTGTTTGTCTGATCACCATATGCCAGGTTTTGCTCCGGAAATTCGGCATCGAACAATCCCATCCGCTTAGCTGTGAGTGACCTGTATTCAGACGATTCAATATTTGTTCCGCCCATCACTTTAAAGGCGTGTTCTGAAATCATTTTTTCGTAAGTCGCATATGCATTGGTGACATAATAGTCCCGCCGGTTGTTTATGTTTTGAACAAAATCCAACTTTGAATCAATATAATTCGAATAGGACTTCTCTAAAGCATCCGTGGAGGTAACACCCCAAAAATTAAGAGCATAAACCGGACTTCCGCTGCTTCTTTCATAATCATTTGTGCTGGCATAAGTGAAATCCGCATCAAGAGTCAGGCCCTTTGCAAGCGTAATTGTTGCCCCTGCTCCTACCCGTAAATAATTCTGGGTTTTATTATTCATATTCGCCTGTTGCAGCTCAGTGATTGCACTTCTGAAAGGCATCCCTTTATAAGTTCCGTAAGGATACACGGGCTGCCACCTCCATAAATAATAAAGGTGATCGTAAAGTCCCTGGCTGGTCGAATTATGAACAAACGGCGTTTCCCTGACCGCTTTGGTATACATAAAATTTGAGCGTACATTCAACCAGTTGTTGACTTCAGAATTGACGCTCAAAGAACTGTTATATCTGTCGTAAGAATCGGTGTTGTCCCTGCTCATTCCATCCTGGGTTAAATACCCTAATCCAATGTTGTAGCTGGTTTTCCCGTTTCCACCGCTGATCGATAGATTATGGTTTTGCTGAGGCATCCAGTCATTATAGAATTTTTCGTACCAATCCCAGGTTCTGTAATAATACTGCTTATTATTTATGAACTCAAAATCACGCCCATACTCCATTTCATCGCCAAGCTTCTGTCCGCCATAGGTCTCATCCCATTCCTTCATTTTTTCTATGGAAGCTTCGCTGATATAAATCGTACCGAGCATTCCATATTCAGTTGTTGGACTGAAGCGATTCAGTGCAGCCAGGTTAATTTCTCCCTGCTGCCATCCCGGTAGCTGATCCGGAACATACGTTGGAGTCCGCATCGCGAAATTGTTGCTATAGTTGACCGAAGTCCGGTCAGTCATTTTACCACTCTTTGTCGTGATCAAAATTACACCGAATGCCGCACGTGCTCCATAGATAGCTGTAGATGCAGCATCTTTCAACACAGAAATGGACTCAATATCGTCAGGATTCACCAGATTCAGATCAGGTATAACCACATTGTCCACCAGGATGAGCGGGTTAGACGTTCCGTTTGAGGAACCGATACTTCCTCGGATCTTAATTGAAGGAGATGTACCGATCTCGCCTGTTGTTGTCGTAATACTCAATCCGGCTACAGCACCCTGCAAACCACGACCAACATCGGTAAGTGGCCTCGAGTCAAGCGTCTTTTCAACATCAACCGTTGAAACGGCTCCGGTTAAGTTCGCTTTGCGCTGTGTGCCATAACCCACCACAACGACTTCATCCACTTCGGAGACATCTGTTTCCATCTGAACATTTACAGTAGCAGCATTTCCCACAGGGATTTCCTGAGACTGCATTCCAATAAAGCTGAATTGCAAGGTCGCGCCAGGATTTACAGAAATTTTGAAGAGGCCTTCCTGATCAGTAACTGTGCCCGTATTCGTGCCTTTTTCCACCACAGACACACCGGGTAGAGGTTCATTCGTAGACTTTTCCGTCACGAGACCGGAAATAGTCCGCCGCTGTGCCATGACCGGTGGGACGATCAGACACCAAAGTAAAACAAGCAATAATCCTTTTTTCATAATAGAGAGATTTTGGGAAAAGTTTAACTAAAATAGCGTTTGTATGACAGAATATGTCATACAAGTATACATCATGCGTAATTATTCGTTATTCAAAACCTTATAAGTTCAATGTTGTTAGTACACAGTTCTGGCGTTTACCCATTTAAAAACCAACAGCTAACTGTACAAATGCTTGTTCTCTCTTCTATTTTATAGTTTGCAAATCAAATTGCAAACGATCCTTCGATAAGTCAGCAACTAAGTTATGAAATATTTTTAAGTAGTAACATGTATTACATGTTAATTTTTTGAATTTAATTTTATCGGGTTTATTCAGAAAACCCTTTTGAATTTGAAAATGCAACCTTCAATGACAATTACGAATCCATTGAAATGTAGCTTCTCTAAAAGTTTCTGGCTATTTCATCATACAGCACCTGCAAAATATTGGTGCGCACGTTTAATTCCCCCAGTTTATTGTTTTCCCGGGTGGGGTAAACACGGTTACTTAAAAAAATGTAAGTGAGCCGGTGAACCGGATCAATCCATACAAATGTTCCGGTAAAGCCTGAATGTCCGAAACTTTCAGGACTGGCACCCGGACAAGGATAGCTCTTAACCGGATCAACCTCTGCATTATTAATCAGTGGCTTATCGAAAATAAGTCCGCGACGGTTATGGCCCTGAGGAAACTGAACGCGGGTAAATTCTTTCATGCTTGCTTCGCTCACATATTGTTTTCCTCCGTAGGTACCCATTTGAAGATAAAGCTGCATTAACTTGCCAAGATCATTGGCCGAAGCAAAAAGGCCTGCATTTCCTGAAACTCCGCCCAGGATGGCGGCCGACTCGTCATGAACGGTGCCCTGAACCAGTTGATGACGGTAATACCGGTCATCTTCGGTCGGGACAATGCGATCGCGGGAAAACCGATCGAGCGGATTGTAGGTCACTGCATCTGCGCCCAACGGTCGATAGAACTCAGCTTCAACATACTGTTTAAAATCTGTTCCCGAAATATTCTTAACGATCTGAGGGGTGATCACCAGAGGCAGGTCACTGTAAACATATTGACCGCGGGTCTTCAAAGGAGTTTTCCAGATGTCCCGGTTCACTTTTTTCAAAAATTTTTCGTTCAGATACATGCCGGGCGCCACACACAGGGGATGTTTTTCGTCAGACCAAGGAGCGTACCACCTTGACGATAACCTACCATCTTTCAAGGTTTCCTTCCAGAAGCCAATAAACGGCACCAGGCCCGACTGATGGGCATACAACTCCCTGATGGTGATATCCTCTTTATCAGACCAGTGAAACAGCCGCTTCTTCCAATCCGGCAGATAGACCGAAACCGGCTGATCCGGATCGATCTTTCTTTCATCATACAATTTCAGGATCCCGGGCAACCCGCCGCTCACTTTGGTCACCGAAGCCAGATCGTACAAATCGTCTGTCCGGCTGGGCACACGCTGTTCAAACGTATGGTAGCCATAGGCCCTCTGAAAAACAACCTTGCCGTCTTTGGCAACAAAAATATTACAGCCGGGCATCGCCTTTTTGGCCAACGCATCCTCAACAATGGAATCTATTTTTGCCCTAAGGGTGAATGAATTCATTCCCGCTTCTTCCGGAATGGTATACTTCAAACGGACCGGTTTTTCAATTGAAAATCCATCTCCTGCAGTATAATACTGACCGATGCTGACGGGTAGTTTTCCGGCGGCTCCAATACCGCCGAAAATCAGTTGAGCCGCCAGCTCCTGAACCAGCCGATCGTTCTGATAAGCCATGATCAAACCCGCCGGTTTACTGAAATCAGAAACTTCAGCGAGCGCATAGGGACTTGAAAAGAACACTTCAATCGCCGTTTTCTCAGCACCCAGGTAATGAAGTAAATTTTCGAGATTACCGGTGACGCCATAGGCCCGTTCGGGTTTTGCCCGTTGCATATTCCCGACCTGCATCGACTTCCGGGTCTTGCTTTCATAAAGGTGAAACCCGGCAATGACCATATTGTACTTTTTCAACTGCTCTTTCACTCCGGCGAGTTCCGTGGCAGAAAAATTTTCAGGCAAATTGAAATTGTCCGTCTTCATGTAATTTCCCAGCATTTGCTGGAAAGGCGTCACCTCTTCTTCGCCTACCGAGACACAGGCCACTTTCAGGGTATCCAGGGTCATGAGCGGAATGAGCTTATTTTGATTCTCCAGTAAAGTCAGGGAGGCTTCGATCATTTCCCGCTTTGCCAGTTCAACCTGCGGTGTATTCAGATCGTCCATTAACCCATGAAGCGATACCGGCTTCGACCGATTCAAACCTGCCAGGTATTTGGCTGCCAGCACCCGCCTGCATTTTAAACCGATCTCTTCCCAGGAAAGCTCCTTGTTCTCCAAGGCGTTCCGGATGGCTTCCACCGCCGTATCCACATCCGCCGGAAATTCAACCACATCATTCCCGGCTTTAAGCGCCATGACCTCGATTTCGCCGGGCTTGCCGGACATGGTCGCTCCGGCCATATTCATGGCGTCAGTCACGATCAGCCCCGTGTAACGCCATTGATCTCTTACAATTCCCTGGATAATCCCTGAAGAAAGACTGGCGGGAACAGGGTTTTCCGGATCCAGGGCCGGGACGCTCAAATGAGCGGTCATCAGGCCGCCGATGCCTTGTGCTGCAAGTTGATGAAAAGGGTATAATTCAGTTGAATCCAGCCGCTCACGCGACCATGGGACCTGCGGGAGGGTGAGGTGTGAATCGGTTTGGGTATCGCCATGACCGGGAAAATGCTTTGCCACTGCGATAATGCCATTTTCCTGAAGACCCTGCATATAGGCCAGAGCAAATTCGGTTACCGGTTTTGCCGATTCCCCGAACGAGCGCATTCCAATAACGGGATTCAGTGACTGGGTATTGATATCGGCGACAGGCCCGAGGCTGATGTGAACGCCCAGGCGCTTCATCTGCCCGGCCATCGCAGCAGTTGCCTCTTTAATCAGGCCGGTATTCCCCGAAGCTCCCATCATCATCTGATAAGGGAAAGAGGTGACTCCCGGAAGACGCATGCCCACTCCCCATTCAGCATCCATGGCAATCAATACCGGGGTTTTCGCCAATGATTGGAACAGATTGGTCAGTCGCGCCTGCCGTTCCGGATCCCCTGAGAAAAAGATCACTCCTCCGAGGTTATATTTTTTGATCTGTCCGGCCAGTTTGAATTGAGCAGTCAGGTTCTCATCCGCAGCGGCATATGCCCAAACCAACTGGCCAATCCGCTGTTCAGGCGTGAGCGAATGATATACGGAGTCGACCCAGGGATGCTCCAGGAACTTCCCGGGGTCGAACTGGGCCCGGCTAATGTTCACCGAGGCAGTCAATATCAATACGATGGAAAAGAGTTTTGTCATAGAAAGAAGTCGTAAGTAATTAGTCGTAAGTCGTAAGACCATAATATCATGCGCCCTGCATTTTGATTCTCTTTGTAAAAATCAGAAGTCCCAGAAAAGTGATCAGTCCGTTCATCAGCAACAGCTCAAATCCAAATTCATAGCCGCCCAGCCAGGCCTTCGAGTTACTGCTGACGACATAACTCAGCGCGGGCGAGAGCAGACAGATATAAGGTACGAAGCGGTCCTTTACCTGGTTTTTCATCAATATTCCAAAAGCAAATAATCCCAGCAAGGGCCCGTAGGTATATCCGGCCACCCGGAATACCGCCGTAACAACGCTGTCATTGTTAATCACCCGAAACAAGGTGATCACCAAAAACATAACGATCGTGAAACCAATATGTACTTTGAAGCGGGTTGCTTTGTTTTGCGGAGAGTCAGCCTTCAGATTCAGAAGGTCAATGCAAAAGGACGTTGTGAGGGCCGTTAGAGCTGAATCGGCACTGGAATAGGCAGCCGACAGGATTCCCAGCAGGAAAAGCGCGCCGGCAAGGGTCCCGAAATGCTGAATGGCCAATACCGGGAATAAGTCGTCGGTCCTCCCGGGAAGCGTAATACCGTTTTGGTCGGCAAAATAATAAAGCAACACCCCAAGGCAAAGAAAAAAGAGGTTGGCAATGATAAACGCGAAACTAAACCAGAAGATATTTTTCTGGGCCTCCTGCCGGGTTTTACAGGTCAGGTTCTTTTGCATCATATTTTGATCCAGTCCGTTTAGTACAATCACAATTCCAAGGCCCGCAGCAAACTGTTTGAAGAAATTGGTTCTCGATTGCCAGTCCCAATCGAATATCTGACTGTAAGGATGATTGCTCACCGTCGTGATCATTTCGCCCAGGCCAAGATTCAGTTTGGCCGATATCACCCATATGGTTACCCCGACTGCCCCCAGAATGAAAAAAGTCTGCAGCGAGTCGGTCCACACGACCGTTTTGATCCCGGCCCGAAAGGTGTATAACCAGATTAACAGCAGGGTCAGAAAAACAGTCACCCCAAACGGAATACCCAGGGAATCAAAAAAAGCGATTTGAAGAACCCCTGCTGCCAGATACAGGCGAAAAGAAGCGCCTATGGTCTGTGAAACCAGAAAAAAGAAAGCACCGGTCTTGTACGACCGGATCCCAAACCGCTGGTCAAGGTACGTATAGATCGAAACCAGGTTTAACCGGTAATAAAGCGGGATCAGCACCATCGCAATGATCCAGTATCCAATAAAATTACCAAATAAAAATTGCAGATAAGTCCATGCTGTATTTCCAACTTCGCCCGGAACGGAGATGAACGTCACGCCCGATATGGTGGAGCCAATCATTCCGAAAGCCACCAGGTACCATGGCGATCGCCTGTTACCGGTGAAAAAAGTCTCACTGTTGGCGTTCCTGGAAGTAAAATAAGACACTCCCAGGAGCATCGCGAAAAAGAGAAAGATTATGATGAAAATCAGCAGGGTACTCATGTGGAGAAGTGTAAAATTGATAATTTGTAAAACTGTTATCTTGTTATCCGGTTCAAAGTTATCTTAAATTGCGACTGGCTACTTGCAACTGCCTGCCGGCTAATGGTCCATGCTTAAAGCTGGATTTAGTTTTCCGTTTTCCGTTCTCCCTGTTCCGGTTTCCGTATGGTATTCCACCTCCATATCCCAATTCCACTTGTCGAAGTAGAGATTGCCGCCATCCCATTCCAGTTCACCACGCTGAAAATCGTAGGGCTCACTTCGCGGAAATCTCTTTGGAGGATAAAGCTTCCGCCCGTAATCATCATTTACAATAAGCCGGTACGAATCGATACCATGCATATAAAACTCGCTGACCTGCCTGTCTTCACTGTCCTGCAATTTGAATGACTGGTCGACCGGCACCCAGCCAATGCCTTCATAATAAACCTCACACCAGTCGTGCAGGTTAACATGCGAAGGATGCAACATCCAACCGCTTTGCCACTTTGCAGGAATGCCCTGAGCACGAACCAGACTCATAAACAGCAGGGTCTGCATACCGCAATCGCCATGGTTATTCTGAAGCACATAACCCGGAATATGCTTCATGGTACCATATTCCAGCGCGCTGGCCCAGGGAATGGTATCGCTGATCCACCGGTAGATCTTTTCCACCTTTCGCAATGGATTAGTCTCATCACCCACGATCCTTGCAGCAAGACCGCGGATCTGTGGGGTAAACACGATCTGTGGAAGACGTTCCGCGGTAAACTCACGGTACAGCTCACTATCGGTCACATAAGGCCTGATATCTTCCGGTTGCAAATCAAAATACTGCGCGGCAGTTTCAAGCTGAAACCGTACCTGAAAAACAGTCGGTTCATGGCTTACTGCCCGCTTTTGCAGAAATACGGTCCTTTGCATTGCGGATTCAGGCGCCAGCACTGATGAATCGGGGGTGGTCGACAAAAGCCTGAATTTTTTCTGGCGCGGATTCCCTTCACGGGGGACCGGTATCCAGCAACGGATCAATTCCCCTGCGGGAACCGCTTCAGGCTTAACCGTAATGGTGTAGGTCAGGGTTATGAAAACCGGCAAGACGGGATCGTGCGATTGTCCGCTCGACTTAATCACATCGGCGGTGTGCTGTAGCCGAAACAGGTCAAGCGAATCGGTCCGGATACCATCAACCTCCAGTTTACGCCTGCCAGCCGCCGAATCGAGCCGGAACAGATTCGGCACAGCATTCGAAAAATACCGCTTTTGCCCGTCAATGACCCTCATTTCCAGTTTTCCTGTCTCTTCCCATTGCCTCATCAGCGAATCATCTGACAAGCCATAACGGATCAACTGCCTTTTAACCTGCTGCTCATCCTTCGAAAAGTCGAGCAGGATCCGGTGCATCATATCCTGCAATGAATCCAGCTTAGCCTGTTCGGGAGTATCCATTCCCTTTATCCGTCTGAGCGAATCGATCAGTTGTATGGCCTGTTGAAATTCTCCCCGCCCGACCCTTCTTTCAACAGACTCCAGGGATACTTCCTTACTGACGTGCTGACAACCAGTCAGCGTAAAGACTGCACCGATAATCATGGATTTTAGTAATATGTATGACATGCTACAAATGATTAATTGAAGATAATTTATCCGGGCGGTATCCCTTCTTTTTCAAGAAGGTAAGCAGTTCCCCCAGCCGATCGTAAAATTTATCCGTTCTTTTCATCTGAGTACCCAGATGAATTAAAATAATGCAGCCGTTCAGGCCGTGCGGATCATTTTTTTCAAATGCCTTCAGGTTTTCCATTATGGCATCCGACGACAGGTAATTGGGCATGTCGGTGGTGGTATAATCGGCGTTTGTGCGAATACCCGGCGTGAAATTAACCACAGTCAGTCCCATCTGCGAGGCCCAATCTACTGTTGCCTTGTTGTACCATTCATACGGAGGGAGAAAATAATTCGCTGAGCGGACATCAATCCCGTGATCATTCATTTTCCGGTAGTTTTCCTTCAAATCTGATTCAAACCGGGTTCTGTCGACCAGGAGGGAATCTCTCTTCGTCCAGTCAGCATATAATAAATGCTGGTCCGAATGTGCCCCCACAAAATGGCCATTCTGTACGAGCTGATCAATAAGCAACTGGTTTTCTTTATTTGCGTAAAACTCTCCGGTAAGAAAAAAAGATCCTTTTACCTGATGCTTCTTCAGTGTACTGATAATTTTCTGCCCGCCTTCATTGAGGTCGTGGGCTGAAAAGATCAGATAGACCGTTTTGTCTGACGTGTCCCCGCGCACAACAGCTCCCTGGTTGTCTTTGACAGTCCATCTGTCCGTTTTCAGCCCTTCCGTTTCGAGCGACGAAAGCAGCCAGCTCAGACTGGCCGTACCATCCATGGTTGGTTCATTGGAGGAATAGTCGCCCATATCATCATGATAGACTGCTTTGCCCCCCTGGAAATCTTCATATTCGTCGGCTTCCATTAAGTGGATGCCCCGCAGATCTTCGTAAATGCTCCGGTATACCGGTCCGTCCACGAGTCCGCCGGTTGTGGTTTGATGCAATAAATAAGTGATCGCTGAATGGGGTGATTCCGGATAGTCACCTCCGGCAGGAAGCCCGCAGATCATGCTGGTTCCCCACGGATTGCACCCAAAAAGCCAGTCGGTAAGCGACGTTTCCGTCTCAAGGTACGTAGCATCTCCGGTAATTTGCCGGTAAAGCCGGGCCTGGGTTGCGGCAGCCACGATGAAATTGCTGGAGCACCACTGGAACGGGATGCCAATTCGAAACGGATCGCCGGCCGCGGCTTTTTTAATCTGCTCGAGCCCCTGTTTCATCAGGGCGGCAAACTGCGCAGCAGTGGCCGTATCGGCCGATTGCGCGAGCAGGGCGTGACCCAGATTAACAAAAGGGTAGTATTGGTAATGCCTGGCCCGTTGTAATTCCATCCAGGGTGTTACCAGTTCAAGCTCTCCCCAATACTTAGCCTGGTCTTCCATAGCCAGGGAAACCGCAGCCAATTCCATATCGTCAATATAATTGTCTTCTTCATAAAAGTACGGAGATACCACGCACGCGGTCTGGTTCACGCCCGGATCTGACAAAGCAAATGCCCAGGCTTCCTTTGCTTTTTCCTCCATCCTTTTGGCGAAATCCTTGTCTACATCAGCAAATATTGTTGATCCCAAAGCAAAAGCCGAAGCATATTTCGCAGCAGTTGAAGCCACTCCGGTCGAGCGGTTTTTGTGCTTTCCAAGTCCCTGGGGTTTTCCGGTGACAAAATAAACCGGGCGCGCCTTTCCCAACCCGTAAGTGACCGTGTCGCCCACCGGTAACCGGTATCCCCGGTGATCACGGTCATCGGCGATTTGGTTGTACATTTCATTTTTGGTGGGATTCATTTTCAGCAGCCATTCCAGTCCCCAGCGCGCCTCGTCGAGAATATCGGGTAAACCATTACTCCCGGCCCGCCCGTTGGCCTGAAACCGATCACCAAAAGGAGCCGGATTCTGCTTCCAGGCAAAAAGCATCTGATAGACCGCATTTGCCGAAGTAGTTACATACTGAAGGTAATCGCTTGCGTCGTGCCAGCCTCCGGTCACATCAATATGCTCTCCTGTCCGTGACGGATGATCAACAATAATACCATCATGCACATGGCACGAATCGTTGAAAAACGGATTGAATCCACATCGCTGCTGGCGCATATAATTCAGCGGGAAATCGGCAGTCCCTTCATAAATACCGGTGGCAATGCGGAAAGACGGCGAAGTGGTGTTTGCAAATTGAACATGGTATCCTCCCGGTTCTGTAAAAGCTGAAAAATCAAGCCTGAAAGCAGCCCGTTGTTCCCAAACGGAAGCATCTGCTTTTTCCGGAACCGATTCAAAAACCATTTCACCCGAAAGGCTGTTAATGACCTGAAATTTTCCGGCAAGAACCTCTTTAGCACTCAAAAAAACCGCAACTTTACTGCCTCCGGGGAAATAACCCAACTGATTGATCCGGATAACACCCGATCCAAACAAACTGACAGGGAAAACGAGAATGAGTAAAATAATTAACCTCCGGATCATAGCAGACAAGTTTGGTTCACGTCAGCCCAAAGTTAAATGATTAAAATAACAAAAACAAAAACTTGTAATACATCTTATAAGTTGATAGTTTTCTGAAATAAATTTATTTATCTTTGCCCTATGAAGGTAAAATTAATTGCAGACAGTGGCTCAACCAAGGCGGATTGGAGGCTGATCAGCGGATCAACAGAAATTAAGTCCTTCCAGACCAAAGGAATGAACCCTTATTTTCGCACCTGCGAAGATGTCACACAGGAAGTATCAGAAAAGATGCTCCCGGCAATTAACCAGGAAGTTAGCGAAATCTTTTTCTATGGCGCCGGTGTCGTTAATCACGACAATATCGTGAAAGAAGCCCTTTCCCGTTTATTTCCCGCTGCGAACGTTGAAACTCACTCCGATGTGCTTGGCGCTTCCCGTGCCTTATTTGGCCGTAATGCCGGCATTGCCTGTACGCTGGGTACCGGATCGAATGCCTGTTTCTACGACGGGGTGAATGTTGCTGAAAAAGTACCTCCCCTGGGTTTTATCCTGGGTGATGAATGCAGCGGATCGGCATTCGGGAAGAAGCTTTTGGGGGATTATTTCAAAAGGATTATGCCTTCAGAACTGAGAATTTTGTTTGAACGGGAATTTTCACCAGTGCTGGTTGACGTGCTCGACCAGGTATACCGGATGGAACGTCCCAATAAATATCTTGCCGCATTTGCACCTTTTCTTTCTGCACATATTCAGGAGTTCTACTGCCGCGAAATGGTGATAACGAGTTTTAAAGAATTTTTTGAACGCAATGTGCTCACCCTTCCCGTAGCATCCAGCCATTCCATTGGATTTGTAGGGTCGGTGGCCCATTATTTCGGAGACATTGTGATCGCGCAAACGGAGGCATTTGGATTCAAGAAACCAATTATTCTGAAAGAACCTGTTACCGGACTGGTAGCGTATCATAAAAATTAACCAAAGCAACATCCCATGATCCTGACCAATATTACAGAAGCGGATTCATTGTACAATAACCTGGAGGAAATGACAGTCAGGCAATTGCTCGAAAACATTCACGAAGAAGATAAAAAGGTCCTGCCTGCCGTTCATCAGGCAATACCCAAAATTGAAGAACTGGTTGACCGGATCCTCGATCGTATGAAAAAAGGAGGCCGGTTATTTTATATCGGTGCCGGTACCAGCGGTCGGCTGGGTATTCTTGATGCGTCAGAAATACCGCCAACCTATGGGGTTGGATATGATTTAGTGATCGGCCTCATTGCCGGGGGCGACCGGGCGATCCGGAAAGCCGTTGAAGCAGCCGAAGACAACGAAGAGCTAGGATGGCTTGAATTACAGAAATACCATGTCACTGAATTGGATACGGTGATCGGGATTGCAGCTTCGGGCCGGACACCATACGTCATCGGAACCGTAAGGCGCGCCCGGGAACACGGCATGCTCACGGGTTGTATTTCCAATAATCCGAATACGGAACTGACGCGAAGCGTGGATGTAGCGATTGAAGCAGTGGTTGGCCCGGAATTCGTTTCCGGCAGTACGCGGATGAAAGCCGGAACTTCCCAAAAACTGATCCTGAACATGATCACCACCTCACTGATGATCAAATTGGGACGTGTAAAAGGAAATAAGATGGTGAACATGCAGCTTACCAACCAGAAGCTGGTCATGCGGGGAACAAGGATGATCATGGAGGAACTGGGCTATGACGAGGCCAAAGCTCACCGCCTGCTGCTACTTCACGGCTCAGTCAATAACGTGCTGGATGCCGCCCGTAACGAAAACACCTAAGCGGGGTTTGGGGTAAAGTCCCATCAGGTATTTCTCAAAAACTTATTATATACCTGCATATTCCGGTCCAGGTGTGCCTGCATTTTGTCGTAGGCTCGCTCAGCATCCTTCTCCCGGATTGCATTTACAATTTCCTTGTGGTATCCAAGGGTAATTTCCTTTTCCCCTTCAATATTGGCATAGATATAATTCCGCATACGCGGAAGTAGGTTATGGACCGGCTCCATGGTGACGATCACAAAGGGGTTACCGGTTGCCCGGGCAACACCCAGATGAAACCGGTTATCGATGTCGGACTCTAACTGCGTATTGTCGGGGTCACATTTTGAAAATTCAACCAGGTTGGCATCTAACCCTGCAAGATCCTCATCCGTGCGGTTTTGTGCGGCCATCTTAGCGATCTCCGGCTCAAAAGCCAGGCGCAGTTCAATGATCTGACTGATCAGGTTCACATCGAACTTTAAATCGTAATACAAATTCAATGAGTCGATGGCATCTTTCATGTTGATCTTGGTAACCACCATCCCACTTCCCTTCTTGATCTGGATCAATCCTCTCGCGCTAAGCCGGCGTAAGGCTTCACGGAGAGCAGTCCGGCTTACGGCGAACATTTCGCATAATTCCCGCTCAGAGGGGAGCTTTGATCCAATCGGCAGCTTTTTTTCCCGTATGGCACGCTCGATATTGCGCTCAATCTTCTGACTTAGCGTTTGAGTCGTACCAATCTTCTTGAAGATCTCATTCATCGAATTTTCCATATTACCACGCCAATAAAAGGGTCCGGTAAAGATACCATAATTTAATATAAACCCATTCCTGTTCGTAAAGAACTCATTCCCGCTCTGTGCTATGCAGAAATCTTTCTGACAGGGATTCCCGGGCAGAGCAGGAATGAACGGGTGATTAAATGGAATTGCTGATCAAAAAGGTTACAGCAAAGGCGACGATCGCGTACAGCTCGGGGAAAACAGCCAATACCATGGTCTTGCCGAAAACATCATATCCTGAACTGATGCCCGCGATACCATTGGCGACAATACTTCCCTGCTGAATAGCTGAATACAGCGCTACCAATCCGAGAGAAAGACCGGCTGCCAGGAAAGCGGCTCCATGGACCATGGTCACAGCTTCGAGTGAACCCAGCTTCAGATTCATCACAAAAAAACCGGCAAAGCCATACAACCCTTGGGTTCCGGGCAATGCGCTCAGCAGCATGTAACTACCGAAAGCATCTTCACGTTTTTTCAATGCACCAATTGTCGCATTACCTCCTTTAGACACACCGATGGCACTTCCAATGCCTGAAAGCAAAACCATCAGGGCCAGTCCAACATAAACGAGTACATAAGCCAAATCCATAATTTCGATATTAAATGATTAATGATTTTTTTTGTTTTGCAAAAGGGCGATAGGTTTTACCTCCGCCTTTAAACCCGGCATTTTTATAAAATTCAACAAAGGTCAGACGCATGGGATGAACGAATGCACCCAGTGATGAAATGGCCAGATTGGCTGTATGACCAATCACAATGATCAGGATGAAGATGACCGGACCGATATACGGCGCCTTTCCAAATGCAACAGCCATCTGGTTGACAACGAGCCCCAGAATAGAACTGGCAACCCCCAATGCAAATAACCTGATGTAGGAAAGCAGGTCCCCAAAAATACCCGTCACGTTACCGTATATCTCCCATATCCCTCCGCCAAGCCGCTGAAATACCGAACCCGTACCGGAAAAGAAAATAATAAAGAACAAAGAAGCGGAATAGCCGAAAATCCGAATCACCTTTAAAACAGGCGTTATAGTGACATCCGAAAGCAAAGCTTCAAATACGCCTGCTGTAATAAACAGCAACAGCCATCCGGCAGAACCCAGGGCAACCCAGGGATTCGATTGACGCAGTTGATTAAAAATCCGAAGAATGATCCCGAAAACGATCTGCACAGCCCCCACGATCATGGAAAGCCAGAAGATACTTTCTGACTCCAGGAAATTGTCCTTCACCGGCTCGAGGGCAGGTACCCCTGCCAGCACAATACCGAAGAAGGTTCCAAAGATCATTCCCATGATCATGGTCGAAAGGCCAAAGAACTGCCCCAGGGTCAGGTAACTTTTCAGTTCAGCCGAAGCAAAACGTTTCCCGATTGTGGTACCAAGCAGGATCACCAGTCCATAACCTGCATCTCCCAGACAAAAGCCAAAAAACAGCATGAAGAAGGGAGCAAAATAAACGGTCAGGTCCATTTCTCCGTACGAAGGCAGCGAGAATAGTTTTGAAATCGGTTCAAATAAACGGGCAAACCGGTTATTCTTCAACTGGACCGGAGGCGTTTCCTCTTCGGTTGCTTCCGACTGGAAATAAAGAATACCCTGTTCCTCCAGATATCGATTTAATTTATCCTGCGCGGTAACCGGCACCCATCCTTCAAGCAGATAGATTTGGCCTTCCCCGATCGGGGACGTCTGATTATCGCGGACATCAAGCCATTCCAGCCGGTCGCGCAACGCCTGAAGCCGTTTGTGAAGCAGGATCCATGTGTTATTTGCCAAATGCTCAAGTTCTGAACGGATCGCTAAAATTTCTTTCCTTAGTTGTTCCGAACGCCTGGTCAATTCCGGTATCTGTTCGCGGGGCGGATGAAGTTCCCTTGCTCCTTCAAAAGTCATATCACCGGTCCCGATCCAGACAAAATGGATCTCCCGGTCCGATCGGCTGATGATTTCAATCGGGAAAATTTCAAGCCACGACAGACTAAACTTTTTAGCCGGCATCGTAAAGAAGCGCAACCTGATTCCTTCATCTCTTAACCCGGTTAAAACCTGATCGGAATAATCGCCCCAGATTTGCCGTGCTTCAATGGTTTCCTGCAACTGTTCCAGCGCCGAACGGCAATCACTGAGCCTTTTGGTCAGTGAACCGGTCAGGTCTGCAATTTCACTGACCGAAAGCGCGGAAGTTTCCTGCTTTGGCTCGTCGTGCGTGTAGTTTTTGAGTTGTTCCAGCAGTTGATTGATCCGGGCAGCCTCGTTGGTCAGCTCTGCAGCTTCGCCGGCGACCTTTTGTTCCTTGCTCCGGTCGATATGCACGACTTCCAGATCCTGAAGATCATCCAGAAACTGCTTGTAGAACCGGTGATGGACAGCGAAGGTATATTTGATCATGCGTACTATCATAGCTCACTGATCTTTTGCATTTTTGTTTTCAACAATTTCTGCGAAGCTTTCGACAGGTTATCCTCGTCTTCCAGGTACCTCTTGATCTGCCTGATGGCGGATTCAAGTGCCGGGATCTGAACCTTTTCATAAAGGTTTACTTTTTGGGTTGCCTTCTTACGGGCTTGTTCCAGCAAATGGAGACGTTCTTCCAAAACCTCAAGCCGGGAAGTGGCCTCCAGCAGTTTGTGTAACTCAGGAAGTCCTTCGCTAAACCAATCCGGATAAAGTGTCAGCGGAAATTCCTTCAGTTCTGCTTCCATCCCCTCGAATTGAGGGATTAGAATACCCGCTATCTTCGTGCGGCTTACATTGACGTTTTTGACCTGTAAAAGAGAGAAATCAAATTCGTTCCATAAGGCCTTCCAGCGATCCATTCCCTCTAACTGCTTCCGGAGTGCACCGGCAGCCTCATCCATGCGTTTGCGTGTATCAAAGACCATCGCACGAAGGGCAGCTTCTTTATTCTTCAGAGTGGGAAGAGCCTTCTGACGCATTTTCAACTTCGTCTGGAATTCGCGCAGTACGGTTTTATTGTATTTGATCTCCAGCTTCATAATAGTAGTAAGTCCTTAGTCGTAAGTAGTAAGCACTGGTATCCCGGAGGACAGCAGCCTAAGCTAAACCATTTCGGGTTGTTTCCAGTAGTGGTCAACAAATTCCTGTTTAATACCCACTTCATCACGGGTCAGGTACTGACCGAACAACCTCCAGGTTTCATCGAGCATCTCATCAATCCCCAGATTGACGTCGATAGCAAGGATATTCCGTGAGTATTCCTCGGCAAAGTGAAGAACCCTCCGGTCATAATCGGACAGCTCAAAACCGTTTTCAAGCTTGGTCTTGGAGTTTGCCGCATCGGCGTACAAGCGGATAGCCGCATTCATGACCTGCGGATGGTCGCTGCGCGTGGCCTTTCCTATCACAAGTTGTTTCAGACGGGAAAGACTGCGGAACGGGTCGATGATGACCTTGTTCACCTCGGGCGCACGGCGCAGGAAAAGCTGACCTTCGGTAATGTATCCTGTATTATCGGGAATGGCGTGCGTAATATCTCCGCCGGAAAGCGTCGTCACCGCCAGAATCGTTATATTTCCTCCGTCAGGGAACTGAACGGCCTTCTCATAGATTTTCGCCAGGTCACTGTAAAGGGAACCCGGCATACTGTCTTTCGAAGGGATCTGATCCATCCTGTTCGATACAATACTCAGCGCATTGGCATATTGGGTCATATCGGTCAGCAGGACCAGCACTTTCTCATTCTTTTCAGTAGCAAAATATTCGGCAGCGGCCAGCGCCATATCGGGGATCAGCAACCGTTCCACGGGCGACTTATCGGTTGTGTTAATAAAACCGATAATTTTCGATTGTCCGTAGCCCTTCTCAAAGGCATGTTTAAAAAACAGATAGTCGTCGCGGGTGAGTCCCATTCCTCCCAGGATGATCTTATCCACTTTCGCCCTTAGGGCGATCAATGCAAGCACCTGGTTATAGGGTTGATCCGGATCGGCAAAGAAAGGGATCTTTTGTCCCGACACCAGTGTATTGTTCAGGTCGATACCGGCAATACCAGTGGCGATCAGTTCGCTGGGCTGCATGCGGCGTACCGGGTTAACAGAAGGTCCGCCAATCGGATATTCACGGCCCTCAACGGCAGGCAATCCATCGACAGGATTCCCGAAAGCGTCGAAAAAGCGGCCGTTCATATATTCACTTAAAGGCAACCAGGGTGGACGTCCGGTAAAAATGACCTCTGCATCGCTGCGCAGTCCTTCAGTTCCCTCAAACACCTGCAAGGTCACTTTATTGCCAACGATCTTGACCACCTGGGCGGCACGTCCCTGTACCCATGCCATTTCTTCATAACCTACTCCGGAAACTTCAAGCGTACAGGTTGCCTTGGTGATATTTGCCAACCGGCAGTATATTTTTTGAAATGCCCTTGCCCTCATGCTGCTGTTATTTTAGTGTTAACAAGATCTTTTAATTCCTGTTCGTAACGATGGAACTGATCTGAATTGAATGCGCTGTAATTCATCTGCTTGAACAGGTTGATAATTTTCTTGAAATAGTCCCGTACCAGATTGAAATCGTTAAACCCAAAATCGGTTTCAACGACTTTAATGACCTTCTCGAGCATGTATTTCTGTCGCTTCAGCGGTGTATTGCTGTCGATCGCATCGAAAGCATCCTGCTGAAGGATGGCAAAATCGATCAGTTCGGCTTTCCAGAATATCTCATGATACTCAACGGGGACCCCATCATCACCCAGAATATTGATCTGTTCACGGACTTCCTGCCCACGGATCAGAAAGTTCTTTACAAAATCGATCTTTTCGATCCAGTTGGGGCCGATGTGCCTGTATGCAAAATCAATATATTCGTCGTATTCAATATATTTTGAATAGCTGTCGATCGGGTCGATGGCCGGATACCGCTTGCTGTCAGCGCGGTTTTGCGATAGTGCAAAAAAGCAACGGGCAACCTTTTTGGTCGCCTCAGTAACCGGTTCCAGCAGGTTTCCGCCGGCGGGAGATACGGTACCGATGAAGGTAATCGAACCTTTTACCCCATTATTCAGAATGGTATAACCGGCCCGCGAGTAATAACTGGCAATGATGGCCGACAGGTCCATCGGGAACGCGTCGGGTCCCGGAAGTTCTTCCATGCGGTTCGACATTTCACGTAAGGCCTGAGCCCAGCGTGAGGTAGAGTCGGCAAGCAGCAAAACGCTCAGTCCCATCGACCGGAAATATTCGGCCATGGTCATTGCCGTATAGACTGAGGCCTCACGCGCAGCAACAGGCATGTTGGAGGTATTGGCCACAATAATGGTCCGTTCCACGAGTTTTCTTCCTGTTCGCGGGTCATCCAGATGCGGGAATTCGGTAAAGATCTCCACCACTTCGTTGGCACGCTCGCCACAGGCAGCGATGATCACCACATCGGCTGCGGCCTGTTTCGCCAACGCATGCTGAAGCACGGTCTTGCCGCTGCCAAACGGCCCGGGAATAAAACCGGTCCCTCCTTCGAGGATCGGGTTCATGGTGTCAATGACACGGACGCCGGTCTCAAAGAGTGTCCCCGGCCGTATTTTTTCGCGGTAACAGGTAATGGGAATCTTCACCGGCCAGCTTTGTACCATGGTCACTTCCTTCTGCTGCCCTGAATCGTCTGTTAAACGGGCAACCGGATCCATCAACCCATACTCTCCCTGCGGAGCCACCCATTCCACTTCATAAGAGCCTTCAAACTTAAAGGGGACCATGATTTTATGCTGAATGTGGTATTCAGGCACTTCTCCAAGCCAGTCGCCTCCATGAACCCGGTCGCCAGGTTTAGCCAGCGGTGTAAACTGCCAGCGCGAAGCCTTGTCCAATGGATAAGTCCGTGCGCCTGATTCGAGGAATACCCCTTCCATTTTATCCAAATCATTCTGAAGACCATCCAGATTGCGGGTCAGAAGGCCGGGTCCAAGCTGCACCTCGAGCATCACCTCCGAAAAGACGACATCCATCCCGGTATAAAAGCCCCGGGTGGACTCAAAAACCTGGGCAAACGCCTTGTTCCCTTCTGTTTTGATCACCTCACCCATGATCTCCTTGTCACGATACTGAAAAAAGCAAATGCCATTCTGAATGAGGGGACCATCGACAATCACCTCAACCAGGTTACCCACAATGGCTGTTACCTTTCCTTTGCTGATTATTTCTATATTTTCCATGTTCTTGATTTTGGATTCCGGATTCCTGTTTTTTTGGTTCTTGACTCCTGGTTCTAAATGATCAATTACAAATGAATGAGCTTTTTCGCCATTTCCTTCGGATCAACCCCTGTTTTGGAATGAAAGACTTTCTTCCACCGCTCCAATAACAATATTTTCTGGAAATATCCGAGGACGACATCGATTGTAAAATACTCAAACCGGTTAATCTCGTCGATTGTATTCCAGCGCAATTGATCGATTTCCAGTTCCCGTTCAAGAAGATTAGCATTTGTTAAAAGCGTTTCCACTTTTGCTGCCGGTGGAAATTCCGTATGAATGATTTTTTGGGAAGTGACGTATTCCTGCAACAACTCGTAGTAGCTGTTTCCCGGGATTAACTGTTGTTTTTTATCGAGGGCAAGAAGTTCGGACCGGTGAGCAGCCATGAAATTGAGCAGATTAATCTCCGATTCTCCCCATTCCTTCATAAAATGATTCCCGGAAGTCAATAATTCCCGGAAATAAAGCTGCTGCAGCCGGTGGGCAATTTTGGCCGGGGGGAGTTCGCCGCGGTCATTCTCTCTCCAAAGGACTAGTTGCTGCAAATAAGCCGGGAGATCCCGAAAAGCATCATTGGCAGAATGGAAGGCCTCGACAGGCAATTCAGCAGGCAAACCTTCTCCCTGGCTTTCACCACTTAACCAGGAGATAATTTCCAGATGAAACTTCCTTAACCACAACAGGCGTACCCATTCCAATTCCCCTGCCGGAAGCATTTCTTCCAGAACTCCGGGATAAAGGACAGGAAGGGAAATGTCGGATTCCGTATCAAACTCCAGATCAGGCAGCCCGGCAATAAAGCTGTAATAGGCACTCATGCCGTTTCCTCGCTAAAAAGGAACTCCCTGATCTTTGGCTTCATCAGGGCAGTGAAAAATGCCTGGAAATCTTCATCAGTAAACGATACCTTAAAACCGTCCCCTTTATTCACGATACTGAAACCATCTTTCAGGCCCGGAACAGGCTTAATTTTCAGGCCCGATGCAAGGGCTTCGGAAGCCTTTGCCTGCAGCAACGTCTCGATCCGCGCTGCTGAAGCTTCGGGGATGAGCATCTCCAGGTGATTGCCGTTTCCTCCATTTGCACGCCAACCCCTGGCAATTTCCAGCATCAGGTCCTTCAAAAAGTCATGATCGCCGGTGAGTTGTTTGGCAAGCGCTTCTGAAGCCTTTGCCGAAATCATATTTTTTAATTCCTGTCTGGTAATCTCTACAACCTGTTCCGATACGGCCTGCAACTCCGCCCTTAGTGAATTGTTAATCCTTTCGGTCTCTTCCCGGGCATCCGTCAAAATGGCTTTGGCTTGTTCTTCTGATGCTGCAATGATCTTCTCCGCCTTTTTTCCGGCCTCAGCCAAAATCTTGTCTGCTTCTTCCCTGGCCTTCGTAACACCTTCGTTATAAATAGTCTCGGTAAGCTCTTTGATCTTGTTGTTCATACGTTGTTTTCGATTAGTTTCAGAAAAAATTGCACCCAATTTAATAAAAAAGCATTTATTCCGGAAGAAAATAAGCGTAGAAAAGCATAAATCTTAACATTCGGCTTATAAGAGCTAAAAGCAGGCACACTCCATTAACTTTGAAGCAAAAGGAACTTAGGCGGCATTGAACCGTCTAAATCAGAAATAACTGATTTCCTCATCCAAAATGTCTCCAAGCAAATGATTAGCCAGCCTGCTCGCACCGATCCTGAAGCTTTCGGGATTCATCCATTTCTCCCCCAGTATTTCTTTCACAATGGTCAGGTACAAAATGGCATCAGTTGTGGTTGCTATTCCGCCCGCAGGCTTGAAACCAACCTGGCGCCCGGTTCGCTGGTAATAATCGCGGATGGCGTGGCACATCACCAGAGCTGCTTCAGGAGTGGCGGCAGGGCTGACTTTGCCTGTCGACGTTTTAATAAAGTCAGCTCCCGACTCCATCGCCAGCATGGATGCCTTATAAATGCGTTCCGGCTCAGCAAGGATACCGGTCTCCAGGATCACTTTCAGGTGAGCTTCACCGATCGCCTTTCTGATGGTCCCGATTTCCTCCCTGCAGGTAATCAGATCGCCTTCCATGAAAGCCCAGAGCGGCAGAACAATGTCTATTTCATCTGCTCCAAGCTCAACAGCCATCTTTGCTTCTTCCACCTTCAATCCGATAAAGGTCATTGAAGAGGGAAATCCACCCGCAACCGCAGCTATTTTTACCTTATCCTGATTGAGCACTTCCTTCACGCTCTGCACCATGTTCGGATAAACACAAATTGCTGCCACATTGGGAAGTGATGGATAGTCATTCCCAAAATCGTTTACCCTTGCCACAAATGCCTGGACATGACTGCGGGTGTCAGTTGCATTCAGTGTAGTGAGGTCAATACACGAAAATGCAAGTTCTTCCATTGTCCGGGTTTTATTTAACCCGGCTTTGATCATGATTTCATTCAATGCTTCCAGTATCATCATCGCGTGCTATTTTAGTTTTTCATTATCCCGGTGCCTGCTCTGATCGCGATCAGTTTTCTTTTTCACGTTTTTCAAAAAAGCTTCATTCAGATCAATACCCGTCTGGTTCGCCAGACAAATCAATACCCAAAGCACATCAGCCATTTCATCTCCCAGATTACGTCCCTCGTCTGAGGGCTTAAATGACTGGTCTCCGAAACGACGGGCCATGATCCGGGCCAGCTCGCCTACTTCTTCAGTCAGGATCGCCATATTGGTCAATTCACTGAAATAACGCACACCATAAATTTTAATCCATTCATCGACCATCTGCTGTGCCTGAGTAAGTGACACTTCTTGTTTTGCCTGCATGTATCTGTTATTTACTGTTATGATATACGCAATTTATTCTGACAGGTTAATTCAACCTTCAAAAGTCTTTGTTCTTCGTGTCAATAATAATGGTCACGGGACCATCATTGACCAGCGAAATCTGCATGTCCGCCCCAAATTCACCACTCCCGACCTGTTGACCCAATTTAGCAGACAAGGCACGGATAAACTTTTCATACATGGGAATGGCTTTCTCCGGACCTGAAGCACGGATATAAGAGGGCCTGTTACCTTTTTTCAGAGAAGCCATGAGCGTAAACTGACTGACAACCAAAGCCTTTCCTCCGGTTTCTTCCAAAGACCGGTTCATCACCCCTGCGTCATCGTTAAAGATACGCAATTGACTGACTTTTCTCACCAGCCAGTCAATATCCTCATCGCTGTCTGCGTCTTCCACTCCAAGCAAAATAAGAAGTCCACGATCGATCGAAGCTTTCACTTTCCCTTCGATTGAGACTGATGCCCCTGAAACCCGTTGAATAGCTACACGCATTTTCCCTGATATTAAAACTAAACTCCAACTTCAGTACCGGATAACGGATTTAAACCGGCTTAGAGCAAAGATAGTGATTCAGGAAAAAAAGACCATTAAAATATTACTTTTGCATTTATGACTACTCTTTGTTTGCAATTAAAAGGCACCGATCCCTGTTTGAATCTGGCTTCAGAAGAATATCTTCTGAAGAATTACACCAGCAACATCTTGATGATTTGGCGAAGTCAAAGCGCCGTTATCGTGGGAAAGCATCAGAATGCACTCGCTGAAATCAATCATCAGTATGTCCGGCAAAACAGCATTTGCGTAGCCCGGCGTTTATCAGGAGGAGGCACTGTTTTCCATGATGAAGGCAATCTTAATTTTACGTTCATAAAAAATGTGGACCGCGTTGACCAGATCAACTACAGCCTGTTTACGGGAATCATGATCGGTATCCTGAAAAAACTGGAGCTGAATGTTTCTGCAAATCAGCACAATGCCCTGTTCCTTGAGAATAAAAAGATTTCGGGAAGCGCAGATCACGTACACAAACTCCGCGTGATGCATCACGGGACCCTACTCTTTGACAGCCGGCTTGACAGGCTAAAGGCCGCGCTGAAAACTGATCTCTCAAAGTTTGAAGGCAAAGCAATCCAGTCGAACCGAAGCGAGGTAACCAATATTGCAGACCATCTGTCAGCTAAAATGGAAATTGAAGAATTTGAGAAATTCATATTTGACCAGATTTGCCGGATTTATCCCGACTGCCAGGTTGCAGAATTAACGCCGGAGGATCTGAACACCATTGAAAAGCTGAAAAGCGAAAAATACGTCCAATGGAACTGGACTTACGGATATTCCCCCAAATACAAATACCATAACAGGATCAATGCTGCTGATAAAGAGCTTTCATTCACGCTTCCCGTTGAAAAAGGAAAAATAACAGAGCCGACATTCGAAGGTGACATCTCCCAGGGGTTGGCTCTGGATCTGATAGCCACACTGAAGGGTCGGAACCATGATTATGACGTACTGAAACCGCTCCTGATTTCGATGGAACCGCGGCTTAGCCACGAAGGGTTCCCGGCCGCACAATTACTGGATAAGATCATTTAGCCTGAAACATGACCATCTCAGGGGAACGGGACAAAACCCGAACCCTATTCACTTTTTACAATCGTGATATTCTGACCTAACCGCCCTTTTTTGTCGATGGCTTTCACCTGGATCTGAAAATCTCCTTTTATTTTTGTTGCCGGAACCTGCACCCGTACTTCTCCTTCATTATTAAGCGACAATGACGGTGACCAGTATAGGGTTGTTTCCTTTCCATCACCTTTAAATTCCTGAACATCTTCCTTATGCTCAGCTTGTTCCAATTTTTCAGGCGACTCGCCCCGACGGGTTGTGATCTCGATGAGCCCAACCGAATTAAGGCCGGTATACCGGGAAATATCGACGGGGCTGGTTGAAATCCTGATCGATTCGACATCATATGGAGAAAGGCTGTTCAGCACGGATGAACTGGTTCCCATTTTCTGTCCGTCAATCACGATCAATGCTCCGTCCTGTGCCATCAGCGAATTACTTCCTCCCGGGAATACAATTTTATCGCCATCGACAATCTGGTACGGTTTGATCATTTTGATGACATCCAGAATGGAAGAGCCGGAACGGAGATATTTGAGGTATGTTTCATCCTTCCGTTCTGCCGGGACCGCTTTTTTCTTCATTTTCACATAGAGGAACTTATTGCCGGAAAAGAATTCCGGTGTAACTTCCGGCTTTTCGGCAAATGCATTGCAAATAATGAAACGCTTCACCTGCATGGATAATCGTTCATTAAAATCCTTGTCAAAACGGATACTCAGCTTATCATTCCCGTCAGGAGCGATTGCCTTCAGCACGTAATTATCGGTTTTTGCAGGATTGATCCCCGGAAAAACAAAATGCCCGTCTTCATCGGTAGTCACGTTCATCATCTGTGCCACGCCTGTATGGACCAGGCTCACTTTGGCATTCAGAACCGGCTCACCCCGGCGGTCGAATACCCTGCCCGAAAGCCAGCTTTTTCCCGTTGATGAAGTCTTACCGGCAGCTTCAAAATCCAACACCGATTGCCATGAATAATTCCTGAAACGGTTGCAGATTAAAAGATAATTGATGATATTTTCGTTCAGAATACCTTCTTTTTTCAGGGAAGCCACTCCGTTTATTTTATTTTCCAGAAGGCTGTTCAGAAGAAAACAGGTCATCAGGTCATTACCGGTTTCCGAATGCTTAATCCGTGAGCTCACTGAGACAGAAACCAGCACAGAATCAGCCTTTTCAGCAGGAACTGCCTGAATTAAAAGGTTCCAGGGCTGGTTGTCAACAGTCTGCTTCTCCACGCTGACCGAAAGCTGCAGGTCATTTGGCTGTTCAATAAACAGTAATCTTTCGCCCAGCAATTTTCCCTGATCATCAAAAGCCGAAAGCAGGCAAAGCCCCCCCGGAATTCCCTCTTTCGGGATCTTGACACGACCTGAACCCGCTATTTTCGCCGTTGATGCCCAGAACAAACGGTCACCCCGGGTCAGTAAAAGATTGACTTCCTGAGACTGGTTCGCTGTATTAAAGAAGCTTGCATGAATAAACTCCCGATCAGTGCGTGGTATTGAAAAGGCAAACCCCTCTTTTTCAAAAACCGGCAATTCAAATACCTGACCTTTACCCAACTCACTGGTAATCCGGAACTGACAGCGCTCACCCGCTGCAGCATTCAACGGGAACATTCCGTATCCGCCGATCATCGTTTTGGCCTGCGACACCATCCGTCCGCCTTCACCGGTTATTTCGGCGACGACATCCACAGGCTGACCGCCGGCTGTTGTGACCCGAAACCCTGCCTTCACTGGGATCCCGGCAATGAAATGACCTCCTTCGGGATAGAAGTTAACTTTTAGTTTCCCCGTATTCACATGAAACCAATGGTTGTAGTTCACCTGTTTGGAATCACTGATTTTTAACAGCAGCGGACCATTATACTCACCTTCCGGAACAGACAGCTCAAAATTCAGGATCCCCTGTTCGTCTGTCTTTAGCTTTCCTGAGGTTAATAAATGATCCTCTGAAAGCAACTCGTAATTCAGTTTCTGACCCGAAACGGCTTCGCCCGCAAGATCATGCAGAGCCAGCATCATCGGATGACTTTCGCCAGCAATGATTATCTCCGGAATCTCTTGACTGTCAATGATGATTTCTCCTTCGATCATCGGATCAATAAAAATCAGCTTCATGCAAGCTTCATCTTCATTTCGTACAGCCGGAGAATGAGCGACCAGCGCATATTTTCCGGCAGTTAAAGCCGGAGGTACCCGGAGGTTGCCGGAGGCTCTCCCGGCCTGAAAGTCAAAACTCTCCTCAATCAACACTTTTCCCCCGGCATCATTCAAACTGATTTTTACAGATGAACTTACCGGATATAAACCCTGTGCCGTCAGACTTCCGGCAAGGGCACTGAACAGGATGGACTCGCCCGGCTTGTAAACTTCCTTGTCAGTAATGAGACAGATCCGTTCAAACATATTATGCTCAAAGTAGCTGATAAGCCGGTCATGGGTTCTTTTGATGACCACCTCATTTTGAGCCCGGATGCCGGCCATGCAAAAAAACAGAATCAGGAACAGGGAAACATGTTTAATTTTTGTCATTTCGTTTGAATTTTTGATCAGGTTTTAGATTTGCTTTCTGAGCATCCTCCGCTTTTACATGGAGATCTTTCAATGCTTTTCGCAGGTCATCATCGGGCTGAATAATATTAAAATCGCCCCAGAATTCTTTATCATAGTCAATGATCATTTCCGTAAAGATGTCGGTCGGCAGAAATGTTTCATCCTTTTCAAAACGCCGCAACGCGGTCCTTTCATGGTTGGTCACCAGCAGGTCTGAAACACTGTGAAACACCGAATTGATCTTATCGTTACGGCTTCGTACCCTGAAACGGACCGATGTTTGAGCGCTGCTTAGCGACCACCGGCCATCATTGTTCCGGTACGTAACCCGGTAGTCCAGATCAAGAGGTCTTACATTAAATCCTTTAGGTTTCTTGCGGATAAGCGATTTACGGGCATACTTCATTCCATCTTTGCCCAGGCTGAATTCGGCGTGGACCAATGCAAAGCTCTCCCTGTCTATAAACAATCTTCCTTCATAACACGGAAAATCAATTTTCCCGGCAGGCTCAAACAGGATCACATAGGTTGGCCGGCCAAAATAATCGATCAAATAATCCAGCTCATATTTGTAAAAACTCCTGTATTCTTTATCCAGAAAAGTATCCATTGTTCTGACCATGTCCAGTTTGGTCATGTAAAAAGGTCCGCCCTGCATTTTAAAATCGACCCATTTAAAGGGCTGAACATCCTGGCTTTTTCTTCCTTTGAGGAAGCGGATCCGGTCTTCCCGCTGGGTTTGGTCGTACGCCGATTTGAGGATCTGGATGACGGCCTCCGAAACATTGACATAGGTCTTATCCTGCAACAGCACCTCCCGGTAAAACGCCGTCATCAGGCGAATTTCGTCCGGATAGTTTTCAGGAACTGCATTTTCAAATTTATCAAGGATCATAACAGGATCAACCGCACTGATCACGACTTCACCAAGGCGGACATTGAAGGGTTGCAACCGGATATCCACCGTTTCCTTTTTTAAAGTATCGGGATTCAGAAAGACCTGAATATAGCCCATGCAGGAGAAGACAATCCTGCTCTTCTGATAATTTTCGGGGATTTTCAGTTCATATTGCCCGTCTTTATTGGTTATCGTCCCAAAAGGTTCATTCATAACCGAAACGCTGGCATAAGGAATCAGCTCTCCTGTCTGAGCATCAGCAACAGTGCCCGAAATTTTTAAAATATCAGGAGAGGAGAGAACAGGCTTATTGGATAAAAGCGGATCGGGCATCTTCTTTAAAGTAACGATACACTGATCGCCTAATATTCTGATCTGAAATTCTTCTCCCAACAGCTTTGTCAGGATCAGTTCAGTGGCGGTAGTGTCATAATCTGCGGAGATCAGTTGATCGGTATTCAAAACAGACGGATCGTATGAAAAACTGATGCCCGCCTGCCGCGAAATTTCGTCCAGAACATTTCCCAGAACCTGATCGCGCACATGAAGGCTGATCTTCTTTTTGAGGCTGAAATCCTTCTCGTGTTGTGCCCTTACAGGATAGCAAAGACAGCACAACATAACAAGGGGCAGTATCCTGATTAAGAAAGGCTTCATTAAAAGATTTTCTGCAAACTGAAATTAGCTGAAATCTCTTTTCCCTCCCGTAAAACGATCATCGAAATTTTCCGGTCCTCCTTACTTTGTAAAAGCAAATTGATATCATTTAACGACAGCATCCGGTGATTGGTCTTGTTCACTGAAATGATCTGGTCATGTTCCATGAGTCCGGCATTAAAAGCAGGGGAATCCTTGCGCACCTTGTCGATGGTAAAAACAGGCATACCCGGGAAAGGATTGGAAATGTCCAGCCCGCTCATGTTGTAATTGAATTCATCCTTGACTTTACTGGTTGGCCTGAGTTTGAGCTGGCTGTTGGGATAATCAATGGTCACATAAAAACGGCGGAGAATTTCGGCTCCGAGTGTTCCATTGCGATCATCCGAAATGATCCGGTCAACAAGCGACGCCTCAGGATAAGCCACGATCGGTTCATAAAGCACCATTGGCCCAACCCAAATTCCGCCAATACGACCCTTTTTACCGTAGAGATCTCCATTCAGACCGCGCCCCAGAAATGATTCTATATTCTTTTCAGGTATCGAGAGCCGTTCGTCCGAACTGGTCGACAGCCAAATCGCGTCGCTGGCACCCGTGTCAACAAGCAACTTCACCGGCACCGATTCATTTTTGTCGGTCATGATGGTTGTTCTTACGTATGGCTTGTTATGCTCAAAGTGCAGGGGCATCACAATATCTTTATTGTTGATCCGCTCCTTGTAATACTTAGGTCTGACCAGGGTAAGCTTATTGGCACTGTAGTCGATCTCGACAACAAAGTCCTTAAAAAGGTCGAATCCGATCAGTCCGTGCACAGGCAATCCAAGAATCTGCGAAATCTGGAAATTCTCATCGATCACCATGTGGATTTCCTGATTATAGGAGACCAGTCCCTCAATTTTCATGGTATTGTTTCCTGACCGGTAAGCCGTCAGGGATTCACCCTCACCCAAACCATTGATCGGCACAGGCTGCATATAATTCAGGTTAAGCCTGTTCACGAATGGCAATTCGGTTATGATCGGAAAACGAACACCGGTATCGAGGATAAAATTCAATGTATCCGAATCATTGATAATGACGGGGATAATGATCAGATTACTGGCAGTCTTAAAATCGATGGTGATGACTTTATTACGGGGATTCTCGAACTCAAACCGGTTTTTACCTGGTACCAGCTTCACCTTGGCCTCGTAATCCTTTGATTCACTTAAAGGAACATAGTCTCTCAGCACAAGTATATTATCCTCAATATCAAAAATCAGGTAATAATCCTTCATCAGCTTGTCAAGCACGTAACGAATGGGCTTATTCGAAACATTGAGACTGATCTGTTTCCCCTCCACCAATTTGGAGTTATAGGAATAATCCAGATCAAAATACGCGCAAATTCGCTCAATCACATTGGCAAGCGATTCATTTTCTGCGTAAATACTAATGTTCTGATCCAATACCGATCTGGTCTGTTTTGTTTCCTGTGCACTAACAGGCATTGAACCAAAACCCAGCCAGCATGCTGCCATTAAGGAAACAATCCGGATTTTCAATGCTTTTGTCTTCATAGTTTTCCAATTTAGGTTCGTTCGGGCAATTTTCCGTAGTTCCATTTTCCTGCTAAACCAATTCCTTCGAACAGCCTAACCTGAACCTGGATTTTATTGGTTAAGAACTTCTTTGCAGAATGTAATTTTCTTCTGTCTGTATAACCTTCAGATCATGCGTCATCGAAATGACTTTGAGGATAAAATCCAACGAACGGCCTTCGAAACGGGCTGAAATGCGTAACCTTTCGACCTGAGGATCTCCTGCTTTGACTCTGACCTGATACACTTTGTTTAATTGTTCGATCACTTCTTTCAGAGAGGTCTTGTTAAAAACAAAATCACGCGTTTTCCAGGACAAGAAATTGGGGTTGTCATTCCTGCCTTTTTTCAACTCTTCTTCATGACCTGCCAGAATTCCCCTGTCGCCCGGATCCAGTATGATCTCGCTTGCAGGTGTTGTGCCGTTGCTCATTCTTGTAAGCTGCACTTTCCCGGTTTCAACAACTACTTCAACGTCTTCATTTCCAGGATAAGCATTGACGTTGAAGCTGGTCCCCAGCACCTTTATGGTCGCTTTTCCGGCACGGATAATGAACGGGTGTACCGGATCAGGACGGACTTCAAAAAAAGCCTCCCCTTCAATCTGAACTTCCCGGGTATTCCCGCTAAACTTGTCGGGATAGTTAATTTTGGTGTCGTGATTCAGGGTAGCGACAGAACCATCAGGTAATTCAATCTTAGAATTTCCATACTGATCCACCTCAACACCCGCCTGGCGGTTGTCTTTCACCTGTCTGCTGCCTGCAAAAAATCCGGCTGCTGCAATCATCAGTGCAACTATTACAACGGCAGCAATCTTCAGGAATGCCGGATTTCTCCACATTCCGGACGATTTCCTTTGGCGCAAAAGCACCTGATCTTTTACATTTTGAAAAGCGCTTTTTGTATCAAACTTCTTCAGCCGGAAATACAAATCGATTTTCACGGCTGTTTCTTCAATTTCATCCTTTGGCGTTGTCTGCTTCCCCCCAGCAGGCAAGTCTGAGCCATCTGCTTTCTCATAAAGATCTTTTGCAATGAGCCCCCATTCGTCGTCGGTAATCTGTTTATTTTTCTCCATTTGAAGTAAGGACAGTTAACCCCAGCATTTACCCTTAATCGTTCTGCAGATTTTTAGCTAAAATTTAGTTTCAATTTGATAGGAATGTGTCTCAATTTGAACAAAAGACGATTTGATCACATTAAGTCCCTGTAATCCTTCAGCATTTCACGCAATTGTTTAAGCGCCAGACCCATTTGCGCTTCCACCGTCTTTATGGAGATGTTGAGGCGGACGGCTATCTCGTGGTATTTAAGCCCATGCTGCCGGCTCAACATAAAAATTTCGCGCCTTTTCTCAGGTAAAAGACTGATGCTCTGCTCTATTCTTTGCATGAGGCCAATTTCCAGGAAACAGGAATCAGGATCGGGTTGATCAGTCGGTGCGGATAAGTTTTGCCTGACGTGACGCTTCTCCACCTTTTCATGCTCGAGCAGGTTAAAGCACTGATTTCGTACAGAAAAGAAGAGGTAATTTTTAACGGACGAACCAATCTCAAGCTGCTTCCGTTTCGACCAGATCTTTACGAAAATTCCCTGAACGATTTCTTCAGCCATTGCATGGTCATGCAGGAACTGTAATGCAAAAAGACACAGTGAGGCATAATATTTGTTAAAAAGCTCCTCGAATGCGGGTTCATTGCCGTTTCTGAGCTTTAGAAAAAGTTCTTTGTCTGTGTTGGTTTCCATAAAATATATCATGCAAATCTGCCATCAGGCTAAAGGTATTAAAAAGTTCTTTGAATCTTAAAAAATCAATCAGAATAAGGAACTATTCTGCAACATAGTCCCATACGCTGAAATTGAGGCCAAACCGAACGCTGCAGAAAAAAAAGTCCGGGAACGCTAACAATATTAATTGATCAATCGTTTATATAAGTATTATTTTAAAACAACAAAGGCATGACTGAAAGAACCGTCCGCACGACTGTTTTCAGGCATGCCAAAAGTCTGAAACAAATTTAAAAAACAAGAAAATGAAGAAAGCTATTCTGTTATCATTATTTGTCATTGCCGTTTTTACCAAGGGAAATGCCCAGGATTACAACACAGGTATCGGACTAAGAGCCGGATCTTTTAGCGGGCTTACGGTGAAACATTTTTTGAACAGCAGTCACGCGATTGAAGGTATTTTGTCGAGTCGCTGGGAAGGAATCGATATTGCAGGATTATATGAATTTCACAATCCTGCGTTTAATGCCCCCGGATTAAACTGGTATTACGGAGTAGGTGCCCATATCGGATTTTGGGACGGTGATCACAAGCACTTCGATTATGATGACGATGATCACACCGTATTTGGTATCAATGGAATTCTTGGGCTCGAGTTTAATTTCGCCCAAGCGCCGATCAACCTCAGCATCGACTGGATGCCTACGTTTAATGTTACCGGCGACGATGATGAATTCTGGGCCGATGGAGCCGCACTGTCCATCAGGTATGTCTTCTGATTATCAAGCCATAGCGCTATAAAAATGGGAGGTAAGGAACTTTTTCCTCCCATTTTTCTTTGAGCAGAAGATTTTTCCATTATTTTTGCATCGCTGATTCAGGCCCGGGTGGCGGAATTGGTAGACGCGCTGGACTCAAAATCCAGTAATAGTAATATTGTGCGGGTTCGATTCCCGCCCCGGGTACAAAAAACCTCCTCAAAATCAACAACCTGGGGAGGTTTTTTCACAACATAAAAAAATCCCACCAAAAATCCCACCAAGGTACAGAATCGGAAATCGGTAAAAAAAATGGCAGGTGGCATAAAATACAAGGATCCGAAAATCGTCAGGGCAAAGAAAGGTTGGTTCGTTGGCTTGTACTATGAATACCCTGACCAGGCCGGGAAATACAAGCGGTTTGAGATTTCTGCCGGCATCAATTACATTCATGATTTGCAGGAAAGAGAAAAAGAGGCTCAAATCCTGTTAAAGGAAGTCAAGCTTGCTCTCCAGGCTGGCTTCGATCCGTTCATGACACACCTCGAAAACGAGTTTATTGAATCAATTGCGCAAAAAGTTGAAGCCATTAAAAAAGTGGAGGCGGCAGAGGCTGAAGCTGAAGCGGGGAATCATGCGTCTGAGGTCACCGAAGAAAAGATTTTTGAGTTCCTTAACCAGGAATTCGATGAAGAAGAATGGAGCCCCGAACCTACAACAACCACCTGCGGTTTTTCACCACTTTGTTCTCCCGGATAGAAAAGCTGGAGAAGAAACAAAACAAAGGTATTAAGTACCAGATCGATCTTCAGGACATAGAAATGAAAAAAGATCGGGCGGAGAAGAACAGATGCTATTCTGCGGTCGTTGCCTTGAAGGTAAAAAAGGAGCGAAAGCCTATACAACTACGTGAAATGGATCTTTTATAGCTGCATGGCCCAAGGGAGATCCGGTTGCTTCAAATTAACCACATCGATATTCAGGCCCGTCAGATTAAAGCGATTGCTCCGACGGCAAAAACCGGTGACCGGTTTATTCCGATCTGTGATGAATTAATGGCACTCATTAAGTCAATGAAATTAATGAAGCTTCCTCTGAATTATTATGTCTTCGGCGGGAAAAACGGGAAACCGGGGAAGGAAAGGCTGAGTCGGGACTTATTTACCAACAGCTATAAATTGATCAAAGATAAGTTGCAGCTGAATAATAAATACACCCTGTATGGCTGGAAGCATACCCGGGTAGTGAATCTTCTCGGGGCAGGATTTACAGATACCGAAGTCATGAGCCGCACGGGCCATAGCGATTATCAAAGTTTCATGGCCTATAAACGGGAGTTAATGATTGATACCAGCGCAATGAAGGGGAAAACAATCGAATTCTAGAGGGAGTCAAGAATAACAGCGGAAGCAATTTGACATATTTTGATTACTAGAGCCGTTAGTTACTGTCCGTTACTTCCCCAATCTTAAAGCGACACTCTACTTTGTCATCTTCATTTTGAACTTGAAATCCAACCAAAAGGTTTAAGGAGTTGACTTAAACATAGACGTTTGTATATATTGTTATTCCAGGCTTATTGAAGGTGCCTGAAGCGTTTGTGTCAACTTATCTTTCATAAAAAAATTGGACACTTACAAATATTGTGTTGAGTCGGTTTGCGTTTCTACCGTATCCTTTACCAAGGATTTTTCATGATTGGAAGATTGAAATCGTCTCTAAAATACTAGAATTGAAAATAATAGTATATGAACATAATTGCTTAATTTTGAAAATATTAAATTCCATTTTAATACACTATGCATAAAAAGGAAAACAATGATACCCTGTCTATTCAGTATGATATTCTTGGAGCCAGAAAGAATAGTAGCAAGATTTCCTTACTTAAAAGACTCCTTAATGTATCCAATTATTCGGTTATTGATTTCTCTCTGTGTGATTTCGAAGAACCGATTGATTTATATTGGGTTATAAAGGAGTTAAATAAAAGGGGTAGGGATATTGCTGGCATTGAAATAATAGCAAGGCGAGACGATGAGAATTTCAAACACCCACAAGATATTTACATTGAGAACTTAAGTTCAGAAAGTGAATAGTGATTAATGATAATATATTTAACCAATCCATAAATATTTCTAATTGTATTTTTGAGGAAGAGATTTCTATTGATAGGACAGAATTTGAGCATGTTTCTTTAATAAAGACATCTATAACTGGAGTTGTGGATTCATTCTTTAGCAAGTTTTCAAAAGGATTTTTTGCGCTGAATTCTAATTTCAGTTCATTTTTAATCGCTGGTGCGACTTTTAAGGAATCATTCATGTGTAGTTCCGTAAGATTTGATAACACTTTTAAAATGCGAGGTACTTAATTGGGGGCTGTTTTTTAGGTCGCCCCCGTTTCTTCTCCGCCTCCTTTTTTGACATATACATGGGAGCACAGCCCTGTGGCACATCGAAGCCAAAGGCTTTGCAGATATCTAACTGGGAGCCCATGAAAGGGGTGATGAACTTAGCCTTGCCCTTGTGCTCGATGCGAATTTGTAGCCAACATGGAGCATGTGCTGGATATATACAAGCTGCCGTACGATAAAGATTATCCGGTTGTATGTATGGACGAGTCGCCCAAGCAATTGATGGAAGAAGTTGCATCAACCCCTATCAGGCCCGGGCAGGAGGCCAGGCCCAACACCTTGTTGATGAAATTCACTTTATTGGAAACCGATGCCTTCACGAAAATATTCTGAATATGCTTGGTGACAGTTTTATCAGATATAAATAGGTTGCTTGCTATTTCTTTGGAAGTTTTCCCTCTAACCAGAAGCCTGGATACCTCTGTTTCGCGCTGCGCCAAGCCGAGCAATCTGCAATTCTCCAGGAACCTTGAATCAGAGGCCTCCGATGAGATATCAAGACGGATGTTCCTTCGCGTACCCATGTTTACGACCGAATTAAGAACTGCCGCCTGTTGTTTTGAAAGCAGGACAGCTGCCATGAACCGATCGATGAGCTGCACCAGCGGCGTACCAAACCCGAAGTGATGATACCCTGCCGGGAACGGCCCCCTAGAAACAGTTCTGGAAGAGCATACCATTGAACTTTGCGGTGAGAAACAACGCTGGGCTGACCTAAATCGTGCTAAAACACCAGTGAGCCGGCCAAGCTTCAGGAAACATCTATGATTTTTATTTACTAGGACTTATTCCTCAGGCTCAGATTGATGCTGTTACAAACTACAGCGATTCAGGACGCGAAGATTTCTGGCAAAATAACGGGTATTAAAGATTAGGAGACGTTTCTTAAAAAAGGACAAAAAAATGCCTAAAATTGTATCAAACTATCAACCCGGGTTTTGCAGGATAATACCAAAATATCGGACGCGATTCTTGTAGAGGCTATTGTTAAAAGCAACCATGCTGCCTTTAGTCAACTATTCCACAAGTATGGACCAATGCTTTATGCTTTTGTTGTCAGTATTCTAAAAGATGAAACAGAATCGGAGGAAGTAGTACAGGACATTTTTTTGAAAATATGGGAGAAACGAAAAGAGTTGAAGCCAGACTCTTCTTTTAAATCTTATTTGTTCACCATTGCTTATAACGCTGCAAGAAAAGTGTACCGCAAAAAATTGCTGGATAATAAGTACAAACAGGAAGCTGCCATCATGTTGGGGCAGAACCCTTCTTCTGAACTCAGCACCATTGAATTCCGGAATCTGCTCGACTATGTTGATACTCTCATCGAAAAACTGCCGTCTGCCCGTCGTGAAATTTTCGTCATGAGTAAAAAAGAAGGTCTAAAAAACGAGGAGATTGCCACGAGACTGAACCTGTCTGAACAGACCGTAAAAAATCAATTGGTCGCGGCCCGGAAATTTCTAGCTGCCGAAGCCCAAAAAGATAATAACGAGCATGGAGTACTGTTTTTGTCTATTTTTTTTCATTCGTCATAGTACGCTTTCCTTACTTGTGGATATTATGGGAAAGAAAGACAAAAAATGAAGTTTAGGGTTGAAATTTTAAGTAAATATTTACACGGCTATTTTTCGTTGAACGATAAGATAACAGTTGACGAATACTTCACCAAACAGCAATACAATGGGGAACTAACCGATGCGTTGAAAAGCCATTTTAAGGAAATGGAAACAACAAAGCTTGATCGGGATTTATCACCATTGCTCAAAAAAATCAATCGCAGACTTATGTCCGGCCACACAGAAAAGGTAACTCCGCTAAGGCGTTTGTGGCAGGTTTACGCCAAAGTTGCGGCGGTGTTGCTTATTCCAATGATTCTTTCAGGCATTTACTTTTATCGGAACCAGGCTGGTGAAAACAAAATGACGTGGGTGGAAATTCATTCCCCGTATGGTGCTCGCACACAATTTTCCCTTCCAGATGGCTCAACCGGGTGGCTAAACAGTGGTTCCGTGATCAGATATGATACACAGTTCCAGTCTGAAAGAATGATCGTTTTGAACGGGGAGGCTTACTTCGATGTGGTAAAGAACCCGCGTTCGCCATTTATGGTTCATGCAGGTTCGGTTGCTATTCAAGTATTGGGCACGTCCTTCAATGTCGTTTCATATGATGTTGATTCCGTGGCTGAAGTAGTTGTGACATCGGGAAAAGTAGAAGTTTCTGCAAATGGGAAAAATATAACGCAACATTTGCTGCCCAATGAGCGGCTGGTATATAACAAATTGAAGCGCAGCGCTGAAAAATCGATGGTGGATGTGGAGAACTATACCTCATGGACAGCAGGCAAGCTGGTTTTTCAGAATGACAAATTGGATGACGTCATAAGGAAACTGTCGCGGTTTTACAATGTCGCCTTCACCATCAACGCAAATGTCGACCGCGAGCAGTCGTTCAGGGCTATTATGGAGAAGGAAAGCCTGGAAGAAGTACTTGGCTACATGAAATTTACAATGAATATCGATTTTGACATAAGGGAAAGAATGACCAACAATGAAGGGCTGCTTGCCAAAAAGGAAGTTTTAATAACATCTTCAGCTAAAAACTAATTAATTATAGCAAAAAGACAAAGAGATCAGTATCCGAGCAATCATAAAACTAAAAAGGGAAGTGCTGTCAACACTTCCCGATAATTAGCGAGTTCTCAAGCATTTTAATTACTCAACTAAAATTCAAATTTATGAAAAAAAAACGGATGGGATGGAAAAGTACTGACTGTCCCGTTAAAAAAATTCTACGGACTATGAGACTAACCTTGTTTATGTTTTTGGCAAGTTTTATTCAATTGACGGCGAACAACTCGTACGCTCAAAAAACAAAGCTGTCAGTCGATCTTAAAAATGCCAGCATAGAGTCAGTGCTACTGACAATTGAAAATCAATCGGCCTATAAGTTTATTTACAATAAAGAAACAGTAGATGTCGAGTCCCGGGTAAATATCCAGCAAAAAGAAAAGTCGATCAAAGAAATATTGGATATCCTACTTGTGGAGAACGGTATTAGCTATACTTTTTACGGGAATCAAGTGCTCCTAACCAAAGACAAAGTGGCCAATCCATTGCAACAAAACCAAACCGTTTTAGGAAAAGTAAACGATGCAGCCGGAGCTCCATTACCAGGTGTGACAGTCGTTGTAAAAGGCAGTACCTATGGAACCATTACTAATACTGATGGAAATTATTCAATTACAAGTGTTTCGGATGATGCAATATTGATTTTTTCATTTGTGGGGATGAGGACACAGGAGATATCGGTTGCGGGAAGAACAAGTATTCATGTCGTGATGACGGAGGATGCGATTGGGATCGAAGAAGTTGTTGCGGTCGGTTATGGCACTCAAAAAAAGATAAACTTAACTGGTGCTATCGCTACAATCAATGAGAAAGACATTGAAAAATTAAATGTGACTCAACCTTCCCAATTATTGGCTGGTTTAGCAAGTGGTATCACGGTTACTCAGTCGTCAGGGCAACCAGGTAAAGACGGTGCATCGTTGAGAATCCGTGGACTGGGAACATTCAGTTCTGCCGGGACTTCACCTCTTGTACTGATCGACGGAATATCCTCTGATCTGAACTATATTAATGCTAATGATATAGAGAGTATTTCGATTTTGAAAGATGCGGCATCTGCTGCCATCTATGGGACAAGAGCAGCAAATGGGGTAATCCTCATCGAAACAAAAAAAGGAAAGGAAGGGGTAACCAAAGTCACCTATCAGGGAAATTTCGGTTTTCAAAAACCGGCAGAAATACCCAAAATTGTGGATTCATGGGTATATGCTGAAATGATAAATGAAGCCCTGAGAAATGCCGGAAGCAATCAACAATACACTGAAGCGGACATAGCAAAATTCAAATCGGGTGAAGATCCGGACAATTATCCGAATAAAAGGCATTATGATGATTTGGTTGAGTCAGGGAATGGGTTTCAGAGTGAACACTATCTTAACTTTACAGGAGGAAATGCAAAGAATTCGTATCTGTTCTCGGTTGGATATCTGGATCAAAACGGATTTATTGACGAAACCAATCACAATCATTATAATGTCTTGTTTAACGCGAATACTAAAATCTCAGACAACTTTAGCTTAAAAGTAAAATTCCAGGGAAGGACGGGAACAACAACTGAACCGACCACCATAAGAAGTGGTGACGGAGCAGATGGCCTTCTTGATTACGCCTTGAAAATCCCTAATACTATTGCCGGTAAAAAATCAGATGGATATTATGGTCAACAAACTGGTTTTACGATTGAAGGATGGATGGATAGCGAAGCTTTTATAGAAAGTTCAAGTAATAGAATGGATGTAAGCGCAGGTTTTGAATGGGATATAGTTAAATCGCTTAAATTAACAGGATTGGCAGGATATAACTACGACAATACAAAATATAAAAGGTTTTGGCCAACATTGGTGGTCGATCAAACCTATACGGAAAAACCTTCGGAACTAACCGAAACCCGAACCGAAAATTCCTTACTGACCCTGCAGTCATTTCTTAACTTTAATAAGACTATTGGAATACATGAGTTCCATGTTCTTGTGGGTTTCTCCCAGGAAAGTAATACAAATAGCTGGTTACAAGCTTCAAGAGATAATTTCCCCAATAATGCGTTGTATGAAATAAGTGCGGGAGCGCCTTCTAATCAGTTAAATAGTGGTTCAGGTTATGAATGGGCTTTAAAATCCTTTTTTGGCCGCATTAATTACATTCTGAACGGAAAATATTTATTGGAAGCCAACACCAGATATGACGGATCCTCAAGATTCCCAGAAAGCAAGCGGTGGGGCTTATTTCCTTCGGTATCGGCCGGATGGATTGTTTCACAGGAAGAATTTTTTCAGTCCAAAATCGTCAATCATTTAAAAGTAAGGGCCTCATGGGGAAAACTTGGGAACCAAAATATCGGTAATTATCCATACCAACAAATAATGACCCTTGGCGTAAATGCGCCGTTTGGGGTGTCCGAAAAAATATATTCCGGGACAGCTGCAACAGTGGTTCCCAGCACTAATATTACGTGGGAATCAACCAGGGTGATCAACGCAGGCATGGATATCGGATTGGGTAATAAAGTCAACGCTTCGATAGATATTTACGACAAACTGACCTCTGATATTTTGTACAATGTTACTGCTTCTGCCGTATTGGGAATGACTCCTTCTGTTCAGAATGCCGGTGTCGTGTCCAATAGGGGAATTGATCTGAATCTTCAGCATAGGAACAAAATCGGTGATTTTACATACAGCATCTCAGGTAATTTCTCCTACGTGAAGAATGAAGTCAAGGAATTGGCCACAGTCACACAGGATATAAGTTCCGGACTTTTTGTCGGACATTCATTGCAATCCATATATGGCTATGTTGCCGACGGTTTGTTTGTCGATCAGACGGATGTAAACAGCTATGCCGTTCAACCAAGGGTGGCAGCGCCAGGAGATATCAAACTAATGGATATTGGTGGACCGGAGGGTGTTCCTGATGGAAAAGTAAATGCTGATTATGACCGGAAGATCATTGGAAATCAGTTTCCAAAATATTCTTATGGACTGACCTTTACTCCCGGGTACAAAAATTTTGATCTTTTTATCAATTTGTACGGAGTAGCCGGTGTGAATAAAATCCTGGGTGGATTTGCTGATAATGCGTTCTATCAGGGCTCTAACCCTCAAGAGTGGATGATGGACCGATGGACGAAAGAGAATCCGAACCCAAATGCCTCCTATCCCAGGTTTTTAATTGTAGGTGGAGGAGAACAACAATTTTACCAATCAACCTTTGTTATGCAGGACGCTTCTTTTCTGAGGATCAGCAATATTCAATTAGGATATACGTTCCCGAAGATTGTTGTCGAGAGAATAAACGTATCCGGATTATATGTATTTGTAGGCGTGAAGAACCCATTTACCTTTGACCATTTCAGGAAAGGCTGGGATCCGGAGATGGGTAGCGGATATCCGCCGGCCCGATATTTTAATGCTGGACTTAACATTAACTTTTAATAAGAATCAATATGAAAAACTCAAATATATTAACAAGGGACCTGTTATTGATAATCTTTGGTTGGTGCGGACTCACGGGATGCGAAAGTTTGGATAAAGATCCGTTGGACAGTCTGTCAAAAGGTACATTCTGGAAAACAGAAAGCGATGCGGTTTTGGGATTGACTGGCGTTTACAAGGTTGTCGGGGGAACGCAGCAGGGCAACTACGACCTGTGGAGCCAGCTTGCCTGTTTATATCTCTTTGAAGCGACTACAGATAACGGCTTTGAAAAAGATAACCATGTTACCGATTTTAATAATGGGTCGCTTGCTTCTACATACGGCCCAGTGAAGGCATTGTGGGGGAACACCTACACACAGATTTCGAGATGCAATAATTTCATCGATAATATCGATGCTGTGCAGATGAATCCGGACGAACTCACTGAAATGAAGGCGGAAGTCAGGGTAATCAGGGCCTATGATTACTTTAACCTTTGCTTCTATTGGGGAGATGTGCCTTTTACCACTCACGTTTTGACCGTAGATGAAGCTAACAATATTTCCCGCACCGCAAAAAGCGAGGTTATCGAATTTTTAATCAAGGAATTGCAGGAGGCAATTCCCCAATTACCTGCTGCTCGTTCTGATGATGAATACGGTCGGATTACAAAAGGCGGTGCCTTGGCCATTTTGGGGCGTGTATTGATGGCTGAAAAACGCTGGGTCGAGGCTCGGGACATTTATAAGCAAATCATTGACTTGGGTATTTATGCTATTGATCCACGGTTTAAGCAAATTTTTGAAGAAAAGGGCGAATCCAGTAAAGAACATGTTCTGGTAAGCGTCCGCATGCAGGATGTATATGGAACACCAATGCTTCGCGGTTGTCACGGATTTGATTTCGGTGGATATCATTGGTTCAGTCCATACAATGAACTGGTGGAAGAGTTTGAATGCATCGACGGAAAGCCAATCAGCGAATCTCTTTTGTATGATTCGGAAAATCCCTATGCAAACAGGGATCCGCGTTTATATAAGACAATAGGAATTAATGGATTAACCGTTTTTAAGGGAAAATTGTATGTTTCTCATCCCGATTCGTCTGCTGTAAAATACCAGGATCAGGTGACACGTCGTCCATGGAGCGGTTACCTGTTATATAAATTCAGCGATGGAGATTATACCGGAGCAATTACTCAATATGGTGGTGACTTTCCGATGATTCGATATGCCGAAGTATTGCTGAGTTATTTGGAATCGTGTATAGAAAGCGGTACTACCGTTACTCAAGACTTATTGGATGCGACCATTAACAAGGTTCGCGGGCGTGCTGAAGTTCAAATGCCGGCTGTAGCAGAAACTGATCCGGTTAAACTTACGACCATTTTGCGGCGAGAGCGCCGGGTAGAATTGGCCTGGGAAGGATTAAGGCTTTATGACCTGTTCAGATGGCGTATTGCCGACGATAAGTTAAAAGGCACCTTTACGGGAATGAAAGTTTGTCCTGCTTCCCAGGCGGCAACCTACAAAACGGTTAAGGTAAATGCAAAAGGATACTATTTCTGTGAAGAAACCAACTTCAGGGCAGATGTTGATTATCTATGGCCAGTTCCGCAATCGGAAAGGGATGTTAATCCAAACCTTACTCAGAATACGGGCTATTAACGCGAAAATGTATGAAAAATCTGGTAATTCTTTGGTTACTGATTTTTACAATTGGAAAAGCATTTTCCTCTGGTAAACCTTTTGAAAATAACATCACGACACGAATTGAAGCAACCGTTTGTGTATATGGGGCAAGCGGAGCAGGAATTGCCGTAGCGGTTGCTGCTGCCAGAGAGGGATATTCGGTCGTAATTGTTGAACCATGCCATAAAATTGGAGGATTACTTGGTTCCGGATTTCGAATGCAGCAGGATGTTCCTTATGCCGATCACCTCGGAGGACTTACTGGAGCCTTTTACGCGACAGATATTGCGCAACCGATGCCGAGACATAAGCAGGGAGCTGGAAAATACAATATTGAGGCTTTACGAGCTATGATAGCTTCATACAAAAACCTGATTGATGTGATCACCGATTATCGCCTTGCTTCTGTGAAGAAATCGAATGGAAGAATAAAAGAAGCGGTCTTTGAGCTTGCTCCACCGGGAAAAGATGGTGTCCCCATTCCTTATCGGATATCAGAAAACCTGGTCCACGTTAATGCAACAATCTATATCGATGCAAGTTACGAAGGCGATTTAATGGCTTATACAAACGTGCCTTACCGGGTGGGAAAAGAGTCAAAACAGGAATATGGCGAATCTCTGGCTGGCACAGTGATAAGCAAAAGATTTCCGGGCGTCGATCCGTACAAAGAAAAAGGAAATCCTAACAGCGGCCTTCTTTCTTGTATCACACCAGATCCGCTGGGAAAGGAAGGAGAGGCAAGTCGTTTTTTTATGGCCTATAATTTTAAACTTGCATGGGAACGCGATCCGACTCCTGAGTATCCAGGCATATTGATAACTCCTCCAGAAAAGAAAGATCCAGATGTCTATGAACTGTTGAGACGATACGTCGATGCCGGTTACTCTTTTACCTGGCCAGATGAAAATTTCAGCAGGGGAGAATTAATGACTGGCGCATTACCTGGCATGCAAATCGATTATCCCGACGGAGACTGGCCGACCAGGTCAAAAGTATGGCGAGGATTTATTGATCACGTGAGAACGCTTACTGACTTTTCAGGAAAACAGGTGAGGTTAGTATCAGATTGTAACGAAGATACCGACGGCTGGCCATTTCTGTATATACGCGGAGGGAGAAGAATGGTTGGTGAATATGTAATGACCCAACAGGATCTCCAGTTGCAAACCGATCCTCCGACGCCTATCGGATTGGGGTATTACAAAGTAGATATTTATCCTAACCGACTTGTTGTATTGGAAGACGGAACCTTGGCTCATGAAGGAAACCTTTGGGAGCATGTTTCTCCTGGCCCATACCAAATACCGTTTGGCGCGATTATTCCAAAGAAAAATGACTGTAAAAATCTGCTGGTTCCTTTGTGCATGTCGGCAAGCCATATTGCATATTCCTCAATCCGGATGGAAGCTACTTATATGGTTATGGGTGAATCTGCCGGTATTGCGGCCGCACTGGCAATCCGAGATAACAAGGCTGTACAGGATATCAACCGCACTGATCTGATCACCATGTTGAGGGAATACGGTCAAAAACTCATATGGGACGGGAAGGGGTATCGGATGTGGCGGTTTAATATTTTCGGCTCCCCAGTCAAGGAAAAAGCAAGATGGGATACACATCCCGAGGAATATCAAAAGAAACCTGTCGAAACTCTTTGGAATTAGAAACATGAAAAATATACCTTTAATAATTACTCTTTTGCTGTCCTTTAATTTTTTGGATGGTCAAAACATAAGGTTCGAAACCGATGTCCTGGTATACGGTGCTACTCCTTCCGGGATAATGGCGGCTATGACAGTGAAGAAAGCAGGATTTAATGCAGTTATTGTTGAGCCTGGCAGATGGGTGGGGGGGATATTAGGAGCAGGGCTAAAGCCACTTCAGGATATGGTCAATTATGATGCAGTAGGAGGAACTACTCGAGAGTTAATGTTAAAATTAGGAGTTCGTACAAATGAAGATTCAATCACCCTTGAAAAGGCATGGCGACTTAGTGTGGAATCGATGAGCCCTAAATATGTACGAGAAGATTTTATAAAACTCTTAAAGGAGTATGATGTCGAAGTAATTTATGACCACAGAATTAATTACACCGTAAAAGATAAGCAAAACCTTAAGGAGGCTGTTTTCGATTTAGCACCGTTTGATGAATCTGGCTGTCCTGTTGGGGAAGCGAAGGCTTATTGTGATCTTAGGATAAAATCAAAAATTTTTATTGATGCAAGCTATGATGGTGAGTTAATGGCCAGGTCAGGTGTTACTAATCAAATTGGACGAGAATCCGTTTTAGAATATAATGAAGATTTAGCCGGAGTAAGGCCTTTGGGAAATATCACTCCAATAAGTCCGTTTGTTGTACCAGACGATCCCAGGAGTGGATTGCTGCCTATGGTTGAGAATGATCATGGAAAACCACAAGGGGCTGGTGATCAATACACTCAAGCGTATAATTACCGGTTCTATGTTACTTCAAATCCCGATCGGCGCGAACAAATAACCCCACCAGATGATTACAGTGCTTTTGACTATGAGTTGGTTGGCCGTTACGTGGATTACATCAAGAAAACTTCCAAAGACAAGAATGAGCTGCATGAAAGATTAAGTTGGATTTTCCCAGGTTGGATGAATGCGGGAGAACACAATTACCAGAGAAGCTCACTAATTACGATGGCCCCCCTGGGAATTAATCATCTTTATGCTGCCGGCGATTATGCTACAAAAGCACGTATCTGGAAATATTATCAGAACTATTTTTGTGGTCTTCATTATTTTTTGTCCACCGATGAACGGGTTCCCAGAGAATTCAGAGAAGATATTGCAAGTCTTGGACTTGACAAATTTCATCATCCGGAAACATCTGGATGGCCACATCAACTGTATATTCGTGTCAGCCGTCGTTTAATGGGGCTTTATACTATTACAGAACATGACGTTTATAACAGAACCCATGTGGACGATCCGATCGGTTTGGCCCAGTATGGAATTGATACTTATCCGGCCAGAAGAATTTGGTTTGAAAGAAATGATTCAGTATTTGTGGCCGTTGAAGGAAACATGTTTGTAGGAGGGGGACGTGGACCAACAAATATTCCTTATCCTATTCCATATCGTGCTATAGTTCCTCAAAAGTATGAATGTACTAATTTATTAGTCCCGGTTTTATTCTCATCGTCCCATTTGGGATATGCGTCCGCAAGAATGGAGCCGACTTTCATGATTGTAGGTGAATCAGCAGGAGTTGCAGCGGTTCACGCTTTGGAAGAAAATGTACCTGTTCAGAATATTTCTATGAAGCGTTACTTAAAGAGGTTAAATGAAATTGGACAGCGCCTTTATTGGGATAAGGTAGCAAATTGAAGAACTTTTGAGGAAACGTGGTAATACCAAATTAGATCAAACTTCAAAACCCTAAATTTTTAAATATGAAGAATCAGTCTAGAAGAAAGTTTATTAACAGCTTGGTGGGAAACGGTATCGGGTTAGGCGCGTTTCCACTTTTATCCTTTGCTCCAAAAGAGAAATCGAACAAGAATACGTACAATAAATTACAGGTAGTCAAAGAGGTTGACATTTGCATTCTTGGAGGTAGTTGTACCGGTGTATTTGCTGCAGTTCGTGCTGCACGATTGGGAGCTAATGTTGCGATCGTTGAAAAGCAAAATGCTTTTGGAGGCGTTGCTACCAATGCGTTGGTAAACATTTGGCACTCCCTTTTCGACACGGAAAATAAACAACAAATCATCGCAGGATTAACTTGGGAGGTTCTGGACCGACTTTCAAACAGGGATGCGGTTGTTAACGACAGGAACTCGCCAAGTTCTGCATTCACATTTAATTCTCAAGAATTGAAAATTGAACTCGATGAACTAATTATTGAATCTGGTGTCCACCCTTATCTGCATACGCTTTTTTCCGAACCCGTTCTTGATAAAGAAGGAAATTTAACCGGAGTCGTCATTGATAATAAATTAGGACGAGGCATAATAAAAGCAAAATATTTTATTGACGCCACGGGAGATGGTGATTTAGCGGAAAGGCTTGGATTAAAGACTTATACCTACGATTTGATTCAGCCTCCAACAACTACCGCCCATATTTACGGCTGGGATGATCAAGATTTCTACAAGATTTACAAGTTACATCGTGAAGAATTTGGCATCCCCGAAGGATTTGTATGGGGAGCTGATGTTATAGGCACCGATTCCTATATGTTGGCAGGCACAAGGGTGTTTGGTGTGAATTGCGCCAATGCAGATGACCTCACTAGAGCAGAAATAGAAGGCAGGAGACAGATACGGGCAATTCTGGATATGATGCGCAAATACGGTTCAAAGGATATTGGACTAACCGCATTACCCTCTCATATTGGAATTCGTGAAACACGCCACATTAAGTGCTTGCATCAGGTTTTGGACGAAGATGCATTATCCGGGAAAAGATATGAAGATGCTGTCGCCAATGGAAGTTACCGGTTCGATTTGCATCGTCAAGACAAACCGGGTATCACATTTAAATATCTCGATGGCACGGAAACTTATGTCGTTCCTGGTCGCCCAATTGAAAAAGGCAGATGGCGCGAAGAATCAATAACGAACCCAACATTTTATCAATTTCCCCTGCGATCATTGATTCCCGGAAAATTCAAAAACTTAATGATTGCCGGTCGGATGTTTGATGCTGAAATAACTGCTTTTTCAGGTATGCGTGTAATGGTTAATATGAATCAGTTAGGAGAAGCTGCTGGAGTTACTTCTTATCTTGCGTTAAGTAAAAACAAGAATGTCATGGATGTTGATTATAAAGAGGTTCGAAATGAATTGAGCAGTGGAGGCTCAATAATCGTGTGAACGTTTCTTTTCTTCATCTATGATTGTAAATCAAAGAGAATGGTAAAAACGGCTCACCTATTTAGTTATATGCAAGGTTAAATTTTGGACATTTGGCATATGCTCTACCCATTAATTATAATATCAAAGATATGGAGTGTTATCTCACGAACAACAACTTCTCTGCATTTTGCTAACCGGAAAAGTTCATTGTCGATGTGGTAGCATTGAGTACCATACCATCAAAAAAAATTGATGTCAAAGAAGCCCAAACCCATTTCAATCTATATAACAATATAACAAGCTATAATGTTATTAAGATTGTTACCAATTCGAAACCAACATGGGACAAAGACTGTTTACCTTGCCTTGCGAAATAGAATTTGTAAATTTGCACGCACTGTAGTGGTGCATTCCGTATTTGCGAAATTGCCTTTAGGGTTTTTCTTATTATTTTCCCAAGAAAGCGAAACTGCAATACTATTATTTTGTAAATTTGGGTTTCACTCAGCAAACCAGAATAGCGATACCTAAATATGCTCACGGATATTTACTATCCACCGACCCTTGAATATAGCTCTGATGGAAGCCATCTTCCTATCGAATTCTTTATGCTCACTATTCCTCATTGTAAAAGAATAGATTTGAAACTTGGATATTTCAGTTCCAACGCGATTCGAACCCCTTCTTATGGCTTTGCGCAATTTATTCATAACGGAGGTATCCTAAGAATAGTAATCTTCAAGAAATTCACCTGTTATCCAACTCTGGTCGGGAATCGGTAGCATTGAATCTCCGCTGACTTGAAAGGTCCGGTATTTCTTCTCACGCGAGAGGAACGGCAACTGAAAGACAGGCAACCCGGAAATGTATTCGGGATCAAAATACCCCGTGGTATAACCTGCTCTCGCCTTTGTAGAAACAAGCTCAATACTGTCTTGATTCTGAGAATCCACGGTGGTGGCAAGAATTATGATGTCACTTCCTCGCACAAATACATCAGAGCCACGCGCAATAAGTTGGAGTTGGTTTTCGTGAAGAAGAGCGAGTTCAACGCGCAATAACGCGTCTACTGAAAAGTGAGATAAATCGGAAAGAGCTATCATAACCGGTATAAGTGGCACCGCAATGCCACTTTCATAGTTATTGATACTTGATCGCTTCATATTCAGAGAATCTGCAAGCGCCGCCGCATGGCAGGCAAAAGTTCTTTGGCTACCCATTGTATGAAATTTCGAGAGTAATTTAAATGAAAAAAATCCCTAATTTTGAAGGGAGAAGAAAATGTGGTAATGGATATAAAGACACAAATAAAAAACAGTCTAATTTCAAGAATCAAGAATTCGAATGACTTGAATTTTCTCAAGGCTCTTCAGACCATATTTGATGCGTCTGAACAATCCCTATACCAGCTATCTCCGGAGCAGCAGAGTTCGATTGAACAAGGCAGAGAAGAGATCAGGAGTGGCAAATACGTTGATAATGATCAATTAATGGCCGAGATAAAAGAATGGCTGACAAAAAAATAGTTTGGTCAACACGCGCGAGTGTGGAGTTAAAGCAGATTCTTGAATTTTATAATAAGCGAAACGGGAGCACCGCTTACAGCCTCAGGATTATAAATGAGGTTGATTATTTACTGAAGATTCTTTCTAAAAACGAGTTAGCGGGAAGGTTAACTTCCAATAAATATACGAGGGTGATTCCAATGAAGTTTTATCTGATCTTTTACGAAGTAACCCCAAGTATTATTGAGATCGTTTCTTTCTGGGACAACAGGCAGGACAGTAAAAAGCGAATAAAGACTTAAAATAAAACACGAATGTAGGATGAATACCGAAGGTTAGGTGCTTCTTTGTAGGCATATAAAGCCATGCCATTCGGTTTTTTCTAAGAAATATCTCCCACCCAAAGTTCCACCAAGATGCGGGATTGGAAAATTAAATTCACTTAACTTCAGGAGTACCGGAAGGGTTACGGTAATCAAAGAAATAAAGGCCCTTCTTCTTGTACACCGTCATCATCGGTTCCATTCTGGAAAGGAAATCATCCTTGTCTTTCCGGTTTTCGTTTGTCCACGCAGTTTCGGCAAGTGCAGATAAACGTGGGTAAAGCAGATATTGCGTGCCTTCCCGGCTATGGATCCGGTCGGTCCACATATTGGCCTGTATGCCTTTTACTTGCCCTGCCCATTCGGGATTCTCAGCAGTAAAAACAGTGTCGGTGAACTGATAAACGGCTTCGATCGGAACGTAAATGCCTCCGGGCCACAGGCGCCCCTGCATGTGTGTTTCATGCTGTACGAAATCAAAATAAAAAGGTATCCGGGGAGTTAAAATGACTTCGTATCCTTTTCTCAGGGCCTCCTTCAGTAAATCAGGCTTGTCATGACGCCACCACATGGCTACGGTGTTGCTGCCGGAAAGTCCGGCGGCCACCACCTCATCCCAACCGATCACCGTTTTGCCCATCGACTGAATCGAATCGGCCATCCGGTTTAAAAAGTAACGCTCAAGCTCAACCAGACTGTTCAAACCCTGTTCCTGCATCAATTTCTTCACCTCGGGAAGATCCTTCCACTGCTTATTGCCGAAATGAACCTCATCGCCACCAATATGGATATACCGGGATGGGAAAAGGTCTTTGACTTCCTTTAAAACATTGGTCAAAAAACCGTATGTTCCATCCTTCCCGGGATTGAAGGTAAAATCAGGATACTTTTCAGAACCACCTCCGCTGAACTCCGGATATGCCCTCACAGCCGAAGTTGCATGTCCGGGCATATCGATTTCGGGGATCACTTCGATAAACCGCTTTCCGGCATAGTCGACGATCTCTTTTATCTCAGCCTGTGTGTAATAGCCGACGGGAGCATTGGGGTCGGACTGATTTCCCTTTCCACCCACCGTCGCCAGCAACGGATACTGTTTGATTTCAATCCGCCATCCGGGAACATCGGTCAGGTGCCAGTGAAATTTATTGAGTTTCTGGAAAGCCATCAGGTCGAGCAGGGTCTTTACCTCATCCATCCCAAGGAAGTAGCGCGATTCATCGAGCATCACGCCCCTCCATGCATACCGGGGACGATCGTTTATTTCGGCGCAAGCAATCCAACCGCCCTTACCGGCATTCCTGATCAACTGAAGAGCAGACTGCAGTCCGTAAAAGCAACCCGGAGCGGCTCCTGCTTCAACAACAATTGCTTTCCTGCCAACGTGGAGCCGGTATTCTTCGGCTTCTGTCAATTCGCTGTTTCTGACCAACCGGATAAATCCTTTTTTCCGTCTTTCCTTCACCCGCACATCGAATTTCCGGGCGGACTCAATGAAACCCGGGATTAGTTCAGCAAACTCGTCCGACGCAGAAACAGATACTTCACCAGGAACCTTCAACTGACCCTCATTTTTCTCATACTGTTGGGGCAGAGGGATCATATCCTGGGCCTGACACAGGAAGCCGGCCATGACAAACAGAATGGCAATACGGAAATGCATAAAACGGCGATTTAAAAATTAGCGCGTCAAGATACAAAAAACATGCGAATACGACCCGGCTCGGACTGAACAACGCCCTTTGTGTGATTGAAAAAAAAGAATTGTTTTATCTTTGCATAAAAGAATACCTGATGCCGGTTATTTCAATGTTTTATGGGCTGATTGTCGCGCCTGCCAGTTCCAACTCAACAAAGTGGCGGATATCAAAAATCGCACTGCCCAATTGCATGGACAGTGCGCCATCCGGATCAATCCCGGATCATCTACAACTGGTTCCTTGGTTTCACCGACCCGGCCAGAACGGAATTGCAAAACACGAATAAGCCTGCCCATTATCTACAGATCACGCTTCCTGGACTATTTTGCAAACTTTAAGACTACACCGCCGTTCAAAAGCTGCTGTGCTGAGATAAGCGATAAGTTCCGTTGCGCTGTTCCCTGACTGAACAAAGGCCGTCCGCTACCCAGGATTGTCGGGGCGATTCCGATACGATATTCGTCAAAAAGATCGTCATTGATGAAAGTTTCAGAAAGCCTGGCGCTTCCGAACACATACAGATCTTTCCCGTTCTGTGCTTTCAGCCTGGAAATTTCAGCAGAAACATTCCCTTTGATCAGCGTTGAGTTGTTCCAGTCAACAGTTGTCAGCGTATTCGAAACAACAAGCTTCGGAATTGCATTCATCAGGTCGGCAATTTCTCCTGTGGCCTTTGTCCAGTAAGCCGCCATTCCTTCGTAAGTGACCCGTCCAAAAACAAGGTAATCGGCCGAATGCAGTTGTTCGATACTCAGTTTCTCAAGTTCTTCTCCCCAAACCAGGTTGTGAAAAGGTAAATCCCAATTTTCCTTTCCTTCAAAATAACCATCAAGCGTGATGATGTTCCACATAATTAGTTTTCGCATACTTTTACCCTTTAATAATTTGTTTTTTAAAGGCCTCTTCGGGAAGAGGTTTTGTTCCATACAAATTTCAGCAACAAGTTCGTGATGTCTGCTGTGTTTATGCGACAATCTCAGCGGCTGAATGCGACAAGTACCGGATAGCCGGTATCCTGTATTTTACCAATTTTTTCGTATTTAATGATATAATTGTAGGATAAACAATTGTCATTCCCGTAATAGTTGCAGTTTTTTCAAGAACCGCCTTTTTGTTGAAGTCATTTATGATAGGTGTTTCAAATATTGTAAGGGCTGTGATATTCGCATGTGAAAAACTTATTTGCTTCCGGATCGCAATTCCGGGTTCGATTCCAGCCCCGATACAAAACCTCATTCGGTGATCGTTCGGTGCTCCTTCGCTAACGCTTGTCCTGCTTTATGCCCTTCGCTAAAGATTTAATGTAATTTCTAAATTTCTTCCAGGTTAAATTCAAGTCATCCTCTTTTTGCTGCATTAAGCCCTCTTTATCCGATTATGCAAAAAAAAACGTTCCACCCAAAATTAATAAAAAGCTATTCTTTGGACTTTTGCACTGTCCGGTATAACCAGCGTTTACCTCTTAAAAAATGATGCTGTTTTTTTTATTAAATCTATATTTCAATACATTGTTCACAAAAATTTTTGAAGTTACATAAAACTTTCAATATCTTTGGGTTCCAACTTCACATAAACTGACACGAAACAATGATGCCTGAAAACCCGCAAATTCTTATAGTAGAGGATGTTGAATCCAATTTTTTGTATTTAAATGCGGTATTGAGCAAAATAAAGGCGCGTATACTTTGGGCAAAAAACGGAAGGGAAGCCGTCGATATCTTTAGAAATGAAAAACAAATCGATCTGATCCTGATGGACCTGCAAATGCCTGAAATGAACGGGTATGAAGCAACAAAAATCATTAAGCAGGAGAATCCGGATATCCCAATCATTGCGCAAACTGCTTTTGCTATGTCTGATGACCGTGAAAAAGCTCTTGAGGCAGGCTGTGATGATTATTTAGCCAAACCTATCAAATCAAAAGATCTTCTCAATACGGTCGAAAAATATCTGAATGCCCGATAATTTTTCGAAAAGGCTCATTTCGTCTTCAAAAAGAATCATTTTAACGATTGTTTACGGTTTAAAACCATTGATTTATTACTTTTGACCTGCAAGGAACGTTTCGGGTAAGCAAGTGCAAAGCCAAATTTATTTGAGCTTTGCCGAGCGATAGAAACGACTAATGAAATGAAACGTCATCAATGGAAAAGAAACAATACCTGCTGGATCAGCGCTATCTGAAGATGGCCACGATCTGGGCACAAAATTCATATTGCAAAAGACGACAGGTCGGCGCTATCCTGGTCAAAGACAAAATGATCATTTCGGATGGTTATAACGGAACGCCTTCCGGTTTTGAGAATGTTTGCGAAGATGAAAACAATATAACAAAACCATACGTTTTGCATGCGGAAGCCAATGCCATCACAAAAGTTGCCAAATCGAACAACAGCAGTGACGGTGCAACGATGTATGTCACTTCATCACCTTGCGTTGAATGTGCGAAACTCATTATTCAGGCGGGTATCAGGCGGGTGGTATTCACGGCAAATTACAGGCTTGAAGATGGAATTGAATTACTGAGAAGAGCCAATATCGAGGTTGTTCAGGTGGATATCGAAGATTAATTAATGACAGGAAAACGAAAGTATTTTATGAACAAACGAACAAATATCTATTTACCGCTGCTGATCGCCCTTTCAGTAATTATCGGTATATTTTTGGGAAACCGTCTCAGCAAGCCGCAATCGGTGGGATTGCAAAATATTTCGCTCCAGTCGACCAATAAATTAAGCGCCATTGTTGACCTTATTGAAAATGCCTATGTTGATTCGGTGCCAAAAGAAAAAGTCATTGAGGATGCCATTCCCTCTTTACTAAAGAATCTTGATCCCCACAGCACCTATATTCCCGCAAGCGATATGCAGGGAGTGACCGAAGAGATGCGGGGCAATTTCGGAGGTATCGGCGTTCAGTTCTCTATTCACAACGATACCGTACATGTGGTTGATGTTATTTCAGGAGGCCCTTCTTCCAAACTGGGCATTCAACCCGGTGACCGGATTGTTATGGTCAATGATTCAACGATTGCCGGAACTAAAATAAAAAATGAAGATGTCATGAAATTGCTGCGCGGTGAAAAGGGCACCAAAGTAAAGGTTGGTATCAAACGCGCAGGCATCAGGGATCTGATTCAATACAATATCGTTCGCGGCGACATTCCGATTATCAGTGTCGATGTCAGCTACATGATCAATGACCAAACCGGCTATGTGAAAGTAAGCCGTTTTGGAGAAAAAACCTACGCCGACTTTATGGAGGCCATGGAAAAACTGAACAAGCTCGGGGCCGGTAAAATTATCGTCGATCTGCGTTCAAATCCGGGCGGATACCTGATGGCAGTTATCCAGATGGTGAATGAATTTTTGGATAAGGGTGAATTGATCCTTTACACGGAAGGGCATTCCCAGCCACGTAAAACCTATACGGCAACCAGCAAGGGCAAATGGCTGGAGAAGGATGTTTTTGTTTTGATTGATGAATATTCAGCTTCAGCCAGTGAAATATTTGCCGGCGCCATTCAGGACAATGATCGCGGCATCATCATCGGCCGGCGCTCATTTGGCAAAGGTCTTGTACAGGAACAAATCCCCTTTTATGACGGATCTGCGCTGCGTCTTACTGTGGCACGCTATTATACCCCAAGTGGCAGAAGTATTCAGAAACCTTATCAAGAAGGCGGCACTGACGAATATTATCATGAGATTATGAACCGTGCGGTTCACGGAGAGCTCGAAGTGGCCGACAGCATTCAGTTTGCCGATTCGCTCAAATATGAAACGAAGAAAGGACGGATCGTCTATGGCGGTGGCGGGATCATGCCCGATTATTTTGTACCCATCGATACGTCAGGGTATTCCGATTATTATTCCAAAATCGTAGGTAAAGCGCTGGTTTATAACTTCGCGCTCGATTACAGCGATAAATACCGGAAGGAACTAAAGAAATTTAATACCGCAACCGCTCTGGGGGAATATCTGAACAAACAAGACATCCTCGGGCAGTTCGTTGATTTTGCCGCTAAACAAGGAGTCAAAAAGGACCCCAAAGGACTGGTTGCTTCGGGAAAGATCATCGAAACTCAAATTATGGCCTACATTGCCAGGAACATACTTGGTGAGGAAGGATTCTTTCCCATCATTAAGGAAATAGATGAAACTTTATTGAAGGCTATTGAAATTTCTTCATCTGAAGAGCAGATAAAAAAGCTCTTAGCTGTAACAAAATAAAACTTCATCCGTCGTATAGGGGTGGATTTGATAAAAACCCTATGACTGCTGAAGAGTATAACGACGCTGTCATGATGCACAGCGACGGCATTTACCGGTTTATTCTGAAAAATATCAGGGATGAGGAAAGGGCCCGTGATATTGTCCAGGACAGTTATGAAAAGCTCTGGCTCCATCACCATCAGGTAAACACTGATGCTGTAAAATCATATTTATACTCAACCGCTTATCACCGGCTAATCGACATTGTCCGCAAGGACAGCAGGCTTAGCCGCATAGGGAGTCAGTCCTCTGACGAAAATATCCACAGTGAACAGTATACAGATTTGTCTGAAGTACTCCATCAGATCATCCGGCTTCTGCCAAACGATCAGCGTTCAGTGCTCATGCTCCGTGATTATGAAGGATACTCATACAAGGAAATTGCCGGGATTACCGCGCTCAGTGAAGCCCAGGTCAAGGTATATATTTACCGGGCAAGGGTATTTATGAAGAATTACATCGGAAAGATTGATGTCTTAATTTAAACGATATGCAAATCGACAGGACAAACTATGAAATCTATTTCCTCGACTACATCGACGGAAATCTTTCTGTTGATTTGATTGATCAGTTCCTCGATTTTCTTGAAAGAAATCAGGACCTGAAAGAGGAATTAGAGTCTGTTTTGAAGTCACCCGTTACATTGCCCAACGAGAAGATCATGTTCGAAGACAAAAAAGGTCTTTTGAAAAATGAGCTGACCGGGACTTCCGGTTTTGACTATCAGTCCATTGCCTTGATGGAAGGAGACCTTAACGAAGAAGAAGAGATGCTGTTTAAACAAGAACTGCACAATGACCCGCATAAACAGAATGCCTTTAACCTCATCAAAACCCTGAGGCTACGGCCACAACAAGATATTACATTCCCACATAAAGACATGCTTCTGAAAGAGAACAGGAGAAAAAATCTGTGGTTTTGGGCAATACCTGTCGCGGCATTATTGATCCTGGGGTTTTTAATCAGTATCCTTTCTCCGGAAAATCATACCGAAGACATATCGCCGCAAAAAGTCGCAGAAGTCAATCCAAATAAGTCATCTGACAAAAAGCCTACTATTTCTCCGCAAACCAAAGTAAGGGAGCAACTGCCGGTCACCTTCAGCAAAAATATAACAGGGCAGGGCGCCATACCAAAACCAGCCGGCGCGGTCCCTTTAAAGCAGATCAGTACAAAGGAACCGGGAAAAACCCCTGCAGTATTACCCGAAGAGGAACAGATGACCGCATTGCAACCGATCGAAGCCAAAGTGTTGCCTGTCATGACCGCAGTAATTAAAAAACTGCCCCGCCGGGAACATCACGCACCTGAAGATGCAGAATATACCAAGCTAACCGATTACCTGGCACAAAAACTGCTGGACGTACCGAAAGGCGAACCGCTTACGCTAGCCAGTATCGCCAGCGCAGGACTGCAGGTCGCCGAACATGTCAGTCACAACAAATTCAACATCGAAAAAAGCGGGAAAGGCCGCATTAAAGAAATCAGCTTCAATTCCATGCTTCTCGGATTTTCGATACCGGTCAAAAAAAACAGATAGGCTCTGTAACTTCTGCCTGCCCTGCCCGTCATAGGTAAAAAATTAACGTAAATAATCCCTTGCAGCTATGAAAAACCTATTTCTGCTCATGATGATCCTGACTTTCCTGATGCCTGCCCAGGCTCAGAACGATACAACCAGAGTGAAAGTCGTCAGCAAAAAGATCGTCGAAGTAAATGAAGATGCCTCAGGTAAAACAGAAGTGACCTTGCTTGATGGCAAGATCAATATTCTCGACAATTCCGGTAACGACACCACATCAATCCGCATTGGGCGTCGTAACATTGAGATCGTCGAAGAAGGAGGCAAAACGGATGTCAGCATTCACCGGATCGAAAAAGATGAAAATGGAAAAGGATGGAGAAGAGGGAAACACTTCAACGGACACTGGTCAGGCTTTGAACTGGGGTTTAATGGTCTTGCCAATGAAGATTACAGCCTATACCCAGCCACAGATGCTGATTTCATGGAGCTGGACCAACCCAAATCAATGGAAGTCAATATCAATTTCCTGGAATATAGCATTGTCCTTGACAGTCACATCGGATTAGTCACCGGAATGGGATTTTCCATGAATAACTACCGGTTCGACAATGATCTGACGCTGGTGAAAGGTGACGATCGCATCATTCCCCTATGGATCAACGAAGACCAGAAAGTAGAAAAATCAAAATTGACGGCTTCCTATTTAACTGTTCCTTTATTGCTCGAATTCCAGATCCCGGTAAACGGACGTTCCAACAGGCTGTTTATTTCGGGAGGTGTCATTGGCGGGATCAACCTGGGTTCTCACACAAAAGTAAAATACGATGATTCAAAACAGAAAGACCGCGGAAGTTTTAACATTAATCCTTTTAAATGCTCTGCAACTGTCCGCGCGGGGTTCAACGATCTGTCATTGTATGCCAGTTATGGCCTTACTCCATTGTTCAAAAACGACAAGGGTCCCGAACTTTTCCCGTTCAGCATAGGTATCAGCCTGATCAATTTCTAGCGATGAAGCTGATAGCTGTTAGCCTTTAGTACAAAAACAAAAATTTTGCCTCTTTGCCTCTCCATGTTCAGAAAACAGAAATGAATGAAAGGCTTGCAGAAATGCAGGCCTTTTTTTGCTGATCCGTCATTCCGGGAGAAAAAGTGCTTCTTTATATCAAATTGGCACCTAACTTTGTTATATCTTTAAAAGGAACAGCATCATAAAACGATACAGCGTATGAATATGCAGAAATTCTTTTTATTCATCATCCTATCCGGTTTGTTCACTGACTTTGGTCTTGCTCAGGAAGACACAACGATACAGCAATCGTCAGCCCGCGAAGACACCACGCTGTTCGAACTCCCCGCCGATCGCAGGCAGTCGAGGATAACTGTACTTAAGGACCAGATACTGGGCAAAAATTATTGGGAGGAAAAATTCAGAGGAAACTGGGCAGGGATTTTCGTTGGTGTCAATGGCCTGGCGCGAACCGATTATTCTTTTTATCCGGAAGGTGAACAGGATTTTTTTGATCCTGACCTGCTCCGCTCATATGTGATCGAAATCAATCTGCTGCAATTTTCACAGGGATTGCAGCAGTCGCGTAATACAATCGGACTGGTCACGGGTATTGGACTGGAACTCCAGTCGTGGCATCTTGATAAACGAACATCGATTACCGAGGGATCAACACGCGTTGAACCCGTTGAACTGACGTATGACGATCCCGGCAAATCGAAAGTGGTTTCGGGTTACCTGAGTATTCCATTGCTGATCGAATTTCAGGTACCGATGAAGGAATACGGGAATCGGCTGTATTTTTCCACCGGAGTTATCCTTAGCAAGCGTCTGAGTACCCATACAAAAGTCAAATACACGCATCAGGATAAGGATTACAAGCTGAAGTCGCCCAACGACTATTACATGCGCGATTATCATTATTCAGCCACTTTCAGAATCGGTTACCGTTGGATTAACCTGTTTGCTTCATACGACCTTCAACCTCTTTTCAATGGAGAAAAAGGACCTGAGGTTTTTCCGTATTCGGTCGGTTTTGCGTTGATATCGTTTTAAAGTAGTTACAAAAAATAAGAAATGAAGCTTTTACTGATCAGCAATTCAACTATGGCCGGAGAATCAT
>Ga0074195_1000149_pt1 | contig 164172 bp, 143 predicted proteins | sample EPASupsiteHSE623_FD_64525 | JGI IMG/M metagenome (GOLD analysis project Ga0074195, IMG submission 64525) | Bioremediated contaminated groundwater from EPA Superfund site, New Mexico - Sample HSE6-23 | ecosystem: Environmental > Aquatic > Deep subsurface > Groundwater > Contaminated ... | reverse complement strand
AGCAAGATGACATCGTACCCCTTGGGACCAACATTGGATTGCCGGTTTTTGTCCCGAGCCTTTTCGAGCGCCGGACGAAACATCTCCCAGTTGACCGTCTCGTTGATCTTGGCAAGCGGGTCGCCGTTCTTGTCGATTTTGTGCAATCGGTCCTGCAAGTCGAAAAAGCCGGGCTGGATCATGGCTGGTCTCCATCGGGTTAGGTTGTCGGGCGGCCCCTTAAAACGATTGAGACAGTAACATATTTACATAAAATCAACAACTTGATATTTAAATATGCCGCTTGTTGCTGCATTTAATTTTCAAGAAACCCTATCATTAGTGCGGGTTTATTGACGTTCACGACTGTACTGAAGAATTTTGCCGCTGAAGTTGCGGCATTGCGACTGCTCCTCGGTTGGCCGTTCGAAACTTGCTGCAAAACCAAGCCGTTCCATTCGTTGGGTAAATTGTCCCTGTTGACGACGGCCCGGATCGATAATGATCACCTTTGCCGAACGGCTAGAGTGCAAATCGATAAATCGGGAAAGCAAGGCGGGGTGGTCGGGTTCGTAGAGCAGGTCGCTGCCAATGATCAGATCAAAGGTGCCTATAGCAGGCATGGTTTCGGCCCAATCGCAACACTCAAAATGGAGAGGCGGCAGTTCGTTCAATCGGTTATTTTTCTGAAGAAACTCTTCAGCCAAAGGATGATAATCACTGGCGGTATGCCGAGCTCCCCGCTCATTAGTGATCAAGCTCGCAATTCCGAGACCGCAGCCCACTTCCAAGATATTGAGGCCGGAGACATCATACGTGCTCATGATGTCGGCAAGAACAAGACCGGAAGGCCAGACATTGCCGAACAGCGACCAAGTTGCGGAAGAAATACCCGTCTCTTCCGCTGTCCCTTCAGGGTCATGGAACTGTTGCCTGTCCAGCAGCGAACGGATGGTATAGGGGCTTCCGCCGATGGCAAATGTTTCGAACTTGACGTCATACATAAAGGCGTTGCGTGCTCATATCAATAGGTTTCAGGGATGAAATTGAGCAAATCAGAAAGCGGAAGGCCCGTGTATTAAACGGAAGAACCTACTGCCGAGATGGACAAATCCACTGGGAGGCTAGCAAGGTACCGGTTCCGGAGATAAGAAGATACAATAATCGATCAATTGTTCGATAAGGCATTTCTAATTTGCATCATCATCGCTGCAGCCACCGCAGTTATCCATATTCCCTGTGGTTTAGGTTTCTCTTTTACACAGCACGCCAGTAATGCCTTTGCGAACGGCAAGTCATGAGCAAATAAGGATCATATAAAGTACCGGTAAGATCGTGGGTCAACGCCGAGAATATCAATCGGCTTCCGTTTGATCTCGTTTTTATTCTTCAATGTCAGGATTTTTTTTATTTATTCCAGTAATTCTGGTCAATAGCCATAAAATTTATGGAATGCATTTTGTCCTCATTTTTCTTGCTGTTCACGCACCCAATGCAAGGCAAACACCAATTTTTTCTGTTCTAACGCCTCGATAAGACAACAGTGTTTTAGTACTACTGTGCTATCTTCTGAGATTGACACGGGTCTGCAATGGAAGTTTAGGGGCTGGAACCGTTTAATGTATTGCGGTTGTATTATTGAAAACAATGGATACCGTGTAAGTCGAATAAATAACAAAATGCTGCCTATTTCTTGCGTACCTGAAGAAGTCCTATTCTCCTTGTTCAAGGAATAACATTCTATCCCGTCAAATCATCCGGAACTGCCCATTTTGTTCCTTTCTGAGTTTTTTCGGTCATATGCATTCACCATGATCGGGCGCTCTGACCCTGTAATGAACAAAGGACGAAAACTTGGGTATCGGTATTCTCATTGGTTACTTCGCAAAACAAGATGAAGCCCGGACAGCACTCCGGACGCTCAGCAGGCAAGGATACAACCGCACCATCCTGGTGCATAAGGATGCCGGCGGTGGTGTTCATCCCGTCAACTCCCCGGTTCGACCTCTCGCCCTGAGGATCACCTTTGCGGCCTGCCTGTTTGGTGGGTTTGCCGCTATCGCGCCTTTCCTCCTGTACGGGCTGCGTCTGTTTCCGCTCTTGCCTCCTTCCGCTTCCCTGGGGTTGCTGTTTGCCGGTGCCGCCCTGGGAGCGGTGGTGGCCTCCCTTTGGTTTCGCCACTTTTTGCAGGGTATTGATCCGCGAGCCATTCGTGACCACAGCCGCCGGCTCCTGCCTGGAGAGACGGTTCTCATTTTGCAAGCCCCGGTCGTCTCGTTGCAGGGTCCGGTTACGCTGCTTCGGGAAATAGGGGATCCTCCTCCAGCGCTGTTCATTCTCCATCCCAAGCTGGAACGACGGACGAAAGGGCGAGAGGCAGCCGCCAAACTGAGCCCGGAACAGATTCTCGAGCAGGTTCAGCGTCACGCCGGCGAGCAGCGGGTCGACCCCAAGCAGCGGGTCGACCCCAAGCAGCAAAACACCACCGAACTGCTGGGTCGTCTCAAACAGTCGCGGCAGCGGATCCGCCAAGTCTGCGCGGATCTCTCCGCCGCCAGCAATTTGGAGCAGAAAACCACGGCGGCGGCCGACTGGATCCTTGATAACGAGTATATCCTGGAAGGCAACGTCCGTGATATTCTGCTCAATCTCCCCCGTCATTTTTACCGGCAGCTCCCGGTCCTCTCCACCGATCCCTACCACGGTCTCCCCTGCATCTACGGGCTGGCCAAGGATCTCGTCGCCCATGCCGAGATGCGTCTGGATCGGGATAATATCTTGACCTTTATCGAGGCCTATCAATCGGTCCGCACCTTGAGCAACGGCGAACTCTGGGCCCTGCCCCAGATGATGCGCCTGGCGCTGATCGAAAGCATCCAGAGCCTGGCAATCATCGCCCTGGCCGATTTGCGCGAACGGCAAATGGCCGACTTCTGGGCCAACCGGCTGATCGCCGCCAATCGCCGCGACCCCAACCAATTGTTCGCCATCCTGGCGGAACTGGCACAGGCAGAACCCCATCCCAGCGCCTATTTCGGGGTGCAACTGGTTGGCCTGCTCTACGACGAGGCGGCGGCCTTAAGCCCGGTGCAGAGCTGGCTGGAGCGCACGCTCAAAATCCCCATGTTTGAACTCAACCTCCAGGAACAGAACCGGCAGACCCGAGAGCAGTTGTCCTGCGGCAATGGTTTTACCAGCCTGCGACAGCTCGGATTGCTGGACTGGCGCGAGATCTTCGAGCAAAGCAGCCGGGTGGAGCAAGTATTGCGGCTCGATCCCGCCGGCATCTACCCCCGCATGGATTTTTCGACCCGCGACCGTTGCCGGCGGGCCGTTGAAGAGCTTGCCCTGGCGGCAAGGCAGCCTGAGGTGCAGGTCGCGGAACGAGCCCTTGCCTTGGCGACCCAGGCTGGAGGGACATCGGCAACGGATGACCGGCAGCGCTATATCGGGGCCTGGCTGGTCGGGGAGGGAAGGGCAACCCTAACCCGGCTGCTCCCCTGCCGCGAAAGCTTGCGTTATCGCGGTCTGCAATGGGTCTTTCGCCATCACACTGCCGTGTACCTCCTGGCTGTCGGCGGTCTCACCACCCTGCTGATGGGGTTGGTCCTCATCCTGGCACGGGTTGCCCCATCGCAGACTCTGTATTATGGGCTGGTGCTGCTCCTGCTGGCGCCGGTCAGCCAATTGGCGATCGAGGTGGTCCATTACCTGATCACCCGCCTGCTGCCGACCCGGCCCCTGGACAAAATGGATTTCGAGGAGACCGGCATCCCCGATGCCTTCCGCACCCTGGTGGTCGTGCCGATGATGCTGGTGGATGCGGAGGCCATTCGGGCCGAGGTGGAAAAGCTGGAGATCCGCTATCTTGCCAACAAAGAGGCCAATCTGCTGTTTGGCCTGTTCTCCGACTACACCGATGCCGCTACCCAGACCTGCCCGGAGGACAACGACCTGCTCCGGATCGTGCGCGAAGGCCTGGAAACACTCAATGGCCGCCATGGCCACGAACGTTTTTTCCTGTTTCATCGCCAGCGCTCCTGGAGCCAATCCGAGCGGCATTTCATCGGCTGGGAACGAAAGCGGGGCAAACTGGAAGAACTCAATGGCCTGATCGATGGCACCAGACCGGCTGAGGCGCCCCGCCTGGTGGAGGTGGGCGATCCGGATCAGCTGGCGGACGTCCGCTTCATCATCACCCTGGACAGCGACACCCAGCTGCCGCACGCCGCCGCCCGGCGGATGATCGAAACCCTGGCACATCCGCTCAACCAGGCGCGTTTTGATGCGGCGGGCCAGGTCACGGCCGGCTACACCCTGATCCAACCCCGGGTGAGCCCGACGCTCGCCAGCACCAGCAGTTCGATCTTCAGCCGGCTTTTTGCCGATGCGGTCGGGATCGATCCCTACTCCCAGGCCGTGTCCGATGTTTATCAGGACTTAAGCGGTGAAGGCTCGTATCATGGCAAGGGAATTTACGATGTGCGGGCCTTCAGCCGCGTGCTCTCGGGCCGGTTTCCGGAAGAACGGATCCTCAGTCACGACCTGATCGAAGGGGCCCATGTCCGGGTCGGCCTGGCCAGCGATATCGAACTCTTTGATGAATTTCCGCAAGGGTACCAGAGTTACAGTAAACGCGCCCATCGTTGGATTCGTGGCGATTGGCAGATCGCGGCCTGGGTTTTTCCCCGCGTGCCCACCGGCAGCGGCGGTCGCGGCCCCAATCCGCTGTCCCTGCTCAACCGCTGGAAGATCCTTGACAACCTGCGCCGCAGCCTGCTGCCTGCAACCAGCCTGGCCCTGCTGCTGTGCGCCTGGCTGATGAGCCCGAAATTCGGCGCCCTGGCCTCCTTGGTGGTCGGGTTGCAACTTCTTTTTCATCCCCTGGCCCAACCCCTGACCATGGCCACTACCCGAAAAGGTTTGCAATATTTCGACCTGGCCAAGGTCCTCCACGACCTGATGCGGGCAGTCACCGATGCCGCCCTGCTGCCGCACCAGGCGGCCGTGAGCTTGGATGCCATTGTCCGGGTCTGGTATCGGCGGATGATATCCTATCGCGGCCTCCTGGAATGGACCGCCCAGGCCAGCCTCTGGCAAGGTACCCGCAACCAGTCGTTTTTTGTGGCCGGCCTGACCTTGAGTAGCGGCTTCAGCCTGAGCGTCGGCATCGCGATTTGGATGTTTACCCCGGCCAATCTGGGCCAGGCGCTCCCCTGGTTGGTCCTCTGGCTGGGCGCCCCGCTACTGGGCTGGGTGCTGAATCTCCGCCCGGCTGCGGTATTGGAGGAACATCCGTTGCCTGCGGCAGACTGCCTTTTCCTCCGGCAGATCGCCCGCCGCACCTGGCGCTATTTTTCAACCTTTGTGGGTGAGGACACCTCCTGGCTGCCGCCCGACAACTTTCAGGTGGCCAATCAACGCGGCCTGGCCATGCGCACCAGTCCGACCAACATCGGCCTCTGGATGACCAGTACCCTGGGCGCCCATGATTGCGGCTACCTGACCCTCAACCAGGTTGTCGAAAACCTAAAGTACACCATGGCGACCATCGACCGCCTCCAGCGCCATCAGGGGCATCTGCTCAACTGGTACGATATCCAGACCCTGGCTCCACTGGAACCTCGCTACGTCTCCACCGTGGACAGCGGCAATCTCCTCGGCGCGCTCTGGACCTTGGAGCAAGGGCTAGGGGAGCTGGTGCATCAGCCGCTCCTCGATGACCGGTCTCTGACCGGTTTGGCGGATACGACGCTGGTGGTACAGCAGGTGGTGATCGACCAGGGTATTGCCAACTTTTGCCACCCCCTGCTCGATCAGATCCTGGCGGAATGCACGGCGCCGCCGGCGGGGCTCGTTGAACGTATCCAACGGCAACGACGTCTGCACAACCTGGTTACGGACATGGCGGCCGTCGCCGGCGGTGTCCCTTGGGTGGTTGAGCTGGCGCAACAAGCCGCGTCTTGGCGTGAAAACTGCGACCGTTACCTCGTCTGGGGCGAAATACTGGCAGAGGCAAGTGAAGAAGAACTGGAACTGCTGGGTCCGGCGGCGCGACTCGCCATCGAGAATGACCTGATGCAAGCCCCCTCGCTGGAGGAACTGGCGCAGGGCCAGTTCGAATCAATCCGCGTTTTGACTTCCCTGCGGCAGGCTGCGCCGCCGCTCGAATCTTCGCTGGTCGCCTGGATCGACCGGTTGCTGGCCGCTTTTGCCACCGCCCAATGGCTGGCGGGCGAAACCTTGGGGACGAGCAAGCAGTTGACCCATGATATCGGTGCGCTCTCGGCCGGAATGGACATGCAATTTCTCTATGCCGCCAAACGCAAACTGTTTGCCATCGGCTACAATGTCTCCGCCGCCTGCCTCGACCAATCCAGTTACGATCTCCTGGCGAGCGAGGCCCGGCTCGGGAGTTTCGTGGCCATTGCCCGCGGCGATGTCCCCCTGGAACACTGGTTCTCCATGAGTCGTCCCTACGGCGCCATCGGCCGGCAGCGGGTGCTGCTCAGTTGGACCGGCACCATGTTCGAATACCTGATGCCCCTGCTGTTCCAGCACTCCTATGGCAATTCGCTGCTCGACAAGTCAGCCCGGGAGGCGGTGGCGGTCCAGATGGCCTATGGCCGCACCCACCACGTCCCCTGGGGCATTTCCGAATCCGCCTTTGCCGATCTCGATCTCAATAAAACCTATCAATACAAGGCGTTTGGTGTCCCGGCCCTTGGCCTCAAGCGAGGACTTGAGGAACAGTTGGTGGTGGCGCCTTATGCCACCCTGCTGGCCCTGAACCTGGCGCCGGGTGAGACCGTGGAAAACCTGAAACGGATGGCCGGCATGGGGCTCCTGGGTGAGTATGGCTATTTCGAGGCCATGGATTTCAGCCGGCAACCGCAGCGTGAGGGCGGCAAAGAGCGACGGAAACGCGGGGTGGTCATCGAGGCCTATATGGCCCATCACCAGGGCATGGCCTTCCTGGCGCTGACCAACTTCCTCCATGGCAACCCCTTTCCGCGCCGTTTCCATAGCGACCCGCGAGTGCGGGCCTTTGAGGCCCTGCTCCAGGAACGTATCCCCAGCCTGCCGCCCTTACACCTGATCTCCACCCGGCAGAACGAACCGCAGATGTTGGGTGACGATATGATCCTCTCGGCAGCGGCCACCTGCACCACCCCCGATACCGTTATCCCCAGGACCCTGCTGCTTTCCAACGGCAACTACGGACTGATGATTACCAACAGCGGCGGCGGCTACAGCCAGTGGGGCGGCCAGGAACTGACCCGCTGGCGGTCTGATCCGACCTGTGATGCCATGGGCACCTTCTGTTATATCCATGAGTTGGATGCGGATCGACTCTGGTCCGCCACCCCCCACCCGGTCGGTGGCAAAATCAACGGCTACTCGGTTGACTTCACCCTGGACCGGGCGGTTTTCCATCGGACTGACGACAAAATTCACACCGAAACCGAGGTGATCGTCTCGCCGGAAGACGATGTCGAGGTCCGACGGATCACCCTGATCAACCGCTCTAGCCGCATCCGTCGCCTCAACCTGACCAGCTATGTGGAACTTTCCATGGCTCCCCACAACGCCGACCGCCAGCATTCGGCGTTCAACAAACTCTTTATCCAGACCGAGGCCTTGCCCCAGCAGCAAACGCTGCTGGCCTATCGGCGGCCACGCAGCGAGAATGAACCGCCACTCTATGTCGCCCATGGTCTGGTGCTTGACCAGGAGGACAAGAGCTCCCAAGACCAGGAATGGCAATTTGAAACCGACCGGTCCCGCTTCATCGGCCGCGGCCGGACTCTGGCCTATCCCATGGGGGCGGTTCAGCAACTCGGCAATTCGCAGGGCTTTGTCCTGGATCCTATGTTCAGTTCCAGGCAAGAGCTCATCCTGCAACCTGGCCAGCGCGCCCGGGTTTCTCTGCTCCTCGCCGCCGGGGCCAGCCGGGAACAGGTGCTGGGCTTGATCGCCAAATATACCAACCCCCATGCCACCGAACGGGCGATGGATTTCGCCTGGCACTCGAGCCAGCAGCAGTTGCAGATGCTGCGGATCAAGGCTGATGAAGCCCGTCGTTTCCAACAACTGGCAAGTCACCTCCTGTTTCCCAACCAACTGTTGCGCGCCCCGGCCGAACGCCTGGAAGAGAATCGCAAGGGGCAGGCAGGGTTATGGCCGTATGCCATTTCCGGCGATCTGCCCATTGCCCTGATTACCATCGGTGAAGTGCGTGAGCTCAGTCTGGTCCGGCAGATGCTCCAGGCCCATACCTATTGGCGAATGCATGGTTTTTCCACTGATCTGGTGATCCTGAATGAAGAGGTGGCCAGCTATGAGCAACCACTCCAGGAACGACTGGAGCAGCTGATCCAGACCCATGCCCTCTCGGCCGCAGCGGACCAGGTAGGTGGGATCTTCCTCAAAAGCGCGGCGCATATCCCGGAGGACGATCTCAAACTGCTCAAAGCGGCGGCCTGCGTGGTCCTGGTGGCGGCACGCGGCACCCTGCCCCAGCAGTTGGGCTTGCCGGTGGAGGCGCCCGAAAAACTGGAACGGCTGCTCCGAAAACGCAGCACCCGCGAGCCCTCGGTCCCGCTGCCCTTCATGGAACTTCATTATTTCAACAGCCTGGGAGGATTTACTCCCGACGGGCGGGAATATGCGATCTATCTCGGCCCCAATACCAGTACCCCGGCGCCCTGGGTCAACGTCATCGCCAACCCGACCTTCGGCACCCTGGTCAGCGAAACCGGCTCCGGCTGCACCTGGTACGGCAACTCACAGCGCAACCGGCTGACCACTTGGTCGAACGACCCGGTGCTGGACCCGGCCGCGGAAGCGATCTACATCCGCGACGAGGAAAGCGGGGCCTTCTGGTCGCCGACCGCAGCCCCGATCCGCGAAGAGACCGCCTATCGCGCTCGCCACGGGGCAGGGTATACGGTCTTTGAGCATAACAGCAACGGCATTGAGCAGGAACTGACCGTGATGGTCCCCGTGGATGCCAAGGGGGGCGTGCCGGTCAAGTTGCAGCGGCTGCGGCTCACCAATTGCAGCTCACGCAGACGGCGGCTCTCCATCACCTATTATGTGGAGCTGACCCTGGGCGAGAACCGCGAATCCTCACGGATGCATGTGCAGACCCATTGGGACGAAGAGTCCCAGGCCCTGCTGGCGGAGAACCGCTATCACCCCGAGTATGCGGATCGGATAACCTTTGTGGCCCTCACCCCCGAGGCCGAGGCCTACAGCGGCGACCGCACCTCCTTTATCGGCCGGAATCGATCGCCTGCCAATCCGGTCGCCATGGAGCTGAGCCAGTTGTCGCTCCGGACCGGCGCCGGCCTGGATCCCTGCGCGGCGCTGCGGGTGAGCGTGGAGCTGGCGCCCCGCCAGCAGCGCGATATCCTCTGCCTGCTCGGGCAGGCCGAATCCACGGCAGAGGCCAGGGTTTTGGTGCACCATTTCCGGCAAGAGCTCGCCTTTGAAAACGCCTTTGATCAGACCAGGGCCTGGTGGGATGATTTGCTCGGCACCATTGCAGTGCAGACCCCTGAGTTGGCGGCCGATCTTCTGATCAACCGCTGGCTGCAATACCAGTCGTTGAGTTGCCGCATCTGGGGCCGCACCGCCGTGTATCAGTCCGGCGGCGCGTACGGCTTCCGCGATCAATTGCAGGATGTCATGGCCTTTTGCTATGCCCGCCCCGAACTGGCGCGTGATCATATCCTCCTGGCCGCCGGCCGGCAGTTTAAGGAGGGAGATGTCCAGCATTGGTGGCATCCCCCGATGGGCGCCGGGATTCGTTCGCGTATTTCCGACGACCTCCTCTGGCTGCCCTATGTGGTCGCCCACTATGTCCGGACCACCGGCGACGTGGCCCTCCTGCAGGCTGAAGTACCCTTTCTCAACGCCCCGATCCTGGCTGATGAGCAGCACGAGCAATTTTCTATTCCCGAGATTGGTTTTGAACGCGCCACTGTCTTTGAACACTGCCGACGCGCCATCAACCGCGGCCTGACCATCGGGCCCCATGGCTTGCCCCTGATGGGAACCGGAGATTGGAACGACGGCATGAACCTGGTGGGCGCCGGCGGCAAGGGGGAGAGTGTCTGGCTCGCCTGGTTCCTCTGCGATACCCTGCAAGGCATGGCGGAGTTGGCCGATCTCATGGGGCAACCGGAGCTGGCTATGACCTATCAGGCCGATCGAGCGGCCCTTATGGGACGAGTCGAACAGATGGGCTGGGACGGAGAGTGGTATCTGCGCGGCACCTTTGATGACGGCAGCCCGCTGGGGTCCGCGGCTAACCAGGAGGCGCGGATCGACAGTCTGCCACAATCCTGGGCCTGGCTTTCGGGCGCTGCGGATCCGGCGCGCGCCGATCAGGCCCTGGAATCCGCCTGGCACCAGTTGGTCCGGGCAGACGAAGGAGTGGCCTTGCTGTTCACGCCGCCGTTCGATCAAGCACAACCCTCGCCCGGCTATATCAAGGGGTATCCGCCGGGGGTGCGGGAGAACGGCGGCCAGTACACCCACGCCGCTTTGTGGATGGCCATGGCCATGGCCCGCAAGGGGGACGGCGAGCGGGCGGTGCAGCTGCTGCGCCTGCTCAATCCGATCGAACACGCCCGCGATGCCGAGGCGGTTTGGCACTATGGGGTCGAGCCCTACGTGGTGGCGGCCGACGTCTACCGTTTGCCCGGCCGGGTCGGCCAAGGGGGCTGGTCCTGGTATACCGGCTCAGCAGCCTGGATGTATCGGGCCTGGATCGAAGAGGTTTTGGGTTTGCAGATCCGGGGTGATCGGATGCGCATTGATCCGGTGATCCCGGCAGCCTGGCCCGGTTTCAGCCTTCGTTATCGCCATGGAGAAACGATCTATCACATTGCGGTGGAGAATCCGGACGGTTGCGAGCACGGTGTCGCCTGGCTAGAGATGGACGGGCAGCGAATGCCCGATGGTGTCATTGTGCTGGAACAAGGACTGGTGCAGCATCAGATTCACCTACGGATGGGACATCCCGCAATTGAAGGCTGAATACTGAATACTTTGTCGATGGTGAAAACCGTATCACGGAATCAGAAGGTAAATCTTTCAAAAGGAGTAAATCATGGGCGATAAGGGCGGTAAAAAAAACAAAGAGAAAAGCCAGAAGCAAAGCGCCGAAAAACAGAAACAAAAAGACAAAGGCAAGGCCGACAAACAACCTAAAAGCAGGGCATTGATTCCGCAGACACCTTCCGGCAAGTAGAAAATCTCGTCCCTAAACGTGCGTGCAACGGGTTCAGCGCAACCTCTTGCTCTTGGTTCGGAGAGATTTTTGATCGGGAGGTTGCAGAACGGCCGCGGAAACGTGGTATTGCCCGCCTGGCGCGGGCCTGCAAGCAATACGACCGGCGTGTCGAGCAAGGCTTCGACGATGTGCGGTTCGATCCGGCGCGGATATTGAAAGGCCCTCTTTATGCGCCAATAGTAATGTGAAATCTGGAAACGGCCAGCGTAAATTTCGGAATCAAGTTCCGATTATTTCGGAATGTGGTTGCGTGAATCACGGAGTATATGTGACTAACGTTCTCGCAACGTAAAAAACCCCAGCCCTACCACCCGTAAAGGGGTGAGATCGGGGGAGCCGCTCTAGGTCAAAGCCTGGACATGGGTCTGCCAGAAGCGTCGGCTCTGCTGCGGAGCGGAGGAATGGGCAAAAAAAAGGCTTTATCCCTGAGAATTACGGGATAAAGCCTTGATTTTTTAATGGTGCCGAAGAGAAGACTCGAACTTCCACTGGGGAACCCCAACTAGACCCTGAACCTAGCGCGTCTACCAATTCCGCCACTTCGGCACTGCGGCGGCTAATATGCTCGGCCGGCGGTATTTTGTCAAGCAATTCTTTGGCGAGCGGTCAATTGATCGCGTATTCGGCGTGCTTCCGCAGTCGTGCGGAGGAAAATGATAGGGATAACCTTCCGGATCGTCCGTGGATTATTCTGCAAAATGTACCGTCCGCCCTGGCGATCCGGGAAAAAATGCTGACTATATGGACATCTGCCGCGCCAAGGAGGCCATGTCCGGTCAGCGGTATGAACTGTTTGCTTGTTTTTCCGATTTGGGGTACATATCCCCTTCTCCATGGTCGCGAGGACCTCCTTGCCAACCGGGAATTCACTGTTTGTTCAGCAACGGGCCCGCCGGCTACCGGTGGCGATGCTTCCATGGAAATATTTACCGACCTCAACCAGATACGAACTCCCTTCCGGTGTGCCCATGTCACCATCGGCAATTTCGATGGCGTCCATCTCGGCCATCAGAAGCTGTTCGATCAGGTGGTGGCCCGAGCCCGGCAGGACAAGGGAACCAGCGTTGCCGTCACCTTTGATCCCCATCCGCTCAAGGTCTTGAGCCCACAGGGCATCCGGCTGATTTCGACCACGCCCCAGAAGATCGAGTTGATCGGCCGGGCCGGCATCGATGTCCTGGTGATCATCCCCTTCAACCGCGAAATGGCGATGACCACGGCGGTCGATTTCGTCGACCAGGTCCTTCTCAAACGTCTGGGGATGGGGGATCTGGTGGTCGGTTACGATTACGCCATGGGCAAGGGACGGCAGGGCGATACCGCCTTTCTCCAGCGCCAGGGCGAGGAAAAAGGATTCTCGGTAATGGTGATGCCGGCGCATTACGAGCAGGGGATGTTGGTGTCCAGCAGCCGGATCAGGGAACTGGTGGCGGCCGGCAAGATGGGCGATGTCCGCCGGTTGCTCGGCCGCTGGTACCAGATTCGCGGCGATGTCCAGTGGGGGAGGCAGCGCGGCGGCAAGCAGCTCGGCTTTCCCACCGCCAATCTGTATCTCTCCGAGGAGGACCTCTGCCCCAAGCGTGGGGTGTACGTCACCCAGGTGATCTATGCTGGCCGACAGTATGGCGGGGTGTCCAATATCGGCTACAATCCGACCTTCGGCGACACCAGCCTGGTGGCGGAGACGCATATTTTCGATTTCAATGCCGACATTTATGGCCGGCCGCTCAAAATCAACCTGCTCAAGCATCTGCGCGGCGAGATCGCCTTCAGCGGGATCGAAGCGCTGGCCCGGCAAATCCGTCGGGACATCGAGGTGGCGCGGAAGGTGCTGGCCAAGGAACAGCAGCGACGATTGATCGCCTATCATCGAAGCGGCGGCCTCTGAGAACGACCCTTGCGCCCCGGTCGTTCATGGCTATACTATAGAAACTTTTTTCCCTGCCGGCCCATGTCGGCATCGGGTTGTCACTTAAGCAATATTAGAAGGTTTTGCATATGACGGAAGCACAGAAACCAGCCGATTTGACGGCGGTCATCGCCGAGCTGGAAAAGGTGGTCGCGGAGAAACCGAACAATGTCATGGCCCGGCACCACCTCGGCCTGGTCTACCGCCAGGCAGGGCTGGTGGACGAGGCGATCGCCCAATTGGAGAAGGCCATCGAATTGGACAATCAGTCCATGGAGTCCATGATCAACCTCGGCGCCATCTTCTTCGATCGCGGCGAGACCGATCGGGCCCTGGAGCTGAATCGGCAGGCCCTGGCCATCAGTCCGGACATGGCCGAGGCCCATGTCAACATCGGTCTCATCCGCCAGCATCGCGGCGAGGTCGACCAGGCGATCGAATGTTATTCCAAGGCGGTGCAGATCGATCCCAAGCTGCTTACCGCCTGGATCAACTTGACCAGCGCCTACACCATGGTCGAGGAGGACGACAAGGCCGTGGACGCGGCTCGTCAGGCTGTCACCCTGGAGCCCGATTCGCCGATGGCCCGCAACAATCTGGCCGTGGCCCTCTATTTCAAGGGCGATTTCCAGGAGGCTCAGCGCAATATGGAAAAGGCCAGGGAACTGGGTTACAGCGTTGACCCCCGCTTTGTCGATGCCCTGAAGGCGAAACTGGCGTAAGCACCATGGGCAGTAAGGCGGAAGCAATCGTTAAGCCCTGGTGTCCGTTCTGCGGCATGGACATCGGTCGGCCGACCGAAGGCGTTCAGCGCAAGATGCGGGAATTCCCCATGGGCACCTGCGAATGCGGGGCGGTCTATGTCAGCGACACCACCGGTCACAACATCGGCGCGGCCATGGTCGAGTGTCTGGTCAGCGCCTGCAACGACCAGTGGGACCTGGCTTGGGAGCTGATCCCCGAGGACGATTATCTCACCGGCATGATCGAGGATTACGACGAGGTCACCCATCAGGTGGTAGCCAAGCGGAATCTGGACGGTCGGGCCGTGCGCGGGGTACTTTTTTTCGTCCGCCTGCACAAGGAAATGGCCGAACTGGTCAAACAGTATGGGCATAAACTGAATGCGGGACAACCGGTGGCGACCGGTGGCGAAAGTATCCACACAGGGGCCGTGCCCGAGGTGGAACCGGAACGCGATCCCAAACGGATCAAGCAACGGGCGGACAAGCAGGCGGTCAAGGAGATGGCCCGGCGCGGCGACATCGACGGGCTGGTCGACCTCTACTTCGACGACCGTAAGGTCCTGCGCTTCCTCCAGCGGTTGCTGTACGAGCCCGATCCGGGGGAGCGCTACCGCGTTGCCTGGATACTGGGCCAGGTCTGCGGCCGGGTGGCCACCCGCGAGCCCGGCCCGGTGGCCGATCTCCTCCATCGGCTGTTTGAGGCCTGTTCCGATTCGGCCTCCAGTTCCTGGGGCATGATCGAGACCATCGGTGCGATCATTGCCGCCCGACCCGACATCTTCGGGGCCTTCACTCGACATCTCTTCAATTTCATGGGCGATCCGGCGACCCGCGAGGCGGTGCTCTGGGGCCTGGGCGAGATCGCCGCCAACCGACCCGATCTGATTCGCAAGACCCCCTTTTACTCCCTGTTCCCGGTGCTCAATCACGAAAATCCGGTGCTGCGCGGCCTGACCCTGCGCCTGCTTGGCAGAATCCGGGCCAAAGAGGCGGGGTTTCAGATTCTCGGCCTGCAGCACGACACCACCCCCATCACCATCTACGAACAGGGGCACCTCATCGAAACAACCGTGGCCGAACTGTCTGCCCAAGCCACCTGTACCATTCACAAGGAAGAGCCCAATGGCAAATGAATTCATCCCACCTATGAACACCCTCGACCCTGTGGCCAAGGAGAACAACAACGGCCTAGAAGACGAAGATCAGGCCAAGAAAGATTATCGCGAAGGCCGCAAGTTCTACAGTGAAGGCGAATATGCCCAGGCTGCCATCGCCTTTCACAACGCCCTCAGGGAGTTTGAAGCCCAGGGTAATCAGGCCGGGGTGGCCAACGCCTCCGATCGACTGGGCGACGCCTGTCTGGCGCGCGACGAGTATGCCATGGCCATTGCCAATTATCACCGCGCCTGCGCCATCTGCGAGAAAGAGGATGACAGCTTTTCCGTGCTGGCGCTGAATAAGAAGATGGCGATCGCCTATCGCAAGCTGGGTGACCAGGCCAAGGCCCTGGAACTGCTCTACGACATGCTGGAGCACTACCGCCTGACCAACAACCCCAAGGGTGCGGTCGAGGCGCTGGTCGTGATCGGCGAGACCTATCTTGAACAGGGTGAGCGGCTGAAGGCGGCCGACGCTTACCGCTCGGTGGCCAGCATCCACGCTCGCTTCAAGCATGCCCGCATGGCCGAGGAATTCAACCGGCGGGCCGAGTCCCTGGAACAAGGGGAGTAAAAGAGTGTTCACCGGGGTCATTCAGGGGTTGGGCACGCTCTTTGAGAAGCGCCCGGCCGGCGGCGGAATGATCTTTGGCCTGGAGACCGATTTTACGCTCGCCGATCCGGAAGAGGGGGAGTCGATCGCGGTCAACGGCGCCTGTCTGACGGCGCGCAACATCAAGGGCAACCGTTTCTACGTCGACGTCTCGCCGGAAAGCCTGACCCGGACCGGACTGGGCCGCCTGCAGGCAGGGCATCGGGTCAACCTTGAGCGGGCCCTGCGGCTCTGCGACCGGCTGGGCGGCCATCTGGTCAGCGGCCATGTCGATGCCCAAGGGCAGGTGCAAGAGCGCCGAGCGGCCGGAGATTTCACCCTGTTCACCTTTTCTCTGGACCCCGGCCTGACAAAATATGTTATTGAAAAAGGATCGATCACCATCGACGGCGTCAGTCTGACGGTAAACAGTTGCGATCGGGACCGGTTTTCGGTGTCCATCATCCCCCACACCCTGGCGGTGACCACCCTGGGCCAGCTTCGGGAAGGGGATCGGGTGAATATCGAGGTCGACATGATCGGCAAATATGTGGAAAAATTGCTGGCCGAGAAATCGGCTGATGGCGGGATGCAGGGTCGGATCAACCCGGCCTTTCTCGCCGAGCATGGTTTTTTGTGAACTCCGGGATGCACGGCGCGCACCGGAGCGGGATTGTTTGGATCGTTGAGGGAAATGGGGCGGAGAAGCCGCCGCCCCTGAAAGAGGCATATTATGGCAGTCAGTTCGATTGAGGCAGTTGTAGAGGATATCAAGGCCGGGAAGATGGTCATCCTGGTGGACGACGAAGACCGGGAGAACGAGGGCGATCTGTGCATGGCCGCCGAGTTGGTGACGCCCGAGGCCATCAATTTCATGGCCACCCATGGGCGTGGCCTGATCTGCCTGGCTATGAGCCCGGATATTGTCGATCAGTTGGGGTTGCCGATGATGGTACCCAACAACCAGTCGCCCTTTGGCACCGGCTTCACCATCAGCATCGAGGCCCGCACCGGGGTGAGCACCGGGATCTCGGCTGCGGACCGAGCCCGGACCATTGAGGCGGCTGTACATCCCAAGGCCACGCCCCGCGATATCATCAGCCCCGGGCACATCTTCCCCCTGCGTGCCCGCGGCGGCGGGGTGCTGGTCCGCACCGGCCAGACCGAGGGATCGGTGGACCTGGCCCGGATCGCCGGCCTGCGCACTGCCGGCATTATCTGCGAGATCATGAAGGAAGACGGGACCATGGCCCGGATGCCCGATCTGGAGATCTTTGCCGAGCAGCACGGCCTCAAGATCGCAACCATCGCCGACTTGGTCGCCTATCGGCTGCGCAAGGACATGCTGGTGCGGCGGGCCGCCGAGGCGCGGCTGCCGACCTTCCATGCCGGCGAGTTCCGCCTGATCGCCTACCAGAACGATGTCGACAAGCAGGAGCATGTGGCCCTGATCAAGGGCGAGATCAAGCCGGACGAGCCGGTGATGGTCCGGGTCCATTCCGAGTGTCTGACCGGCGATGTCTTCGGCTCCGCCCGCTGCGACTGCGGCTCCCAACTGCATGCCGCCATGCGCATGGTCGAGCAGGAGGGCAAGGGCGTGGTCCTCTACATGCGCCAGGAAGGGCGCGGCATCGGGCTGATCAACAAACTGAAGGCCTACAAACTGCAAGACAGCGACGGCCTGGACACGGTGGAGGCCAATATCCGCCTCGGGTTCAAACCCGACCTGCGCGATTACGGTATCGGCGCCCAGATCCTCCGCGACCTCGGGGTGCGCAAGATGCGGCTGTTGACCAATAATCCCAAGAAAATCATTGGGCTGGAAGGCTACGGACTCGAGGTGGTGGATCGGCTGCCCATCGAGATTCCGGGAGAGGACGAAAACAAGGACTATCTGCGCACCAAGCGCGACAAGATGGGACACATCCTGGAGTTGTACGGCGACATGCCCATGGGCTGCGTCACCAGGGATCCGTGATCATTTTTTCTCAACAGGAACGAACATGGCACATTATCTGGAAGGACATCTGCAGGGCGCGGGCCGGAAAATCGGCATCGTCGTGGCCCGCTTCAACTCCTTTATCTCGGAAAAACTGCTCGAAGGGGCGATCGACAGCCTGGTGCGCTCCGGTGTCAGCAGCGACGACATCGTGGTCGCCCGGGTGCCCGGCGCCTTCGAGATCCCGCTGGTGGCCCAGAAGATGGCCCGCTCGGGCAAGTTTGATGCGGTGATTTGTCTGGGCGCGGTGATTCGCGGCGCCACCCCTCATTTCGACTATGTGGCCGGCGAAGTCGCCAAGGGCACGGCCCAGGTGATGCTCGACGCCGGTATTCCGGTGCTGTTCGGGGTGTTGACTACCGAGACCATCGAGCAGGCGATCGAGCGGGCCGGGACCAAGGCCGGCAACAAAGGCTCGGATGTGGCCATCGCGGCGCTGGAAATGATCAATCTCCTCGACGTGGTCGGTTGATCCCCTCCGGCGGATTGGCCAGGCATCCGATTCTTTTTCCTTTCGTTGCGTGTTATGGGATTACGTCGTAAATCTCGGGAATTGGCCCTGCAATTTCTTTTCAGCCACGATTTTCAGGGGCGTGGATACGATCCTGAATCGCTGGCGCGAGACCTGGACCTGTTCGGCGAAAGCTTCGAGGTCGGGCAAAAGGCCATGCCCTACGGCCGCGCCCTGATCGAGGGGATCTGCCTCCATCTGGACGAGATCGACGCCCTGCTCGCCGAGCATTCCCACAACTGGCGGGTGGAACGGATGTCGTCGGTGGATCGTAATATTCTGCGCATCGCCGTCTTCGAGATGCGCTACGGTGGCGAGGTGCCGGCCCAGGTGGTGATCAACGAGGCCCTGGAGATCGCCAAGCGCTATTCCATCAACGATTCGGTGGCCTTCATCAACGGCATCCTCGACGCCGTTCAGGCCACGGTTCCCAAATAGTCCTTGCCGGTCGGCAGGGTTATCACCTCTTTTTTGCTTTCAGACGTCGCCCAGCCGCGTCCTCCGGAGAAGGAAGCTTTGCCCCCTGGAGAGCGGCTTTTTGCTCTTTTGAGGAAAATAGGGTAAGTATGCCGCAGGGTTCGAAGGCAGGCCGGTGATCTGTCCCGCTTTCCGACTTGTCTGGATACGGACTTTCCATCAGGGGCGGTCTTCCAGGACCGATTGCGGCCGGGAAGAGTCGGCAACGCATTGGTGACAGGGCATCATGAGTACACCGCAAACAAGGCCGGGGGGCAGGGGACGGCAGGAGGCGACCGCCCTGCTGCTGTTGTTCTTGACCCTGTTCTTTCTCTTCGCCCTCGGCAGTTATCTCCTGCCGCTTCTGGGCCCGGAGCCGGCGCGCCAACAACCGTCCGCCAACTGGTGCGGGGTGCTCGGCTTCTACGCGGCCCATTACCTCTTTTCCTTCCTCGGGCTGATCGCCTTTTTCCCGATCCTTCTTCTGGGATATGCGTTGGGTGCGACCCTGCTATCCCGCACCGCCTCGCAGCGGTTGCCCGCCATCGTTGTCGGGATCTCCGGCCTCATGTTCAGTTCTTCCGGTTTGTTCGGGGCGGTGGAGCAACTGCTCGTGCCCGCGGCCTTTGTGGCGCCCGGCGGTTACCTCGGCCTCCTGGTCTGGCACCTTTTGAGTCAGGTGATCGGTGCCGGCGGCTCCATCCTGGTGCTGGTGCTGGTGCTGCTATTTTCCTTGACGGCCACGGTGCGCTTTTCTCTTCTTGCCCTGTTGGGCCGACGCGGCGACCGGAGCAGGCGACAAGATCCGCCCGCCGATGATCCTCCTCCTCCGGCAGTGTCGCCGCTCAACGGACAGCTCTCGGTTGTCGGGCGCAAAAAGCAGGGCAATGCCCCCCCGGCGCCCCAGGACGAACCGCTGCCCGCAGTGCACGAATCCCGGAAAACGGATGTGTTGCCGGCAAAGGCACGAAAACGGACAGCGAAATCGGCCAAGCGGGGGCTCTATCGACTGCCGCCGCTTTCCTTGCTCGATCGGAATGCGGCAGAGGAGTTCGAGCTGAGTCATGAGCACTATTACGAGGTCAGCGCCACCTTGACCGCCAAACTTCTGGATTTCGGCGTGCAGGGAACGGTGGCCGGGATCTCGCCCGGGCCGGTGGTCACGACCTACGAGTTCTCGCCGGCGCCGGGTGTGAAGATCAACCGTATCGTCACCCTGGCCGACGATCTGGCCATGGTTCTCAAGGTCGACCGGGTGCGGATTGTCGGTTCCATTCCCGGCAAGGCGGCTATCGGCATCGAAATTCCCAACCCGATGCGCAAAACAGTGTTTTTGCACGACATCCTGAGTGCCACCGAATACCGGGACGCTGCTTCCGTCCTCACGCTGGCCCTTGGTTTTGACGTCATCGGCCGGCCAGTGGTCGCCAATCTGGCCCGGATGCCGCACTTGCTCATTGCCGGTGCCACTGGGGCGGGCAAATCGGTGGCGATCAACGCCTTCATCGCCTCCATCCTTTACAAGGCCACCCCCCAGGAGGTGCGGCTGCTGATGATCGATCCCAAACGGATCGAGCTTTCGGTCTACGACGACATCCCTCATCTCCTTCACCCGGTGGTAGTGGAGGCGAAAATGGCTTCCCGGGCGCTGCTCTGGGCGGTGCACGAAATGGAGCGCCGCTACCGTCTGCTTGAGGAGCGGCGGGTGAAATCCTTTGCCTCCTATAATCAGGTGGCCGAGGAGCAGCTCCCCCATATCGTGATCATCGTCGATGAGTTGGCCGATCTGATGATGGTGGCCTCCAAGGATGTGGAAACCTCGATTGCCCGGCTGGCCCAGATGGCCCGGGCTGCAGGCATGCACATCATTCTGGCCACGCAGCGTCCGTCGGTCGATGTCCTTACCGGCCTGATCAAGGCCAATTTTCCCACCCGCATTTCGTTCAAGGTGTCGTCCAAGGTCGATTCTCGCACCATTCTCGATGGCTCCGGCGCCGAGCATTTGCTCGGCATGGGCGACATGCTGTTCCTGCCCCCCGGTGCCGCCAAGTTGCAACGTATCCACGGCGCCTTTATTTCCGAACAGGAAACGGACCGGCTGGTGAGCCACTTGAGGAGTCAGGGGATTGCCGAGTACGACGAATCGGTGTTGCAGGGGATCGAGGAAGCTGCCGAGGGCACGGACGAGGTGAGCGGGGAGCACGACGAGAAATATGACGAGGCGGTGGCCGTGGTCACGGAGACCGGACAGGCCTCGATCTCCATGGTGCAGCGCCGTTTGCGGGTCGGCTACAATCGTGCCGCCCGGATGATTGAAATTATGGAGAAGGAAGGGATCGTCGGCCCGGCTGACGGCTCGCGACCCCGCGAAGTTCTGGTGCGTTCATCCTATGGGGGCAACGACTGACAGTGGCTTGCAATCACTTTCTTGCCATCTTGAATATTTCCACCAAAGTTTCCCTTTGACGGCGGGATAAATATTTCGCGCCACGGCGTGGTTAGCGTCATATATCCATAATTCTGATACTTTCGTTAAGTTTTGCTGTTCAATGTTGTTTTGACGATTTTTCTTGACATCGAGAGGGCAACAAATTAAAAGTGTCAGACGGTCGGAAATGAGTGGCTGTTCATTTTTTACATGGTGACAAATCGTCTGAAAATACGTGTAAAATGAGCGGATTGCACATCTGGCCACGGTGGAAAACGGATGGCTGTATGATATGCGTATTTGTTTTTCTTGAAGCAAGAAGCTAGAGGTTATTGGCTGTCCAGATCGGGCGCCATAAAGGAAAATCCAAGTGAGGAGGTAGTTTAATGCCAAGTTACGTAGATCCTTCGAAATGTGATGGTTGCAAGGGTGGAGACAAGACCGCCTGCATGTACATCTGCCCCAACGACCTGATGGTTCTCAATGTAGAGGCCATGAGAGCGTACAATCAGGAGCCGGATGCATGCTGGGAGTGTTACTCCTGTGTGAAGATCTGTCCGCAGGGTGCAATTTTTGTCCGTGGTTATGATGACTTTGTGCCGATGGGCGGTCAGGTTCATCCGATGCGTTCTTCTGATTCCATCATGTGGACCGTTAAGTTCCGTAATGGCAACATCAAGCGGTTTAAATTCCCGATCAGGACAACCGCTGAAGGCGCTTCCAACGAGTATGCCGGTCAGAAAGGTGCGAACCTGGATGACGAGTGCTTGCTGCTCGAGAGCAATCTGCCGACTCCCACCAAGCTGGCCTAATCGTCAACGGGAATCAGGAATTAACTGAACGTTCTATTCTGAAAATACTACTGAGGAGATAGAAATATGGCATTACCAAATAAGCCGAAAGGCGAGCTTGCCGCCGTTGACAATCCGGAAATCGTTGAGCATAGCTGTGACGTGCTGATCGTTGGTGGTGGTATGGCTGCTTGCGGTGCGGCATTCGAGATCAAGAAGTGGGCACCTGAAGGGATGAAGATCCTGCTTGTTGACAAGGCTGCATTGGAGCGTTCCGGCGCCGTTGCTCAGGGGCTGTCCGCCATCAACACCTACATCGGCGAGAATGCCATCGAAGACTATGTCAAGATGGTTCGGAACGACCTGATGGGCGTTGTTCGCGAAGACCTGATTTATGACCTCGGCCGTCACGTAGACGAGTCGGTCAAGCTGTTTGAGGAGTGGGGTTTGCCGGTCTGGAAGAAAGCTGAAGACGGCTCCAATCTGGATGGTGCCAAGCCCGCCAAAACCCTTCGTGAGGGTGGCGCTCCGGTTCGTACCGGTAAATGGCAGATTATGATCAACGGCGAGTCCTACAAGTGCGTCGTTGCCGAGCCGGCCAAAAAAGCCCTGGGCGAAGAGAACGTCCTCGAGCGCATCTTCATCGTCAAGATGCTGCTCGACAAAAACAAGGACAACACCATCGCCGGTGCGGTCGGTTTCTCCACCCGCGAGAACAAAGTGCATGTCTTTAAGTGCAAGACTGCTTTGGTAGCCTGCGGCGGCGCGGTCAACATCTTCCGTCCCCGGTCCACCGGTGAAGGCAAGGGGCGTGCATGGTATCCGGTATGGAACGCTGGTTCCACCTACACCATGTGTGCTCAGGTCGGTGCGACCCTGACCATGATGGAAAATCGTTTCACACCCGCTCGTTTCAAAGACGGTTACGGCCCGGTTGGCGCCTGGTTCCTGCTGTTCAAGGCCAAAGTACAAAACGGTTTGGGCGAGTTCTATGCCAATAGCCCCGCTGTTAAGGATGAACTGGCCCAGTTCATGCCCTATGGCGCTTCTGCCGTTACCCCGACCTGTCTGCGTAACCACCTGATGCTCAACGAGCTGAAGGCTGGTCGTGGCCCGATTTACATGGCCACCGATGTCGCTTTGAACGCCTTCCTGGATGCACAACGTGCAGCCGGAAAAGATGAGAAAGACGTTAAGAAGTTCTGGAAACACCTCGAGTCCGAGGCTTGGGAAGACTTCCTGGATATGTCCGTTGGTCAGGCCGGTCTGTGGGCTGGCGCGAATATCGAGCCCGAGAAAGTGGGTTCCGAGATCATGCCGACCGAACCCTACATGCTGGGTAGCCACTCCGGTTGTTGCGGTATCTGGACCTCCGGTCCGGAAGAGAGCTGGGTGCCTGCAGTAGACGGTCCTCGCTCCCATCAGTACAAATGGGGCTACAACCGTATGACCACGGTCAACGGTCTGTTCACTGCCGGTGACGGTGTTGGCGCTTCCGGTCACAAGTTCTCCTCCGGTTCCCACGCTGAAGGCCGTATCGTCGCCAAGCAGATGGTGAAATACTGCCGCGACAACGCCGGGTTTGCCCCTGAGTTGGCCCAAACCGCCAAGGAACTGGCCGACGAAGTCTATGCACCGGTTCGGCTGTACAATCAGTTCAAGGATGCTTCCACCGCAGCCGATGTCAACCCGAACTACTGCAAGCCCGCCGGTATGATGATGCGCCTGATGAAGGCTACCGACGAGTACGGCGGTGGTGTTGCCACCTACTACATGACCTCCGGCAAACTGCTCAACATCTGTTTGGATCTGCTCCGCTTGATGCGTGAAGATGCCGAGAAGATGGCTGCTGGCGACCTGCATGAGTTGATGCGCGCTTGGGAGAACTATCACCGTATCTGGTGTGTAGAGACCCACATTCGTCACATCGAGTTCCGGAAAGAGTCCCGTTACCCCGGATTCTACTATCGCTCCGATTACCCGACCTGTGACGATGAGAACTGGAAGGTCTTCGTCAACTCCACCTTTGATCCCAAGACCAAAGAGTGGAAGTGCGAGAAGGTAAACTGCGTTAACATCATCGAGACCACTCCTTGGATTTGATCTCGATAAGACATTGATTGTCTGAACAAAAAGATCTCCAGATTCCCGTAGCGGAGTCTGGAGATTTTTTATGTACAGGTTTTTTTGTTTGAGTTGAGACGAAAGATGAAGTAGCTTTTCACATTTCGTATCAATTGAACCAGAAATCACCTTTCATCAATACCAGCAGTTATGGAGGTTTGGCATGAGTGACACTGCAGGCAATGGTGCGGTACTGGTTGTGGGTGGCGGTATTAGTGGTCTGACCGCTGCACTTGAGGCTGCTGAAGTCGGCAACGACGTTTTTCTCGTGGAGAAAAACGCTTATTTTGGTGGCCGGGTAGCCCAGCTCAATCAGTATTTCCCCAAACTTTGTCCCCCTACCTGTGGGCTTGAAATCAATTTCAAGCGCATCAAAGACAATCGTAAGATTAGAACCTATACGCTGACCACCGTTAAAGCGATCAGCGGCGGCCCTGGGAATTTCGAGGTTCAACTGGAAACCGCGCCGCGTTATATCAACTCGAATTGCACTGCCTGCGGCGCCTGCGCCCTCGCCTGCACCGACGAGATTGACGATGCGTTCAACTTTGGCATGAATAAGACCAAGGCCGCGTACCTCCCGCATGAAATGGCCTTTCCCCGCCGCTATGTGCTGGCAAAGGAAGCCTGTTCTGCCGCGAGCCTGGAAGCGGTCAAGGCCGCATGTAAATACAATGCGGTCGAGCTTGATATGCAGCCGAAAACCTTCACCTTGAAGGTAAGTTCCATTATTTGGTCGACAGGCTGGAATCCTTATGACGCCAATAAGATCACTAACCTGAAGTATAGCTCCTCCAATGCCATCATAACCAATATGATGATGGAGCGGATGGCTGCCGGTAACGGCCCAACCAAGGGCAAAATTGTACGGCCCGGTGACAATAAGGAACCAGCTTCCTTCGCTTTTGTCCAATGTGCCGGTTCCCGTGATGAAAATCACTTGCAGCATTGCTCCTACATTTGCTGCATGGCTACTTTTAAACAGATTTCCTACATCCGGGCACAATATCCGGAGGCCAAGATCTACGTTTTCTACATCGATCTGCGTACCCCTGGAAAATACGAACATTTCCGCGAGAAATTCATGGCGGATTCGAACATTACCTTTATCAAGGGCAAAGTTGCTGATATCGCAGCCGAGCGCGATGGCGGTGTGACCGTAACCGCCGAGAATGCTGTCACCGGAACCAAGGTACATCAGAAAGTCGATCTGTGTGTCCTGGCAACCGGTATGGAACCCGCGCTTGGAGAGCAGGGCAAGGTCTTGGGCGTACCTATGGATGGTAATGGCTTCGTAGTTTCCGAAGCGGCAAAAGGAATGGTTGCAGCAGGTTGCGCAAAATCCGCCGTTGATGTCTACACCAGTGGACAATCCTCCACTGCGGCTGCCCTCAAAGCAATTCAGATCGGACGGTAGGAGGAATGTCAATGAAAAAAGTATATGGTGCATATCTCTGTACTGGTTGTGGCATTGGCGATGTCCTCGATGTTGACGGCCTGAAAGACGCCGCTTCTGATGCCGGCATCGAGATGAAAGATTTTGCCTGCCTGTGCGGTGCGGACGGTCGGGCATTCATCGAGAAAGATATCGCTGAAAAAGGTGTGAATACCATCGTGGTTTGCGCCTGCTCACCCCGCGTCATGCAGGAGGAGTTCAATTTTGGCGAGCAGACCATCACCATCCGTGGCAACCTTCGCGAACATGTTGCATGGACCGGAGCGTTGAAGGAGGATGGGAGCGTTGATGACTTTCTTCAGGAGATGGGAACCGACTATGTGCGTATGGCTGTGATCAGAGCACAGAAAACGGAACTCCCCGAGCCTTACAAACTGGAAAGCATCAGCAAGAAAATCCTGGTGATGGGTGGTGGTATCGCCGGCCTGACCGCAGCCAAAGAAGCGGCACAAGCCGGTTATGAGGTCACCCTTGTCGAGAAGGAAGCGCAACTCGGCGGGAAAGCCCTGGGCTGGCGGAAAATGTTCCCAACCGCTTATCCCTATTCTGAGTTGGAAAATCCAACTATTCAGGACATGGTAGCCACGGTTCAGGGAAACAGCAAAATAACCGTGAAAACAGCCTGTGAAGTCGCTCGAATCGGTGGTGCCCCGGGTCAGTTCAACGTTACCTTCAAGGTGGCCGGAACGAGTAGCGAATGGGATGCCCCGGCCAAAGTGACCGCCGATCAACAGGACCTTATCAACAAAGGCGAAGTGGAAGATCCCAACAAAGGTCTTCAGAAATATACCTCCCTCAATCCTGAGGGTGAACTTTTCGGCGCCGTGGTGCTGGCCACCGGCTGGAAGCCTGCCGACGTTTCCCAATACGAACATCTGGGCTACGGCAAGCTGGGCAATGTGGTTACCAACGCCGAGTTCGAGAAACTGGCCAAAACCGGCAAGGTGCCCGCACGGGTCGCCTTTGTCCAAAGCCCTGGCGGCAAGGACAATGACAAAGATTTCCCGTACTGCAACTCGGTTACTTCCATGGTCGCTTTGAAGCAGGCCAATTACGTGGTCGAAGACAATCCTGTCGACGGCCAGGCATATATCCTCTATCAACACATGCGGACACCGGGCAACGCCGAGTTCTTCTACAAGGGAATGCAGGCGAAGGATGGTGTCTTCATGACCAAGGCCGCGGTCACCAAGGTGGCAGCGATGGGCGGCTCCCTGGTTGTGGATGTTGAGGACACTCTGTTGGGTGAGGATCTTCAATTGGAAGTGGACATGGTGGTGTTAGCCGCTGGTATGGTCCCGACCACTTCTGCGGAAAATATGATCAATTTGGCCTATCGGCAGGGGCCGGCGTTCCTCGATCTTGATCTGTTTGACGGCTATGCCGATTCTCACTTTATCTGCTTCCCTTACGAAACACGTAGAACCGGTATTTACACCTGTGGTGGTGTTCGGAAAGCGGAAACCATGGAAGAAACCATCGACGACGCCACTGGCGCCGCCTTGAAGGCAATCCAGTGTATCGAATCGGCCAATCGGGGTGTGGCGGTTCATCCCCGCTCCGGCGATAAGACCTACCCGGATTTCTTCTTCTCCCGCTGCACCCAGTGCAAACGCTGCACGGAAGAGTGTCCCTTCGGCGCTCTCGATGATGACGAGAAAGGCACGCCGCTGCCGAACCCGACCCGCTGCCGACGTTGCGGAACCTGTATGGGCGCCTGTCCGGAACGGATCATCAACTTTGCCGATTACAGCATCGACATGATCGGTTCAATGGTTAAATCCATTGAAGTGCCTGACGACGATGAGGAAAAATTGCGTATCGCCGTTTTTGTCTGCGAGAATGACGCCTATCCGGCGATTGACATGTCCGGCATGCACCGGAACAAAATGAACCGGTTAGTTCGGTTCATCCCGGTCCGTTGTCTGGGTTCGGTCAACATGGTGTGGATCAAGGATGCCATGTCTTCCGGCATGGATGGGGCCTTGCTCCTTGGCTGTAAGTACGGTGACGACTACCAGTGCCATTTTGTCAAAGGCTCCGAGATCGCCTCCCGACGGATGGAAAATATCGGTGAAACCCTTGGTTCGCTGGGGCTTGAACCCGAGCGTTGCGGTGTCCGTGAAATCGCCATTTCCGATTATGACAAACTCCCGGCCATTATCGATGAGTTTGTCGAGGAAATCGTGGGAATGGGACCGAACCCATTCAAGGGCTTCTGATCGTAACGGCCTGTTATCCTGCCGCCATCCTCCACCGTCGGGGATGGCGGCGCCATCGTTTGCCGATCTTAGGCACAACGACTCGCTATGTTTGACACTCACCATTCATGACAGGAGGAAATAATGTCTATGAACGTGCAACCCGATTTTGAATTTATCAAAGCCATGAAGGAGGCTGGTGGTGACACGTTAAAACAGTGTTATCAGTGTGCGACCTGTTCGGTCGCATGTCCGCTTTCCTCTGACAGCAAGCCGTTTCCCCGAAAAGAGATGATTCTTGCCCAATGGGGACTGAAGGATAAACTGATCACCGACCCGAACGTGTTCCTCTGTCATCACTGCGGTGACTGTACCGAGTTGTGTCCGCGTGGAGCTCGTCCTGGGGATGTTTTAGGTGCCATTCGCGCCTATGCCTATCGGTCTCTCGGATGGCCCAAGGGCTTGGCGAATCTTTGCAGCAGCGCTAAAAACCTGCCCATGCTCATTGGCATTCCGGCGGTCGCCATTTTTGTGATGTGGTTGATCTCGGGCGGAATGCACATCCCGACAGGGGAACAGTTCGCCCGGGCAGGGTATACGCAGTTTTTCGGGCACTGGGATTTTCGGCTCTTGGCCAAAAACGTGCTCTTCATTGATCTTATCATGCTGACCGCTGCTGGCATCGCGGTGATTTCGGTTTACAAGGGCGTTTCAGCCCTCTGGCAGGGGATGTCGACCTCCATGGGATTGCAAGAAGTGCCTTACCGGCCCTCCGTGCCCCAGTTCATCAAACAATTTTTGTGGCCCGCGATTATCGAAATCTTGGAGCACAAACGGTTTCGTGAATGTACCGTGAATGCTGACCGCGTGAATGGACATCGTCCTTTGGTTTTCGCGTTCATCGGTTTGTTTATTGTTACCTGCTACTCGCTCTTTACCCAGGACGTAATCGGCATTTGGATTCCTTCCATGCATGGCCCGATTTCCATGTGGAACCCGGTCAAGCTGCTGGCCAACGTCTCGGCAGTGGCCATGATTGCCGGTATCGGCATTTTGTGGATGAACAGGAGCAAAATGGAAGCCGCTGGCAAAGCTGCCAACACTTTTTATGATTGGTTCCTGATCTGGATCATCATGGGTGTTGGCGTCACCGGGCTGGGGGCAGAATTGCTGCGGTTGGTCGGCATACCCTCTTTGGGATATGTCGTGTATTACCTGCATCTCATCTCCGTCGTCATGCTCTTTTTGTACATGCCGTACACCAAGTTTGCCCATATCGTATATCGTACCTTTGCCATGGCATTCGAGCGGTATCGTGAATCTTCGTACATCAAAAATCCGCTAAACGGATAATTCATTGCATGTATTCGATTCAATCGAAACCGGAGGCCAAGGCCTCCGGTTTTTTTATTTATGAACACAGTAAAAACATATTGATTTTTAAATTCCATAGGGTATATTTTTCGGGCTCATGCTGGCGTAGCTCAATTGGCAGAGCACCTGATTTGTAATCAGGGGGTTGCGGGTTCAAGTCCCATCGCCAGCTCCAGGGAATTGAGAAGACAAGAGCCAGAAAGCGGCTGGCATATCGTCGCTATCTGTTTTCTTGCTCTTGTCTTTTGGTGATAGAGTGGAGGGGTTCCCGAGCGGCCAAAGGGAACAGACTGTAAATCTGTCGGCGGAGCCTTCGGAGGTTCGAATCCTCCCCCCTCCACCATAACCTGGCGCGGCAGTGCCGTTCTGGCATCGCAAGGTCTGTAAGGGTTAAGCGGGAATAGCTCAATGGTAGAGCATCAGCCTTCCAAGCTGAGGGTTGCGGGTTCGAGTCTCGTTTCCCGCTCCAGTCCTGCCTATCGGAACCGGATGTCAGAGTAGGGCTTCAATTAATCGTTCTTCGCCCACGTAACTCAGGGGTAGAGTACCTCCTTGGTAAGGAGGAAGCCATCGGTTCAAATCCGATCGTGGGCTCCAAGTATCAATCGATTGTGTGCAGTGGTCGATTGAGTCTGATTGAATTTTTGTCCAAGGAGACATGAGATGGCGAAGGAAAAATTTACGCGGACAAAGCCGCATGTCAATGTCGGAACAATCGGTCACATCGACCATGGCAAAACAACCCTGACGGCGGCCATCACCCGCGTATTGTCGACCAAAGGCATGGCCAAGTTTACTGATTTCAGTGAGATCGACAAGGCTCCCGAAGAAAAAGAGCGCGGCATCACCATTGCAACCGCCCATGTCGAGTACGAAACCGCCAGCCGGCACTATGCGCATGTGGATTGTCCCGGTCATGCCGATTATATCAAGAATATGATCACCGGTGCCGCCCAGATGGACGGTGCCATCCTGGTGGTCGCCGCCACCGACGGTCCCATGCCGCAAACTCGCGAGCATATCCTTTTGGCCCGTCAGGTAGGTGTTCCGGCGATGGTCGTGTTCCTCAATAAATGCGATATGGTGGACGATCCGGAGCTGATCGAGCTAGTTGAGATGGAGCTTCGCGAGTTGCTGGACAAGTATGATTTTCCAGGGGACGAGATTCCGATCATCCAGGGTTCCGCGCTGCATGCGCTGGAGTTTCCCGAGGATGAGGAAAAGGCGAAGTGCATTTGGAACCTGATGGAGGCGGTTGACAACTATATACCGCAGCCTGAGCGGGCGATCGACAAGCCTTTCCTGATGCCGGTCGAAGACGTCTTCTCGATTTCCGGGCGTGGTACGGTTGCGACCGGACGTATCGAACGCGGTGTTGTGCATGTGGGCGACGAGGTTGAGATCGTCGGTATCCGTCCGACCGCTAAGACGACTTGCACCGGTGTGGAGATGTTCCGCAAGCTGCTCGACGAAGGGCAGGCCGGCGACAATATCGGCGCGTTGCTGCGTGGGATCAAGCGCGAGGAGATCGTCCGCGGTCAGGTTTTAGCCAAACCGGGATCGATCAAGCCGCACAAGAAGTTCAAGGCAGAGGCCTACATCCTGACCAAAGAGGAAGGCGGCCGCCACACCCCGTTTTTCAATGGCTATCGTCCACAGTTTTACTTCCGGACCACTGACGTGACCGGTGTCTGCACCCTTGAGGAGGGTGTGGAGATGGTCATGCCTGGTGACAATATCCATATCAGCGGCGAACTGATCACCCCGATCGCCATGGAAGCCGGACTCCGCTTCGCCATCCGTGAAGGCGGTCGTACCGTCGGCGCCGGCGTCATTAGCGAAATAATCGAATGATTCGCCCCCGTTTGAGGGGAAAGAAACACAATTGACTGAAGCAGCCGGGCTTGTCCCGGCTGCTTCACTCTGGTGGGGACTATTATGAGAGACACCATCACGTTGGCATGCCAAGCCTGCAAACAGCGAAATTATACCACGACAAAGAATAAGAAGACCGTGCCCCACAAATTGGAGTTAAAGAAATACTGTCCTTTTTGTAAGGCGCACACCCCCCATAAGGAAACGAAGTAAACAGGCCAGTAGCTCGAACGGTAGAGCACCGGACTCCAAATCCGGGGGTTGGGGGTTCGAATCCCTCCTGGCCTGCCAACGAGCGATTTAGGCGATGTCGATTACGTTTCTCAATAGACAAACATTAATTAAGAAATCAATTCGGACAGGGCTAGGAAGAGATGGAAAGTAAAAAAGGGGTGGGAGATCCCGACAAGAAATCCTATTTCTCTCCTTCCGGCATTCGAGAATTCTTGCAGGAAGTGCACGCCGAATTCCGTAAGATCGTATGGCCGCCTAAAAAAACCTCTGCAGGTTTAACCGGCTTTGTTATCTTGTTGGTCATCGTGATTTCCCTGTATCTTGGCTCCGTCGACCTCCTCTTGGGCAAATTGGTGTCTTCTGTCCTCAATTGATTGACCGCGCTGGGGAGAACACGTATGGCAAAAAGCTGGTATATAGTTCATACGCACACCGGGTTTGAAAACAAGGTGAAAGCCACCCTGGAAGAGCGTATCAAAATGGCGGGACAGGAGGAGAGCTTCGGGGAAATTCTTGTTCCCACCGAGCAAGTCGTCGAGATGGTCAAAGGGGCCAGGAAGACTTCGGAACGAAAATTTTTTCCCGGCTACATTCTCATCAACATGGAAATGAATGAGCACACTTGGCATATCGTACAGGAAACGCCAAGGGTCACCGGCTTTGTCGGCATCAACATGAGCCAAGCCGGTTCGGACAAAGATATTTACAAAAAAATCCCTTCTCTCACAGAGAAGGAGGCGCATAAAATTCTGGGCCGTATAGCCGACGGCGCGAGCAAACCCAAACCTAAGGTCGTTTTTGGCGAAGGTGATGCCGTGCGGGTTATTGATGGGCCTTTTGCCAATTTTCAGGGTGTTGTTGAAGAAGTTTTTCCGGAAAAAGGTCGGGTCAGGGTCATGGTTTCGATTTTTGGTCGTTCTACACCGGTTGAACTAGAATATATCCAGGTGAGTAAAAGTTAAGCTCCCGAGCTCTCGGAGAGGTTGGTATCATGGCAAAAAAAATTCAGGCATTTGTTAAATTACAGATCCCCGCAGGTAAGGCGAATCCCTCGCCACCGGTTGGTCCAGCCCTTGGTCAACACGGCGTGAACATAATGGATTTCTGTAAAGCGTTTAACGCCCAGACACAGTCGGTCGGAGATACCATTATCCCCGTTGTAATCACGGTTTACTCGGATCGGTCGTACAGCTTTATCACCAAAACGCCTCCCGCATCGGTACTGCTGAAGAAAGCTGCCGGTCTGGAAAGAGGCTCAAGTAATCCAAAGAAAGATCGTGTCGCTGAATTGGATCAGGCAAAAATCAGAGAAATTGCAGAAACTAAAATGCCTGACCTGAATGCCTACGATATCGAGCATGCTGTTCGTATTATCGAAGGCACTGCCAGAAGCTGCGGTATTACAGTCATAAAATAAAAGCAACCATTCGTCGCACCTGTGCAATGCCACAATGCACCAGGGAGAATAAGCAGAGGTTATTATGCCGAAACGTGGGAAAAATTACAAAAATGCTGCGGCCGCGATCAATAGTCAAAACATGACTGATCTGAACGAGGCGCTGGAAAATGTCCTGAAAACTAAATTTGCCAAGTTCGATGAATCCGTCGATATAGCCGTTCGTCTTGGTGTTGATCCTCGGCACGCCGACCAAATGGTTCGGTCCAGCGTCATCTTGCCCAACGGCACCGGCAAGACCGCCAGGGTCCTTGTTTTTGCCAAAGGGGAGAAGGAGAAAGAGGCCCTGAGTGCGGGCGCCGATTATGCCGGGTCCGATGAACTGATCGAAAAGATCAAGGGCGGATGGCTCGAATTTGATAAAACCATTGCTACCCCTGATATGATGGGGGAGGTCGGAAAAATCGGCCGGATACTCGGACCGCGCAATTTGATGCCCAACGCCAAGCTGGGGACAGTTACCTTTGATATTGAACGCGTTGTCAACGAGATTAAAAAAGGCAAGGTCGATTTTCGGGTCGACAAAGCAGGCGTTGTGCACGCCGTCATGGGAAAAAGCTCGTTCGGCGTCGAAAAACTGGCAGAAAACATTTTGACCTTCATCGATAAACTTATCCAGCTCAAGCCCTCGACCAGTAAGGGAATTTACCTGCGTGCCATTTCGGTTTCCAGCACCATGGGACTTGGCTTTAAGGTAGATCCCTTACAGGTGCGATCCCTCATTAAATCAGCGTGATCATTCGCTGACAGGCGCCACCTGTCAGTGTATTTTCAACTGAGGTTCTTGTTTTACGTATAATTAACCCCTGGGAAGGTCAAAGACAGCAGGTACGAATGTTTAATGGCGCCATGTTGATCACAGGTGTCACCTGCCGAGGCCATGCCGGCAATAGAAGTAATGCCGGATTATAGTCTTCATTCCTCTTTCTGCTCTTTTTGACAGTCCCGTACACTCAAAGGAGGTATCAACGTTGAATCGCGATCAGAAGACCGAGATCATCAGTGAGCTCAACGAGACCTTTTCCAAAGCAAAGTTTGCGGTGGTCGCTGATTACCGCGGACTTAAAGTGACGGAACTGGAGAAGCTTCGGAAGAATCTTCGTGAAAACGACGCCCAAATTCAGGTAGCCAAGAACACCTTGCTGCGACTCGCCGTCAAAGGAACCGCTTATGAAAATTTAAGTGATTCCTTCAGCGGCACCACTGCTGTGGCCGTCGGGTTTAATGAACCTGTCGGTCCATCCAAGGTGCTTACAGCTTTTGCTGCCGAGTTCAATGCGTTTTCTATCCGAACAGCAGCCCTTGACGGTACGCTGTTGAGTGCCGACGATGTGGTGGCGCTTTCCAAGCTGCCCGGCAGAGAAGAATTGCTGGCCAAGCTGCTGGGAACCATGTCGGCAGTTCCGACCGGATTCGTCAGAGTTCTCAGTGCAGTGCCGCAAAAACTGCTCTACGCGCTTACTGCAATCAAAGATCAGAAGGAAAACTAAAACAAAAGCGCTCTCGAGTTGCACTACTTGCGAGTAAATCGATTTTGTCATCCTGTCAGGAGGAATGAAAATGGCTGTAACGAAACAAGAGGTTATTGATTTTATTGCTAATATGACCGTGCTTGAGCTCTCTGAGTTGATCAAAGAGTTAGAGGAAAAATTTGGTGTTTCCGCTGCCGCTCCTGTGGCTATTGCTGCGGCTGCCGGTCCTGCCGATGCCGGCGCGGTTGCCGAAGAAAAAACCGAATTCGATGTCATCTTGACCAGCGCCGGTGATCAGAAGATCAAGGTCATCAAGGAAGTGCGCGCCATCACCTCGCTTGGGTTGAAGGAAGCAAAAGATTTGGTTGAAGGTGTGCCGGCTCCGGTCAAAGAAGGGGTGAGCAAGGATGAGGCTGCGGCCATTAAAGCTCAAATCGAAGGTGCCGGTGGTACCGTAGAGATTAAATAATTTTCCTTTGCGCTATCGGGACTTTTTGCCCGAGGCATTCAATCAGTCAGGTAACGCTATAGGGGCTTACAGCCCCGTAGCGTTCCTGTGTTTGTAGGTTTTTTCTTTTTCAGTTCAGATCGTTTTTTTATTTTATAACGAAATTTCAGCGAAATAATAAAAACGCAATCTGCGTCACGCGGAATGTTTCGAGGGGACTATGAGAAGAGTACGGAAGAGTTTTGCCAAAACAAGCCAAATTATAGAACCGCCCCATCTTATCGCCATGCAGCGGGAATCTTACGAGCACTTCCTGCAGCGAAATATTGCGCCCGAGTTACGCAGAGATCATGGATTGCAATCCATCTTTCAGTCCATCTTTCCGATCACAGATTTCAACGGCCTATGTTCGCTTGAATTTGTCCGCTATACCTTCGGGGAACCGAAATATACCGTGGCCGAATGCATTGAGCGAGGCATGACCTACGAGGCACCGCTCAAGATTACGGTTCGGTTGATCACCTTCGATGTCGACGAGGAAACCGGAGTACAGTCGGTCCGAGATATCAAGGAACAAGAGGTGTTTCTTGGAGCCCTGCCGCTGATGACCCAGGACGGGGTATTCGTGGTCAATGGCACGGAACGAGTGATCGTCAATCAGTTGCAACGGTCTCCCGGCCTCTTTTACACCCATGACCACGGCAAATCCCATGCCTCCGGGAAAAGACTCTATTCGGCCCGCATCATCCCCGTTCGCGGTTCCTGGCTTGATTTTGAATTCGATATCAAAGACATCCTTTACGTACGCATCGACCGTCGCCGGAAACTGCCGGTGAGCGTGCTACTCAAGGCGCTGGGATATAACGAGGAGGAATTGCTCAACGAATTTTATCATTCCGACACCATCCATTTCGACGGCCAGGAATATGCGATCGCCTTTAACGCGATTACCTTTGCCAATCAACGGTTGAACACCGACATCATCAATCCTGCCGATGGTGCTATCATCGCCAAAAAAGGAAAGAAGGTCACCAAGACCCTGGCAAAGAAAATTGAGAACCTTGGCGTTACCTCGCTTCCCATCGATATCGAGGAACTCCATGGACGTTTTTTTGCGCATGATATCATCAACGAACAGAATGGCGAGGTCCTTGCCAAGTGCAATGACACGGTGACGCCGGCTATTCTGCAAACCCTCGTCGAGGCAGGGGTCAACGCTTTTTCGTTGTTGTTTATTGATGGGGTGAATTTCAGCGAGTCGTTTCGAAAAACGTTGCTGCTCGATAAGATCAAGGACACCGACGAATCGCTGGTGGAGATCTATCGACGTTTGCGGCCGTCCAGCCCCCCGACTTTGGAGGTGGCCAAATCGTTTTTCGACAATCTCTTTTTCAATCCGGCCACCTATGACCTGTCCGAGGTAGGACGATATAAAATCAATACCAAGCTGGGGGTCGATACGCCCATCGAGGTCCGAACCCTGACCAAGGCAGACATTGTCAAGAGCGTCAAACATCTGGTGCGGATTAAGGACGAGTTGAAGGATGGCGATGATATCGATCATCTGGGCAACCGGCGGGTGCGCACTGTCGGCGAACTGTGCGAGAACCAGTTCCGTATGGGACTGGTCCGAATGGAACGCGCCATCAAGGAGCGTATGACCCTTCAGGAAATTGAAACCCTGATGCCCCACGATCTGGTCAACCCCAAACCCGTTACCTCGGCCATCAAAGAATTTTTTGGCACCAGTCAGTTGTCGCAGTTCATGGACCAGACCAACCCGCTGTCCGAGGTCACTCATAAACGACGGCTGTCCGCTCTCGGGCCCGGCGGTCTTTCCCGTGAGCGCGCCGGCTTTGAGGTGCGTGACGTCCACCCCACCCATTACGGCCGCATCTGCCCGGTAGAAACCCCCGAAGGGCCGAACATCGGACTGATTGTCAGCCTGGCGACCTATGCCACGGTCAACCCCTACGGTTTCATCGAGACGCCGTACCGGTATGTGAAAGAGCGGACGGTTTCAAATGACTACAAATATCTTTCGGCCCTGCAGGAAGAGGATCATGTGATCGCACCGGCCAAGGTGCCGCTTGACGGTGACCGCTTGGTCGATGAATATTTGATCGCCCGTCACGAAAGCGAGGTGTCCATGGTCCCCGCCGATGATGTGACCATGATGGATATTGCACCGAACCAGATGGTTTCGATAGCTGCTTCGCTGATTCCTTTTCTGGAAAACGACGATGCCAACCGTGCGCTGATGGGGTCCAACATGCAGCGCCAGGCGGTGCCGCTGCTCAAGACCAGTTCACCCCTTGTCGGCACCGGGGTTGAGAAATATGTGGCACGGGACTCGGGCGCTTGCCTCCTGGCAGGCGGTGACGGCGTGGTTGAAGAATCCGACGCCAATCGGATTGTCATCCGTTACGACCAGCCTGGCGTGGACGGTTTTGATACCGGTATCGGTGTCTATCGACTGTCGAAATATAAGAAGTCGAACCAAAACACCTGCTTTAACCAGAAAGCGCTGGTGCAACCCGGAGACCGGGTCGTCAAAGGAACGGTCCTGGCCGACGGGCCGTCGACCGAGGCCGGCGAACTCGCCCTGGGTAAGAATGTTACCATCGCCTTCATGCCTTGGCGCGGGTACAACTTCGAGGATTCGATCCTGATCAACGAACGGTTGCTCAAGGAAGACACCTTCACCTCGGTGCATATCGAAATTTTCGAGACCATGGCTCGGGACACCAAGTTGGGCAAGGAGGAGATTACCCGCGATATCCCCAACGTGGGCGAGGAAGGGCTGCGCAATCTCGATGATTCGGGCATTGTCCGCATCGGTGCCGAGGTTCGGGCCGGTGATATGCTGGTCGGCAAAGTGACTCCCAAGGGCGAAAGCATGCTCTCGCCAGAGGAGAAACTGCTCCGGGCTATCTTTGGCGAGAAGGCCGGCGACGTCAAGGATTCCTCCCTGCGGGTGCCGCCCGGCATCGAAGGGGTAGTGATCGACGCCAAGGTCTTCTCCCGCAAAGGAGTTGACAAGGACGAGCGGACCCTGATGATCGAGGAAATGGAGATCGAGCGCCTCAACCGGGACATGGAAGATGAGCTGAAAAGCTTGAAGAAAGGCGTGCGCAAGGCCTTGGCCGATCTGCTCGATGGCCGGACCGCCAAAAGCGATATCAAGGACAAGAAAGGCAAGGTCATCCTCAAGCTGGGAAAACAGTTGACGGCCAAGATTGTGGAGCAGGTCAGTTTTGCCGACTTGCGGGAACTGGATTTTGCCGAGAAGACCAAATACGCCGAGGAGATCGAGGCGATTTTCAGCCGCTATAACAGCCAGTCGGCCATCGTCAGAGGCCGGTATCAGGGGATTGTCGAGCGGATGGAAAAGGGAGACGACCTGCCGCCCGGTGTGGTCAAGATGGTGAAAATCTATGTCGCCACCAAACGGAAGCTGGCGGTGGGCGACAAGATGGCCGGTCGACACGGCAACAAGGGTGTGGTTTCCCGGTTGCTGCCGGAGGAAGATATGCCGTTTTTTGCCGATGGCACCACGGTTGACATTGTACTCAATCCACTCGGCGTACCCTCGCGTATGAACGTCGGGCAGGTTCTTGAATGTCATCTCGGTTTTGCCGCCAAAAAACTCGGCGAGCAGGTGTCGGCTCTGGCCAGACAAAAAGAGGTCGAAGGATTGAAGCAACGGTTGCGGCAAATCTATACCCCGGCCGAATACGGGCGATTGACCGATGGGCTTGGTGACGACGAATTGCTTGACTTCATGAGTAAATACGGCCGCGGGCTCCATGTCGCCACCCCGGTTTTCGATGGGGCTTCCGAATCGGAGATCCGCCAGTTGTTGGTCGATGCCGGAGTCGACGAGGTCGGTCAGACCACCCTCCACGACGGCTTGACCGGCGAGGCTTTCGACAACCAGGTCACGGTCGGCACCATGTACATGCTCAAGCTGCACCATCTGGTGGACAACAAAATCCACGCCCGTTCGACCGGGCCCTATTCCCTGGTTACCCAGCAACCGCTTGGCGGTAAGGCCCAGTTCGGCGGTCAGCGGTTGGGCGAGATGGAGGTTTGGGCCATGGAAGCTTATGGGGCGGCCTATACCCTGAAGGAATTCCTCACTGTCAAGTCCGACGATGTCGAAGGACGGACGACGATGTATGAAAAGATCGTCAAGGGGAACAATTTCCTCGAGACGGGCTTGCCGGAGTCGTTCCACGTCCTGGTCAAGGAGTTGAAGGGGCTCTGCCTGGATATTGAACTGCAAGAGTAGTCCGAGTGCGCTTTACTCGCGTGATTGAAAGGGCATCGGCGTTTCTCAGCCGTGTACACGGATTGATTTGAAATATACATAGGTGAATACGTGGAAGAACTGTTTAGCTTCTTTGCAAAACCAAAGGGTCCTGTCAGTTTCAACAAGGTGAAGATTTCCCTCGCCTCGCCGGAAAAGATCAGGGAGTGGTCGCATGGAGAAGTCAGAAAACCGGAAACCATCAATTACCGCACGTTCAAGCCTGAACGCGACGGTCTCTTCTGCGCCAAGATTTTCGGACCGGTCAAGGATTACGAGTGCAACTGCGGCAAGTACAAGCGGATGAAGCACCGCGGCGTGGTCTGCGAGAAATGCGGGGTCGAGGTCATTCAATCCAAAGTCCGGCGGGAGCGGCTGGGGCATATCGAACTGGCGGCGCCGGTGGCCCACATCTGGTTTCTCAAGAGTCTACCCTCCAAGATCGGGGCTATCCTCGACATGACCTTGAAGCAACTGGAGCGGATTCTCTACTTCGAGTCCTATGTTGTGGTGACCTCGAAGGTCGACGATTTGCCGGTGGGGACACTGCTCAACGAGGACCAGTATCGGACGGCCCTGGAGGAGCACCCCAGTCAATTTCGGGTCGGGATTGGTGCCGAGGCCATCCGTGAATTGCTCATGGGGCTCGATTTGAAGGAGCTGTCCGAAACCCTGCGCAAGGAGATGAAGGAAACCGGTTCGGTAACCAAGCGGACCAAGTACGGCAAACGGCTCAATGTGGTCGAGGCCTTCCGCGATTCCGGCAATCGGCCGGAATGGATGATTCTCGAAGTCATCCCGGTGCTACCGCCCGATTTGCGACCGCTTGTGCCCTTGGAAGGGGGGCGGTTTGCCACCTCGGACCTGAACGATCTCTACCGGCGGGTGATCAACCGCAACAACCGTCTGAAACGGCTGTTGGAGCTCGATGCCCCCGACATTATCATCCGCAACGAAAAGCGGATGCTGCAGGAGGCGGTGGATGTCCTTTTCGACAACGGCCGCCGGGGCAGGACGATCACCGGCCCGAACAAACGGCCGCTCAAGTCGCTGTCCGACATGCTCAAGGGCAAACAGGGCCGTTTTCGCCAAAATCTGCTCGGTAAGCGCGTCGACTACTCCGGCCGATCGGTCATCGTCGTTGGTCCGCACCTGCGCCTGCACCAATGCGGCCTGCCCAAGAAGATGGCGCTTGAGCTGTTCAAGCCCTTCATCTACAACAAGCTGGAGCGGAAAGGATACGTCACCACCATCAAAAGCGCCCGCAAGATGGTGGAAAAGGGGACCAAGGAGGTCTGGGACGTCCTCGATGACATTGTCCAGGAGTATCCCGTCATCCTCAACCGGGCACCCACGCTTCACCGCTTGGGCATGCAGGCCTTTGAGGTGGTGTTGATCGAGGGCAAGGCCATTCAACTCCACCCCCTGGTCTGCGCCGCCTTCAACGCCGACTTTGACGGTGATCAGATGGCGGTACACGTCCCCCTGTCGGTCGAGGCACAGGTCGAGGCCCGGGTATTGATGATGTCGACCAACAACATCCTTTCCCCGGCCAACGGCGGGCCGATCATCATCCCCAGCCAGGACATCGTCCTCGGGTTGTATTACATGACGCGCGAGCGCCTGGGCGTGGTCGGCGAGGGGGCTGTTTTCGGGTCTCCGGCCGAGGCCCGCATTGCCTATGATCACGGCGCTGTGCACATGCAGGCCAAGGTGAAGGTGCGGATCAACGGTGCCCTGATCGACACCACCGTTGGCCGCACCCTGGTTGGCGAATTGCTGCCGGCGATGGTACCCTATTCGCTGGTCAACAAGGAGTTGTCGAAAAAGGAATTGGCCTTTCTCATCGACTATGCCTATCGCCACGGCGGCACCAAGGAAACAGTCATTCTTGCCGATCGGTTGAAGGATTTGGGTTACGAATATGCTACCCGGGCCGGTATTTCCATCTGCATCAACGACATGAAGATTCCGGTCAAGAAAGAAGAGTTTGTCGAGGATGCGGAAAAAGAGGCCGCCGATGTTGATCAGCAGTACTCGGACGGTCTGATCACCGACGGTGAAAAGTACAATAAGATCATCGATATTTGGTCAAAGGCCACCGACAAAATCACCAAGGAGATGATGGACGAGATGGCGGTGGAGTTCATGCCCGACGCTTCCGGCAAGATCCGGGAGATCAAGAGCTTCAATTCGGTCTACATCATGGCCGATTCCGGTGCTCGTGGCTCCAAGGATCAGATCCGGCAGTTGGCCGGTATGCGCGGCCTCATGGCCAAACCCTCCGGCGAGATCATCGAAACGCCGATCAAGGCCAATTTCCGTGAAGGTCTGAGTGTACTTGAGTATTTCATCTCGACCCACGGTGCCCGCAAAGGTCTGGCGGACACGGCCCTGAAGACCGCCAACTCCGGGTATCTGACCCGACGTCTGGTCGATGTCGCCCAGGACTCCACCATTGTCATGAAGGATTGCGGCACCATGCGCGGAACCCTGGCTGAGCCCCTGATCGAGGGTGGCGAGGTCATCGTCCGCATCGGCGAACGTATCCTGGGGCGGGTGGCCCTGGAGGATGTGGTGGATCCGCACACCAGTGAAGTGTTGGTCGGCATGGACGAGGAAATCACCGAAGATCGGGTCGAGGCCATCGAGGCCGCCGGCATTGATCGGGTCCATATCCGTTCGGTGCTGACCTGCGAGGCCAAGCGGGGTATCTGCGCCATGTGTTACGGTCGCGATCTCGGGCGCGGACACATGGTCAATATCGGCGAGGCTGTCGGAATCATTGCGGCCCAATCCATCGGCGAGCCCGGTACCCAGTTGACCATGCGGACTTTCCATATCGGCGGTACCGCCCGCGGCGCCGTGGAGCAAGCCGAGGTCCGGACCCAACGCGGCGGCCAGATCCGCTACAAAAATCTTCATTCGGTCGCCAACAGCGAGGGGTTTGAAGTGGTGATGAACCGGAACGCCGAGATCACCGTCCTCGACGACCTCGGGGTCGACCGCGAGCGGTTCCCGGTGCCCTACGGCGCCACCCTGCGGATCAGCGACGGCAGCGTGGTCGATCCGGGGACAGTGATTGCCGACTGGGATGCCTTCTCCATTCCGATCGTCGCCGAGGTCGGCGGCAAGATCAAGTATGGCGATGTGGTGGAGGGCGACTCCATGCAGGAACGCGTCGACCAGATCACCGGTAAGGCGAGCAAGGTGATTACTCCCGTGAGCTCGACCAAGCAGATGAACCCCCGTGTCTCCATCAAGGATGATCGCGGCCGGACGTTGAAGCTGCCGGACGGCGAACTGGCCGCTCGTTACCCGCTGCCCGTGGGTTCGATCATCACCGTCAACGAGCATGACGTGATTTCTCCGGGCACGGTGATCGCCAAGATTCCTCGCGAGACCACGAAAACCAAGGACATCACCGGTGGTTTGCCCCGGGTCGCCGAGCTGTTCGAGGTCCGGAAGCCCAAGGAGCAGGCCATTATTTCCGAAATCGATGGCCGGGTGAGCTTTGGCAAGGATCTGAAAGGCAAGCGGCGAGTGGTGGTGACCCCCGAAATCGGCGATCCTAAGGAATACCTGATCCCCAAATCCAAGCACATCACCGTGCACGAGAATGACCGTGTTGAGGCCGGTGACTCGCTGATGGAAGGCAATCGGCTGCCCAACGATATCCTTCGGGTCAAGGGCGCCGAGGCCCTGGCGCGCTTTCTGGTCAACGAGATCCAGGAGGTGTATCGGTTGCAGGGCGTCAAGATCAACGACAAGCATATCGAAACCATCGTGCGCCAGATGCTTAAAAGGGTGCGCATCACTGATGCCGGCGATTCCCGTTTCATGTTGGATCAGCAAGTGGAGTGGTGGAAATTCCAGGAGGAAAACGAGCGATTGCTGCAGGACGGCTTACAACCCGCCTCCGCCGAACCCCTGCTCCTCGGGGTGACCAAGGCCTCGTTGTCGACGGATTCGTTCATTTCCGCGGCTTCCTTCCAGGAAACGACCAAGGTGTTGACCAACGCAGCCATGGCCGGGAAGGTCGACGACCTTTCCGGGTTAAAGGAAAATGTGATCATGGGGCGGCTGATTTCCGCCGGCACCGGTTTAAAGCGATATCGGTTTCACCAGGATAATTAATAAAGATAAAACTTGACCTTTACGAGTAGTTCGATTAATAATTCTGCCTTTCATGTTCGCCCTTTTATCAGAAGGGCGGCCTGATCGTATTTTTTAAAGGAGCTGCCTGCATGCCCACTATCAATCAACTTGTCAGGAATAGACGAAAGAAGATAACCAAGCGGACCAACACGCCTGCTTTGCAGAGCTGCCCGCAGAAACGCGGGGTTTGCGTCCGCGTCTATACGACGACCCCCAAGAAGCCGAACTCGGCCTTGCGCAAGGTTGCCAGGGTGCGCCTGACAAACGGAATCGAGGTAACGTCATATATCCCCGGTATCGGGCATAACTTGCAGGAGCATTCGGTGGTGTTGATCCGTGGCGGCCGCGTTAAGGACTTGCCCGGTGTACGTTACCACATTATCCGCGGCACCTTGGATACACTTGGGGTGAATGACCGGCGGCAAGGGCGCTCGAAGTACGGAGCTAAACGTCCTAAGTGATATTCTGCATAAGATTCTGAACGAGTGAAAGTATGCCAAGAAAAAAATTGCTAGACAAGCGGCCCGTTGCTCCGGATCCAAAGTTTAATTCGGTTCTGGTGTCAAAGTTCACAAATGGTTTGATGGTCGCCGGGAAGAAAACAGTCGCACGGCGTCTTTTCTACGATGCTATGGAGATCATTGGCGGCAAGATCACGGATCAGGAACCGCTTACGGTTTTTGAAGAAGCCATGGAAAATGTGCGACCGCGAGTCGAGGTCAAGAGTCGCCGAGTTGGCGGCGCCACCTACCAGGTACCGGTTGAGGTACGCCCTGAACGTCGCAATGCCTTAGCGATCCGGTGGATCATTAATTTCTCGAAAGGACGCTCCGGGCAGGCCATGTCGGAGAAGCTGGCTGCGGAATTGCTAGATGCCTTCAACAATCGCGGCGCCTCGGTCAAGAAGAAAGACGACACCCATAAAATGGCGGAAGCGAACAAGGCCTTTGCCCATTATCGCTGGTGAGCGGCTGTTTTTTGGTGCCGGAAAAGTAAATTGACAAGCAAAGAAAATTGATGTACTAACAGCGACATTTTTCTTGGGACCATACCGGAGGAATGTTCTTTATATAGACAGGAAACAACGGTGGCTGGGGTCGATCCATTATCCAATGTGCGTAATATCGGCATAATGGCCCATATCGACGCGGGAAAAACCACCACTACCGAGCGGATTCTTTACTATACGGGGCGCTCGCACAAACTCGGCGAAGTTCATGACGGGACAGCGGTCATGGACTGGATGGAGCAGGAACAGGAACGGGGGATCACTATCACCTCCGCCGCCACGACCTGTGTCTGGAAAGAATGCCAGATCAACATCATCGATACACCGGGGCATGTTGATTTTACCATTGAGGTCGAACGATGTTTACGGGTCCTTGATGGTGCCATCGCTATTTTTTGCGCTGTCGGCGGGGTGGAGCCGCAATCGGAGACGGTTTGGCGACAGGCCGATTACTACCGGATTCCACGGATCGCCTTTGTTAACAAGATGGATAGAATCGGGGCATCGTTTCACAAATGCCTCGAAGAGATAGAAACCCGGCTGGGAGCCACTCCGGTTGCTGTAACGCTTCCCGTCGGTAGTGAAGATACCTTTTCCGGCGTTATCGATCTGATTGGACAGAAATTGCTTCGATTCGACGAAAACACCATGGGCCAGGTTGTCACTGAAGAAACCATCCCGGAGTCATTGTTCGGAGAATCATCGGCCGCTAGAATGGCCCTCCTCGAGAAGTTGGCCGACTTCGATGAGGGGGTCATGGAAAAATACTTAAACGATCAAGAGATCGCTCCCGGTGAAATCCGAGCGGCATTGCGAAAAGCGACGCTTGCTTTGGAATTGGTTCCGGTACTGTGCGGGTCGGCGTTCAAGAATAAGGGGGTTCAACCCCTGCTCGACGCGATTGCCTGGTACCTGCCATCACCCGTTGATGTTCCCCCAATGGAGGGGACGGATAAGGACGGTGCGCCGCTTATCCGCAAGCCGGAGAGGAGTGAAAAGTTTTGCGGTTTGGTCTTTAAGCTGCAAACAGATCCGTACGTGGGAAATTTGGCATTCATCCGGGTTTACTCCGGAGAAATTAAACTCGGTGCCAAGGTTTTTAACCCGCGGAAGCAGAAAACGGAAAAGATCTCGAAACTGTTAAAACTGCACGCCAATAAGCGTGAAGAAGTGGCTTTGATCGGTGCCGGCGACATCGGTGCGATTGCCGGGTTGAAATTCACCCGGACCGGTGACACACTCTGTGGGCTTGATGATTTTATTATCTTGGAGACCATCCAGTTTCCGGAACCAGTCATCGGAGTGGCCATAGAGCCCAAGACCAAGGCTGATGAGCACCACCTTGCCGAGAGCTTGGAAAAAATCTCGCAAGAGGACCCGAGTTTCAAGATCACGGTCAGTGAAGACACTGGTCAGACGATTATTTCAGGTATGGGGGAACTGCACCTGGAAATAATTGTTGATAGGCTCGTACGCGAGTTCCGGGTTGCTGCCAATGTTGGCAAACCGCAGGTCTCATACCGTGAGACGATCGCTCGAAACTGTAGAGCGGAAGCCCGGTTTGAAACTCCGGTCACCGGTAAGGAACAGTACGGACACGTTGAGATCGAGCTTGTTCCCGGGGAAAAAGGGAGCGGCATCCAGTTTCAATGCCTTGTTGATGAAAATCTGATTCCGCCGCTGTTTGTCGAGGCTATCAAAAAAGGCGTCTTGGACAGCATGGATTCAGGGCCCCTAATAGGCTATCCGATGCTCGACGTGGTGGCCAAGCTGGTGGGGGGCTCGTACGATGAAGACAAATCCACGGAGATGGCCTTCGGCGTCGCTGCGACGATGGCCTGCCGCAAAGCTGCAAATCTGGGCGAACCGGTACTGCTGGAGCCCTTGATGGATCTGCAAATTGTCACTCCCGATGAATATCTGGGAGAGGTTATTAACGACCTGAACAAAAAAGGTGCTCATATCCACGGAGTTGACACGGAAAAGGGCAGGCAGGTGGTCCATGCCAAGGCCCCTTTGGCCGAGTTGTTCGGGTATTCGACAGATTTGAGGTCGGCGACCCAGGGTCGGGCTACATTTACCATGATTTTTAGCGAGTTTGCAGTGGTACCGTCAAAACGAGCTGAAGTCATTATACATAAGATCAGAGGCGTATAACCTTATACCCGTTGAGGTGCATGAGATGGCGAAGGAAAAATTTACGCGGACAAAGCCGCATGTCAATGTCGGAACAATCGGTCACATCGACCATGGCAAAACAACCCTGACGGCGGCCATCACCCGCGTATTGTCGACCAAAGGCATGGCCAAGTTTACTGATTTCAGTGAGATCGACAAGGCTCCCGAAGAAAAAGAGCGCGGCATCACCATTGCAACCGCCCATGTCGAGTACGAAACCGCCAGCCGGCACTATGCGCATGTGGATTGTCCCGGTCATGCCGATTATATCAAGAATATGATCACCGGTGCCGCCCAGATGGACGGTGCCATCCTGGTGGTCGCCGCCACCGACGGTCCCATGCCGCAAACTCGCGAGCATATCCTTTTGGCCCGTCAGGTAGGTGTTCCGGCGATGGTCGTGTTCCTCAATAAATGCGATATGGTGGACGATCCGGAGCTGATCGAGCTAGTTGAGATGGAGCTTCGCGAGTTGCTGGACAAGTATGATTTTCCAGGGGACGAGATTCCGATCATCCAGGGTTCCGCGCTGCATGCGCTGGAGTTTCCCGAGGATGAGGAAAAGGCGAAGTGCATTTGGAACCTGATGGAGGCGGTTGACAACTATATACCGCAGCCTGAGCGGGCGATCGACAAGCCTTTCCTGATGCCGGTCGAAGACGTCTTCTCGATTTCCGGGCGTGGTACGGTTGCGACCGGACGTATCGAACGCGGTGTTGTGCATGTGGGCGACGAGGTTGAGATCGTCGGTATCCGTCCGACCGCTAAGACGACTTGCACCGGTGTGGAGATGTTCCGCAAGCTGCTCGACGAAGGGCAGGCCGGCGACAATATCGGCGCGTTGCTGCGTGGGATCAAGCGCGAGGAGATCGTCCGCGGTCAGGTTTTAGCCAAACCGGGATCGATCAAGCCGCACAAGAAGTTCAAGGCAGAGGCCTACATCCTGACCAAAGAGGAAGGCGGCCGCCACACCCCGTTTTTCAATGGCTATCGTCCACAGTTTTACTTCCGGACCACTGACGTGACCGGTGTCTGCACCCTTGAGGAGGGTGTGGAGATGGTCATGCCTGGTGACAATATCCATATCAGCGGCGAACTGATCACCCCGATCGCCATGGAAGCCGGACTCCGCTTCGCCATCCGTGAAGGCGGTCGTACCGTCGGCGCCGGCGTCATCAGCGAAATAATCGAATAAAAGGAGATCTGATGATTCCCACAGATAAAATTCGTATCAGGTTGAAAGGATACGATCACAAATTGCTCGATCTCTCGACCAAGGAAATAGTCGATACCGCAAGACGCACCGGAGCTACCATTGTTGGTCCTATCCCGCTGCCGACCAGCGTTAATAAATACACGGTGTTGAGATCTCCGCATGTCGACAAGAAATCCCGCGAGCAGTTTGAAATGAGGACCCATCGGCGTTTGCTGGATATCCTCGAACCGACGCAGCAAACCATCGATTCGCTCATGAAACTCGAACTATCTGCTGGCGTTGACGTGGAAATAAAGCTTCCCTGATCGATAGAAGCGGGTGACGGCTGATCGATAGACGTACAATCATCCAAGTGATTAAGAATTGAATTCAGGTAGACAGATGCCGAATACGAAAGGAATATTAGGACGGAAAGTTGGAATGAGTCGCGTGTACGACGAAAATGGCCGGGCTATACCTGTAACCGTCATTGAGGCTGGACCTTGTACGATTCTGCAAAAGAAAACGGTAGGCAAGGAAGGGTATAACGCTATCCAGATAGGCTTTCTTGAGAAGAAAGAGACTCGGTTGAATAAACCTGAAGCGGGGCATTTCAAACGTTCGGGCGGAAAAGGGTTCTACCATATCAAGGAATTTAGAGTTACTGACCCCGAAGCTTACGAAGTTGGACAGCAAATAACCCTTTCCGAGGTTTTGGCCGTAGGCGATTTGGTCGACATATCGGGAAAAAGCAAAGGTCGAGGATTCCAAGGTGTTATCAAGCGCCATGGTTTTTCCGGTGGTCGGAAAACCCACGGCTCAAATTTTCATCGCGCCCCTGGCTCAATCGGGTGTAGCGCTTGGCCCTCTAGGGTCTTGAAGGGGAAACGAATGCCGGGGAGAATGGGCACCGACTTGGTGACGCAAAAAAACCTTAAGGTCATTGATGTTAGAACCGACGAGAACGTTTTGCTCGTGCATGGCACTATTCCGGGCGCCAAAAACGGGATACTTAACATTTATACTAAAGCGTAATCGCCAGAACTGCTTTTAAGGAGATTCTCATGGCAGTTTGTGATGTCTTAAATACTCGAGCCGAAAAAGTGGGCGAAATCGACCTGAACGACTCGCTGTTTAACGTAGAAATTAACACCGGGATCCTGCATGAGGTTGTCTGTATGCAGAGAGCCAACCGTCGCAGTGGCAATGCGTGCACCAAAACACGTGGCGAAGTAAGTGGTGGCGGGGCAAAACCATGGCGGCAAAAAGGAACCGGCCGAGCTCGATCAGGGAGCAGGACGTCCCCGGTTTGGCGGGGGGGCGGTACTGTCTTTGGGCCAAAACCGCGAGATTATAGCTACTCGATGCCGAAAAAGGTCAGAAGACTAGCGTTGAAGATGGCAATGAGCGTGCGTAAGCAGGAAGGAAACCTCGTAGTCGTTGAAACCTTCGAACTCCCTGACATTAAAACCAAGGATTTTGTCGGGGTGATGAAGAATTTCCAGTTTGACAATTGTTTGGTTATTACTGGAGATATTGACGACAACATTTCGTTATCGGCTCGAAATGCAGTGGGATACAAGGTGCTGCCAGTAGCTGGGCTTAATGTTTATGACATTCTTAAGCACTCTAAATTGATGCTGATTCAATCGAGTCTTGCCAAAATTGAAGAGAGGTTGATGGCATGAAAGCAATATATGATGTGATCAAGAGTCCCTGTCTGACGGAGAAGGGAAATCTGCTTCAAGAAACACAAAATAAGGTTGTCTTTGAGGTCGATCCTCGCGCAAACAAAATTGAAATTAAAAAAGCTGTTGAAAGTTTGTTTAGTGTAACCGTTTCAAAAGTTACAACGACCAACATGACAGGTAAACAAAAACGAGTTGGTGCCAAATCCACTGGTAGAACGAGTGATTGGAAAAAAGCGTATATTACTCTTGCAGAAGGGAAAATAAATTTCCTCGACGAGCTTTGATCTAAAATTTACCGATTCAAATCAGCCGAGATTAGATTATAGGAATTGCAATGTCTATAAAAATCCACAAGCCGACATCACCTGGCAAGCGACATCACGTTTCCGTTCAGCAGGACTTTTTGTCTGACAAGGAGCCTGAAAAAAGTCTTCTTACGACCCTGAAGAAAACCGGTGGACGAAATGCCTACGGTAGAGTGACGGCACGACATAAAGGCGGCGGGCACAAACGTAAATACAGAATAGTCGATTGGAAACGTAATAAAACCGGTATTTCTGCCAAAGTCACAGCAATAGAATACGATCCCAATCGCTCTGCAAACCTGGCACTGCTCACCTATACTGATGGGGAAAAAACTTATATCCTCGCTCCCAATGGATTGTTGGTCGGGGACACGGTTGTTGCGGGAACCGGAGTTGACATCAAACTTGGCAATTGCTTGCCGATGGTTAACATTCCTTTGGGTACGGTGATTCACAATATTGAAATGAAAATCGGCAAGGGAGCTCAATTGGTCCGCTCCGCCGGGGCCGCCGCCCAGTTGATGGCAAAGGATGGCAATCAGGTCTTGGTGAAACTGCCTTCCGGGGAAGTTCGAAAATTCAACAAGGAATGCAGAGCCTGCATTGGGCAGGTCGGCAATCCCGAACATGGGAGCCAGAAACTGGGGAAAGCCGGTCGTACTCGATGGAACGGCGTTCGGCCTTCGGTTCGGGGTGTGGCCATGAACCCCGTTGATCATCCCATGGGTGGCGGCGAAGGCAAGAGTTCTGGCGGTCGTCATCCTTGCTCCCCATGGGGTGTCCCAACAAAAGGATTCAAGACGCGAAAACGCAAGACTTCTGATCGTGATATTGTCAATAAGCGGAGTTAGTAAAAGGAGAGCAAATTTATGGCCAGATCAATTAAAAAAGGCCCTTTTGTCGATGATCACCTGATGAAAAAGGTTGAGCAGGCTCAAGAGACAGGATCACGTAAAGTTATCAAAACGTGGTCTCGCCGTTCGGATATTTTGCCGGAAATGGTGGGATTAACCTTCGCCGTGCATAACGGTAATAAATTTATCCCTGTTTATGTGACCGAAAATATGGTTGGGCATAAATTGGGAGAATTTTCGCCGACACGAACCTACTATGGGCATGCCTCGGATAAAAAAGGCAAATAGATTGTAACTGACTTTACTGCAAGTCCTTTCAGGAGTGAAACGATGGAAACAAAAGCCGTCGCAAAATATATTCGCATTTCTCCACAAAAAGCACGTCTCGTCGCAGACGTCATTCGCGGAATGAATGCCGAAAAAGCTGTTACCACCTTGCGTTTTATGCCCAAAAAAGCTGCCCGGATCATCCGCAAAGTGCTTGAATCGGCAGTAGCTAACGCCGATCAGATGGAATCCATCGATGTCGATACTCTCTATGTCAAGGAAATCACCATCGACGGTGGTCCTATGCTGAAACGCTTCAGTCCTCGGGCCATGGGGCGAGCCACTCGTATCCTTAAGCGGACGAGTCATATCACCGTTGTCGTCGCTGAAGCGTAACTATAATATACCCTTAGATTTACTAAGAAATTAACTGTAGAGGGAACGGAGGATCATCTTGGGACAAAAAGTCAATCCCATCGGACTGCGAATCAATATCACGCGATCTTGGGAATCCATTTGGTATGCTGACAAGGACTATGCCAACAATCTGCACCAGGATCAGCTTATACGCAAATTCCTGAAACAGAGACTTTACCATGCGGGTGTTTCAAGGATTGTCATTGAAAGGACAGGTGAGAAAGTCAAGATTAAATTATTTACTGCCCGTCCCGGAATAGTCATCGGTAAGAAAGGTACGGAGATTGAAGGGTTAAAAAAAGAACTTGAGCAAAAGTTCAAACGTATTTGTTTTATTGATATCCAAGAAATACGCCGTCCTGAAGCCGATGCCCAATTGGTGGCCGAGAATATTGCTACGCAGCTTGAACGGAGAATTGCTTTTCGTCGAGCGATGAAAAAATCTATCAATTCTGCCCTTCGCTTTGGGGTTCAAGGTATAAAAATATCTTGTTCTGGAAGGTTGGGGGGGGCCGAAATGTCTCGGACCGAATGGTTCAAGGAAGGCCGAGTGCCACTCCATACTCTTCGAGCTGATATTGATTACGGGACTGCTGAAGCCAAAACCACTTATGGAATAATTGGCGTGAAGGTATGGATTTTTAAAGGTGAAATCCTCGCAGATGCCGAACCCTCAGCCGAGCAGATTTCACAGACCAATTGAGCTGCGATTTTTTTTTAATGGCGATTTTTCACTAGGAGTTCGATATCATGTTAAGTCCTCGCAAAGTTAAACATAGAAAACAATTCAAAGGAAGGATGCGCGGTGCGGCGTATCGCGGATCCGATCTTGCCTTTGGTGATTTTGCGCTGAAAGCAGTAGGGTGCGGGCGAATGACCGCCCAGCAAATTGAAGCAGCTCGTATCGCCATTAATCGAAAGGTTAAGCGTGGTGGACAATTATGGATTCGCATTTTTCCCGATAAACCAATTACCAAGAAACCTGCGGAAACCCGTATGGGAAAAGGTAAAGGTTCACCTGAATATTGGGTAGCAACTATTCGGCCAGGAAGAATTCTCTATGAATTAAAAGGCGTCCCGGAAGAATTAGCGTTGGAAGCATTGAGGCTTGCAAGTTTTAAGTTGCCTTTTCCCACTACTGTCGTCAGCAAGAGCAATATGATATGAAAGCTAAAGATCTCAAGAATCTCTCAATCGACGATCTTCTTAAGAAAAATGCTGAATTGCGTGAAGATCTTTTTAAATTACGTTTCAAACACGGTATTCGACGCATCGAAAATTCAGCTAAGCTGGGTTTGTTAAGAAAAGATATTGCTAGAATCCAAACCGTGCTTGTTCAAAAAGATCGGGACTAACAGCCTAACTATAACTTTTGTCGTTGGATAAAAAGATGAGCGATCAAGTAAAGAAAACGCGACAGGGCTTTGTTGTCAGCAATAAAATGGATAAGAGCGTCGTCGTAGTTGTCGAACGGAAAATACCACACAAGCTTTATGGGAAATATATTCGGCAACAGGTAAAATACATGGCCCACGATGCCTCGAATCAATGTCAGATTGGTGACTTAGTTCTGATTGAAGAATGTCGCCCTTTATCCAAAAGAAAGCGATGGCTTGTGCGTACCGTGATTGAACGTGCCGCATAGACATGACGATTAAAATATCGAATTTTATAGATATAAATAGAGAAGATAATCGGGTGAGGTCATGATCCAGACAGAAACCGTTTTAAATGTTGCCGATAATTCCGGCGCCAAAAAAATACTCTGCATTCGAGTATTAGGAGGGACCCGGAAACGCTATGCAAGCATAGGTGACATTATTGTCGTCACCGTCAAAGAAGCGATCCCACATGCTAAGGTCAAGAAGGGAGACGTGCTGAATGCTGTAGTTGTGCGTACAGTAAAATCGATCAGACGCCCCGAGGATACAAGCGTTAAATTTGATGAAAATGCCGCGGTTTTGCTTGCAAACAACGGTGAACCCATCGGTACACGTATTTTCGGACCGATTGCTCGCGAGCTCCGCTCACTCGGCTTTATGAAAATCATATCTCTTGCTCCTGAAGTATTATAACCGAGCATTATTTAATTAGAGCGATAGAGGAAAAGTAACTATGCGCCAAGGACAGAGTAACTTGCGAGTGAACGACAAAGTCGAAGTCATAGCCGGCAAGGATAAGGGACGAGTAGGCAAGGTATTACGCATCGAGAAAGATAACAATCGTGTTGTTGTCGAGCGAATCAATTTGATAAAGAAACATCAAAAGGCCACCGAGGCTACTCAGTCAGGGCAAATAATTGAAAAAGAGGCAGGAATACATATTTCCAATGTGATGCTCGTTTGCCCGGAATGCGCAGAAACAGTAAAAATCGGTAAGAAGTTGCTGGAAGATGGAACAAAAGTTCGCATGTGTAAAAAATGTCAAGCAACTATTGAAATAGCGAAAAAGTAGTTTTGCCTGCTTACGGAGTAGAAAATGGCCACGCTGAAAGAACTGTACGACAACGAACTGAAGCAAACCCTTCAGAAACAGTTAGGTATTACCAATGTGATGGATATACCAAGAATAGAAAAAATTGTTCTGAACATGGGATTAGGCGATGCGGTGCAAAACCCCAAGGTAGTTGAAAAGGCGGCACAAGAGCTTACATTGATATCTGGCCAAAAAGCTGTGGTTACAAGAGCAAAAAAATCTATCGCCACATTTAAGCTGCGTGCCGGGATGCCTATTGGCGCACGGGTAACCCTTCGCAAAGATCGGATGTACGATTTTCTCTCAAAACTCATCAATATTGCTCTACCACGGGTAAGAGACTTTCGTGGTGTTTCTGCAAAAGGTTTTGACGGTCGAGGCAATTTTTCGATGGGGGTTACGGAACATATCATCTTTCCGGAAATCGATTACGATAAGATAGACCAGATTCGAGGGTTGAATGTCACCATCGTTACCACTGCCCAAACTGATGACAATGCCCGGGCCTTGTTGGATGCCATCGGCATGCCTTTCAGAAAAAAATAATATATTTTACTGGTTAGACTACATTTGCTTTTGAGGAGGAATCAGTGGCAAAAAAATCACTCATTGCCAAGGCGAGTCGCAAACAAAAATTTTCTGTGCGTGCATATAACCGATGCCCTTTATGTGGCAGGTCGCGTGCTTATTACCGTAAATTCGGCCTTTGCAGATTATGTTTTCGCAAACTCGCGTCACAGGGCGAGATTACCGGCGTCACCAAGTCCAGTTGGTAACATTTGTAGTGCTCTACTTTTTTAAGCTGTAATTTTACAGAATGAGGAACTTTCAATGTCCATGAGTGATCCGTTAGCCGATATGCTGACAAGAATTAGAAATGCCACAAAATCGCGTTTTCATTCAGTTGAAATGCCGCTGTCAAAGCTGAAAGTCAGTGTCGCTAAAGTGCTTAAAAACGAGGGCTATATTGCAGAATTCTATATTCTTGAAGGCGGTCCCCAAGGCATCTTAAAGATCGACCTTAAATACGGCACTAACAATGAACGTGTTATCAATGGAATTAGAAGAGTGAGCAAACCTGGGCACCGGCAGTATAAACCGAGTGACAAGATTCCTAAAGTGATGAGTGGTCTTGGTGTTGCCATTCTAACGACGTCTCAAGGTGTCGTTACCGATAAAGAAGCGCGTCAACAGAACATCGGTGGTGAATTGCTTTGCGAAATTTGGTGAAATACGAAAGTATTTTGAGAAAAGGAGAGAACAATGTCCAGAATCGGTAAACAACCAATACCAGTACCGAATGGTGTTAAGGTTGAAATACAAGGGACACATATCAAAGTTTCGGGAATCAAAGGTGTTCTCGAAAGAACGCTACGGCCTGAAATAGATATTAAGCAACAAGACAACCTGCTTGTTTGCACACCAAAAGGAACCAGCAAACGCGTCATGGCCTTTTGGGGAATGACTCGTTCCCTCGTCAGCAACATGATCACTGGGGTTGATCAAGGTTTCTCAAAAAAACTTATGGTTGAAGGCGTAGGCTATCGCGCCAACATAGCTGATCAGACACTTTCGTTGAACGTCGGATATTCCAGTGCAGTTGATTTTATCCTCCCTAATGGTGTTTCCGCAACGGTGGATAAGGACAATTCAATCACTCTGCAGGGAATAGACAAAGAGCTTATTGGTCTAACCGCCGCTAAAATCAGAGATATCCGTAAGCCGGAGCCATATAAAGGAAAAGGCATTCGATATTTCGATGAGCACATCGTGAGAAAAGTCGGCAAAGCTGGCGGTAAAAAATAATCTATCACAAAAGTGATCTATCATGGCTAAGACAAATCCAAAAGTTACGGCAAGAAAGAAGCGGGTGCAAAGAATCCGCGTCAAAATCTTTGGAACTGCAGAAAGGCCGCGGATGAGTGTATATCGGAGCAATCGGCATATTTATGTGCAACTCATCGATGACATACAGAAAAAGACCTTAATTGCCCTCTCGACCGATGATAAGAATTTCGAGAGTGAAGAACTCAATGGGAAATGTGAGCAGGCAAAGAAAATTGGCCAACTTATCGCCGAAAAAGCAAAGGCTGCCGGAATCGACAAAGTAGTTTTTGATCGTGGTGGCTATCTGTACCATGGGAGAGTCAAAGCATTATCCGATGGGGCACGAGAAGGCGGTTTGCAATTTTAGCATTTATTGTAAAAAAGATAATCGATCAAATACATCGAACGGGGGTGTTTCTTGGCTGAATTTAAACGAGCGAAAGAAGGGATTCAGGAAGAGCTCATCGAGAAAATAGTCTATATCAACCGGGTCGCCAAAGTCGTTAAGGGTGGCCGGCGCTTCAGCTTCAGTGCCATTGTAGTCGTTGGCGATGGGAACGGTAAGGTTGGCTATGGTCTGGGAAAAGCAAACCAGGTTCCTGAAGCTATTCGTAAAGGGATAGAACAGGCTCGTAAAGATATGCAAAACGTATCTTTGACCTCTGTCTCCATTCCCCATGATATCGTAGGTAAATTTAAATCTGGCAGTGTCATGCTCAAACCAGCCTCTGATGGTACCGGAGTTATCGCCGGTGGTGCTGTTCGTGCTGTGCTTGAGGCTGCAGGGGTTCAAAACATCCTGACGAAATGTCTCGGTTCGAATAATCCTCACAATCTGGTGAAGGCCACCTTGGACGGATTGCGAAATTTAAGGACAGCTGAACAGATTGCGAAGTTACGCAATCTAAAAGTCGAAGAGATGGTGGCATAGCTATATCACTAAGGGATCATATGATGATGAAGGAAACAATTACATTCTCTCAGGTTAAAAGCTATATCGGTAGCCCGAAAGCTGTTCGCGCCACTCTGATCGGACTTGGACTCACGAAAATGTACAAGACTGTGACCAGAAAAAACACACCTGAGTTGCGCGGTATGTTATCCAAGGTGCAGCATCTTGTAAAAATTGAGGGGTAATTCATGCTCACATTGAACAATCTTGCCCCGAATGAAGGGGCTCGCAAGGCAAAGAAACGCGTTGGACGCGGACCAGGCAGCGGGAGCGGAAAAACTGCAGCGCGCGGCCACAAAGGTGCTCGTGCGCGCTCGGGTTACAGTGCAAGCCCTGGTTTCGAGGGCGGGCAAATGCCGCTCCATCGTCGCCTACCCAAGAGAGGATTTAACAATATCTTTAAAAAGATATGTAATGTGATCTCGCTTGATCAATTGAACAACTTCGAGGCTGGAACCGTTGTTGACTATCTAGCTTTGGTTTCTGCTGGGCTTATTAAGAAAGAAGGCCCTGTAAAGATCCTTGCAAATGGCGATATTACCAAATCTCTGACCGTCAAGATTGATAAGATCAGCCAAAGCGCCAAGGAAAAAATTATTGCAGCCGGCGGGTCAGTCGAGGAGTAACGGATGAGCGGTCTCGTCAGCGCAGCCAGTATACCGGAGTTACGCAAGAGAGTGATATTCACTCTCTTGATGCTTTTAGTTTACAGAATGGGCGTACAGATTCCCACTCCTGGTATAAATGGCGAAGCACTTGCTGCTTTTTTCGAGAAAAATGCGAGCACGCTGTTTGGCATGTTCAATATGTTTTCTGGGGGGGCGCTGGAGAATTTCTCAATTTTTGCATTGGGAATTATGCCGTATATCTCAGCTTCAATTATCATTCAATTGCTCACGGTTGTTGTTCCTCAACTCGAATCATTATCGAAAGAAGGCGAATCCGGACGACGTACTATTACTAAATATACTCGCTACGGAACGGTTGTTCTTTCCATTATTCAAGGTTTTTTTATAGCGGCTGGATTGGAAGGAATGACGAGCCCCAACGGGGTCCCTATCGTTATCGATCCGAGCCTGCAATTTAAGTTGATGACTGTGCTTACCCTCACCTCGGGTACCGCATTCATTATGTGGCTCGGCGAACAGATGACCGAGCGCGGTATTGGTAATGGTATTTCCATGATCATTTTCTCCGGTATTGTTGCACGTATGCCAGCTGCTGTTGGAAATACTGTTGAACTTATTAAATCCGGAGAACTCTCTTTGATTTTTTTGCCGGTCATCGTTGTGATGATGTTTTTTGTCGTTGGATTCATTATTTTCATTGAAACATCACAAAGACGTATTCCGATTCAATACGCAAAAAGAGTTGTCGGCAGGAGAGTGTATGGCGGCCAATCTTCACATTTGCCTCTGAAATTAAATGTATCAGGTGTTATTCCTCCTATTTTTGCATCATCCATTATGATGTTTCCTGCAACCATAGGGTCCTTTATTAAAGTTGATTGGGTACAGCAATTCTCTGCCGCGCTTTCACCCGGTACAGTTTATTATTATTTAATGTATGTCGGGATGATTGTATTTTTCTGTTTCTTTTATACCGCTGTATCATTTAAACCTGATGACGTTGCTGAAAACCTCAAAAAGAATGGTGGATTTATTCCAGGAATTCGGCCGGGAAAGAAAACTGCTGAATTTCTTGATAATGCCCTTGTGCGCCTCACCGTAATAGGAGCGTTATATCTCAGTGCTGTCTGCGTCATGCCGACACTGCTCATACAGCAGCTCAATGTGCCGTTCTATTTTGGTGGCACGGCATTGCTTATCGTTGTTGGTGTTGCTATAGATACTATTGCTCAGATCGAGTCCCATCTTGTTATGCGGAATTACGATGGATTCATGAAAGCTGGTCGTATCAAGGGAAGGCATTGAAACTACTGTGACAAGCGGTCATTCTGAGCAAGCAATTACAATCAAAACGCCTGAAGAAATAGAGCTATTGTTTCAAGCAAATCAGATTGTATCTGGAGTGCTTGAATTGCTTGAATTAAATATATCCGAAGGCATTTCAACCTTTGAATTAGATCGATTGGCTGAAGAATATTGCCGCGATCACAACGCACAGCCGGCTTTTAAAGGATATAAGGGCTTTCCAGCAAGTCTTTGCGCCTCCGTAAACGAAGAAGTGGTTCACGGAATACCTTCAAAAAAGAAAATTCTTTGTCAAGGGGATATAATTTCTCTTGATTTTGGGACTCAGTACAAAGGATTTTATGGAGATGCGGCCATTACTGTGGCTGTTGGATCCGTGGAATCACAGGTTGCTCTCCTAGTCGAGGTAACCAAAATGGCTCTTCAAAAAGGGATAGAACAGGCTAAGGTCGGGAACAGAATATCTGATATCTCTCGAGCCATTCAGCAATATACGGAGGAGCATGGTTTCTCAGTTGTCCGACAATTTGTTGGCCATGGGATTGGGACAAATCTCCATGAACCTCCCGAAATTCCTAATTATGTTCAGCGGCAAGCTTCTCCCAGGATTTTAGAGGGAATGGTTTTGGCCATTGAACCGATGGTCAACTTGGGCGGCGCAAAAGTTAAAATCCTCAATGATCAATGGACGGTTGTAACTGCCGATCGAAAGCCATCAGCCCACTTTGAACATTCGGTTGCTATCACCCCGCAAGGTCCGTGCATCTTAAGTAAGCGAGCTTCAATTGGCTAGCTTTGATGGATAGCTAATAAAAAGCTTGAAAAAACAACCATAATCCGATATACGTTACATTTTTTTGTTTGATCGATCAGGAGTAGCAAATATGGCGAAAGAAGAGGCTATCGAAGTTGAGGGAACTATTATCGAGCCTTTGCCCAATGCTATGTTTCAGGTTGAATTGGACAATGGACATAAGGTATTAGCGCATATATCAGGAAAAATGCGCATGCATTATATAAAAATTCTACCGGGTGATCGAGTGACAGTTGAATTGTCTCCCTACGATTTGACAAGAGGTAGAGTTACTTTTCGCGCCAAAGGCGGGAAAGGGAAAAATAAATAATACTGTCTGAGGCGAGTTATGAAAGTTCGATCATCGGTCAAAAAAATATGCAGTGAGTGCAAGATTTTAAAACGCAAAGGGGTTGTTAGGGTTGCATGTGCCAACAAAAAGCACAAACAACGCCAGGGATAACATTTCTTGTTTAAAACTTGAGCAAGTTACTGATTAAGGAGCACGAATTTGGCACGTATAGCTGGTGTGGATTTACCACGCAATAAACACATGGATCGAGCGCTGACCTATATTTACGGCATTGGTTTAACGACTGCTCGCCAAATTCTTGATAAGGCAGATCTCCCTTATCAGATGAGCAGTGACGATCTGAGCGTAGACGATGTCAATCGAGTTCGAACCATTATTGAAAACGAGTATGTCGTTGAAGGTGACCGAAGACGCGAAGTGTCCATGGACATCAAGCGACTTATGGATCTTGGATGCTATCGTGGACGCCGGCACAGGAGAGGTTTGCCTGTCAATGGCCAGAGAACAAAGACAAACGCACGCACACGGAAAGGTCCCCGTCGTGGGGCTGCTGTTAGAAAAAAATAGCAAAGAATCCTCAACTCATCTTACGCGATAGGTAATCGGGTACAATTATGGCAAAAGCAGGCAAGACTAACGTAAAGATTAAGAAAAAAGATAAAAAGAATGTACCGGAAGGAATAGTGTTCATCTATTCCACCTTCAACAATACAGTCGTTACTGTTTCCGATCGACAGGGAAATACCCTATCTTGGGCAAGTGCTGGGGTTCTGGGGTTCAAAGGGTCAAGAAAATCCACCCCTTTTGCCGCGCAGAACGCGTTAAGTGATGCTGTTGCAAAGGCTAAGGAACATGGATTGCGCAAAGTCGAAGTTCGAGTGAAAGGGCCCGGGCCCGGACGCGAAGCAGCACTGCGAGCATTAACGACAGTTGACTTGGACGTCAGCCGCATTATCGATGTTACTCCGCTACCTCATAATGGTTGCAAGCCCCCCAAAAGAAGACGGGTCTAATTTTCATTCTGTCATAATCCGTTATTAATGTCTTGTCTTTGATTTCAAGACAATTATTGGAGGTATACGTTGGCTAGATATACAGGAGCATCCTGCAGACTTTGCAGACGCGAGAACCTTAAAATGTTTCTCAAGGGTGACCGTTGTTATTCAGATAAATGCGCTTTCGAGAGACGCTCATTTGCTCCTGGGCAACATGGACAGAACCGGTTCCGCAAGGTCTCCGACTATGCTGTTCAGCTCCGCGAGAAACAAAAAGTAAAACAAATGTACGGAATGCTTGAAGCTCAATTTCGTCGTTATTTTGAAAAGGCTGACAGGTCCAAGGGAGTAACAGGCGAAATTTTGCTTATTATGCTTGAACGTCGATTCGATAACGTCTTGTATAGAGCAGGATTTGCCAGCTCCCGTGATCAAGCTCGTCAGATGGTCCGGCATAATCTCTTTACCGTAAATGGGAAGAAAGTAAACATTCCTTCCTATCAGGTGAAAGGTGGGGATGTCATTGTCTTGAAAGAGAAGAATCAAAAGAATGTGGTCATTGTTGACAACATTGAGGGAGCGGTGCGCAGAGGACTACCAAGCTGGCTTGAGCTTGACCAACCAAAATTTCAATGTGTTGTTAAAGCATTACCAAACCGTGATGAAATAACGATGCCAATTCAGGAACAGCTCATTGTCGAGTTGTATTCCAAGTAACTCTTATCGTTAGGTGTTGCATGGCACAAGATATCCGGGATGAGAATCCCTTTTACAATAACTGGCACACCCTCATTATTCCTGAGAAATTAGAAGTCAATGAAGGTTCGCTTACCAGTCGATATGGTAAGTTCGTTTGCCAGCCTTTGGAAAGGGGGTTTGCGACTACCATTGGAAATTCCCTCCGTCGAATCATGCTTTCCTCTATCAGGGGGGCAGCTATTACATCTGTTAGATTGAACGACGCATTGCATGAATTCACTACTATTGACGGTGTACATGAGGATGTTGCCGAAATAATCCTTAACCTAAAACAGGTACGGTTAAAATTGAACGGGCCTGAGGCTCGGACAGTAATCATAGAAAAATCCGGTCCGGGAAAAGTTCTCGCTGCTGATATTAATGGTGGTGCCTACGTTGAAGTGATGAACCCCGATCTTGCTATCTGTACAATAACAAGTGAGACAACCTTTCGGGCTGAGCTCGAGGTGCATTGGGGAAAAGGATATGTTTCCGCAGAGTACAATAAAAAAGAAGGGCAGCCCATTGGAGTTATTCCGATAGACGCGGCCTTTTCGCCTATTATACGCGTGCAATATGTCGTCAGCCAGGCTCGGGTGGGGCAGCAAACCGATTATGACCGGCTCACCATGGAAATTGAGACGGATGGTAGCGTTGAGCCCCAAAATGCGCTTGCCTATGCCGCTAAAATTTTAAAAGAACAGATGACGATTTTTATCAATTTTAACGAAGAAATCGCCAAAGCACCGGATAATTCCGATAATGATGACGACGGCAAGGCCTATCCTCCTTTTTTGGATAAAAACGTTGAAGATCTCGAACTATCGGTTCGATCTGCCAATTGTCTTAAAAACGCACAAATTCAATATATTGGACAATTGGTCAACAAGACTGATGCCGAGATGTTGAAAACCAAAAACTTTGGCCGCAAATCACTGAACGAGATCAAGGCGTTGCTGTCGGAACACAATCTGACCTTGGGGATGAAGTACGACGGTTGGGTGCTCCCTGAAAAACGAGAAGAAAAACTTGAAGAGTAGTCTTGTATTCCTTGCAATGGATAAATCTTGCTAAAGACGAAAGGATAGACCATGAGACATAGAAAAGCTGGCCGTAGACTTGGCCGAACATCTTCCCATCGTGACGCCATGCTGCGGAATATGGTTACCTCGCTGCTGGATCAGGAGCGAATCGTGACGACCGTGGCAAAGGCGAAAGAGGCGCGACGGGTTACCGAACAAATGATCACACTGGGAAAAAGGGGTGATCTGCACGCTCGGCGGCAAGCAATGGCGTACATTCGCTCCAAGAGCATCGTCGCCAAACTTTTTGATCAATTGGGCAGCCAATATGCCGAGCGAAACGGCGGTTACACCCGCATCATCCGGACCGGATCGCGATTGGGCGATGCCGCACCCATGGCTATTCTAGAACTGGTCGAGTATAAGGAAGAAATGAAGGAAGTGAAGGCTGAGCAAGCTCAATAACCTTGTTTCCACTTTCGTTAAATTCAAGCTGGCATGAGTGTTTCATGCCAGCTTTTTTTATCTGTTTATGAACCGCGAAGAATTTCAACAGTATGTGGCCCCCGATCGCACGGCGATAGCAGGCGGTACCTTCCAGTTTCATTGTCATCCCGAGGTCAGTTGTTACCTTTCGTGCTGTCGCAATGTTGACATGCTGTTATTCCCCTATGACATTATCTTGTTGAAAAATGAATTGAATATTCATTCATCCGATTTTTTACATACCTACACCCATCTCTGCGAAGGAAGTCATTCGTTCTTTCCGGGATTGAAATTGAACATGCGTGAGGATGAGCAACGGTTGTGCCCCTTTCTTTCCAAAGAGGGATGTGGGGTGTATAAAAATCGGCCTTCAGCCTGTCGAACCTACCCCCTTGAGCGAGGGATCGAATGTTCCGGCCGAGGACAGGGATTGAAAATTCATTATTTCATGACCCACCATTCGTATTGCAAGGGGCATTTTGAAGCGCGCCACTACTCTATCAATCAGTGGGAGCGGGATCAAATGCTTCATGAGTGCAATCAATATAATGAATACTGGGCGGAGCTGGATGCCTTTTTTGCCACCAATCCATGGGCTGGGGAAGGGAAAGCAGGACCGTATCAGCAACTTGCATTTATGGTTTGTTATAATATCGATGGCTTTCGCAGTTATGCGGAAGAACAGAAACTTTTCAGCACCTTCAAACTGGCCAAGGATGAACGGCGGCGCCTGCTCAAGGATGATGGCGCCTTGTTGCGTTTTGGCTTTGATTGGTTGGAGACCTTGTTGGGCGGACGCAGAAAATTAATAAAAAAATGATCGCTGATACCCGGATTTATTCTGGAGGCAGCGCCGGAGACACGCTGAACTTGAAATTCATAATTTAGCGTGATAAGATAGCTAGTTTTATTTATAGGCGAACGCGTTACCAGCGCGGCGACGTCACTACACACATCCCCTTGACAGCTCTTTGGTGTTCCCCTTTTAAGGTGGAATTGGCTGCGGGATGGAGGAAAAACCAAAATAGAGGAGAAACGTATGGCATCAGTCACAATGCGGCAAATGCTCGAGGCCGGGCTTCACTTTGGTCATCAAACCAGACGGTGGAACCCCAAGATGAAACCCTACATCTATGGTCCCCGGAACGGCATTTATATCGTCAATCTCGACATTACCATGAAATTGTTTAAAAAAGCCTACAGTTCCATGGTGGATGCCGTCGGTAACGGTGGGTCGGTGCTTTTTGTCTGCACCAAGAGGCAAGGACAGGCGATTGTCAAAGAAGAGGCCGAGCGTTGCGGCATGTTTTTTATCAATCACCGTTGGCTTGGCGGCATGTTGACCAATTTTCAGACAATCAAGCATTCCGTTGACCGTCTGAAAAAAATCGAGACCATGCAAGCCGACGGATCGATCAACCGTTTCCCTAAAAAAGAAGTTTTGCAGATGGAAAAGGAGCGGATCAAACTCGATCGTAATATCGGTGGCATAAAAAATATGCGCAGCCTGCCTGATGTCCTTTTTGTCGTTGATCCCAAGAAAGAAGACATTGCTGTGGGCGAGGCCAATAAACTGGGCATTCCTGTGATCGCCCTGACCGATACCAACTGTGACCCTGAAGGAGTGGATTTTGTCATTCCCGGTAATGACGATGCGATCCGGGCCATTAAGTTGATTACCTCGATGATGGCCGAGGCAATCCTTGAGGGCAAGGCACGACGCGGGGAAGAGGCTGAGCCCAATGTCGCCGATCTTGAGGCTGCCATGACCACCGGTGCGGAAGAGGAATTGGCGGCGAAGATGGATGAGGAATAACGGCGTCTGCCAAGGTTGGCACCAGCCGTTTTGATTCGAACCGACAAAGAAGAAGGTTTTTTGTCGGTTCTTCCATGTATTGCTGAAAACATTTTGTGTGTTTTACAGAAAATCGCTTTCTGTGGAAAGGAGAGGGAACGTGACGATTACAAGCCAAATGGTGAAAGAGCTGCGGGACAAGACCAATGCCGGTATGATGGATTGCAAAAAGGCCTTGACTGAAACCGCTGGTGACATGGAAAAAGCTGTCGATCTGCTGCGCCAGAAGGGCTTGGCGGTTGCCGCCAAGCGGGCCGGTCGGGAGACCAAGGAAGGCGTGGTCGAATCCTATATCCATGCCGGCGGGAAACTCGGCGTGATGGTGGAGGTCGGCTGCGAGACCGACTTTGTCGCCAAGACCGATGATTTCAAAGCCTTCGCACGGAATATCGCCATGCATATTGCCGCCGCCAATCCGGTCGCGGTCAATCGGGACGAGGTGCCGGCAGAAATCCTGCAACGCGAGAAGGATATTTATGTCAATCAAGCGCTTGAGTCAGGAAAACCGCAACAGATTGTTGAGAAGATCGTTGCCGGTAAAGTCGAGAAATATCTCGCAGAAGTCTGTTTGATGGAACAAAAATACGTGAAAAATCCCGATTTGTCGGTTCAGGATCTGTTGAATGAACTGGTTGCCAAAATGGGCGAGAATATTTCGGTCAAGAAATTTGCCCGTTTTCAGATAGGGTGAGGTGCACCTCCCAACGATTTGAACAGGTACAGTACTTTTTTTATCCGTCCCTCTATCGGGTTTCGGATGAGTCGCGGGGGCGACAGGATGAAATTTAAACGTGTACTCTTGAAGATCAGCGGGGAAGCGCTGATGGGTGAGAGGGCTTACGGCATAAGTACTGAGGTGATTAAATTTCTATCTCAGGAAATCCAGGCCCTTCACAATCTTAAAATCGAATTGGGCCTGGTGGTCGGGGCCGGAAATATTTTTCGCGGAGTTGCCGGAGCGGCCAGCGGCATGGACCGGAGCTCCGCGGACAATATGGGCATGCTGGGTACGGTGATGAATTCCCTGGCCGTGCAGGATGGCCTGGAAAACCTGGGGATCCCGGCCAAGGTCATGTCGGCCATCACCATGCTCAATGTTTGCGAACCGTATGAGCGACTCAAGGCGCTTGAGCATCTGGAGCGGAAGCGAATCGTCATTTTTGCCGCCGGCACCGGCAACCCTTATTTCACCACGGACACCGCTGCGGTCTTGCGAGCCCTGGAGATCAAGGCCGATGTGATCATGAAGGCTACCAGGGTCGACGGGGTATACGACCGTGACCCGGAGAAGGATGCCAGCGCCGTGCGGTATCATACTCTAACCTATTCCACGGTCCTGCGCGACGACTTGCGGATCATGGACGCTGCGGGTATCTCCCTGGCCCGGGACAACAACCTGCCGATTTTTGTCTTTGACATGACCAAACCCGGCAATATCGTCAAGGCGGTCATGGGTGAAGACGTCGGTACTCTGATTACCAATTAACCAGCATGGCTGGACCAAATTGGCCGGCCCAACGAACAAGGAAAGAGCTGCACTCCGGCATGGCAACGCCACCGGAACCAACACTTTCATATAAACATTAACCGTCTCGTTGCGTTCCGAACAAAGAGTCTTCCGGTTCGAACAATCGCACAACATGCTGCTGTAGCGAGGGTGCTATGACAAATTCGATCATTGATCAAGTGAAGGAGAAGATGGCGTCAAGTATCGATGCTCTAAAGCGGGAACTGGTGAAGATCAGGACCGGCCGGGCGTCGCTTTCCTTGCTCGACGGCATCAAGGTGAATGCCTACGGTGCCCAGATGGCCATGGACCAGGTCGGGACCATGACCATTCCCGAGAATAACATGATCGCCATCAAACCGTGGGATCCGCAGCTCCTGCCCGCCATCGAAAAGGCGATCCTGGCTTCCGGCTTGGGGCTCACCCCGCAGAGCGATGGCAATGTCGTTCGTCTGACCATCCCGCCGCTCACCGGCGAACGGCGCAAGGAATTGGTCAAGCAGGTCAAGAAGATCGGTGAGGAATACAAGGTCGCCCTCCGCAATGTTCGTCGCGACGCCAACGAGGCCTTGAAGAAGCTGAAAAAGGACAAGGAAATCTCCGAGGACGAAATGTTTCGGCTCCAGGAAGAGTCGCAAAAGGTGACCGACGGCTATATCAACCAGGTTGACGAGATCACCGGGGGGAAGGAAAAGGAAGTGATGGCGGTTTGACGCCCTCGTTTTCCCGACGATCGTGGTTGAGTATGCCAAACATAGCTCCGTGCCCCGCCATGTGGCCATCATCATGGACGGCAACGGGCGTTGGGCCGAGGAGCGGCACCGCCCCCGATTGTTCGGGCACAAGGCGGGCGTGGATTCCGTCCGGGAGATCGTCGAGACCGCGCGCGAGATAGGCATCGAAGTGCTTACCCTCTACGCCTTTTCGACGGAGAACTGGAATCGACCCTCCGGTGAGGTGAGCGGGTTGATGGGCCTGCTGAAGAACTATCTCCAGTCGGAGTTGCGCACCATGCTGCGCAATGACATCCGGCTGCGCTGCCTGGGGGAACAGGACCGCCTGCCCGAAGATGTCCGAACGGTGCTCGAGCAGACCATCGATGATACCCAGGCTTGCCGGAGCATGACCCTGAACCTGGCCTTGAGTTACGGCGGCCGGAACGAGTTGGTGCACGCCCTTCGCGAAATAGCGAAAGAGTGTCAGGAGGGCACCCTGGATTGGCGCACGCTTTCCGAGGCCACCATCAGTGACCATCTGTTCACCGCCGGCCAGCCGGATCCTGATCTGCTGATCCGTACCGGCGGCGAGCACCGCCTGTCCAACTTTCTCCTCTGGCAGGCTTCCTATGCCGAGCTCTACTTCACCGAGATCCGGTGGCCTGATTTCCGAAAGGCCCAATTCCTGGAAGCTATTCACACCTTTAATCGCAGGCAGCGCCGGTTCGGCAAGACCGGGGCGCAACTGATGACGGAGTAGGAAACCATGAGTCGCGTCATCCCGGGAGTGTGCATGGCCGGCGGGTGGATGCTCCTGCTTTTCTTGGGATCGGTCGAATTGTTCTGGGCCGTGATCGTCGGCGGCGCCGGTGTGGCGCTCCATGAATTCTTCCGCATGACCATGGGATCGGTGCGTGGCTGGCGACTGCCGGTTACCATCGGCTTCTGCCTTTTCCCCGTGCTGGCCGCCTGGTTCGGGCACGGCGATGCGGTGCTCGCGGGGATGATGGCCAGTTTGCTGGCCCTGGCAGCGGTGGCGCTGCACGGATACGGCACCATGGACGATGTGTTCAAGTATGCCTGTACCAGCGGTTTTGCTGGTGTCTATATCTCGGTGTGCATGGCCCACATGGTTTTGCTCCGTTCGCTCCCCCAGGGGGCCTTCTGGTTGACCATGCTGGTCGGTATCGTCGCCGGCTCGGATACCGGGGCTTACTATGCTGGTCGCGCCTTCGGCAAGCGCAAGCTGTTTCCCCTGATCAGTCCCAAGAAGACCGTGGCGGGCGGCGTTGGCGGTGTGGTTGCCGGTGTGGTTGCTGCCGAGGGCATCAATCTCTTGTTTCCGCAACAGGCGGCCCCTCTGTCCCTGCTTGTCGTGGCGATCGTTCTGATTGTCGTCGGGATTGCCGGTGACTTGACCGAATCGATGATCAAGCGCTCGGTGGGAGTCAAGGATTCAGGCACCATTCTGTTCGGTCACGGCGGTATTCTTGATCGCATCGACAGCCTCCTGCTCACCGCGCCGGTGCTCTATTATCTGGTCCGTTTCGGGGTGTTATGATAAACGTTCTGTCCTGGTTCACACCCTTCGGGCTGGTTGCGATGAAAATTCCGTCTTTGTCCGAATCCATCGGCGCGTTGCGATGAAGGCTCTGTCCCTGCTCGGTTCCACCGGTTCGATCGGGCAAAACGTGTTGGCGGTGGTGCGGCAGTTCCCCGAGCAATTCCGGATCGTCGGTCTTTCGGCGGGCCGCAATGTCGATCTGCTCGCCGCCCAGGTACGGGAATTCGAGCCGGAATGTGTCGCCGTGGGCGACCCTGCCCTGGTGGCGGCCCTGGCGGCCCAACTGCCGCCCGCTTACCGCTCCCGGATTGTCGCCGGAGTGGAGGGGAATTGTCAGGTCGCCTCGCTGGCCTCAGTGGACATGGTGGTTTCGGCGGTGGTCGGGTCGGTCGGCCTGTTACCGGCCCTGGCCGCCATCCGCGCCGGCAAGGACCTCGGGCTGGCCAACAAGGAGACCCTGGTCATGGCCGGTCGCCTGATCATGGCGGCGGTCCGTGAACACGGGGTGCGCCTCTTGCCGATCGATTCGGAACACAGTGCCATTTTTCAGGCCCTGGAGGCCGGTCGCCGCGAGGATGTGGCCCGGATCATTCTCACTGCCTCCGGTGGGCCGTTTCGGACCTGGGGGCCCGAGGCCTTGGCCGCCGCCACCCCCGACCAGGCCCTGGCCCACCCCAATTGGACCATGGGACGGAAAATCTCGATCGATTCGGCCACGCTGATGAACAAGGGGTTGGAGGTGATCGAGGCCCGCTGGCTTTTTGACGTCGACCCGGAACAGATCGAGGTGGTGGTCCATCCCCAATCGATCGTCCATTCCCTGGTGGAATACCGGGACGGTTCGGTGGTGGCCCAGTTGGGCATACCGGACATGCGCATTCCCATTGCTTATGCCCTGTCCTACCCGGAACGGCTCGAACTGGGATTGTCCCGTCTCAGCCTGGCGCAATGCGGGGGGCTTGCCTTCGAACCACCGGACCATGGGCGTTTTCCCGCCTTGCGGATGGCCTACGAGGCCCTGGCCATGGGCGGCGTCAAACCGGCGGTGCTCAATGCCGCCAACGAGGTCGCGGTGGAGGCCTTCCTCGCCGGCAGGATCGGTTTCACCCGGATCGCGGATATCGTCGCCACGGCCCTGAGGCTCACCGGTCAAGGCAATGAGTTGGAACTCCAGACCATCTTGGCGGCAGACCAGGAAGCTCGCATGGTGGCGGAACGGGAAATCGACGCTGCCTGATCCGAGCCCGCAACCGCCTCCTTTCATTTTTTTTCGATACCATCTCTCACCCATGACATGAATTCTATCCTCTCCTTCATCATTGTTCTCGGTGTGCTTATTTTTGTCCATGAACTTGGACACTTCCTCTTGGCCAAGGCCTTTGGCGTCCGGGTGCTGAAGTTCTCCCTGGGCTTCGGCAACAAAGTGGTCGGCCGGCAGTGGGGCGAGACCGAATACCTGATCAGCGCCTTTCCCCTGGGGGGCTACGTCAAGATGTATGGCGAGCAGCAGGGCGAGGAGGTGCGGCCGGAGGACCGGCATCGCTCGTTTTCCCATAAGGCGGTCTGGCAGCGATTCGGCATCGTTTTCGGCGGCCCCCTGTTCAACCTGCTGTTTGCCGTGGTGCTTTTCTTTGGCATGTTCGTCTTGGCCGGTATCCCCGAACCGATCGATTCCACCAAAATCGGTGAGGTGACCACCGGCTCGGCGGCCGATCAGACGGGCATCAAGGCCGGCGATGTGATCCGGACCATCAATGGCAAGGCCGTCACCTCCTGGAGCCAGGTCTCCGAGAACATCAAGGACAGCGGCGGCCAGGAAGTGACCCTGATGCTCGAGCGCCAGGGGCAGGAGCTGACCTTCACCGCCAAACCCACCATACAGAAGATGAAGAATCTCTTTGGCGAGGAGGTCGGCGAGCGCTACATGCTTGGCATTGTCCGCAGCGACGAGGTCCGCTACAGGGACGCCACCATCGGCGAATCGGGCGAGGCGGCCCTGATCCAGACCTGGAATCTCGGCTATCTGACGGTGATGGGCATCGTCAAGATGATCCAGCGGGTCATCCCGGCCAGCGAACTGGGCGGTCCGATCCGGATCGCCGAACTGGCGGGGCAACAGATGGAAGCCGGGTGGATGAACCTGCTCTATTTCATGGGGCTGTTGAGCGTCAACCTCGGCGTGCTCAACCTCTTGCCCGTGCCGGTACTCGACGGCGGCCACCTGGTTTTTCTCTCCCTGGAGGCGGTGCGCCGCAAACCCCTGAGCGAGCGGACCATGGAAATCAGCCAGAAAATCGGGATCGCCATCCTCGGCACCCTGATGGTGTTCGTATTTTACAACGATATCCTCCGCCTGGTCAAACGATGGCTGATGTCCTGATCCTGGCCATCGAGACAGCGACCGGGTGTGGCAGCGTGGCCCTGACCCGCGGCGTCGCTACGACGGGTAGGGTGCTGGCCGAATACACGCTCCAGCCCGAGGTCACCCACGCCCGGCGTTTGCTGGGATCGGTGGCCGCGGTCATGACGGCCGCCGGGGTCCGGTGGAACGAGCTGGACGGGGTGGCGGTCAGCCAGGGGCCGGGTTCCTTCACCGGGCTGCGGATCGGCATGGCGGCGGCTAAGGGGCTCGCCATGGCGGCGGGGCTTCCCCTGCAGGCCGTTCCCACCCTGGATGGCCTGGCTGTCCAGATGCCCCCGGTCGATCTACCCCTCTGCTGTCTGCTTGATGCGAGAAAACAACAGGTGTATGCTGCGCGGTACCGGTATGGAACGAACGGCTGGCGGCGAACCGGCCCCTTTCTGGTCCTGAAGCCCGAGGAGTTGGCGCAGCAGATCCAGGAGCCGACCCTGCTGATCGGGCCCGGCCTGCAGGCCTGTCGGGCCGAGATGGCCGCCCATCCGCTGGCGCGGTTCATGGACGCGGGATGGTTCCATCCCCGGGCGGCAACGATCGGATTGTGCGCCGGCCAGTTGCTCGTGGCGGGGACGGGTGGCGAGAGCGGAGAGTTGGTTCCCCTCTATGTCCGTGCTTCGGAGGCGGAATTGAATCTGCGCGCCATGGACAAAGCGAGGGAAGGAGCAGTATGATCACCCGAAGAACTACCCGCCAGATTCATGTCGGCCCGGTGCCCATCGGCAACGGCGCACCCATTGCCGTCCAGTCGATGACCAATACCAGGACCGATGAGGTCGAGGCTACGGTCTGCCAGATTCACGAACTGGAGCAATCCGGCTGCGAAATCGTCCGGGTGGCGGTGCCGGACGTGGCCGCGGCTCGGGCCATTGCCGCGATCAGGGACCAAATTGCCATCCCCCTCATCGCCGATATCCATTTCGATGGACGACTGGCAGTGGCGGCCATGGAGCACGGCGCCCAGGGCATTCGCATCAATCCGGGCAATCTCGGCGGGCCGGCCAAACTGGCCCGGGTGGTGGACGCCGCCAAGCAGCACCGGGTGCCGATCCGGGTGGGAGTCAATTCCGGCTCCATCGAAAAGGGGCTCTTGGCTCAATACGGCTATCCGACGCCGGAACGGCCGGACGCCCTGATCGAGAGTGCACTGGGCAATGTCCGTCTGCTGGAGGAACACGGCTTTTTCGACATCAAGATCTCGATCAAGTCCTCGGACACCCTGACCACCATTGCCGGCTATCGCCAGTTGGCCGCCAAGACCGACTATCCTCTCCACCTCGGGGTGACCGAGGCCGGCGGACTCATCGCCGGCACGGTCAAGTCGAGCGTGGCCCTGGGGATCCTGTTGGCCGAGGGCATCGGCGACACCTTCCGCATTTCCCTTACCCGCGACCCGATGGAGGAAATCCGGGTGGGATTCGAGTTGCTGCGCGCCCTGCGCATCCGGGAACGGGGGCCGGAGCTGATCTCCTGCCCCACCTGCGGCCGGACCCGGATCGATCTGTTCTCGCTGGCGGCAACCGTGGAGCGGTATCTGCAAACCATGGAGACGCCGCTCAAGGTGGCGGTGATGGGGTGCGTGGTCAACGGACCGGGCGAAGCCCGGGAGGCTGACATCGGCATTGCCGGCGGTCACGGGGTCGGAATCATATTCAAAAAAGGGGAAATCTACCGGAAGGTCGCGGAGGCGGAACTGCTGCCGGTCTTTCTGGAGGAACTGAAGAAACTGGAAGCCGAACGAAAAGCAGGCGGCTGAACCGTCGTCATTGCGACGGTTCCGGCGACCCTGCCATGTGCACGGAGATTCGATATGCGTTATTCACAGATGTTGTTGCCCACCACCAAGGAAACCCCGTCGGAGGCCGAGGTCGTCAGCCATCAACTCCTGGTGCGGGGCGGATTCATCCGCAAGCTGACCTCGGGGATGTATACCTATCTGCCCATGGGGTTTCTCGCCCTGCAGAAGGTGACCGCAATCGTCCGCGAGGAGATGAACCGGGCCGGGGCCCAGGAGATCCTCATGCCCATGGTGCAGCCGGGCGATCTGTGGCAGGAATCGGGGCGGTGGAAAAAGTACGGACCGGAACTGCTCCGTTTCCGCGACCGGCATGACCGCGACTACTGCCTCGGCCCGACCCATGAAGAGGTGGTGACCGATATCGCCCGCCGCGAGTTGCAGTCCTACCGGCAACTGCCGATCAATCTCTACCAGATCCAGACCAAGTTCCGCGACGAGATCCGGCCGCGTTTCGGCCTGATGCGGGGCCGCGAATTCGTGATGAAGGACGCCTATTCCTTCGATGTCGACGATGCCGGCGCCAGTCGCAGTTACGAGATCATGCGCCAGGCCTATACCCGCATCTTCGAACGGTGCGGCCTGGAATTCCGGGCGGTGGAGGCCGACAGCGGCGCCATCGGCGGCTCCTATTCCCACGAGTTCATGGTCCTGGCCGAAACCGGCGAGGACACCCTGGTCATTTGCGACGCCTGCCCCTATGCCGCCAATGTCGAGAAGGCGGCCATCGCCCCGGCGGCGGCGACCCCATCGGAGATCCCCCAGGCCGACCTGGTCAAAGTGGCCACGCCCGGACTGAAGCAGGTGGACAAGGTGGCCGAGTTTCTCAAGGTCCGACCCGCCGATGTGATCAAGACCATGATCTATCTGGCCGACGGCGTGCCGGTGGCGGCCCTGGTGCGCGGCGATCGCGAGGTGCAGTCGGTCAAGCTGAAAAACCTGCTGGGCGCGGGCGATGTCGAGTCCCTGAACGAAGACCAGGTCTGGCAGCAGGCCCGTCTGCCCGTCGGCTATCTGGGGCCGATGGGGTTGGAACTCCGGGTGGTGGCCGATCAGGAGGTGATGCGCATGGTCAATGCGGTGGCCGGGGCCAACGAAAAGGGCTTCCATTGCACCGGCGTCAATCCGGGCCGCGACTTTACCCCCGATGTGGTCGGCGACTTGCGGCAGATCGCGGCCGACGATTGCTGTCCCGTCTGCGGCGGCAGCCTGCGCCTGAAAGAGGGGATCGAGGTCGGTCACATCTTCAAGCTCGGCACCAACTATTCCGAGGCCATGGCGGCCACCTTCCAGGACAGCGACGGCCAGGAGAAACCCTTCATCATGGGCTGCTACGGCATCGGCGTCAGTCGGGTGGTGGCGGCGGCCATCGAGCAGAACCACGACGCCAAGGGCATCATCTTCCCGGTACCCCTGGCCCCCTTCCAGGTGATCGTGCTCAACCTCGGTCCCAAGGACGACAGCTATTGCCGGGCCGCGGAAGGGTTGTACCACGACCTGCGGGCCCAGGGGCTGGACGTGCTCTACGATGACCGCGACGAGCGGCCCGGTTCCAAGTTCAACGACGCCGACCTCCTCGGCATCCCCTTGCGGTTGACCGTGGGCAAGACCTTTGAGAAGGAGGGCAAGGTGGAGGTGCGCTCCCGCAAGACCGGGGAAACCCAGGTGCTGGCCCTGGATGAGGCGGTCGGCCATGTCGCCGGACTTGTCCGCCAGGCCCTTGCCTGAACGACTGCAAACCCGACTGGTCACACACCGTGGATTGAAGCGATGTCGGACATCAAACCTCTTCTCACCCTGGCTTCGGCTTACCTTCACGGGGTCGATCTGACCCCGTTGACCAAGGCCTACGAGTTCATCTGCGAACGCCATGCCGGGCAGCGCTATGTCACCGGCGAGCCCTATGTCGATCATCTCCTGGCCGTGGCCTCGAGTCTGGCCTCGATGCGGCTTGACCTGGACGCCATTCTCGCCGGTCTGCTCCATGGCGTGATCAAGGAAAACGTCGCCACCCTGGACGAGCTGAAGAAAAAATTCGGCGAAACCGTTGCCAATATTGTCAACGGTGCCAGCCGGATTACCAATGTTCGCTACAATTCCCAACTGGCCCATGAGGCGGAAAACATCCGCAAACTGCTTTTGGCCATGGGGGCGGACATTCGGGTCCTCTTGGTCAAGCTGGCCGACCGGTTGCAGGACATGCTCAACCTCGATACGGTCGACGAGGAGGAGCGGCGGTCCCGGGCCCGGGAAACCATGGACCTCTACGCCCCGTTGGCCAGCCGCATCGGCATCGAATGGCTCAAGCGCGAGTTGGAGGATCTCTCCTTCAAATACCTCCTGCCGGTCGAATATGCCGACCTGACCGCCCATCTCGAGAGCACTCTGGCCGAACGCCAGGCCTATGTCGACGAGGTCATCGACATCCTGTACGCCAAGCTCCGGGCCAACAAGATCGAGCCGGTGCGCATCATCGGCCGTCCCAAGCACATCTATTCGATCTACAAGAAGCTGGTTGCCCAGAAGATTCCCCTGGAGCGGGTCTACGACAAGGTCGCCTTCCGGATCATCGTTCGTACGGTCAAGGAATGCTATCAGACCCTGGGTTCGGTCCATGCCGATTGGACCCCGGTGCCGGGCCGGATCAAGGACTGGATCAGCGCGCCCAAGTCGAACAACTATCAGTCGCTGCACACCACGGTAGCGGGTCCGCTGGGCCAGTTCATCGAGATCCAGATCCGGACCGAGGAGATGGATCGGGTGGCCCAGGAGGGCGTGGCCGCCCATTGGGCCTACAAGGAGGGCCAGAAGATCACCAGCGGCGACGCCCGGCTGTTCAAGGATCTCAAGCGGCTGGTGCAGTCGCTCCAGGAGGTCGAGGATCCGAACGAGTTCATGGAATCGGTGCGCGGCGAGCTGTTCGAGCCGGACGTCTTTGCCTTGACCCCTACCGGCGAGGTCCGCGAACTGCCGCGGGGGAGCACGCCGATCGATTTCGCCTACGCCATCCACACGGCGGTGGGCGACACCTGCGTCGGGGCCAAGGTCAACGGCCAGATCGTCCAGCTCAAGCATGAGTTGCAAAGCGGCGATATCGTCGAGATCCTCACCCAGAAGAACCAGCACCCCCGCCGCGCCTGGCTGCAACTGATCAAGACCAGCCGGGCCCGGACCCGGATTCGGCAATATCTCCGGCGCGAGGAGAAGGAGCGCTCCCTGAAGCTCGGTCGCGAGATCTGCGAGCGGGAACTGAAGAAGTACGATGTCAATATCCGCGGCCTGCTGAAGAGCGGCCACCTGCGCCTCCTGCTCAAGCAACTCAACTGCCAGTCGCTGGAGGATCTCCTGGTCCGGGTGGGCAACGGCTCCATCACCGTGCCCCATCTGGTGCGGACCCTCCAACCCGAGGAGTTCCGCGAGGCCGAGGAAAAACGGCGGATGACGGAGATGGTCGAGCGGGCGCAACGGGCAGCCGAGGGAGCCCGCACCAGTGCGTCCCGGCGGAATGTCATCGATATCGACGGCGTCGACGGCATGCTGGTCAAGGTCAGCCAGTGCTGCCACCCGGTTCCCGGCGACCCCATTCTCGGCTTTATCACCACCGGTTCCGGCATCTCCATTCACAAGGCCGATTGCCGCAACCTGCTGGTCAGCGACCCGACTCGCTGGCTGGAGGTCGCCTGGTCCGGTTCGCCCCAGTCCGTCTACCGGGCGGGCTTGCGAATCCGGGCGGAAAATCGCAAGAGCCTGCTGGCCGAGATCAGCTCCACCATCAGCGCCGACGATGCCGATATCGTCGAACTGAACGCCCGCACCACGGTGGAGAACATCGCCGAACTCGATGTCCTGCTTGACGTGGTCAACCTCAAGCATCTGCAAATTTTGCAGCAGCACCTCCTGCAGATGTCGGAGGTGATCGAGGTCCGGCGTCGTTGACGGCCGGCGTTTTGAGCGGAGCAGGGAAGTCGATGCGCAATTCCGTCTGCGAGGTCTGCGGCAACGAGGTCGAAGCCGGCAGGACGCAATGCCCCTTCTGCCAGGCGGCTTGCGAGCCCGGCAAGCCCGGCGCGACCGGATTCCAGCACCGGGTGGTCAACCTGGAGAAGGGCATGCCATTGGTGCAGCAGGCCCTCGACCGGCTGGAATTGGAAATCAAGACCGGTGGCAGCCAGGGGTTCAAGGCGCTCACCCTGATCCACGGTTACGGTTCCAGCGGCACCGGCGGGGCGATCAAGGCGGCGGTGCAGCGCCAGTTGCAGTTTTATCGTCTCCAGGGCCGGATCAAGGAGAGTATTGCCGGCGAGGAGTTCGAGGGCCGTTCCGCCCGTGGCCGGCAACTGTTGCGCCGCTTTCCTTTCTTGGCCGAACACCGCGATCTTGGTCGCGCCAACCCCGGCATCACCCTGGTGATCCTGTAATCCGGGCGGGCACAGTACCGCTCCCCGGCTCCAGCCCATTTCTTTTTCCCACAGCATCGATGGAGGAACCATGCGAAGCGATAATCGCCCGGCCGGCAGTCTGCGTCCGGTCAGCGTCGAATACGGGGTCCAGCCCCATGCCGACGGCTCGGTCCTGATCCGGATGGGCCGCACCCACGTCCTCTGCGGCGTGACCGTCGAGGACAAGGTGCCACCCTTTCTCAAGGACCGTGGCCAGGGCTGGATCACCGCCGAGTACGGCATGCTGCCCTGCGCCACCCACAGTCGGGGCCGGCGGGAAGCGGTGTCCGGCCTTTCCGGTCGCACCCATGAAATCCAACGGCTGATCGGCCGGTCCCTGCGGATGATGCTCGACCTGCGCCTTTTGGGCGAACACACCCTGCGCGTCGATTGCGACGTGCTCAACGCCGACGGCGGCACCCGCTGCGCCTCGATCACCGGCGGAGCCCTGGCGGTGCGCATGGCGTTGGCGGCCATGGTCGCCCAGGGCAGGCTGGCCGCCCTGCCGCCGCTGCTGCCGGTGGCGGCCGTCAGCGCCGGCGTGGTGGCCGGGCAACCGGTGCTGGACCTTGATTACGGCGAGGACTCGTCGGCCGATGTCGACGCCAATTTTGTCATGAGCCGCGACGGCCGTTGGATCGAGGTGCAGACTACCGCCGAGGGCGCGCCCTTCCGGCCGGAGCTGTTCACGGCCATGGCGGGCCTGGCCTCGGAGGGAATCCGGCAGTTGTTCGCGTTTTGGGAGCCGGATGATCGGCAGGGGTGAGGCGCCCGGATGGGCTCAGGAGAGCCGATGGTTTGGGGGTTCAGTCGAGGAGGGTGGAAAACTTGATGGCTTCCAGGTAGATATCGTAGACTTTTCCTGAAGTTATTCGCAGCTTGCCCAGCGCGCGCAGGCAGTCGTCCGCCCGGCCCTGTTCGTACGCCACGGTGGCGTCGAGGAAGGGGGCAAACGGCCCCTGCCGGAGCGTCAACGCCGCCTTGATTTCGTCGGAGAGGGGCAGCTTCTCGGTGATTTGCGCCATCGGCACGTCGAGGAGGGCATCGATCAGGGAAAAAAGCCCGAGGAGAAACAACTCGGCTCCATCCGCCCGAAAATGACTCGCCTCGGCCAGCAGCTCGCAGAAGCGGGCCCTGACCACCGACAACCGCACCAGTTCCGCCGGCTTGTCCGCTGCCAGCTCCGAGATGATCACCAGGGTCACGAACCGCCTGATTTCCAGTTCCCCCAAATAGACAATCGCCTGCCGGAGGGATTCCACCTGCTTGAGCAGGTGGAAAAAGGCCGAGTTGATATACCGCAGCAGTTTGTAGCTGATGGCCACATCGGTGGCGATGATTTGCTCCAGCCGGTCGGCCGTGGTTTCCTTCTTGTTGACCTCGGCCAGCAGTCTGAACAGATTGGTCTTGTTCGAGACGATCTCGGTGATACGCAGGGATTCGGGACGGGCAAAGAAATAGCCCTGAAAGTAATTGAACCCCAGTTTCCTGGCGTGTTCCAGTTCTTGATAGTTTTCGACCTTTTCGGCCAGAAATTTGAGATTGAAGCGCGCCAGGCGGTGCATGGTCCGTTCGATGTCATTCGCGGTCGAGAGCTGGTAATCGATCTTGACGATGTTGACCAGCTCGATCAGGGGCAGCAGCTCCTTGGTAAAGACAAAATCGTCCAGGGCGAGGATGTACCCTTGCCGGGAAAGAGCGCGACAAGCCTCCAGGACCTCGACCGTGGGAGGGACATCCTCGAGGATTTCGACCACGATCTTGTTCTTCGGAAAGGAGGTGGCGATCTCCTTGAGCAGGAGATTCTCGGTGAAATTGATGAAGCAGGGCTTGTTGCCGGCGATTTTTTCGATGCCTTCGGTGAGAAAGGTGGTGGAGAGGAGGCTGGTGGTGGCCCGGTCGCCGCTGAGATCGCCCAGGCGCAATCCCAGGGTCTGACGGAAGAGGAGCTCGTAGGCAAACAGTCTTTTGTGAATGTCGAAAATGGGTTGCCGGGCTATATAAACATCCATTGGGCCTCAATAGGATGAAATGGTCTTGCCCTGAATATAGACCAAAACGGTTCTGGTCCCAAGAATTATTGCTGATTAGTGCGGCAGACGTCGGAGCAGGGCCATGCCGTCCGGCGTGACCGGCTCCGCCCCATGCAGGGCCTCGATGGCGGCCGGGGCAATAAAGCGGCCGTGATCGATCTCCTCGGCCTGCAAAGTGAAGGGTCCCTCGCTGGTGCAGGAAAAGATGCGGCCCCACACCCGGTTGTCCGCGTCCTCGTAGTATTGATCGAACAGGGGGCGGAGCTTGACGCCGCCGATCCCCAACTCCTCCCGCAATTCCCGCACCGCCGATTCCAGATAGGTCTCACCGGCCAGGACCACGCCGCCGGCGGCCACGTCCCAGTATCCCGGATAAATGTCCTTGGTCAGCGTGCGTTTTTGGATGAACAGTTCGCCCTTGCGGTTGAAGACCAGGATGTACGAGGCCCGGTGGATCAGTCGCTGCTGCCGCATGATCCGGCGGCTGACCGCTCCGATGGGGGTGTTGTCGCGGTCGACGATCGCCACCAGTTCCTCGGCCGGGTTGGCGATCATGACTCCTCCTGCAAGAACGCGGTCTGCTCCTGCCGGTGGCCGAATTCCCAACAGCGGTGGATGCGCCGGTTGCGCTGAAAATCGGGGGGGATGGTCTCGTCGCTGATCTCCCGGACCGCAAAGTCGCGGGTCAGCGATTCATCCAGCTTGAATTTACGGAAATTGGTGGAAAAAATCAGGGTGCCGCCCTTGGCGAGGCGCTGCATGGCCAGGCGGAGCAGGGCGGGGTGATCCTTCTGCACGTCAAAGATCTGCTTGCGGTGGCGGGCGTTGGAAAAGGTGGGGGGATCGACGAAGATCACCCCGAACCGTTCCTGGCTGCGCCTGAGCCAGTCGAGGCAATCGGCCTCGATGGTCTGGTGCAGCGGGCCGCCGAAACCGTTGAGGGCCAGATTGGCCTGGGCCCGGGAGAGATAGGTCTCGGAGATGTCGACTGTGGTGGTGGCGGTGGCCCCGCCTATGGCGGCATGGACCGTGGCGGTGCCGGTGTAGGCGAACAGGTTGAGAAAGGTCTTGCCCTGGGCCAGTCGGCCCAACCGTGCCCTGGTGAGGCGGTGGTCGAGGAAGATCCCGGTGTCGAGGTAGTCGGTGAAGTTGACCAGAAACCGGCTGCCCCCCTCGCATACCTCGTAGAGCGCCCCGGTCCCCGGCTTTTTCTGGTACTGTTGCGGGCCTTTCTGCTTTTGCCGGGTCTTGATGAAGATCCGGCTGCGCGGGGTGTCGAACACCTGGCGGATCACCTGCATGGCCAGGCTGAAACGTTGTTCCGCCTTTTCCTGGGCGATGGTGGCTGGCGGCGCATATTCCTGGACATGGATCCACTCCTCGTAGAGATCGACCGCCAGATTGTATTCCGGGATGTCGCCATCGTAGAGGCGAAAACAGGTGATCCCCTCTTGCTGCGCCCATGGCAGCAGCGTGGCGCAGTTCTTGACCAACCGGTTGGCGAAATCCTCGCCGGGACTCCCGGCCGCCAGCGATGCCGGGGTCCAGCAATGCGGGGGTTTTGCCGTTATCTGGCTCTCCTGACCCACCAAGAGTTGGCATTTGATCGGGCCGTTGAACAGCCGGTGCCGCTCCTGCCAGTTGATGCCGGTCATTTCGGCCAGATCGGGGTTGGCGGTGAAGAAGCCCAGGGTCCATCCGGGGAACTGATCGCGGAAGGTGCGACCCAGACAGCGGTAGAGATATTTCACTACCTCCTTGTCCGAAAGCCGCTCGCCGTAGGGTGGGTTGGTCAGCATGCAGCCCCTGGGGGCCGGCGACTGCAACCTGGCCAGTTGCCGCTGCTTGATGACGATCACCTCGCGCAGGCCGGCGGCGATCACATTCTTGCGGGCTGCGGCCACCACCTTGGGATCGGCGTCGTAGCCGATGAACTGCGGCCAGTCGGCCGGAATCCCTTGGCTCTCGCGGTCCAAGGCCTCCCGGACCAGCCGTTCCCAGAGCTGCGGGTCGTGCTTGTTCCAGGCCATGAAGCCGAAGGTCTTGCGCAGCAGGCCGGGGGCGCTGTCGCTGAGCATTAGGGCCGCCTCGATCAGCAGGGTGCCGCTGCCGCACATCGGATCGAGCAGCACCGGCTCGTCTCCGGTCCGGTCCAGCCAGCCGGAGAGGCGGACGATGGCCGCGGCCAGGGTCTCCTTGAGCGGGGCCTCGCCGCTGCCGGTGCGATAGCCGCGCCGGTGCAGACTCTCGCCCGAAAGGTCCAGGGAGAGGGTGGCGCCGGTGCCCTGGACATGGAGATGGATCCGGATGGCGGGGTGGAGGGCGTCCACGTCCGGCCGCTTGCCGAAGCGCTTGCGGAATTGGTCGACAATGGCGTCCTTGACCCGCAGCGAGGCGAACTGGCTGTGGTTGAGGGCGGCGTTGACCAGGGTGGTGTGCACGGCAAAGGTCGACTTCCAGGTGAAGTGCTCATCCCAGAGGATGGTGCCGGCGTGGGTGTAGAGGGTGTCCGGATCGGGGGCGTCGAACCGGGCCAGTTCCAGGAGGATGCGCGAGGCGAAGCGCGACCAGAGACAGGCGCGGTATCCGGTTTCCAGGCTGCCGGTCCAGGAGACCGCCCCCGGCTGGGTGGTGATCGCTTCGCCGCCGAGACCGGCGACCTCCTCGGCGACCAACGGCTCCAGGCCGGAACCACAGGTGGCGGTGAAGCGCAGGGGTTGTTTTTTCCTTTTTCTGGCGGTCGGATGGGCGTGAAGCATGGATATTTTTCCGGATGAGCAGGGGTGGATGGGGCTGACGTGTCGGCCGCATCGAGGACGGATTTCCGGGATGCGCTGCCTGCCGCCGTCAACCAGTAGGGATCGCCGAATCGCTTGACAAGGTCGGCAACCTGTGCGAACCATAGAAGTGAGTCGAAGACGATGTGCCCGGCAACCGGTTTGCGGGATGGTTTGTCAGCGGCGCAACATAGCCAAACTCTGCCGGAAAGTAAACCGGAACAAATATTCATCCGTCATTCTTCGATAGTCCGGGGAACGCCATGGGCGTGGTGGGCGCGGAATGATTGCCATTGATACCATGACGATGCTCTCCTTTGTTTCAAGCCCCCCGGTCATGCTGACAGGTCTCTATGTCTGCATGGCGGTCGCGGTGTTCGTGCTCTATCGATTGCAGCGCCGGGCCCTCGCCGCTTCCCGACGGGACGCGCGCCGGCGGGCGGATGCGGAAGATCGATTCGTGCTTGCCTTTCAGCACAACACGATCCCCATGTGCATCAGCGAATGGGACGGAACAGTCCGAGACGTCAATCAGATCTTTTGCGAATTGTCGGGCTATTCTTCGGCGGACTTGACAGGGAAGAGCTCTGTCGCCTTGGGGTTGTGGTTGCGGCCCGAGGAACGGGAGCGGATGCTGACCCTGTTGCGACAAGATGGCCGGGTTCGGGACATGGAGGTGGAATTCCGCACCAAGGCAGGAAAAATAGCGCCGACCCTGCTTTCCGTTTCTCTGTTGACCATTGACGGCAAAAGCTGCCTGCTCAACAGTATCCACGACCTCACCGTGGTCAGGGAGATGGAGGAAAAAAACCGGCGGCTGGAGCAGGAACTGGCCCAGGCGAGGAACCTGGAGGCCATGGCGGTCTTGGTTGGCGGGATTGCCCATCAGTTCAACAATATCCTCGCCGGGATCATCGGTTACGGCGAGTTGGCCCTGGATGACGTCGATGCCAATTCCCAGACCGCCGGTGACCTGGGGAACATTCTCGCCAAGGCGGAAGAGGCCCAGCGACTGGTCGCCCAGATCCTTTATTTCAGCAAAGAGCAGCCCCAGGAAAAGCAACATGTCGACCTTGCCGGATTGGTGCGCGATCTGGTTCGGGAGATTCGGAATCAGGCTCCCGAGGGTTTGAGCATCGAGACCAGGTTTGCCGGGGAGGCCGCCCGGATGCTTGCCGATCCGGTTACCCTGCGACTGGCGATCGGCAATATCTGCCGCAATGCCATCGAGGCCATGCCCAAGGGCGGGGTGCTGATTATCGGTATCCAATCCCCGTCCGGAGCAGGCGAGCGGTTTGCCGATGTGGACGCCGATCTGCCGGCGGGCAAATACACCCATCTTTTCATCAAGGACAAGGGGAAGGGGATGGATCGTCAAACCCTGGAGAGGATTTTCAACCCCTTTTTCACCACCAAGCAACCGGGGCAGGGGACAGGCATGGGGCTGTCGGTGGCCTATGGTATCATCCAGGCCCATGACGGCATTATCAGGGTGAACAGCCGGGAGGGATATGGTTCGACCTTTCATCTTTTCCTGCCGGTGGCCGATGGAGACGTCCATGAACCGGGGTGAAAACGAGATGCCGTCGATTCCCGAGGACGGCTGGATGTCGCGCGAACAGGGCCATGCCTTGAGGAATATCTTCAGCATCATCATTGCCAATGCGGAGATGGTGGGAGAAGCGCTGGGGGCAACCGGGCAGACGCAACGGCGGCTGGAACGGATCAAGGAGGCCGGTCGGCGAGGCGAGGAACTGGTGCGGCACATTCGCCATCCCGGATGTGCCGAGTCGCCTCCCCAGCAGTCCCCTGTCGAGGTAAAGCCGGAGGGGAGCGCGGTGGGCGGTCACATTCTGGTGGTGGACGACGAGAAAGATATCGTTGCCATTATCAGTCGCTATCTGATCAAGGAGGGATACACCGTCCAGGGAATGACCGACAGCCTGCTCGCCCTGGAAAGCGTGCGGGCCAATCCCTTGGCCTTCGATCTGTTGCTCACCGATATGGACATGCCGTCCCTTTCCGGGGCAGCCCTGTGCCGGAGCGTGCATGCCATCCGACCGGATCTGCCGGTTCTCACCATCACCGGGTATGACCGGCACATCTCGGCGGAGCAGTTATCCGATCTGGGGGTCGGGGAGCGATTGATGAAACCGCTGAGCCGGCAGACGTTGCTGGCGGCGGTTCGCCGTTTATTGCCGCCTTGACTTTTTCCTGGCCAGCATGTGTAATGGTTGTGATGTGCAACATGGTATCGATTCGTTTTTTCCGGATGAATCACGCATGCTCCCCGCTGAGGACAAGGTGTATGACAACGGTTCTGATCATCGACGATGACCAGCTTTTTGCCGAGACCGTTGCCGACAGGCTGGACAGCCTCGGCTATGGGTCAGATTGTGTGCACACCCTCGCCATGGGGCTGGAGGTGGCCGGCAAAGGAAGCTACGATATTGTTCTGCTCGATGTCTATCTGCCCGACGGCAACGGCCTGCAGGTGATCGACCAGTTGCGTTCCGTCCCCTCCGAACCGCAGGTGATTATCATCACCGGGCAAGGCCATCCGGATGGGGCGGAACTGGCCATCCGTCACGGCGCTTGGTGCTACCTGGAGAAAAACTCCATTGTCAAGGAAATAGCCCTGCCCCTGACCAGGGCTCTCCAGTACCGACAAGCCCTGTCCAGCCAGAAGGCGGTCCTCCAGACAGTGGAGCGCGACCAGTTGGTCGGGGAGAGCCCCCGATTCGTACAATGCCTTGAAATTCTGGCCAAGGCAGCGGCCGCGGAGGCCGGTGTCCTGATCTCCGGTGAATCGGGGACCGGCAAGGAAGCCTTTGCCCGGGCCATTCACGCCAACAGCTGTCGGAAAAACGGTAACTTCGTCGTGGTCGACTGCACCGCCCTGCCCGAGCAGTTGGTGGAAAGCGTGCTATTCGGCCATGTCAAGGGGGCCTTCACCGGTGCCGATCGGGCCAATCGGGGCTTGATCCGGCACGCGGACAAGGGCACGCTGTTTCTCGATGAAATCGGCGAACTGCCGTTGTCGATCCAGAAGAGTTTTCTTCGGGTCCTCCAGGAACGGACCTTCTGTCCGGTGGGCAGTCAGGAGGAGTGCAAGAGCGACTTCCGTCTGATCTGCGCCACCAATCGGGATTTGGCGGCCATGACCAAAGAGGGGTTGTTCCGCGAAGACCTGCTCTACCGGCTTCGGGGGTTGTCCCTGAACCTGCCGCCCCTGCGTGATCGGGAAGGCGATATTCCCCTCCTGGTGGACCATTTCCTTCAGCGGCTGGTGCAGCGCTATGGCCAGCAAAAAAAGGAATGCCTACCCGATTTCATGGAATACCTGACGATCTACGATTGGCCGGGCAATGTCCGCGAACTGTCCCAGGCGATTGAGTCGGCCTTTGCCCAAGCGGTCTATTCTCCGATGCTGTTTACCCAGCACTTGCCGGTGCATATCCGCACCGCCCATGCCCGTGCCAGGGTCAGTGGACAGGAGACCCCAACCGGTTCCGTCCAACCTTTCGAAACAACCGTCCTGTCCTGGCGCGAGGCCAAGGACGTCTTCGAGCGTGACTACACCACCCGACTCCTGCAACAAAGCGACGGCAATATCATGGAAGCTGGACGTCTTTCCGGACTCTCCCGGACCCGCCTCTACCAGTTGATGCATAAATATTCGCTCGCCTGACCCTTTCCCCTTCTCCCCTTGATCAGCGATTTCCCCGGTTGAACGTCCTTTTTCAGGATATTCGTTGTTCACATTTCTTGACACCATCCCTTTTTGTTGACAGTTGTCGACTGCCCCTTTCGGCTCGTTGTTTCTGGCGATCGACCTAAAGTTGCTTGAACCCCAAGCCTTTCGGGGTTCTTTGCCGCTCCTGGCGAAACAGGCATGCCCTTTGCCATTCCCAGGGAAACGGCAGCCGTGTCTGGCTGTCGTCATGCTGAGAGAGGGGCTGAAATGAACGTCTTGCTCTACACCACTAAAAATACGGCAAGCGGCGAGCGGCTGAAGCAATCCATCGAGGCGTTGAACTCCCTGGAATCATTGACCGATTGCTGGAATATCACCGATCTCGTTCACGAGTTGCAGACTCCGGGGGCGCTTCCGGAGACGGTTATCCTACAGGCAGCGAACAAACAGGAGCTGTGCACCTTGGCATCATACCGGTTTCGTCTGGAACAGGTGTTCTTCATCCTGGTGCTACCCGATGCCGACGCGGAAACCGTGGCCTGGGGGCATCAGTTGCGGCCACGGTTCATAGTCTATCAGGACAGCGATTTCAGTGAGGTGGGAGCGGTGCTTGATCGTATAGCAAGCAAACTCCGGCGCACTCCCACCAGCGGATTCACCCCTTAGACGGAGCCATCCCATGGAGCAGGAACAGCTTTTCGCCTCGTTCATCCTCGATCGCCACGCCGGGATTGAAATCGCCCTGCCGGCGGAACAGGTGGTCGAGGCCTTGCCGATCCGGGCCCCGATCCGGCCTCTCCCCACCGGGGCCTTTTTCCTTGAGGGCATCATGCCGTTGCGCGGCGATGTCATCCCGGTGATCAATTTGAAAAAGCGGCTGGCCCTGGCGGAAACCGGGTACGGTCCCGACGCCAAGGTGGCGGTCGTCCAGTACAACGCCAAGCGCTACGGCCTGCTCTTCGACGATATCCGCGATGTCCTCCGGGTGCCGCCGCAGGCGATCGAACACCTCGACCCCTTCCTTCTCTCCGAGGAGACGGTCATCGCCGATCTGATCAAACTGGAACACAGCCGACGCACCCTGGAACTGCTCGACCTGCATCGCCTGTTTCCCGATGGTACGGCCGCGATCGACAGCGCCCTGGAGCGAGGGGAACAACCCCCTGCGGTGTCGCGCACCTATTCGCAATTCGTCATCTATTCCTGCCGAGGTCAGGTCTATGGCATTCCGGTGGGTGACGCCCGGGAGATCTGCTTTTTTACCGCCATCGATCAGACCTTCAAGAGCGGCATGGTGGAGGGGGCGCTGCAACTGCGCGGCCAGACCATTCCCGTGCTGTGCTGTGCCACCCTGCTCGGCAGTGTCGAGGAGACACTCGAACCCACCGAGGACACCAGGATTCTGGTGATGCAATCCGGCTCGCTCTCCTTTGGCCTGATTGTCGACCAGATCCATCAGATCCTGGTGATGGCGGACGACGAGATCCTGGCCATTCCAGGGCAGCATCTCCCTCACCTGAGCGGGGTGTGCCATTGCAAGCAATACAACAACATCATGCTGCTCGATGTGCAGGAGCTGGTCAGCGCCCAGACGGACAGGATCACCGCCATGACCCGGTTGCGGAAAAAGGAGGAGACGGACCACGAGGAAACCACCGCGACTCGGCATGTCATCACCGAGCATTGCTATCTGGTCTTCGCCATCGGCAAACACTACGCAATCGAACTCAAGGATGTGCAGGAGATCATCGATTGCGGCGACTTCATGGCGATCGCCGGCGGCGGGTTGGTGCAGGGGATTATCAACCTGCGCGGCCGGATCGTGCCGGTGATCAGCCTGCGTAGTTTTTACCACTGCGCTGAACAAAACGTGATCAGCAAGGAACCCGGCCGGGACGACAAGCTGATCATCGGCCGCGCGGGCGGCAACCTGGTCGCCCTCCTGGTCGATGAAATCGTCACCATCTACAAGCAGGAGCGGTTCCACGCCACGCCCTCGCTGCGGCCCGAGTTGCAGGCAAAGAAGGACACCCTTGATCGGCTGATCGAGTTTGTCAACGGCAATGGCCTGAAGGAACATGTGCTGGTGGTCAATGTCGCCCAGATGCTGCGCAACCATCTCGGCATACCCGACCAGGAGATGGCCAGGTCCGAGGCGACAACGGCTGGGGACCGGATCCCCGCCGAACAACCGTGACTTCAGTGAATACAGGGAATGGGAATGAAGAGTGAACAGCCAACTACCATGGAGGGAACAATGGCAACCGGAGAAAAAATGCGTGTCGGCATGGATCTGTCCTTGCTGGAAACCTTGGATGATCCCGGTTTCCTGGTTGATGGCAAGCGAACCATCACCTGGGCCAACCCGGCTTTTTTCAACACCTTTGGCCTGACCGCCCACGAGGTGATCGGCAAGATGACCTGCGAGGAATCCTGCAACCTGCACCTCTGCGGCACCAAGGATTGCCCGGTGGACAAGGCCGGCCGGGTGCGCAAGCCGGTGTCTGCCGAGGCCTTTCGAAGCCACGGTTCCGGGATCAGATATTACCAGTCCCTGGCCCGACCGATGGGCGACGACAAGGACCAGACCCTGGTCACCATGACCGACATCAGTGAGAAGAAGCAGTTGGAGGCCAGGCTGCGGCAGATGGAAACCGACCTCAACGTCATCCCCACCCCGATCCTGGAAATCGACGACAAGTTCACCGTCACCTTCATGAATCCGGCGGGCGCGGCGGTGGCCGGCCTGACCCCGGACGAGGCCGTGGGCAAGAAGTGTTTTGACCTGTTCAAGACCCCGCACTGCAAGACCGAGCGCTGCGCCTGCGCCCGGGCGATGAAGACCGATTCGGTGGTGACCGAGCAGACCATTGCCCGGCCCCGGGACGGGGTGATCATCCCCATCAAGTACACCGGCGCGCCGATCAAGGATGCCAAGGGCAATATCGTGGGGGCGGTGGAGTATGTGCTCGATGTCACCGAGGAGGCCCGGCAGCAGCAGGTGGCCAACGAGAAGATCGAGAACCTCAACACCATCCCCACGCCGATCCTGGCCATCGATACCGATTTCACCGTCACCTTCATGAACCCGGCGGGCGCGGCGGTGGCCGGACTGACCCCGGACGAGGCCGTGGGCAAGAAGTGCTATGATCTGTTCAAGACGCCGCACTGCCGCACCGAGAAATGCGCCTGTTTCCGGGCGATGAAGACCGATGGGGTGGTGACCGAACAGACCGTGGCCCGGCCCAAGGAAGGGGTGATCGTGCCGATCAAGTATACGGCCGCGCCGATCAAGGACGCCAAGGGCAACATCAAGGGGGCCCTGGAATATGTGCTCGATGTCACCGAGGAGGCCCGGCAGCAGCAGGCGGCCAATGAGAAGGTCGAGAACCTCAACACCATCCCCACGCCGATCCTGGCCATCGATACCGATTTCACTGTCACCTTCATGAACCCGGCGGGCGCGGCCATTGCCGGCCTGACCCCGGACGAGGCGGTGGGCAGGAAGTGCTATGATCTGTTCAAGACCCCGCACTGCCGCACCGAGAAATGCGCCTGCTTCCGGGCGATGAAGACCGATGCGGTGGTGACCGAGCAGACCATCGCCCGGCCCAAGGAGGGGGTGATCGTGCCGATCAAGTATACCGGCGCGCCGATCAAGGACGCCAAGGGCAACGTCAAGGGGGCCTTGGAATACGTGCTCGATGTCACCGAGGAGGCCCAGCAGCAGCAACTGGCCAACGAGAAGATCGAGAATCTCAATGCCATTCCCACCCCGATCATGGCGGTGGACACCGAGTTCACCATCACCTTCATGAATCCCGCCGGGGCGGCGATCGCCGGCCTGAAGCCGGACGAGGTGGTGGGCAAGAAGTGTTACGACCTGTTCAAGACCCCGCACTGCCGCACCGAGAAATGCGCCTGTGGTCAGGCCATGCGGCGGGATACCGTTGTCACCGAGGAGACCATTGCAAGGCCGCGCGACGGCATGATCGTGCCGATCAAATACACGGGGGCCCCGATCAAGGACGCCAAGGGCAACATCAAGGGGGCACTGGAGTTCATCCTCGACATCACCGAGGAGGCCAGGCAGCGTCATGACGCCAACACCAAGATCGAGAATCTGAATGCCATCCCCACCCCGATCCTGTCCATCGACACCGAGTTTACCATCACCTACATCAATCCCGCCGGGGCGGCGGCGGTCGGCCTGAGCCCGGACAGCGCCATCGGCCGCAAGTGTTACGACCTGTTCAAGACCCCGCACTGCCAGACCGAAAAATGCGCCTGCAACCGGGCGATGCGAACCGACACCGTGATCAGCGAAGAGACCATCGCCCGGCCACGCGACGGGGTGATCATGCCGATCAAGTACACCGGCGCCCCGATTAAGGACGCCAAGGGCAATGTCACCGGCGCCCTGGAATTCGTCCTCGACATCACCGACGAGGCCCGGCAGCGGCAGGAGGCCAACGAGAAGATCGAGAACCTCAATGTCATTCCCACGCCGATCTTTTCCATCGACACCGATTTTGCCGTCACCTACATCAACCCGGCCGGAGCCCAGGCCCTGGGGGCCAGTGTCGACGAACTCATCGGCAAGAAGTGCTACACCCTGTTCAATACCACCCATTGCCACACCGAGCACTGCGCCTGCGACCAGGCGATGAAGACCGACAGCGTGGTCTCGGCCAAGACCGTGGCCCGGATCAATGGCCGCGAGATTCCCCTGAAATATACGGGGGCGCCGATCAAGGACGCCAAGGGCAATATCAAGGGTGCCCTCGAATTCACCCTGGATGTCAGCTCCGAGGCCGAGGTCGAGCAGTTGGTCAGCCAGGCCAGCCACGAGGTCGCCGAACTGGTGGCCGATTCCCAGCGCCGGATGGAACAGGTGCGCGGCGATATGGACCTGATGAACCAGGCGCTCGATCAGGAGGTCGTGCGTTTGGATGCGTCGGAGGCCACCATTCGCCGGATGCTCGAATCCTCCACCGAGATGCTGGGGGTGAGCGAGAAGGTGAGCAAGCTGGCCGGGTCGATGTCCCGCGAGGCCGAAAACGGCCGCAAGGCCGGGGCCGATGCCGGCGACAAGATGCAGCAGATCAACCGGTCCATGCAGCAGAACAACGACATGGTGGCCACCCTGGTGGCCCAGGTGGAAAAGATCGGCGGCTTTGTCGACATCATCAAGGAGATCGCCTCCCAGACCAACCTGTTGGCCTTCAACGCCGCCATCGAGGCCGCCAGGGCCGGCGACGCCGGCCGGGGATTCGCGGTGGTCGCCGACGAGGTCCGCAAACTGGCCGAGAACAGTTCGCGCTCGGCAGTGGATATTTCCAATATCGTCAAGATGGTGGAGAACGACAGCCGCCAGACCATCGCCGCCATGCAGGACGGCATGCGCATGCTCGACGACGGCTCCAAGGTGATCAACACCGCGCTTATCGCCATGGAGGAGATCTCCAGCGGCATCATGACCATCTCCTCGTCGGTCGACGACGTCAGCGGTCGGGCCGCCACCCTGGCCGACCACGGTCACAAGGTCATGGAGCAGATCCAGACGGTGGTCAAGTCCTCGGGGGAAAACCAGAAGACCACGGAAACCGTCCAGAGCTCGGTGGGCGACACCGTCAAGGCCCTGGATCGGCTGATGGCCTCCAGCAGTTCGCTGCAGGCGGCGGTCAACAATATGTGCCGGTAGGGGCAGGGGCACGATTCGGCAACGGGAGGGAACCCCCCTCCCGGACCGCAACGGAGCAGCGAGGTCGATGACCATCTTCGGCGACAGGATATTCACCATACGGTTGCAGCTTCGGCGCATCGAGCCCGAAGATCTGGGGCTGCTCGCCGAATGGAGCAACGATCCCGCAACCTACGGCAGTTATCTGACCCCGGAAAACCACTCCGTCGACCAGTTGACGATGCAGTTGCAGGCCGGGGTCCTGTGGACCGAACGCAACAAAACTTTCCTCATCGAGTTGCGGGACGGCACGCCCCTGGGCACGGTCCACTATTGGATTCGGGCCGAAGAGCCGGGAACGGCGGTGATTGCGGTCCGGATCGCCCGTCCCGAGATGCGTTGTCAGGGCTACGGAACCGAGGCCCAGAAATACCTGATCCTGTTTCTTTTCAATCGGCTCAATATCCGGCAGGTGGAGATGGTCACCGATGTCAACAATGTCGCCCAACAGCGCTGCTTGCAGAAACTCGGTTTCGAACTCGTCCAGGCCCTGCCCTATACCGATCAGCAGGTGCAGCGGATCGGCTACCGCTATCGCCTGTGCCGCAAACGATTCGGCCGTCAATCGATCTACCACCATCACTATGCCTAATCCTAAACAACCGGGGATCCTGTTCGACCGCAGGTTCTACGAGCACTCCATCCCCCAGCAGTCGCTGGAGAACGCGGGCCGGGTGCGCGGCCTCTACCACGCCCTGGAGGGTCCGGAATACGCCGGCCGGCTGCGAACCGTTCCGCCGCGGGAGGCCTCGGTCGTTGATATCGAGGCCGTTCATTCCGCCTTTTATCTCGAACAGTTGCGCGAGCACGCCAACGCCGACAACCCCTATTCCTATGACCGCGACACCTATCTGATGGAACAGAGTCTCTACACCGCCACCCTGGCCGCCGGCGGCTGCCTGGAACTGGCGGACCGGATCATGAGCGGCGAGATCAATTACGGTTTTGCCCTCATCCGGCCGCCGGGCCATCATGCCGAGCCGGGGCGGGGCATGGGCTTCTGCGTTCTCAACAATGTGGCGATCACCGCCGAGTATCTACGGCGGGTGTACGGCTTGCAGCGGATCCTCGTCCTCGACTTCGACGTCCACCACGGCAACGGCACCCAGGCGGTCTTCTACGAGACCGAGCAGGTGTTTTTCATCTCCATCCACCAGGAAAAGCTCTTTCCCTTTTCCGGTCACGTCCATGAGACCGGCAGCGGCCGGGGGCAGGGGTACACCGTCAATCTGCCGGTGCATCCGCAGTTTGCCGATCTGGAATACCTCTTTCTCCTGGGCAAGGTACTGGCCGGGGTGGTGGAGCAGTATCTGCCCCAGATCATCCTGGTGTCGGCGGGCTATGACGGGCACTGCGAGGACCCGATCAGCAGGGTGCTGTTGACCACCGGCTGGTATGTCACCATCACCGAATTGCTCAAATACCTGGCCCACGAAGCCTGCGACGACCGGCTGTTGCTCGTCCTCGAGGGCGGTTACAATCCGGTGTCCCTGGAAGACTCGGTCCTGGCCACGGTGGACAGCCTGCTTCATCCGGTGGGGCGGAGGCCTGGGGTGGTCTATTCCGACCGGGGGGCGCGCATTCTGGACCGGCATCCGCTCCACGCCTTTTGGACGATCTGAAAAAGGAAGGAGGCACGCGAACAACGATGACGGCATCCCTTTCGTTTGATCCGGCGGCCCTGCGCTCCATCTTTGCCGACTGCCGACAATGCGGTACCTGCTGCAAATCGTACCGCAAAATCACCCTGCAAGCGGACGAAGTCGATTTCATCCGCAAGATGGGCGGGCATGTCGGGGTGGAGGTCAGCCTGACCAAACTGCGCGACCGGCCGCTGGATGCGCTGGTGGCCGAGGCCTCGGCCACGGGCAAGGTGTTCATGATCCATCCCGATGACAAAGGCTGTATTTTCTTGCAGAAAAGAAACGACAGCTACTTTTGCCGGATCTATCACCACCGGCCGCGGGCCTGCCAGGGGTTCCGGTGCAACCTGGCCGATTCCAGTTTCTTGGATCTGTTTGGCGGGGCCGACAGCATCCACCTGCTGGGCCAGAACCGGTTCGGTTTGCCGCTGTAAAGAAATGGACTGTTTTATCGGATTGTTAAGCATTGTTTTGATGAACATGTCGTAATGTCGTTATTTTTTTGAGGTGGAAACCGGGAGTTTGTTTGACGGCCGGCCGGTTTTGGCATAGGATATTTCATATAGGTTGGTTCACTGTTTCTGGTGGGTATGAGGGGGAGGGCCCATCCCTATCGAGGAGAGGTGTGAACGCCATGCAGAGCATACGAAAATTCGTTGCGCCTGAGATCGTGTTCGGGGATGGCGCGCTGGAGTTGCTCGGGCGCTATGCCGCCAATTTTGGCGCCAACCGGGTGTTTGTCGTCACCGATCCGGGAATGGTGCTGGTCGGACTGGCGGACAAGGCGGTGCACAGTCTCCGGTCGGCTGGTGTGGAGGCGACGGTGTATGACCGGGTCAGCCCCAATCCCCGCGATCATGAGGTGATGGAGGGCGCGGCCGCCTACCACCGGGCCGCTTGCGATGTCATCGTCGCCCTGGGGGGCGGCAGTCCGATGGATTGCGCCAAGGGGATCAGCGTCGTCTCCGCCAGTGGCGGCAACATCCTCGATTTTGAAGGGGTCGACAAGGTCGATTCTCCCGGTCCGCCGCTGATCTGCATCCCCACCACCGCCGGCTCGTCCGCCGATGTGTCCCAGTTTGCCATCATCAACAACGTCGCCGTTCAGGTCAAGGTTGCCATCATCAGCAAGAGCCTGGTCCCGGACGTGGCCCTGATCGACCCAGCGACCACCCTGACCATGGGCAGGTATCTGACCCTCTGCACCGGGATCGATGCCCTGGTCCATGCCATCGAGGCCTATGTCAGTTCGGCCGCCTCCGATCTTACCGACCTGCACGCCCTGGAGGCCATTCGCCTGCTGCACCGCTACCTGCCGGAGGTCTTGGCGCGGCCTGACGATCTCCGCCTGCGAAACCGGATCATGCTGGCCAGTTTGGAGGCCGGTCTGGCCTTTTCCAATGCCAGTCTCGGTGCTGTCCACGCCATGGCGCACAGCCTGGGAGGGCTCCTCGACCTGCCGCACGGCGAGTGCAACGGACTCTTGCTCGATCATGTGGTCGCCTTCAATTACAGGGCCACGCCCGAGCGGTACGACCGGATCGGCGAGATCTTCGAGGCGCGGTTGGCCGGGCTGACGGCGCCGGAAAAACGAACATCGGTCATCGAATCGCTGCGCATCTTCAAGGAAGGGTTGGGCCTCCAGCCCGGTCTGGGCAAGCGCGGCGTCCGTCGGGAAGACATCGGCCTGCTGGCCCGCAAGGCCTTTGCCGATCCGTGCATGGCCACCAATCCGCGTCGGGCGCACATTGCCGACATCGAGGCCATCTTCCAGGAGGCTCTCTGAAGCGGGCCTATGAGCGGCGACGACGGGGATCGGTGGGATCATCTCAAGGACAGCATCGTCGGCCTGGGCGAACGGTCCATCCGCAAGAGCTACTATCCCGAGCTGAAGGCGAAAATCAGGGATCTCGATCAGCAACGGACCTTTTTCCAGTCGACCCTCTACAGTATTCCGGACGGGGTGGTGGTCGTGGACCCGCACGGAACCATCAGGCAGGCCAATCCGGCCCTGTACCGGATGTTCGGCTACGCGAACGGGGACCTGGCGGGAAAGAAGCCGGCCATCCTGTATGAGGCGCACTCCGAAATTTTTCATCACGACGACTTCCCGACCATCCGATGCCGCCATTTTGTGCGCAAGGACGGCACCTTTTTTCTCGGCGAGACCCTGGACAGCGAGATTCGTGACGAACAGGGGGCCCTACTGGGCAATCTGGAGGTCATCCGCGATCTGACCGAACGGCTTGCCGCGCTCCGGCAGCAACGGCAGTTGGAGGACCAACTGCGCCAATCGCAAAAAATGGCGGCCATCGGCACCCTGGCCGGCGGCATTGCCCACGACTTCAACAACCTGCTCGCCGCCATTCTCGGCTATGCCGAATTGGCGCAGCTCAAGCTGCCGCCGGGCGCTTCCCTGCACCGGGAACTCGAGCAGATCCTCAAGGCCGGCAACAAGGCCGCGGAATTGGTCAATCAGATTCTGGCCTTCAGCCGTCGGGAATCGACCAGGCGGGTTCTGTTGCAACCGGCGTCCCTGGTCAAGGAGGTCGGCAAACTGCTGCGGGGCACCATTCCGGCCACCATCACCATCCGCGAACAGATTGCCGCCACGGAGCGGTCCATCCTTGCCAATCCCACCCAGTTGCACCAGGTGGTGATGAATTTGTGCACCAATGCCTTTCATGCCATGGAGGAGCAGGGGGGCGAGATGGTGTTGAGTCTTGATGCGGTGACGAGAAAGATGGGGGAAAGCGAGCCCGAGCGGCCATGGATTAGGATCGGCGTGGCCGACAATGGTGCCGGCATCGACCCGATCATCCGGGACCGCATCTTTGAGCCCTATTTCACCACCAAGCCCAGCGGCAAGGGCACGGGCATGGGGTTGGCCGTGGTCCACGGCATCGTGGATCGGCATGGCGGCCGGATTGAAGTGGACAGCGCACCGGGGCAGGGCACGGTTTTCCGGGTCTATTTTCCGGAGGCGGTCGGAGCCGGCGCCGAAGCCGAGCAGGCGCGGGAGGAGGCTCCGGTTTTGGTCGGAGGAGATGAATCGATCCTGGTGGTCGACGACGAGCCGATGGTGGCCGAGTATCTCAAGGGATTTCTCGACCGGTTGGGGTATCGGGTCACGGTCTGCAACGACGGCAACAGCGCCCTGGCGGTCTTCGAGCAGGCCCCGGAGGCCTTCGACCTGGTGCTCACCGATCAGACCATGCCGGGCAAGACCGGCTTCGAGGTGGCCCGGACCATGCTGGCCCTGCGGCCCGAGTTGCCGATCATCCTCTGCTCGGGCTACAGTTCAGCCCTCTCGCCCGAGCGGGTCGTCCAGGCCGGGATTCGCAAGTTCATGATGAAGCCGGTGTCCCTGCACGATCTGGCACCAACCATCCGTTCGATATTGGATTCGCCCTGATTCCCCTAGGTTGCCTCGACAACGAGGTTGCCAGTCTAAATTTTTCTCGTCTTCACCATGTAATACAGCACCGGCACCGCCATGCGGCTGATGAGGAGCGAGGCGATTTCGCCGAACATCAACGAGATGGCCAGACCCTGGAAGATGGGGTCGGCCAGGATTACCGAGGCCCCGACCACCACGGCCAGCGCGGTCAGGAGCATGGGCCGGAAGCGGATGGCCCCGGCCTCGACCACCGCCTCGGCCAGCGGGAGGCCATGGCTGACCCGCAGTTCGATGAAATCGACCAGGATGATCGAGTTGCGGACCACGATGCCGGCGCCGGCCATGAAGCCGATCATCGAGGTGGCGGTGAAAAAGCCGTGCAGCGCCCAGTGGGCGGGCAGGATGCCGATCAGCGAAAAGGGGATGGCCGCCATCACCACCAGGGGCGTGACATAGTCCTTGAACCACCCCACCATCAACATGTAAATCAGCACCATCACCACGCAGAAGGCCAGCCCCAGGTCGCGGAAGACCTCCAGGGTGATGTGCCACTCGCCGTCCCACTTCATCGCCGGCTGGCGCTCCAGGAAGGGTTGGTTGAGGTTGTAGACCGTCACCGGCCCGGCCTGGCCGCCGAATTGATCGGCGTTCAACTCCTTGAGCCGCTGGTTCATCGCCAGGATGGGATAGACCGGACTCTCGGCCGCCCCGGCGACATCGCCGGTGACATAGATCACCGGCTTGAGGTTCTTGCGGTAGATCGGCTGGTCCACCGGCTGCTCGCTCACCCGCACCAGTTCCCGCAGCGGCACCAGCGGCGCCCCGGGGTTGGCCTCCGGCCGCAGGGAGATGTTGAGCAGGTTGTCGACCCGCGCCCGCTGCGCCTCCGGCAGTTGCAGAATGAGCTCGATTTCCTCCTGGTCGCGGGGCTGGTGGAAGAGATCGATGGATTGGCCGGACAGCCCCATCGCCACGGCGTGGGTGATCTCACCCTCGGACAACCCGTTCAGGGCTGCCTTCTCCTTGTCCACGGTCAGCACCACCTTGCTGCGTTCCCGTTCCCGGTACCAGTCGATATCCACCACCCCCTCGGTGGCGGCGAAGATTTTTTTAACTTCGGTGGCCAACCGCACCCGGCTGGCCTCGTCCGGTCCGTAGATCTCGGCCACCAGGGTCTGGAGCACCGGCGGGCCGGGCGGCACCTCGGCCACGGCCACGGCGGCGCCGGACTGCTCGGCGATCCGGGCCAGGGCCGGTCGCACCCGCTTGGCGATATCGTGGCTCTGGCTGTCGCGGTCCGCCTTGGCCTTGAGGTTGACCTGGACATCGGCCACCGTCGGACCGGAGCGGAGGAAGTAATGGCGCACCAGGCCGTTGAAGTTGTAGGGCGCGGCGGTGCCGGCATAGATCTGGGTGTTGACCACCTCGGGCTCCTTGCCGGCGATTTCGGCCATTTCCAGGGTCACCCGGGTGGTCTGCTCCAGGGTCGAGCCCTCGGGCATGTCGAGGATGATCTGGAATTCCGACTTGTTGTCAAAGGGCAGCATCTTCACCCGGACCTTGCCCAGAACCACCAGGGAGCAGGCGAGCAGCAGCAGGGCCACGATCAGGGTGAAGAAACCCAGCCGCCAGCGGGAATGGGCCAGGAGCGGCTCCATGATCCGGTGATAGAGCCGGGTGAACCAGTCGTCCGGGGCATGGTCGGGATCGTGGCTTTTGCTGGCGGCCCCGGCTTTCGGTGGGCGCAGGATGCGGATCGCGGCCCAGGGGGTGACGGTGAAGGCGATGGCCAGGGAAAAGACCATGGCCGCCGAGGCCCCGATGGGAATGGGTCGCATGTAGGGGCCCATCAGGCCGCCGACAAAGGCCATGGGCAGGATGGCGGCGATCACCGCCCAGGTGGCGAGGATGGTGGGGTTGCCGACCTCGATCACCGCGGCCACGGCGATGTCTTTCAGGGAGGCGCGCTCATTGGCGGGCAGGCGCAGGTGACGGACGATGTTCTCGACCACCACGATGGCGTCGTCCACCAGGATGCCGATGGAGAAGATCAGGGCAAACAGCGTGATCCGGTTGAGGGTATAGCCGTAGAGGTAGAAGAGCAGCAGGGTGAGCGACAGGGTGGACGGGATGGCCAAGAGGACAATGACCGACTCCCGCCAGCCGAGGAAAAAGAGGATCAACAGCGCCACGCCGAAGACGGCGATCCCCATGTGGAGGAGCAGTTCGTTCGATTTTTCCGCCGCGGTCTCGCCGTAGTCGCGGGTGACGGTGACTTCGACCTCGGGCGGGATGAGCGTGCCCTTAAGGCTGTCCACCTTGCGCAGCACCGTCTCGACCACATGGACGGCGTTGGCGCCGGGCCGCTTGGCCACCGACAGGGTCACCGCGGCCTCGGCATTGCCGTTTCGGGCTCCGAAGAGGACATACGATTGCGGCTCCTCCGGGCCGTCGGTCACCGCGGCCACCTCGCCGAGATGGACCGGGGCGCCGCCATGGACGCCGACCACGACCCGTTTCGCCTCCTCAGCGGACCCTAGAAAGGTGCCGGTCTGGACCAGCACCTCGGTGTTTTCCGCCCGCAGGACCCCGGAGTGCGACTGGCGGTTGGCCTCTTGCAGGCGACGAGTCAGGTCCGCCGGGCTCAGGTTGCGGGCCGCCAGGAGCAGCGGGTCGAATTGGACCCGCAATTGCCGCCGGGTACCGCCGATCAGTTTGGTTTCGGCCACCTCGAAGATCGATTTGACCGCGTCGTCCACTTCGGCGGCCAGGCGGCGCAGGGTGAAATGGTCGGTAGTCTTGGAGTGGAAGGTCAGGGCCAGGATGGGGACATCGTCGATGGTGTGCGGTTTGATCAGGGGCAGCGAGACCCCGTGGGGGATGCGGTCGAAATTGGTTTGCAGCTTCTGGTTGAGGCTGACGATCGACCTCTCGAAATCCTCGCCGACGTAGAAGCGGGCGATCAGCAAACACTGGCCGGGCGTGGAGGTCGAATAGATGTACTCGATCCCCGGCAGTTCGTAGAGCAGCTTTTCCATGGGGATGGCCAGCCGCTGCTCTACTTCCCCCGCGGTGGCGCCAGGCATGGTCACCAGGACGTCGATCATCGGGACCTTGATCTGCGGTTCCTCCTCGCGGGGCAGCAGTTGGAGCGCCAGGAGGCCGAGCAGCAGGGAGGCGATCAGGCCGATGGGGGTCAGCTTCGAGCCGACAAAGAGGGCGGCCAGGCGTCCGGCGAAACCGGGACCGGTCGAGCGTTCGCCGTTCATGGTTGAACCCGCAGTTCCTGGCCGTCCACCAGGAGCCGGTTGTTGGTGACCACCACGGTTTCACCGGCATCGAGGCCGGCGAGGATCTCGGTCATGCCCTCATGGTCCATGCCGGTGCGGACCAGGCGCAGCCGGGCGCGGCCGTCCGCGACCACGAAGACCCGGTCCATCTGTCCGGCCGGAACCAGGGCGCTCTTCGGAATCAGGAGGGTTTTGGCGCCGTTGCCGGGGAGGAGGACACGGGCAAACTGCCCGGAACGCAAGGCGGGGCTGGCGGGCAGGTCGAGGACTACCGGGGCGGTACGCGACTGGGGGTCGGCCGCCGGGGCGACCTCGGCCACCGTGGCCTGGACAGATACGCCGGCTGCCTCCACCTTGACCGTGAGGGTGTCGCCGGTCTTGAGGTTGAGGATCAGGCTCTCGGGGACGGCCGCGCGCACCTGGAGAACCCGGTTGTTTTCCACCTGGAGGAGTACCGTGCCTGGGGTGGCGAGGTCGCCGGCATTGACGTTTTTGCGGGTGATCACGCCGTCAAAGGGGGCGGTGATGGTGGTGTAGCCGAGCATGGTCCTGGCTTCGCGGTGCCCGGCCTGGGCCATGGCGTACTGATCGGCCATCGATTTGACCGTCTCCGGGGTGGCTGCGTTTTTCGCCAGCAGGTGCTGCTCCCGCTCCAGGTTGCGCTTGGCCTGGGCTAACTGGGCCTCGGCCTGATTCAGCCGGGCCGCGATCTCTTCGGCGCTGATCGTCGCCAGCAGATCGCCGGCCCGGACCGTGGAACCGAGAACCACCGGCATCCGGGTGATCGCCCCGGTGACCTTGGCGGCGATGGCCGCCCGCTCGGCGGCCTGCACCGTGCCGGCCACCTCGACCAGGGCCGGGACAACCTGCTGGCGCACCGGTGCCACGGTCACCGTGACCGGGGGCGCGGCCGTCTGGCCGCCGCTTGCCGCCAGGGTGGGGAAAATCGGCAGGGTCCACAGGGGAAAGGAAAAAAGCAACGCCCGCAAGGTCGTTTTGCCGTCAGCCATGGTCAGCCCCCTTGATTGAATTGACCGAGACCGACGGCCCGACGCAGGTCGGCGATGGCGATTTTCCGGGCCGCGATGGCCAGGGTATGGCTCAGCCGGGCTTCGGTCAGCCGGTTTTCGGTGTCGATGAGTTCCGAGGCGAGCAACACCCCCTCCTTGAACCGGAGTCGGGCCAATCGGGCGCTCTCTGTCGCCGAGGCCACCATCTTACCGGTCACTTTCAGCCGTTCCTCTTCCTGATGGAGGGCGAGCGCCGCCTGTTCCCTCTCCAGATTGAAGGCCAACTCCATTTTGCGCTGCTGTTCCCTGGTCGCCCGCAGTCGGGCCTCGGCTCGTGCGGTGGCCGCTGCGGTCTGACCACCGTTGAACAGGGGATAGTTGAGCCGGACACCGGTGGTCCAGGAGTTGCCGGAGCCGTCCTCCGGTTCCGTGCCCTTGTCGACCTGATAGCTGCCGAAGGCGTCGGCCGTGGGCCAATAGCCGGCGCGGGCCTGGCGGACCTGTGCCTCCTGGGCCTTGATCATGGCGGCCATGGCCGCCAGTTCCGGACGGTTGCGGCTGTCGCGTTCCACCGGGATTTCCTGTTCCGGGCTGGCGGTCGGATCGAGGACCACCTGATCGCCGGATAGGCCCAGGAGATGGAGAAAACCCCGTTGCGCCAAACGTAAACCGTGTTGCGCCTGGATCAATTGCTCCTGGGCCCGCGCTTGCTGGACCTCAAGATTGAGCAGATCTTCCTTGAGCAGGCTGCCGGCCTCGGAACGGGCCCGGGCCACGGCCAGCGAGGCCTCGATGGCTTCCAGGGCCGATTGCCGGGCCCGGATGGTGTCCGTGGCCTGAATAATGGTGCAAAAGGCGCGCACCACCTCGAATTCGAGCCGGGCCCGGATAGCCGCCTGTTCATGGCCCACGGCCCGTCCCCGTTCATCGGCCGCATCCAGGACCGCCTGGTCTTGACCGCCGTTGTAGAAACGGTACTGTACCGTGGCCTTGGTTTGCAGGGTGTCGGTGGTGCCCGGATTGTTGAAATCGATGGCATCGGAGAACTTCCCCTGGTTGAGGATGTTGCCGAAGGAATACATCGGGTTGTTGGTGCGGTTGTATTCGGCGCTCACCCCCACTTGGGGATAAAAGGCCGATTTGGCCAGCTTGATGTCGGCATCGGCTTCTCTGATCCGCTCCAGGGCTGTGCCGGCATCCGGATTATGCGCAAGGGCGTATTGCGCCGCATCCCGAACGGTCCATTGGGTGGGGAGAGGGACCGTGTCGCCGGCGACCGGTGTCTGCGACGGCAGGAAAGAGAGCGCGAAAAAGACCAGGGAAAGGGAGCGACGACGCATCATATCGGACCGTTTTGGAAGGGCACATCGGAGAAGGGATCGATATATTTCGACAACAAGGAAAAAGACCCGGACGAAGAATGGGACCGGGTGCTGTAATGCATCTCCTCTTGCAAACATGTCGGGAAGAAGATAGGTCGTCATCTTGAGTTTTGCAATGACAATGCATATCCAATTTTAAGGGCACAGGTGTGATGCAGCAATCGGGCAAGGAGGAAGCAATGAAAATGATGCGAGTGTTCAACTGGATGTTTTTCTGTGGCCTTGTGGGTGCAATGATCGCCCTGCCGCTTCAAGGCAAGGCCGAGGAACAGGCTGGCTCCAAGGAACAGGAACGGGGCGTTGAGCAACAACACCAGGAAAGCAAATGGAACGAGGCCGGCAAGGAGGTCAAGGGAGCAGCCGGATCGGTGGCCGAAGCCACCAGGGAGACGGCGGGAACGGCCTGGGAAACCTTGAAAACCGAATCGGCCGAAGCCTGGGAAAAGACCAAGTCCGGTTCCCGCGAACTGCTCGATAAGGTGGAGGATACCTCGAAGGAGGCCTGGCAGAAAACCAGGGAGGAAACCAAGGAATTCTGGGAGAAAGGCAAGGCCAAGGTGCACGAGGCCACGGCCCCGGCCCCGGCTCCGCCCGCCGCTCCCGCTCCGCCCGCCCAACCGGCGCCACCATCGGTCGCGCCGGCGGAACCCGCCCCCGCCTCCCGGTAAGAGGGGGCGTCGTCTCCTCCCAAGCCGGTGAACATGCCGGTGCCGCCACTGGCCGGGTGGGGAGGTTGCGGGCTACAGCGTAAACGATTGGTGCAGGTGCGGCATCTCGACCTTGGTGCCGCCCAAATGGCCGGCCAGGGTCTGCATGGCCTCCAACTCGCCATGGACGAGGAAGGTGCGCTCGGGTGTGCCGGTCCGGGCGTGCCAGTTGAGCAGTTCCCGCTGATCGGCATGGGCCGAGAACCCGCCGATGGTGTAGACCTCGGCGTTGACCTCGACCTCTTCCTGAAGCACCCGCACCACCTCGGCCCCCTCGATGATCTGGCGGGCCAGGGTGCCGCCGGCGGCGTAGCCGACGAAAACCACCGCAGCCTCCTGTCGCCAGAGGTTGTGGCGGAGGTGATGCCGGATGCGGCCACCGGTGCACATGCCGGAACCGGCGATGATGACCGCGCCCCGGACCTGCTTGAGGGCCATGGACTCGGCGGCGTCGCGGACGATCTCCAGACCGGGCAGTTCAAAGGGGTCGCGGCCGGCGGCAATGACCGCCCAGGTCTCCTCGTCGAAGCACTCGCGATGGCGCCGGAAAATCTGGGTGGCGGAAACGGCCATGGGTGAATCGAGGTAGACCCGGAGGTGGCGCGGCAGCCGCTGCTGCTCGATCCCTTCCCGCAGGTAGTAGAGCAACTCCTGGCTCCGCTCCAGGGCGAAGCTGGGGATGAGCACGTTGCCGTCGCGGGCGACAGTGGTGTTGATCGCCTGGTACAGCTCCTCGATGGACGGCCCCAGCGGTTTGTGCCGCCGGTCGCCGTAGGTGGATTCCATCACCACCGTGTCGGCCTGGGGCGGAAAAGCCGGATCGGGGAGGATGGCCCGGCCGTCATAGCCGAGATCGCCGGAAAAGAGCACCCGTCGGTGCTGCCCCTTTTCTTCCAGTTCCAGGAGGATGCAGGCGGAACCGAGGATGTGGCCGGCATCGTAGAAGGTGGTGCGGATGCCGGGGCAGAGGTCGTGGGGCTGTTCGAATGAGGCGATATCGACAAAGGCGTCCAGGCTGTTGAGGGCATCCAGGGTGTCGTAGAGCGGTTCGACCGGCTCCTCCCGGTATTTGCGCTTGCTCGCCTTGTAATTGCGGTAGCGGGCTTCCTCCTCCTGGATCCGCGCCGAGTCGAGCATCACCAGCCGGGCCAGTTCACGGGTCGCCGCAGTGGTCAGGACCGTGCCCTTGAAGCCGAGCCGGTTCAGGAGCGGAATGCGGCCGCAGTGATCGAGATGGCTGTGGGTGAGCAGGAGATAATCGATGGCTGCCGGGTCGAAACCGAAATCGTTGCGGTTTTCCTCGTCCATCTCCCGGTTGCCCTGATAGAGGCCGCAGTCGATCAGAATCCGTTTGCCCCGGCATTCGATCAGATGGCAGGACCCGGTGACGTTGCGGGCGGCCCCATGAAAGGCGATGCGCATGCGGACCTCCCTTGGTCGTGTTACCGGGGTTGACCGCTCAACGCGATGGTGACCCGGCGGTTTTGCTGCCGCCCCTCCGCGGTGGCGTTGGAGGCCACCGGATTGGCGTAACCGTACCAGTGGAGCAGCAGCCGGTTCTGTTGGATGCCGAACTTCCGGTGCAAGTAATTGCGCGCACTTTCCGCTCGCCGCTGGGAGAGGTGGATGTTGTAGGCTTCGGTGCCGATGCTGTCGCAGAACCCCGAAAGGGTCACCACGAGGTGGGGATTGGCCGTGAGCAGCCGTCCCAGCTTGTCGAGTTCACGGGCCGCATCCCGGCGGATCTTCGATTTATCGAAATCGAACAGGATGTTGCCAAAGCCGGCCGCTTGGGTGTCCTGATACAACTTGCCCAGAAGGTGTTCGGGATGGTCGAAGGCGGTGTCGAAATCGATTACCTGGGAACAACTGTTGACCGCGGCGATGTCTGCCAGCAGCTTCCGCCCCTTGTCGTCGGTGGCGCTGGAGACGATGTTGAAGCAGACGTCGTATTTGGCGGCCAGCAGCCGGGCCTCGGCCAGGGGGTGCGGTTCCAGCCCCTTCTCGGTCATGTGTTTGCCGTCGGAAAAGAGAAAGAGTTCGGTGCGGCCGGCCAGGCCCAGGAGATGCTCCAGCTTCATCAGGCCGGTTTGCAGCATGGGCGGACTTTGCGGCGTGGTGGGCAACTGTTCGATGGCTGCGGCATAGTCCGCTTTACGGTATTGCTGGAGCCGGTAGTAGGGCTTGAAGGCATAGGGCGAGCCGGGCAGCCAGAGTTCCCCCTTCCAGTGGGGATAGAGGCCGGCCTGCCAGTGCAGTTGCGGCAGGGCATCGTTGCCGGCACGCAGAATCTGCTTCTGGGCCTCGATCCGGGTCAGGCCGGTGGTCTTATAGGGCACATCCATGCTGGTGGTCGGATCGTAAAAGATGAAGAAATTGTCCGCCATGCGCAGGTAGCGGCCGTCTTCGAGGGTGCGGAGGTCGCTGACCGGTTTGAGTTTGAGTTTGACGGCCGGTTGTCGGGCATGCACCGGGTTCGATACCAACAGCAGAAAAAGGACGAGCAAAAAGGACAGACTGGGACGGGGGTTCATGGTCGGCTCCTGTTGCGATGGGCATCGTGGCTGAATCCCGGAAAAAAACAGGGGATCTGACTCATGTCAGAGTATAGCCTCCACGGGAAGGCTGTCAAGGCAAGGAGGGTGCTGGCCGGATGGTCACGGTCAACGCCGCTTTTTGGTCGCCATCTGGGTGGGCAGGACGAAAACGGTTTCGGTGAGACCGCCGAATCGGCCGCGATCATACCAGGGGGCCTGATGGACTAGTTTGCGCACGCCGTTTTTTTCGGTGAAATAGGTGTTGGCCGTTTGTTCAGCAAGCAGCCGGCGGATGATGGCGTTGGCCGGTTCCGGGTGGCAGTCGAACAGGCTGGTCCCGATCAACCGCTCACCGCCGTATTTGCCGAACAGCTCCATGGCCAGGCGATTCATGGCAATGATCGTGCCCCGGGTGTCGCAGACGCTGACGGCTACCGGATAGTGCTCGACCCAGTCAAAGGTTACGGGAGGCATGGGGGCATGGGGGGGAGAGTCGGGCTGCCGCTCAGAATCGACCCAACTCCTTGGGACCGAAGGGCAGCCAGTGGAAGAGATGGTGTTCCAGGGTGAGGCATTTGGTGAAATTTTCCCGGATGAGCGTCTGTCGGGTCGGGTTGCCTCTGCCGTAGTGGTCGAGGATGTATTCCAGCCGCTCGTCGAGGTTGACCACCACGTTGTGCCGCACCCGCTTGTCAGCGTAATAGACGATCTCCCGGGCGGTGAAGTGACCGCGGAGGTAGCGGTCCGGGTCGTAGTCCCAGAGGAGCACATGCTGCTCGACGATGGCGGCGATCTCGGGATAGCCGTGGAGCCGGCAGATCTCGGCCCCGGCCTTGGCATGGTCGCGATTACTGTTCAGGCAGGGGGTCTTGGCGATGTCGTGCAGCAGGGCGCCGCTGATCACCAGGTGACGGTCCGCCTGGGGCTGGTCCGGGGTAAAGGCGCACAGACCGGCCTGCAACTGCTCGGCCAGACGGGCCACCACCAGGGAATGGTGACGGATGTTGGGCAGCATGGCATACTGTTCCATCAACCCGATGCACTCGACGAGCGAGGGGATAGCGACGGTGTCGGACCGTTCCATGATGGGGCGGACAGCGCGGTCGTTCAGGGCTTGCCGCTGAACCGGTGAACGGCGTCGACCGCGATCCGGACCTGTTCCGGTGGTGTTTCCGGCAGGATGCCGTGACCGAGGTTGAAGATGTATCCTCTGGCCTCGCGGGCATCAAGCAGCATGGTCCTGATCCGTTCTTCCAGCCGGTTTTTGGGGAGAAAGAGGGCCAGCGGGTCGATGTTGCCCTGGACGGCATGCTGGCCGGCCCGGGCGACGGCCTCGCCGATGGGCAGCCGCCAGTCGAAACCGAGCACGTCGGCGCCCACGGTGGTGGTCAGCTTGGTCAGGGTGGCGCCGTTGTTGGCGAAATAGATGATCGGCACATCGGTGGTGGCCCGCAGGTCGCTGATGATCGAGCGGACATAGGGCAGGGCGAACTCCTCGTAATCACAGGGGGCGAGGATGCCGACCCAGGAGTCGAACAGTTGCAGGGCCTGGGCGCCGGCCCGCGCCTGCGCCTGGAGATAGGCACTGGTGCAGGCGGTGATCTTGGCCAGCAGGTTGTGGTAGAGCTGGGGCTCCTGGAACATCATCTTCTTGGTGTGGAGAAACACCTTGGAACTGCCGCCCTCGATCAGGTAGGTGGCCAGGGTGAAGGGCGCGCCGGCAAAGCCAATGAGCGGCACCTGCAATTGGGTGCGGAGCAGGCGGATCGTATCCAGAACAAAAGGAACCGCTTCCTCCGGCACCGGCACCACCAGCTCGTCGATCGCTTTCTGACTGCGCACCGGATGGGCGAAGATGGGACCCTTGCCCTCGTGGAATTCGAGGTCCAGGCGCATGGCCTCCATGGGGATGAGGATGTCGGAGAAGAGAATGGCCGCGTCGAAGCCGAAAATGTCGACGGGTTGAAGGGTGACCTCGGCGGCGAGTTCCGGCGTCTTGCACAATTCGAGAAAGCTGACCTTGCCGCGGACCTGCTGGTATTCGGGCAGATATCTGCCGGCCTGGCGCATGAACCAGACCGGGGTGTAGGCGGTGCGCTCGCCCCGACAGGCTTGAAGAAAAGTGTCGTTCATTGCGGTTTGCTCACTTGGGTTGGCGGCACGGGGCCGGTTGGTTCGTTGCGGGTGTCCGGCTCATGGCTTCGGCCGGTAGGTGCAGAACGGCTCGCCGGCAAGATAATCGCCGGTGACGGCATAGGCCCTGGCCCGGCAGCCGCCGCAGACATGGATATATTCGCAGCGGCCGCAGTTGTCCTTATAGTCGGCAAAGTTGCGCATGTCGAGCATGAGCGGCGAATTTTCCCAGATCTCCCGGAAGGATTGGGTCCGCAGGTTGCCCGCCGCCAGGGGAAAGTAACTGCACGGCAGGATGTTGCCGTCGACATCGATCAGGCAGATCAACTGGCCGGCCAGACAACCCTTGGAGCCGCCGGTGGAGAACTTGAGGCTGCGCCGCTGGAACCGCTCGCCCTCGGCCTTGGCACGCTGGAGCACGATGCGATAGTACTGGGGGGCGCAGGTCGGGCGAACCAGCAGGTCGCTCTCCTCCTTCTCCATGTCGTAGTGCCAGTTGAGGATATCCTCGTATTCCTCGGCCGGGATCAGTTCGTTCATGATCTCCTCGCCGCGGCCGGTGGGTACGATCATGAACAGGTACCAGGCCGTGGCTCCCAGGCTTTTCACCAATTGGTAGATTTTCGGCGCCTCCTCCTTGTTGCGTTTGGTGAAGGAGGAGTTGACGAGGAAATCGATCTTATGTTCGTTGAACAGGCGGATGGCGGTCATCACGCCCTCGAAGGCGCCGGGCTGGTTGCGGAAATCGTCGTGCACCGCGGCGGTGGCACCGTCCAGGCTCAGGGACACCATCTTGATCCCCGCTTCCTTGATGCTGCGGCAGGTGGCCTCGGTCACCAGGGAACCGTTGGTGGCCAGGCACATGCGCAGGCCCAGGCCGGTGCCGTAGGCGGCGATCTCGAACACATCCGGCCGGAGCAACGGCTCGCCGCCGGACAGGACCATGACCGGATTGGCGTAGGCCCGGATCTCGTCCAGGATCCGTTTGGCCTCGTCCAGGGGGAAATCGGGATGCCCCTCGACCTCAAGCTGGGAGGAGGAGCGACAGTGGACACAGTTGAGATTGCAGCGGCGGGTGATTTCCCAGGCAATCCATTTGGGGGTGCATTCCATAATGATATCCGGTGTCGGCCGGGCGGAAAGAAGAGCCGGAACGTCACTGCCGGCCTGCAGTGCGACGCTGTTCCGCCGAGGCAGCGATAAAAGATGAGCCAGATGAGTAAGTTGGAATATATTCACGATGAGCGGCAGGGTCAACAGCTTTGTCGGCTGGTCCGACGGCGCCGGTTTCACGGTGCAGTTATTGATGGTCAAAAATGGTGCAACGAGATATCTTATTTACATACCAGGACAAATTTCCATCTTCTTTCACGCGAGGAGGCATGCAATGCAGGCGATCAAAAGTATCCTGACCCCGGTTGATTTTTCCGACAATGCCGGCAAAATCGTCAAGGCGGCGATTTATGTAGCCGGAACATTCAAGGCGGAATTGCATCTGGTGTTCGTGGCCCAGACCTTTGAGGATTACAGTGGTTTTTTTGTCCCGCCCATCAATCTGCCGAATCTGGAAGAAGAACTGTTTGCCGCGGCCCAGCAGCAGATGGAAACCTACATCGAAGAAAACAAGGCGATGTTCGCCGAGGCCGGCGTAACCCATGTGACCGGCAAGGTGCTGTCCGGCGACATCGCCGAGGAAATTTTAAACTATGCGGCCAAGAGGAAGGTGCAGTTGATCGTCATGGGCACGCATGGGTATAAGGGGTTGGAGCGGATCATGTTCGGCAGTGTCGCCGACAAGGTGGTGAAAACCGCCTGTTGCCCGGTGATGACGATCAATCCTTACCGCGAGGAATGCGAGAGCAAGGCAAACTGACCAGCGCCGGATCGGATTGCCGAGGCCGGGAAGGGAAGGGTATGGAAAAGCGAAAACACCCGCGCATGGTGGTGAGGAATATGCGGATCGATGTTTCCGACGGAATGGGCTGCTGTTCGGCGACCGTTTGGGATATCTCCCGGGATGGTCTTTGTCTGGCGGACCTAGCGAAACGATTCGGCAAGAACGCCGATACCTATACGGCGGTTGTTTCCAGCGAAAACCGCCATTTCAAGTTCCGGGTCCGGCCGAAATGGGAACGGGCAGGCGGGCCGAGCAAACGGGTGGGGGTGGAAATCCACGAACCCACCGGCCAATGGATGGAATACATTTTGTCGCTGGAGGCGGCGAGGGGACAATAACCGCCGGTGTGCTCAAGCCATGGTGAGCAGCCCGACGATGCAGCCGGCACCACCTTCCCTTGCCGCCGGTTTGTCGGGGATGGCGCCGGAATCGAAGCTTTCCCAAAATAACCGCGGCGCCGTTGTCGCCGGAAAGAGGAAAAGATCGAGGACGCAACGTTCGGTCCGCGACGACGAAAACAAACCACCTGTACTCCGCGACCATTCCGACAGACCCGTTTGCAGAAGCTGTTCCTTCTCCTCCGTATACTGTACGGAAGAACCGCCAGCGGAGATTTCCTCCAGCACCTTGTCAAGGCTGGGGCACTGCTGCCCAGGCGGTTCGTCGAGGCCCGATGGTTGTCCGGAGGCGGTGCGGACAACGGGTATGTCCAGGCTGGCCAACTGGCGGGCGCTTTGCCGCCAACCCTTTTCATAAACCTCCTGCAAGAGGTCCATCGCCGTCCGGTGGCGGGTGACCAGGAGCCCCGGCGCCGGGTGGCCGCCATGAAAACAGAGCCGGGTCCAGGCCTTGAGCCGATGGCGGAGAATCCCGTCCGTCTCCTGACCACCGTTTTGGGGGCTCGTGGGGAGAACAAAGGGGTTTTCCTCCTCTTCGCACAGTTCGGCGAGCAGGCTGTCCTGCCGGCGGGTAATCGCATCGAGGGCGCTGTGCAGTTCGGCCTGCTCGATATCGTAGAATTCCCCCAAGTTAACAATCAACCGCGACTGCCAGAGCAACAGCTCGGTGGCCTGCTGTTCCTTGATGTCACTGCGTTGCAGCAGATCGGACAGGATCGAGCGATGCGACTGGGGCTGATCCCTCCGGTTGAGGCCTGCCAGGGTCAGCATGCTCAGTTGACTGGTATAGGTCTCGCCGCGTCGCCGCATGTCCTGGACCAGGGCGCGAAATCGCTCCCGTTGGTCGCCCAGCGGTGTCGGGGTAAAGCCGTACAGCCGCCCCTGTCGCCGGCACTGCTGGATCCAGGCGGTTTCGGTCCCTGGTGCCGGGGGCTCGTTTTCAATGGCTTGCATGTGGACAACCTGTCCGAAAACCTGTACAAGGGGGGGGAGGAGACGCTCGTCGGGAAGGGTTTCCGGAAACACGCAGGCAATACTTTTGTTCATGGTATGAGTACGTTACGGGAAAAAATTACGTTTACGCTGACGGCCCTGGCCTATTTGCTTTTTCATCTGCGCCTGGGGACCGATGTGGGCGCCGTCGTGAGCGGCACAACCTATCAGATATTACTCACCGCTCCCTATGCCCTGGGATTTACCTACATCGTGGCGGTGGTTTTTCGGCGGCTTTCCGGCAAGGGGTGGCTGCCCTGGGATCGGTTGCTGCGGGTGTTCTTCACCGTCGGCATCCTCTTCGCCTTTTTTTTCGCCCTCTACGAATATGCCGGGCAGGGGCAACCGCTGGAGGACCGCAAGCTTCAGCCCGACTCTAGCGCAGCACGCTTTTTCGAGGATGTACTCCGGAAGGTGCGGTAGTGTTCGGCATGAGGAGACTGTCCGGCCCCAGGAGCGTGCCGGGACTGGTGACCGCGTTGCAGCCAGTTTGACTGCCGTCGCCGATGATGGCGCCCAGCTTGCGCAGGCCGGTGTCGAGGGTGACGCCTCCGCTGCGGAGCTTGACGTTGCCGGAGAAGAAACGCAGGTTGGCGCACTTGGTCCCGGCGCCGAGGTTGACGTTGTTGCCGAGGATCGAGTCGCCCAGATAGGCAAAATGGCCGGCCTTGGCATCGTTGAGGAAGATGGTGTGTTTAACCTCGGTGGTGTGGCCGACCACGCAACGGCGACCGATCAGGCAGTTGCCGCGCAGATAGGCTCCCTGGCGGATCTCCGAACAGTCACCGATGATGGCCGGGGATTTGATCATGGCGCCCGACTCGATCAGTACCCCCTTACCGAGCTTGATGTTTTTGCCCACCATCACTGCCCCGGCCATGATGACCGAGGCCCCTTCGAGAAACTGCCCGTTTTCCCAGACCGAAAGGCCGCCCTTGGTGGCATCGCCGTAGGTGACGATGCATTCGCGGGCGTTGCGCAACCTGCCGTTGAACCAGATGTACGGGCTGTCCAGCGGGACCCCGTCGGAGATGCAGAGGTGCTGAAAGGAAGGGGTGGTCTGGCTGGCGACATAGGCCTTCAGCTTTTTCAGCGGGACCCAGACATAGGGACAATCGGCAAAGAGTTCCCGGTCAGGGAAATCGGTGAGATCGAAAAACGACCCGATGGTCAGCATAATCGGCTCCGGGGCAGCGGGGGAACGAGGGGAACGATAGCCTTCTATATTGAGCACCCGGCAATTATTCAAGAGAAATCTTCCTTGCCGGCCAGGGCGGGCCGCCGCCTTGACTTCGGATGGGGTTGTGTTTACTGTCGTGGGACAATTCAGCATACGTCTAATCGCTACAGGCGGTTTTAAGGGGGAAACGTGGAATTTGATGATTCATTATCGACCAGCATGGGTGATTTCGGAGAGCAGACGCAGGATTTGGAGATCCCCGAATCCCTGCCCATGATGGCTGTCCGGGATGTCGTTGTCTTCAACTACATGATCATCCCGCTGTTTGTCGGCCGGCCCGGTTCCATCGAGGCGGTGAACGAAGGGTTGAACAATAACAAGCTGTTGATGCTGGTGACCCAGAAAGACCCGACCAAGGACGATCCCGAGGAAAAGGATCTCTACCAGGTGGGCATGGTGTCGATGATCATGCGGACCCTCAAGTTGCCCGACGGCCGGCTCAAGGTGCTGGTGCAGGCCCTGTCCAAGGCCCGGGTCCGTTCCTTTCTCCAGAAAAAACCGTTTTACCGGGTGGCGATCGACCTGATCGAAGAGCCGGAATCCCCGGAGATCACCGTCGAGACCGAGGCCTTGATGCGGACGGTGCGCGAACAGACCGAAAAGATCATGTCCCTGCGCGGTCTCCTCTCCTCGGATCTGATGATGATCATCAACAATATCGAGGAACCGGGCCGCCTGGCCGACCTGGTCGGCTCCAACCTGCGCCTGAAGGTCTCGGAGTCGCAGAAGATTCTCGAAACCGTCGATCCCACCGAGCGGTTGCGCCTGGTGGCCGATCTCCTCCACAAGGAATTGGAGGTGTCCACGGTTCAGGCCAAGATTCAATCGGACGCCAAGGAAGAGATGTCGCGCAGCCAGCGGGAATACTTTCTCCGCGAGCAGATCCAGGCCCTGAAGCGGGAACTCGGCGACGAGGACAGCTACTCCCAGGAGATCGAGGACCTGCGCAAGCAGTTGCGCAAAAAGAAGATGCCCAAGTACGCCAAGAAGGAGGCGCGCAAGCAGTTGCGGCGGCTGGAGATGATGCATCCCGACGCCTCCGAGGCGACCATCGTCCGCACCTACCTCGACTGGTTCTTGGACCTGCCCTGGCGGCAATCGTCCACCGACATGCTCGACCTCAAGGTGGCGGCCGATGTCCTCGACGAAGACCACTACGGCCTGGACCGGATCAAGGAGCGCATCCTCGAATATTTGGCGGTGCGCAAGCTCAACGCCGACACCAAGGGGCCGATCATCTGCTTCGTCGGCCCCCCCGGCGTGGGCAAGACCTCCCTCGGTCAGGCCATCGCCAAGGCCATGGGCCGCAAGTTCTATCGGCTTTCCCTGGGCGGCATGCGCGACGAGGCGGAGATCCGTGGCCATCGCCGCACCTATATCGGCGCCCTGCCGGGCCGGATCCTCCAGGGGTTGAAGAGCGTCGGCACCAACAATCCGGTGTTCATGATGGACGAGATCGACAAGATCGGCGACGATTACCGCGGCGATCCCTCCTCTGCCCTGCTGGAAGTGCTCGATCCGGAACAGAACAACACCTTTTCCGACCACTACATGAACCTGCCCTTCGATCTCTCCAAGGTCATGTTCATCACCACCGCCAATCGCAGCGACACCATCCCCGGCCCGCTCCTGGACCGGATGGAGGTGATCCAGCTCTCCGGCTACACCCTGGAAGAGAAGATGGTGATCGCCAACAAGTACCTGTTGCCGCGGCAGATCAAGGAGAACGGTCTCAAGTCCAGCCAGATCAAGATCGATAATCCCACCCTGGAGATCGTCATCAGCAAGTACACCCACGAGGCCGGGGTGCGCAACCTGGAGCGGGCCCTGGGTAAGGTCTGCCGTAAGATCGCCCGCAAGGTGGCCGAGGGGGGGAGGGGGCCGTATGTGGTTTCCGATAAGACCGTGGAAAAATACCTGGGACCGCCCAAATTCCTGCCGGAGACCGAACTCGACACCAGCAGCCAGCCCGGCCTGGTGATCGGCCTGGCCTGGACCGAGGTCGGCGGCGAGTTGCTGCATATCGAGACCTCGGTGCTGCCGGGCAAGGGCAAGCTGCTGCTCACCGGCCAGTTGGGCGAGGTGATGAAGGAATCCGCCCAGGCGGCGCTCAGCTACTGTCGCAGTCGCAATAAGATGCTAGGCGTGGAACCGGAATATTTCGACGCGGTGGACATTCACATTCATGTCCCGGCCGGCGCCATCCCCAAAGATGGTCCTTCGGCCGGCATCACCATGACCACGGCGCTCTTTTCGGCCATCAGCGGCCAGGCGGTCAAACGGGGTGTGGCCATGACCGGTGAGGTGACCCTGCGCGGTCGGGTGCTGCCCATCGGCGGCTTGAAGGACAAGGCCTTGGCGGCGCTGCGCGCCGGCATCACCAAGGTGATCATCCCCGAGGAAAATCAGAAGGACCTGGTCGAGATCCCCGAAGAACTACGCAAGAAAATCACCTTTTTCCCGGTCAGGCACATGGACGAGGTGATCGAACTGACCCTGGGGAAGATATCCGGGCGCAAGACGCCCTCCAAACAGGCGGTCAAGGAAAAGGCGTAGCGCCTCCAGCCGGGCGGCGCGGTCGACAACGCTTCGCCGCCCGGTTAGCACCCCGCTCCTGCCGCTGGTCCTCCCTCTCATTTTTTTCATCCCGTCATGCGTCGCCTTCCTCTTTTCCTGTTGGTGTTCCTCTCCTGCCTCCTCGGCGGCCTCGGACTGTGGTATCGAGCCTATCTGACCTCCGTTGCCTCGGGGACGGGCGAGGTCATTGTCGATATTCCCAAGGGGACGGGGGTGCGCGGCATCGGCGCCCTGTTGGCGGCCAAGGGTATTCTCAAAGACGATATCCGCTATCTCTGCCTGGTCGCCGTTTCCGGGGTGAAGTCGAGGCTCAAGGCCGGGGAATACAGCATCCCCCCGGGACTGACACCGCCCGAGGTCCTGCAACTGCTGGCCAGGGGCAATACCCTCCGCCACCATGTCACCGTTCCCGAGGGGTTGACCGCCGGGCAGATCGCCGCCATCTTCGAGCAGGACGGTTGGATCAGGCGGGATCGGTTCCTCGCCCTGGTGGCGGACAAGGCCTTCATCGCCAAACTGGGGATCGACGCCGTCAGTCTCGAAGGCTATCTGTTTCCCGAGACCTATACCCTGGTCCGCCATGAGGCCGACGAAACCTCGGTGATCCGGATGATGGTGGATCGTTTCCGCCAGGTTTGGCAGGAGCTCGATGTCGCCGAAAACCACGATCTCAACCGCCATCAACTGCTCACCTTGGCGTCGGTGGTGGAAAAGGAGACCGGAGTGGCGGCCGAGCGGCCGCTGATCGCCCGGGTTTTTTTCAACCGGCTGGCCAGGAAGATGCGCTTGCAGTCCGACCCGACCGTGATCTACGACCTTCCCGATTTTAATGGTAATCTGACCAGGGCCGATCTGAAGCGGGAAACGCCGCACAACACCTACCTCATCCCCGCCTTGCCGCCGGGCCCCATCTGCAGCCCCGGCCGCGCTGCCCTGGAAGCGGTCCTCCGCCCCGCCGATTCCGACGCCCTCTATTTTGTCTCGAAAAACGATGGCACCCATTTTTTTTCCACCAATCTGGCCGAGCATAACCGGGCCGTCCAGATCTATCAGCGCGAGCGTGAAAAGTGACAACCTCGTAAATACCCTTGGAACAAGGTCCTGCACCACTACAAAAACAATACGTTGCGGAGCCCGGAACGTCGTTCTCGCGACTTTTTGCAAGAACGACAAAAGTAGGCCGGGGCAGACAGAGAACCATCAATTTCCTTGTTTTTAATTCAATTAGTGTTATGTTCGCCCGCAGGAGTAGAACATGCGGTATTTTGGCGGCTTAGGTTTTTCGCTCTGGTCATGGGATGTAAAATGGCCTGAAAATTCGCATGGATGGAACATTCAGCCCCAAGACAAGGAGAAAAAGGGAACAATGTTGAAAGGAACAGTGAAGTGGTTTAACGAGTCGAAAGGTTTCGGTTTTATTGAGCAGGAAGCAGGCAAGGATGTTTTTGTCCACTACTCTGCGATCAGTGGATCGGGTTTCAAAACACTCAACGAAGGGGATAAAGTGCAGTTTGAAATCGTTGATGGGCCGAAAGGACCGGCTGCCGCCAACGTCACGAAACAATAATTCAAGCTGTCTTTAAGCCCGGCGGGACACCCTCTGCCGGGTTTTTTTTGCCAACGGTAAAGGGGTGCCTCAGTAGTTGTTCACACTTGCGCCAGATGGTTGCGCGTGGTTTTTTCCTTTCATCAGCAGCGGTCCGCTCCACATGGCCCGGAACATCTATGTCGACAATCAATGAACCAGGTTTTTTGCTTCAGGGGAACGCATGGTGAAGATCGCCCTTGTGCAGACAAACCCGATTATCGGCGCCTTTGAGCGGAATCTGCGTCAAGTCAACGACTGGATTGGGAAGGCCAAGCAGGCTGGATGCGATCTGGTTGTCTTTCCGGAACTCACCCTGTGCGGCTACCCGCCGCAGGATCTGTTGGAGCGCGCCGCCTTCCTTGAGGCCCATGATCGCGCCCTGGTGGATCTTGTCAAGGGGCTGAGCGATATTACCTGTATTGTCGGAGTGTTGGAGCAGCGGCAAGGCCCGGGCAAGCCGCTGTACAATGCCGCCTTTGTCCTTGAGCACAATAAAATTGCCTATCGGGCGCGCAAGCAATTGCTGCCTGCCTACGATGTCTTTGACGAAACCCGGTATTTCGAACCGGGGACCACGTCCACCGTGTTTCCCTTCCGGGGGTTGCAATGCGGCCTGACCATTTGCGAAGACATCTGGTGGAGCAGCGAGTCCTACCGTGCCAACCCCTTGGCTGGGCTTGCTGTGGGACCGATCGTTCCCGACTGTCTGATCAATATTTCCGCTTCCCCCTATTATCACGGCAAATTGCAGGTGCGCCAAGAGCTCTTCGGACAAGTCTGCCGGCAGAACAATCTGCCCCTGCTTTATGCCAACCAGGTCGGCGGACAGGACGGTTTGATCTTTGACGGCCATTCGATGGTGATGACTGCGTCCGGCACCCTGTGCAAAGCGGCCGCCGGTTTCAGCGAGGATATGCTGATCGTCGACAGCGAGGACTGGGAAACCACCGGCCGTGAGGTGCTGGCGGACAGCGTTGCCGATGTGGAAGCGGCCCTGGTGCTCGGGGTGCGGGATTACCTGCACAAGACCGGATTTCGGAAGGCGGTGCTCGGTTTGTCCGGCGGCATCGATTCGGCGGTCACCGCGGTCATCGGTTGTCGAGCCCTGGGGCCGGAGAACGTGCTCTGCGTGGCCATGCCTTCGCCCTACACCTCGCAGCAGTCCATCGACGACGCCCGAAAACTGGCGGAAAACCTGGGCTGCGGTTTTGAGATCATCTCCATTTCCGCAGCCATGGAGGCCTACCGGATCACCCTGGCCCCGCTTTTTGCCGGTCTCGCCGAAGATGCCACCGAGCAGAACATCCAGGCCCGGATCCGGGGTAATCTGCTCATGGCACTGTCCAATAAATTCAATCGGCTGTTATTGTCCACCGGCAATAAATCCGAGATGGCGGTGGGGTACTGTACCCTCTATGGCGACATGAGCGGCGGCCTGGCGGTGATCGCGGACGTACCCAAAGGCATGGTTTATGCCCTGGCCCGGTTGATGAACCGGGATCGGGAGCTCATTCCGGAGCGGATCATTACCCGGCCGCCGACCGCGGAACTGAAACCCGACCAGTGCGACCAGGACGATCTGCCGCCCTATGACGTTCTTGATGCCGTGCTCCAGGCCTATCTGGAAGAGCACCAGTCCATCGAGGCGATTGTCGCCGGTGGCGTGGATGCGCAGTTGGTCCGCGATATCGTCCGGCGGATCAAGCTGAACGAATACAAGCGCAAGCAGGCCCCCCTCGGCATCAAGGTGACCACCAAGGCCTTCGGGCCGGGCCGCCGCTATCCGGTGGTCCAGGGGTTTGCGGAGTAAAGACGTCTTGACCCCTCCACGGCGTGCGGCAAAAGTTCCTTTGACGCCGTTCTTTTTTTTCGTTATCCTGGCCTGACCCGCCCGATTGCAACAACCCTATACGAGACGATCAGCAAGCGACATGGCCCGGCCGTCCCGCAGTCTTATTCCTGTCTTTGTCTTTGTCCCGGTCAGCCTGCTGTTGATCGGGTTCCTCGTCTTTCGCGAGCAAACCACCAAACGACCCGAGCAGTTGGCGGTCACCACCGCCGGCATGGTCGAAATGTGCCTGAGCTGTCACACCAAGGAAAAATTGGATGGCGCCCATGACCGGCTGGTGGTCGGCTGTTCGCCCTGCCATTTGGGGGATCCGCTGGCCATCGACAAGGACAAGGCCCACGGGGGCATGGTCCTCAATCCCGGCGACCTGCGCTGGGTGGCCAAAACCTGCGGGGTTGAGGGTTGTCATCCGGCGGACATCTCCAAAGTGAAACATTCCCTGATGGCCACCAACCGTGGCATCCTGGGCACCTTGCTCTATTATTGGGGCGAGCGGGAGCACCAGAACGCGGACGTCACGGTCGAGCATCTGCTCGCCAGCGGCGAGACCTCGCTGGCCCTTGATTACTACCGCAAGCTCTGCGCGACCTGTCACCTGTGGAAGCAGAAGAACGACCTGCCCGGCGCGCCGGCCTTTTTCAACGAAAAGGGCGGCGGCTGTTCCGCCTGCCATTACATCCTGCCGCCGGGCACGCCCCGCAACACGGTGACCTCCGAGCTTTCCGAAGCGGCCCAGGCGGAGGCCAAGAAAAACCGGCCCCACCCCCTGGTGGTCAAACAGGTGCCGGAGGAGAATTGTATCCGCTGCCACAACCGTTCCGGCCGCGTCGGGTTGTCGTATACCGGCATATTCGAGGCCGAGGGCTACGGCACGCCCTATGAAAAGGGGCAGCCTTCGTCGCAGCGACTGGCCGGGGACCGTTTCTATCTCAAGCTCGCCCCCGATATCCATCACCTCAAGGGCATGGCCTGCATCGACTGCCACACCCGTGACGAAATCATGGGCGACGGCACCAGCTACGCCCACTACGAGGAGCAGGTGGAGATCACCTGTCAGAGCTGCCACACCGCCAAGCCGGGGACAACCCGCAAGCAGAAGGTGTTGAACAACGTGGAGGAACAACAGGGACGGTTCGTCCTCACCGGCAAGATCGACGGCAAGCAGCACCCCCTGCGCCCGCCCGCCCAACAGGCGTGCCTGGCGCCCGCACACCAGCGCGTCGCCTGCGCGGCCTGTCATTCCACCTGGGTGCCGCAGTGCTATGGCTGTCACGCCAAACGGGACCAGCGGGAAACGCATCTCGACAAGCTCTCGCTCAAGGAAACACCGGGTTGGTGGGAGGAGGGACGGTCGTACATCCGCTACGAAAAACCGATGCTGGCGGTCTGGGGCGACGAAGTGGTGGTGGTAACGCCCGGCTGTCAGGATCTGGTGACCCTGATCGATGCCCAGGGCGCCTCCGCCGGCGGATTCAATCGCTTCACCATGGCCGCGATCAACCCTCACACCATCCAGGCCAAGGGGCGCGCCTGCAAGGATTGCCACGCCTCGCCGAAGACCGTGGGGCTGGGTGAGGGCACGGTGGTGAAGAAAGACGGACAATGGCAATTTTTTCCCGTGGATCGCGGGGTGGTGAACGAAAAGGGACAGACGCCGGGCTTCGACACCTTTGTTACCATCGACGGCACCCCGTTGCAGCACGGCTCGCGCGCCAACCTCCGTCCCTTCAATGGGGAGGAGTTGCAGCGCATCCTTCGCATCGGTCTCTGTCTCGATTGCCACAGCGCCCCCGACGACCCGGTCTATCGCTATTATGACCGGCAACGACCGTGCCCGGTCTTCAAGGAACCGTGAGGGCAGCCTGTTCTTTGAAAAATGTTCGGTCCCCGTCTGGTTTGCTCTTGTCAATTTTTTACAAAAGCGTTACAGCGCACTGTTTTTTGTCAATTGGAGAACGCTATGAGGAAGGAGTGCAATGATGTTTTCTGAAAAGTTTGTGCTTGCGGATCGGGTCCTGCAAGTAGCGCCTTCGCCAACGCTTGCAGTCAATGCCAAGGCCAAGGCGTTGCGGGCCGCGGGTGCGGATATCTTGAATTTCAGCGTGGGCGAGCCGGACCTGTCCACCCCGGCCCATGTCTGCGAGGCCGGAAAGAAGGCCATCGACGATGGTCACACCCGGTATACGCCGGCGGCGGGCATTGTCGAGCTGCGGGAGGCGGTTTGCGCCAAGCTGAAAAAGGAGCAGGGCTGGGACTATGTTCCGGACGATGTGCAGGTCAGTTGCGGCGGCAAGCACGGATTGTACAATACGTTCCAGGCCATCTTGAATCCCGGCGACGAGGTCCTCATTCCCGCACCCTATTGGGTTTCCTATCCGCCCATGGTCCAGTTGGCCGGCGGCACACCGGTGATTGTGCCCCTCAAGCAGGAGAACCGGTTCGATATCGATCCGGCCATTCTGGCCCGATACGTTACCAGCAAGACCAAGGCGATCGTGCTCAACAGCCCGTCGAATCCGACCGGGGCGGTCTATTCGCTAGCCGCGCTCGCCGAAGTGGCCAGGATGGCTTATGAGGGCGGCTGGCTGGTTATCACCGACGACATGTACGAAGATTTGTTCTACGGCGAGGGCAAGGTGCCGCATATCCTCCATGCCGACCCGCGGTTGCGGGACCAGACCGTGCTGTCCAACGGCGTGTCCAAGTCCTTTGCCATGACCGGCTGGCGGATCGGTTATTCCGTCGGCCCGCGCGAGGTGATCAGGGCGATGAATAAAATCCAGAGCCAGTCCACCTCCAACCCGGCCGCTCCTTCCCAGTATGCGGCCCTCGCCGCGTTGACCGGGCCGCAGGATTTTCCCCGGCAGTTGCGCCAGGCCTTTATCCCCCGGCGAGCTTATTTTGTCGAGGCGCTGGAGTCCATCGCCGGCGTGAATTGTGTCGCTCCCATGGGCGCCTTTTATGTCTTTCCCAATTTTTCCGCCTATTACGGAAAATCCTTCAACGGCAAGGTGATCGACGGGTCCGTCGCCCTTGCCGACTATTTCCTCAGCGAGGCCCAGGTGGCCTCGGTGCCCGGTGCCGCCTTTGGTGCCGATGCCTTTATCCGTTTCTCCTTTGCCACCTCGATCACCACCATCGAAAAAGGCATGGAGCGGATCAAGCAGGCCCTGGTCGCCCTGCAATAAGACTCCGGTCATAAAAAAAACCGGACAGAGCCTTGCCCTGTCCGGTTTTGCCGTTTCCGGTGCTGGTCCGCAGGGGAGCGGCCGTAGGCTTATTCGCGCTCCTTCGGGGGGATGCCGCTCTCGTGGTTGAGCTTGCTCTTGGCCAGCAGGGATTGGAGTTTCCATGGTGACGACAAACATTCGCGGCCCAGGTGGTTTTCCGCCACCACCTCGCAGAATCTGAGGAATTCGGCCATGAGCCGGGTGATGATTTTGTCCTTGTGCTGAATGATCCACAGTTGTCGGCTCATGTCCATCCCCTCGATGGGCAGGATCTTCAACCAGCCTTCCTCCGCCTCCCGGCACACGGTGAGCATGGACAGGCAGGCGGCTCCGACTCCCGATTCCACGGCTTTCTTGATGGCCTCGGTGTGTCCGGTCTTGGTCACCACCTTGAGCAGGGAGGCGTAGCGGCCCAGTTTTTTGGTAAAGATTTCGGCGGTTCCCGATCCCTCTTCCCGCATGACCCAACTGGTTTCCTTGAGGTCGTCCGGGATGATGAAGGTCGAGCGATCGGCGAGTTTGTGGTTGGCGCTGACAATGATCCCCAGTTCGTCCTCGAACCAGGAGGTGGCGACCAGCGAATCGACGTTGATGTCCCCTTCGACGAACCCGAGATCGGCCTGACCCGTGGCCACCAGCTTCTCCGCGGTCATGGTGTTGACCACCAGCATGTTGATGTGAGCCTCGGGATGGAGCTGCATGAAGGCGCCGATAAGATAGGGGAGGACATAATTACCGATGGTGGAGCTGGCAACGATTTCAAGCACGCCGGCCACCGTGCCCTGTTGCTCGGTGAGGATGGTCTCGATGTTGGCCACCTGGTGGAGAATGGTCTTGGACAAGGGTAGGAGATAGCGCCCCCGGTCATTGAGGAGTAGGCTGCGACCGTGCCGGTCAAAGAGCGGGCCGCCCAACTGGTTTTCCAGCTCGCCCAAGGCCATGCTCACCGCCGACTGGGTGAGCAGGAGTTTCTTGCTGGCCCGAGTGACCTGTTGCGTCTCGGCGACGGCAATAAAAATCTCTAGTTGTCTGAAGGTGATGGCCATGGGGGATATTGGTATCAGTCTGACTGAACATATCTATGATCGAAATTGAAAAACAAGCGCTAAACTAACACTTCCGAAAAATAGGTCAATGACTTTTCGGCGGCGTCCGGCAATATTTCAGGGGCCGCGAAAGGCGCTCCTTTTATGGGGCGCCATAATTGTGTTTGACATTGAAGGCGCAATTATGCTTGACATCAGAGAAGCATTTCAGTAGCCTGATAAAATGTGCTGATTAAACGCATCAGTCGGATTGATGCCACTTCGTGGCCGTTGTTGAGGAGAAGAGGATGGATCAGGTTGTTCTCACGAATATCATTTATGTCACCATCTTTTTGATCGGCGCCCTGCTGTTCGGGTTCGGGCCGATCATCATCGTCAAACTGCTCAGTCCTTCGTCGCATACCCGGCAGACCGCCGGCCGTACCGGTCAGCTGATCGAGTGCGGCATGGAGCCCATCGGCAGCGCCTGGATCCGGTTCGGCATCATCTATTATCTCTATGCCCTTATTTTCCTGGCCTTTGACGTCGACGTGCTGTTCCTCTTCCCGGTGGCCGTCGCCTACAACAGCCCGGAATTGGGCCTCCAGGATTTTTACGAGATCCTGCTGTTTGTCGCCATTCTTTCATTAGCCATTGTCTATGCCTGGCGTAAAGGAGTGTTCACGTGGGAGAAGAAAACGTACCTTCATCAATAGTGCAGTTCGCCCAGCTCGACAAACTGCTCAATCTCGGCCGGGCCAATTCGCTCTGGCCCATGACCTTCGGGCTGGCCTGCTGCGCTATTGAAATGATGTGCACCGGCGGTTCCCGCTTCGACATCTCCCGTTTCGGGGCCGAGGTGTTCCGGCCGTCACCGCGTCAGGCGGATGTGATGATCGTGGCCGGGACCATCAACAAGAAGATGGAGCTGGCAATCAAGACCCTCTACGACCAGATGCCCGAGCCCAAATGGGTGATCGCCATGGGCAACTGCGCCATCAGCGGCGGCCCGTTCAAGGTGGCCTGCAACTATAACGTGGTCGAAGGGGCGGACAAGCTGTTTCCGGTCGATGTCTACATCCCCGGCTGCCCACCGCGTCCCGAGGCCCTGCTTGAGGGCATCATGACCCTGGAAGAGAAGATCACCGGCAAGCGGCGCTGGCCGCGGGTCCATCCGGTCTGAAATGGGGGCAAGAGCCATGGATATGCTGAACAGAACGCTGGTTGCGTTGACCGAGCTTTTCCCCGAGTCTGTTCCGGCGTTGGCGCCGGCAGGGGAGGGCGCCCTGGAACCACCACCCCGGGAAACAGGGGTGCTGGTCACCGATTTTGCCAAACACGGCCATCACCTCGATGTCCTCTGCCGTCCGGACCAGGTGGTGGCCGTGGCCCGGATCATGGATGGCGAGGGGTATTTCCTGGAGGCGATCTCCGGGGTCGATTGGTTGGACCAGCAGCAGTTCGAAGTCATCTACGACTATAACCGGCTGGGCGGAGAACACTGCCGGGTGATGGTGCGCGCTTTGGTGGACCGTAACCAGCCGGTGGTGCCGAGCGTATCCGGCGTCTTTGCGGCCGCCGACTGGCACGAGCGCGAGACCTTTGATTTCTACGGCGTCCATTTTCAGGATCATCCCAACCTGATCCGCATTCTCCTGCCGGAAGATGCCGATTTCCATCCCCTTCGCAAGGATTTCCGACCATGACCGTTCCCGTTCGCCTGCGACAGGATGAAACCTTCGTTCTCAACCTGGGGCCGCAGCATCCCGCCACCCATGGCGTTCTCCGGGTCAAGCTCACCATGGACGGCGAGTACGTCGTCAAGGCCGAGCCGGTCCTGGGCTACATCCACCGCATGCACGAAAAAATGGCCGAGAACGGCACCTTTGCCCAGTTCTTCCCCAACACCGCCCGCATGGATTACCTCCACGCCCTGGCCTTCAATCACGGTTGGGCCCTGGTGGTGGAAAAGGCCGCCGGCATCGAGGTGCCCGAACGCGCCGAATACATCCGGGTGATCACCGTCGAGCTCAACCGCATCGCCAGCCATCTGTTGTGGTGGGCCGCTTTCCTTTTGGATCTCGGCGGATTCACCCCGCTGCTCTATGCCTTTGACGACCGCGAGAAGATCATCGACCTCCTGGAGCGGGTCACCGGATCCCGGCTGACCTACAGCTACATGCGCTTCGGCGGGGTCTGCAACGACATCGACGACGAATTCATCGCCGGCACCCGCGACTTCATCAAGCAACTCCGCAGCCGGATGCCCCGCCTCTATCACGACCTGGTCACCCACAACATCATCCTGATCAAGCGGATCAAGGACATCGGCCTGGTCAGCGCCGAACAATGCCGCCGCTACGGCGCCACCGGGCCGGTGGCCCGGGGGTCGGGCATCGACTACGACATCCGCAAGAATGAGCCCTATTCGGTCTATCCGGAGTTCGATTTCGACATCCCGGTCTTTGACGAGGGCGATTCCATGGCCCGCTACATGGTGCGCATGCACGAGATGGAACAGTCGATGCGGATCATCGAGCAGGCCCTGGACAAACTTCCCGGCGGACCGGTGATGGGCAAGGCGCCCAAGGTGCTCAAGCCCGAGGCCGGCTACTACTATTCGGCGGTGGAAACAGCCCGGGGTTCGCTTGGTCACCGGCTGGTCTGTAACGGTGACAAGAATCCCTTCAAACTGAAGCTGCGCTCGCCGACCTTCTCCAACCTGAGCCTGTTCGGCGAGGTGGCTGAAGGCATGCTGTTGGCGGATGCCCTGGCCTTCATGGGCAGTCTGGATCTGGTTATCCCCGAAATCGACCGCTGATCGGGAGAGGTATCTTCTATGGAAACAAGTATTTGGCGCGCCCTCTTGTATTTGGTGGGCATCATGGCTTTTGCCGGGGTCAATGCCGCCTGGCTCGGCTGGTGCGAGCGCAAGGGTGCGGCCCGGATCCAACGGCGCATCGGACCCTGCGAGGCCGGATTCGCCGGACTGATGCAGCCCCTGGCCGACGGCCTCAAGCTGTTGAGCAAGCAGTTGCTGGTACCCCAGGGCGTCGACGGCATCATTTTCCGGGTGGCTCCGGTCCTGGCCATGATCCCGGCCATCACCTCGATGGCGGTCATCCCCTTTTCCGAAAATATCGGCGCCCGGGCCATGGAGCTCTCGGTGCTGCTCCTCTTTGCCCTGGCCTCTATCGGCATGATCGCCGTCCTGCTCGGTGGCTGGGCCTCGGGCAACAAGTATGCTATCATCTCCGCCGCCCGCGGGGTTTCGCAGAACCTGGCCTACGAGATCCCGATGCTGCTGACCGTGATCACCGTGGTGCTGATCTCCGGGTCGATGAACCTGCGCGAGATCGCCCTCTCCCAGCAGGGCGGGTTCTGGCATTGGAACATCTTCCGCCTGGAGAACGGTCATTTCCTGACCATGTGGATCTCCTTCATCATCTTCTTCATCTGTTCCGTGGCCGAGACCAACCGGGCGCCCTTTGACATGGCCGAGGCCGAGAGCGAGCTGGTGGCCGGGTTCATGACCGAATACGGCTCCATGGGCTTTGGCCTGTTCATGATGGGCGAGTACCTCAACATCGTGGTCGGCGCCTGTCTCACTGCTACCCTCTTTCTCGGCGGCTGGGACTGCCCCTTCGGCCTGACCCCCGGGGTCTGGTGGTTCCTGCTCAAGATCTATATCCTGATCTTCACCTTCATCTGGGTCCGCTGGACCTATCCCCGTACCCAGATCTACCGGCTTCTCAATCTTTCCTGGAAAATACTGATCCCGTTCTCCCTGGCCAATCTCCTGGTAACGGCAGCCCTGATCAAGGTGTTCTAGCATGAGCGGGTATTTGAGCGACATTGTGACCGGCGGCAAGAGCCTGATCACCGGTTTGGCGATCACCGCCCGGGAGTTTTTCCGGCCGGTGGTGACCGAGCAGTATCCCTGGGAAGTGCCGACGATGACGCCGCTGTTCCGGGGGCATATCGAACTGATCGCCAACGAGGAAACCGGCGAGCCCAACTGCGTGGTCTGCGGCATGTGCCAGCGGGCGTGCCCCTCGGTGTGCATCAGCCTGGACGGTAAGAAGAACGAGAGCGGCAAGGGCAAGGTCCTGACCCGCTACATCCTCGATTTCACCAAGTGCAGCCTGTGCGGCTCCTGTGTGGAGAGCTGTAACTTCAATGCCCTGCGGTTCTCCAAGGACTACAACCTGGCCAGTTTCGACAAGAATGACTTCATCATGGATCTGATGAAACGGTTGGAGGAACAGAACAGATGCAAGCACTAGTCTGTCAGCCCGCCACCACCCCGGCCCTTTTTTCCGCCGAGGGTGTGGTCGGGGTTATTTTTCTGCTCACCGTGGCCCTGGTGGTGACCGGGGCGGTGATCGCGGTCAACGCCCAACGGCTGGTCCGGGCCGTTTCCGGCCTAGCCGTCTGCTTCACCGGCCTGGCCGGGGTCTATTATTTCCTCCTCAGCCCCTTTCTCGCCATGATGCAACTGCTCATCTATGTCGGTGCGGTCTCGATCCTGATCGCCTTCGGCATCATGATGGCCACACCGGAGGAACAGCAGGCCACGGGCATGAAGAGCAAGGCCACCCTGGCCGGTCCGCTGGCCTTCAGTGTCGCCGCCCTCATCTTTGCCGCCCTGACCGTGCTCGGCCTGAAAACCCAGTGGCAGGTCTTTCCCCGCCAGGGGACCTTTGACATCAAAGCGATGGGCATGTCGTTGTTGACCACCCATTCGTTTGTCTTCGAACTCATTTCCATCGTCCTGCTCCTGGCTATTATCGGCGCCTTGGTGCTTGCGCAGAGGGGGAGAAACTAACCGATATGCAAGTGTTGAATCTCTATAACTGCCTGTCGACCTACCTGGTGCTCGGCGCCCTGCTGTTCGCCTTCGGGGTCTACGGCATGGTGGTCCGCCGCACGGTGATCGGCATGCTGATCTCCTCGGAGTTCATCCTGGCCGCGGCCTCGACCAATTTCATGGCCTTTAACCGCTTCCTGGCGCCGGACCCGGTGGTCGGGCAGGTCTTCACCCTGTTCATCATGGCCATCGCCGCCGCCGAGGCCGCCATCGCCATCAGTATCATGATCGCCGTCTACCGGAACTACAAGTCCGTCGAGACCGACGATCTGGTCGATCTGCAAGGGTAACGGAGGGATGACCATGGAACTTGTTGCCTCCAATGCCCTGCTCGTCGAGAATGCCAACCTGCTGCTGGCGGTGATCATCCCGCTCTTCGGCAGTCTGGTGGTCATGACCCTGAAGAACCATCCGAACCTGCGGGAATTCGTCTCCGCCAGCGCCTCGGTGTTGCTGTTGTTGATGGTGCTCTCTTTCATCCCCACCCTCAAGGCGGGCAAGACCTTGGTCTATCCGCTCTTCCAGCTTTTGCCCGGATTGTCCATCACCCTGCGGGCCGACGGCTTTTCCATGATCTTCGCCCTGGTGGCCTCCTCGCTGTGGGTGATCGCGGTTTTCTATTCCATGGGCTACATGCGGGCCCACGACGAGCCCTGCCAGACCCGGTTCAACGCCTGTTTCGCCCTGGCTATCTTCGGCGCCATCGGCGTGGCCTTCTCCGATAACTTGTTCACCCTCTATCTCTTCTACGAGATCGTCTCGGTCTGCACCTATCCCCTGGTCGCCCATCACCAGGACGAGGAATCCTACGAAGGGGCGCGCAAATACATCATCTACCTGACCACCACCGCCAAGTTCTTCCTGCTGCCGGCCCTGATCCTGATCTACGTGCTCGCCGGCACGCTGGATTTTCCCCATAACATTGCCAGCGGCATCATCCCCACCACCGCCACCGGCTGGGTGGTGACCATGCTCTACATCTTCTGCATCTTCGGCTTTGCCAAGAACGGCGTCATGCCGTTTCACCACTGGCTCCCCGGCGCCATGGTGGCCCCGACCCCGGTCTCGGCCCTCTTGCATGCAGTGGCCGTGGTCAAGGTCGGTGTGTTCTGCACCACCCGGACCATGCTCTACGTCTTCGGCGTCGACACCATGGACCGGCTCAACCTGGGCATCCCCACCGCCTATTTCGTCGGCTTCACCATCATCGTGGCCTCGATGATCGCCCTGTCCAAGGATAACCTGAAGGCCCGGCTGGCTTATTCCACGGTCAGCCAACTGTCCTACATCATCCTGGGCGTGGCGCTCCTGACCCCGCACGCCATCGAGGGCGGCCTGATCCACATCGTCAACCACGCCTTTGCCAAGATCACCCTGTTCTTCTGCGCCGGCGCCATCTATATCGCGGCCCACAAGAAATACATCTCGGAGATGAGCGGCCTGGGCCGGACTATGCCCTTCACCTTCGGCGCCTTTGCCGTGGCCTCGCTGTCGATGATCGGCGCGCCGCCGGTGGCCGGGTTCGTCTCCAAGTGGTATCTGCTGGTCGGCTCGATGGAGGCGCATCAGGTGGGCATCCTCCTGATCCTCATCGCCTCGACCGTGCTCAATGTCGGCTACTTCGCCCCGGTGACCTATAAGGCCTTCTTCGGCAAACGGCCGGCGGGCCAGGCCGAGACCGGGATCAAGGAGGCGCCGCTCAGCATGCTGGTCCCCTTGCTGATCGCGGTCACCGTCTCGGTACTCATCGGGATCTATCCCAATTTCATGATGCAATTCGTCTGGATGGTGACAGGATGACCGCTCTTATTGCATACCTACAGGCACGGCTGAAAATCGTGGTCACGGTCTGTTTTGTCCTGCTGGCCGTGATCGCCGGGGCCTCGTTGGCCATCGACACCCACCACGCCCATACCTGGGCCGAACAGCATGTGCCCTTTTTCTGGTCGGTGTTTGGTTTTGCCGCCGCTGCGGTGATCATTGCTGCGGCCCGCTGGTTCGGCCGGTCCGGCATTCAGGCCCCGACCGACTTTTACGACCGCTCCACCTTTTCAGCCTGCGAGGAAGAAGCATGACCTCCAGTTTTATCCATCCCTCCTTTCTACTGATTGCGGGCGCGCTGCTCCTGCCCTTCATCAGGGGGCCGCTGCGCAAGCCCTATCTTTTCCTGGTGCCGCTCCTGGCCCTGAGCGTCGTGGTGCTCAACGCCACCCTCAACGGCAACTTCGGCGTGGTGTCCTTTCTCGACTGGCAACTGGTCTTCGGCCGGGTGGACAAGCTCTCCACGGTCTTTGCCCTGATCATGGGGCTGATGGCGGTGATCGGCACCCTCTACGGCCTGCACGTCGACCGGGCCGGCGAGCACATGGCCGCCTGGTTCTATGCCGCCGGTTCACTTGGCGCCATCTACAGCGGCGACTATGTCAGCCTGTTTCTCTTCTGGGAGATGATGGCCTTTGCCTCGGTCTTTCTCGTCTGGTTCCGGCGGGGGCCGAACTCGCTGGCCGTGGGCTACCGCTACCTGTTGATCCACACCATCGGCGGCATTATCCTCCTGGCCGGGATCATGCTCCGCTACCAGGCCGTGGGCAACATCGCCTTCGATCTCTTGGATGTTGCCCATCCCGAATTGTACACCTGGCTGATCATGCTCGGTTTCGGCCTCAACGCCGCCATGGTGCCGCTCCATTCCTGGCTGCCCGAGGCCTACAGCGAGGCCTCCTTCAACGGCGCGGTCTTCCTCTGCGCCTTCACTACCAAGACCGCGGTCTACACCCTGGCTCGGGCCTGCGCCGGCATGGACGTCCTGGTGGTGCTCGGCGTGATCATGGCCCTGTACGGCGTCATCTACGCGGTGATGGAAAACGATATCCGCAAGCTCCTGGCCTGGTCGATCGTCTCCCAGGTGGGCTACATGGTCGCCGGCATCGGCATCGGCACCGACATGGCCATCAACGGCGCCGTGGCCCATGCCGTGGTCCACATCCTCTACAAGAGCCTTTTGTTCATGGGCACCGGCTCGGTGCTGTACATGACCGGCAAGACCAAGTTCACCGAGCTGGGCGGGCTCTATGCCAAGATGCCGGCCACCTTCTTCTTCACCCTGATCGGCTGCCTGTCGATCTCGGCGGCGCCCTTTTTTGCCGCCTATGCCAGCAAATCGATGATCATCACCGCCGGCTTCGAGCAGCATCTCAACTGGGCCTCCTGGCTGTTGATGTTCGGCGCCACCGGCACCTTCATGTACAACGGCCTCAAGCTGCCCTATTTCCTCTTCTTCGGCGACAACAAATGCAGCCGGGACACCTGGGACAAGGCCGGCGATCCTTCCTGGAACATGCTCATCGCCATGACCCTGGGCGCCACCCTATGCATCCTGGTGGGTACTGCCCCCGGTTTCCTCTATGCCCTCCTGCCCCATGCCGTGGCCTATACGCCGCACACGGTCTACCATCTGATGGAAACCCTGCAACTCCTCGGGTTTGCGGCCCTGGCCTTTTTCCTCTTTAAAAAATACGTGGAACCGGTGGACCGGATCTGTCTCGATGTCGACTGGCTCTATCGCCAGGCCGGCTGCGGCTTGCTCTGGCTGATCAGGCATCCGCTGCAATGGTTCGACACCGCCTGGGGCGAGGCCTACCGGGTGGTCGGCCTGGCCTCCCTGATGACGGTGAGCCGTTTCTGGAGTTGGTTCGACTGGCACGCCATCGACGGGGTGGTCGATGGCATCGCCCGCTCGGTTCGGGCGCTGGGCGGCCGGGTTCGGGTCCTCCAAAGCGGTCAGATCCAGATCAGCTTGTTTTATGCCTGCTCGCTCGCCGCCGCCCTGTTGGTTACCTTCATTTTCTATCAGTTGCTCTAAGGGGAAAGAGAGAATGGATCTGCTAGTTATCAAAGAGGGGTTTCCCCTGCTGAGTTTTCTCATTTTCCTGCCCCTGGCCGGGGCCCTGGTGCTGCTCTTTTTTCACGGCGAGGCCTTTGCCCGGCTGTGGGCGCTCTTCGTCACCGCGCTGACCGCCGTCTGCTCGCTGCCCCTGCTCACCGGCTTCGACCCGGCCAGCGCCAAGTACCAGTTCGCCGAGGCCTACGCCTGGATCCCCCGGTTGCACATCAACTACATTGTCGGCATGGACGGGATCTCCATCCTTCTGGTCCTGCTGACCACCCTGATCATGCCGTTTTGCGTCCTTGCTTCCTGGAAGTACATCCAGAAGCGGGTGGCGCCCTTCATGTTCTGCCTGCTGGTGATGGAGACCTCCATGGTCGGGGTCTTCGTCGCCCTGGACTTTGTCCTCTTCTACATCTTCTGGGAGTTCATGCTCATCCCCATGTATCTCCTGATCGCCATCTGGGGCGGGCCGCGCAAGGTGTACGCCTCGATCAAGTTTTTTCTCTATACCCTGGCCGGTTCGGTCCTGCTTTTGGTGGCCATCATCGCCCTCTATCTCAAGTCGGGCAGTTTCTTCATCCCGGAGATGATGTGGCAACCCTACTCGCTCACCTTCCAGGTGCTGGTTTTCCTCGCCTTTTTCCTGGCCTTTGCTATCAAGGTGCCGATGTTCCCCTTTCATACCTGGTTGCCGGCGGCCCACGTCGAGGCGCCGACCGCCGGTTCGGTCATCCTGGCCTCGGTGCTGTTGAAGATGGGGACCTACGGCATGCTGCGTTTCTGTTTGCCCATCACCCCGGATGCCACCATGCTGCTGGCGCAGCCGGTCCTGTGGCTGTCCATCGCCGGCATCATTTACGGCGGCTTCACCGCCCTTGCCCAGCAGGACATGAAAAAGCTGATCGCCTACTCCTCGGTGGGCCACATGGGCTTTGTCACCCTGGGCATCTTTGTCCTTAACACCCGGGGCGTCGAAGGGGCGATGTTGCAGATGATCAACCACGGCGTCACCACCGGTGCGCTCTTCCTCTGTGTGGGCATGATCTACGAGCGCACCCACAGCCGGGAACTGGCGCTGGCCACGGGCGTGGGCAAGTACATGCCCTGGTTTGTCACCCTGCTCGCCTTTTTCTCCCTCTCGTCCTTCGGCTTTCCGGGCACCAACTCGTTCATCGGCGAGTTCCTGGTGCTGGCGGGAACCTTCGAGTATGACACCATCCTGGCCCTGGCCGCCATTCCCGGCGCGGTGCTGGCGGCGGCCTACATGCTGCGCATGCTGCAGAAGGTCGTTTGGGGCGGGACCGCCAACCCCGACCAGTCCTATCTCACCGATCTCGGGGTCAGGGAGATTGTCGTTCTCACCCCTTTTCTGCTTTTTGTCTTCTGGATCGGCTTGGGGCCGCAGCCCTTCATCGATCTGATGCACGGTTCGGTCAATCATCTGCTGGAGCAGTTGCACCACTGGCAGCAGCATCAGCAGGTCGCGGCCGTATTCTGGCGTTGACCAGCATAGGTGAACCAAGTCGGCCGACCACACTGCCGGAACCGACACCGTTCATAGACAATGCAATGTAACCCGCTCTCCCTGCTCGCCCAGCGACAGGCGTTGAGGTAACACGAAGAAAGGCAACATCTATGGTTATTCTTCCCGAATTGGTGCTGGCCGCCGGCGCCCTGGCACTCTTCCTGGTCAGCCTGGGCAAGACGCCCTCCGCACAGACGGCAAAATCGGTGGCCATCGTTTTTGGACTCGCCACCTTTGCGGCCACCCTGCTCGCCTTCCAGTCCCAGGGGAGCCTGTTTTACGGCGTTTATGCGGTGGATCAGTACTCCCAACTGTTCAAGGTGATGATCGGCTTCTCCCTGGCCCTGCTCCTCATTTTCGGCCAGAATCTCAAGGGCGTCAGCCCGACCGTCCGGCCGGAATACTATCTTTTTCTCCTGCTCAGCGTACTGGGCCTGATGATGCTGGTGAGTTCGGTCGAACTGATCGCCATCTTCATCTCCCTGGAACTCTCCTCCTTCGCCCTTTATCTGCTGGTGCCCATGCGCGATGACAGTACCGGCATCCGGGTGCAGATGGAGGCCGGTATGAAGTATATCCTCTTTGGGGTGATGGCCACCGGCTTCATGCTTTACGGCATGAGCCTGCTCTTCGGACTGACCGGCACCACCTATCTCAAGGAGATCCTTACCTTCCTCGCCCAGGGTAACCTGCAACCCGCGGTGGTGGTGGCGGTGCTCATGGTTCTGGTCGGCTTTTTCTATAAGCTGGCGGTCTTCCCCATGCATTTCTGGGTGCCGGATGTCTATCAGGGCGCTTCCAACGAGACCGCCGGTTTCATCGCCACCATCCCTAAGTTCGGGGCCGTGGCCCTGCTGATCCGCTTTCTCACCGTGCCGACCGGCCAGGCCTCGTTTCTGGTCGAATTGATGGCGGTGTTGGCACTCTGTTCGATGTTTTATGGCAACCTCAGTGCCCTGGTTCAGAAGGATATCAAGCGGATGCTCGGTTTTTCCGGCATCGCCCATGCCGGTTTCATCCTCCTGGGGCTGCTCGCGCTCAACCGGGAAGGGTACGGCGTGGCCATCTACTACATCGCCGGGTATGTGCTGATGAACCTGGCCTGCTTCCTGGTGATCAGCAACGTCTCCCGGGAGGGGGAAAACCTGCGGATCGAGGATCTCAACGGCCTGTACCAGCGGCAGCCGGTGCTGGCCTTGGTGCTCGCGGTCGGCCTTTTCGGTCTGGCCGGGATCCCGCCCTTTGTCGGCTTCATGGGCAAATTCATGATCCTGACCGAAGCCCTGCGCGCCGATCACCTGGTAGTGGTCTGTCTGGCCACCATTAACACCGCCATCGCCATCTATTACTATCTGTCGGTGGTCAAGGCCGCCTACACCGCCGATCCCGGAGAAGGACCCGCGGTCACCGTGCACCCCGTGATCCAGTTGACCGGCGTGGTGCTGGTGCTCGCCATCACTCTGCTGGGTGCCTTGCCGGCCAGATTTGTCGATTTTGCCAGTACGGTGGTGCAGACCTTGCTGTGAGAGAAGACCCTGCGACAATAAAAAAAGGGGACGCCGATAAAGCGTCCCCTTTTTTATTGTCGGTATGACCGGGAGAGGGATTAGAGCAGATGCTCCAGGCCTGGCGCGGGAAAGCCGGCGCAGAGTTGCTGCACCGCCGCGGCAATCTCGGCCTGGAGACCGGCGTCGGCAGGATCGGCGACCACGGCGTCGATCCACTTGCCGATCTGCACCATCTGCGCTTCCTTGAACCCGCGCGAGGTGACCGCCGCCGACCCCAACCGGATGCCGCTCGGGTCAAAGGGCTTGCGGGTATCGTAGGGCACGGCGTTGTAGTTGAGGACAATGCCGGCCGCATCCAGGGCCTTGGCCGCGATCTTGCCGGTCACGCCCTTGTTGGTCAGGTCGATCAGCATCAGGTGGTTGTCGGTGCCGCCGGTGACCAGGTTGAAGCCCCGGTCGAGGAGGGTGGTGGCCAGGGCCTGCGCGTTCTTGACGATCTGGGCCGCATACTGCTTGAAGGCGTCGGTGGAGGCCTCTTTCAGGGCCACGGCAATGGCGGCGGTGGTGTTGTTGTGCGGTCCGCCCTGCAACCCCGGAAAAACCGCCTTGTCAATGGCCGCGGCATGCTCCTGCTTGCAGAGAATCATGGCCCCACGCGGCCCGCGCAGGGACTTGTGGGTGGTGGTGGTGACCACGTCGGCATAGGGGATGGGCGAGGGGTGGGCGCCGCCTGCCACCAGGCCGGCGAAATGGGCCATGTCCACTAGGAGCAGGGCGCCGCAGGCATCGGCAATCTCCCGGAATTTGGGGAAATCAAGCACCCGCGAATAGGCGGAATGGCCGGCGATCAGGATCTTGGGACGGCACGCCAGGGCCTTTTCGCGGATGGTGTCATAGTTGAGCCGGCCGGTTTCCTGGTCCAGAGTATAGGATTCGGCGTTGAAATACTTGCCCGAGATCGACACCTTGGCGCCATGGGTCAGGTGCCCGCCGTGGGGCAGGGCCATGCCGAGGATGGTGTCGCCGGGATGGATGAAGGCGAGATACACGGCTAGGTTGGCCGGCGAACCGGAATAGGGTTGGACATTGACATGCTCGGCGCCGAACAGGTCCTTGGCCCGCTGGATGGCGAGGCTCTCCACCTGGTCGACGTACTGCTGGCCCTCGTAATAGCGCTTGCCGGGATAGCCTTCCGAGTATTTGTTGGTCAGCACCGAACCGGTGGCCTCCATGACCGCGCCGGAGACGTAATTTTCCGAGGCGATCAGGCGGATCTTGTTTTTTTGGCGCAGTTCTTCCTGCTTGATCAGGGAGAAAATTTCGGGGTCACATTGTTGTAGGCTGCTCATCTTGACTCCTTCGATGGCTGGAAAAGTCGGCAGGACGCGGTTCCCGCGCCAATGGCCGAAAATGGAAATTCGCGGTGTGCGATGCGGCATTGCCGGGGCGCATAGAGAGAATAGCCTGGAAATACCGATGCAGAAAATATACATATTACTCAACCTGTCCACGGTTGCACAGCAGAAAATTACAGGTTTTGAGGCGGCGTTGCCCGGGCCATGACCACTTGCGGCCGAGAGAGAAAAGGCGGGGTCTCCTTTTTGACCCAGACCGGGACCTGTTGGCCGCTGGCTTGATTTCAACGGGGGAGGCGTTATCTTGGGGGAAAAGGTTGTTGTGAACGAGAAGTAAAAGCAGTTGGGAAATGTTCTTGGTTTGCGGGGCAAGTCGGACGAGGCACCCTGCCGGTTGTTGGGGCAGGTTATCCCAGGGTTGCCGGTTTGCAACCCCAATGTCCAAGATAAATGTTGAGGAGGGTCCCCATGCGCACCTTGTTGTTGATCCTTTGTTGCACGTTATTGGCCGGGAACGGATGGGCTGCCAATGGGCCGGTTGCCTATCAGGTTCAGGGCGAGAAGTTTGAGGGCTATTTCCTCAGTCCAGCCGCCGATGCGCCCTTGGTCCTGCTGGTCCACGATTGGGACGGACTCACCGCCTACGAGATCAAGCGGGCGGAAATGCTGGCTGGTTTGGGCTACGCCGTCTTCGCCGTCGACCTCTTTGGCGCCGGTATCCGCCCCACCGGTCTTGAGGAAAAGAAACAACGGACGACTGCCCTGTACAACGATCGCCCTCGCCTGCGCTCTCTTCTGCTGGGCAGCTTGCAAGCGGCCAAAGAGCGAGGAAGCAATATCGCCAACAGCGTTGCCGTGGGCTATTGCTTCGGTGGTGCCGCGGTGTTGGAACTGGCCCGCTCAGGAAAGGATCTCAAGGGATTCGTTTCCTTTCACGGCGGGTTGGATATCCCCGGGGGCCAGGATTATAAGGCGACAAAAGGACGGATCTTGATCTTGCACGGGACCGCCGACAGTTCGGTCACCATGGCGCAGTTCGCCGCTCTGGCCGAGGCCATGGAGGCTGCGCATGTATCCCATGAGATGATCACCTACAGTGGCGCGCCCCACGCCTTCACGGTCTTCGGGACCGAGCGGTATCGCGAGGATGCGGATAAAAAATCCTGGAAACGGTTCACCGAATTTCTCGACCAGACCCTGCGGTGACCGCGACCGATTGGTTTGTCTTTCCGACCGGCCCCATCGGTTTTCGATTTTCTTGATATGCTGCTTATGCGCTTGGAAAAACGGCGATGGTAGGGTATTTTTATTTGGTTGGCGTGCCCAGCTTGGAGCTGTGGCGTGGCAAGTTAAAAACTGTTTGGATGGGATGGCTGCAATTGGAAAAGAGCGTGTCCAGTTGGTGGGAAAAAGGAGAGGGATCGAATAGGCATTGCCGTGATTGGGGGGAAGCGTTTGAGATTGACGTGCCGGAAATGGCGATGCATGGAAAATTACTAGATTCGGAAAGTATCGAAACGATCAGCAGGGTGCATAATGGAGAAAAGAGCGTTATTTTGTTACGGAACATTGCAGTCACCACTTGTGATGAAGGCTGTCACCGGCCGGGCTTATGAGGGTAAGGAAGCAACATTGAACAATTGGGCGCGGTATCGCGTCCGTGACTCGGAATATCCCGGTATTACCCGCCAGCAGGGTTCGGTCGTTTCCGGCAAGCTCTATTGGGGGCTGGACGAAAGGGCCATGGAGAAACTCGATGCCTTCGAGGGCGATAAATACGAGCGGGTGATCGTGGAGGTGACCATGGCCGACGGCACCAGCGAGGAGGCCTACGCCTATGCGATCCGCAGCGATTGCCGCAAGATGCTGTCGGACGATCCCTGGGATTTTGATCGGTTTCTCCAAAATGGACTGGAAAAGTTCATCCACTGGTTTGTCGAGGACCGGCGGGATCTGTTCGACCGGGGCGACCTCTGATTGACCGGCGTCTCTCCTCCTGATACCCCGGAATGCAATCGGTCAGACCGGGGTATTCGTTGTTGCAAGACCTCTCCCTCCGAAAGGCGCCCGTCGCGAGCTACGCATCGGTCTTTATGGGCCGGTTTTGGCGGCGGGACGGGAGATGGACCCGCTTTGCTTCCGGCAGGTCCGGATTGGGTCGGTAGAGAAGAACCATCCGGCCGATGATCTGCACCAAGGCGGCACCGGTGATTCTTGCCAGTTCTTGTCCCGCCTGACTGCGTTCCAACGGGCAGTTCTGCCCGATCTTGATTTTGATCAGTTCATGCGCCGTGAGCGCTGCTTCCAGGGATTTGAGCAGGGCCGGGGACAGCCCCTCCTTGCCGGTATAGACTACCGGTTCGAGGTGGTGTCCCATGCTGCGCAACGCCTTTTTTTGTCCACCGGTCAGTTCGATCGCCGGTTCAGTGTTCGGTTCGTTCATAAAGTGCGGTTCCAGAGAGGTGAGAAAAGAAAGGTTTCGGGCTCGGCCGATGAGGCGGTTGACGATGCGGTGCCGATTCTTAAAGGCCGACAATGTACCCCAATTGAGCAGGAAAGGGGATGAAATCCTGAGGGTGAGCAAGAGAAAGGAGCAAGGGGCGCTGTTTATGTCGTATCCGGGGAGGCGAGGTGACGCCGGGCCACTGTCCGGGCCACGATTTTTCGACAGAGATCGGGGAACACCAGCTCATGAAAAGGCAGAACCGCATACCAGTACAGCCGTCCCCACAGACCGTGGGGGATGAAATGGGCGGTTTGCACCAAGGTGTCGCGCTGAAGTTCGAATTCCAGCCAGGCCTTGCCCGGCAGTTTCATCTGGGCCAGCAGCAGTAACCGTTTGTTGGGCACCAGGTCGGCAACCTTCCAGAAATCAAGAGCATCGCCGATCCGGAGATCGGTGGCGTTCCGCCGGCCACGGTTCAGGCCGTAGCCGCCGACAATTTTATCCAGCCAGCCGCGCAGTTGCCAGAGAAAAGTATAGGTAAACCATCCGCTTTCCCCGCCGATGCCGATAATCGAGGCAAAGACCTGCTCCGGCTCCATGCCGGCAATGGAAGTGGTCCGGACATCCCGGAAGAGGGTCGCCTCGGGATCTGCCTGGACATCGATGTCGCAAACGGCGCCGGGACTGGAGTCGCACCAGCGACTGAGCACCCGATCGTCTTCCTGCTCATCGATCGCCCGGCGGACCGCGTGGGGAAACGGCAAGAGGCTGATTTCGGGAAAGTATTGCCGGGCAGAATTGTTTTGCATCAAGGGTGTCGCCGTCAGCCCTCTAACCAGCATTGCCCCCACCCTGTACGGAACCGGGGTCGCCAGGCTTAACCAACAGGAACTGAGACGCGGACTGAACAGAGGCATCGGCAGGATCCTACGCCGGAGTCCCATGGCTGTGGCAGTCTGTCGGAGCATCTCCAGGAAGGTCATGGGCGGGGTGCCGATATCGACGATCATGTTTTCCCGAGGTGCAAGGGCCAGCGCTGCGGCGAGATAGGCGACCAGGTCGTCGATGCCGATGGCGTGGGTCCGGGTTATGGCCCAGCGAGGGGTGATCATGACCGGCAACTTTTTTACCAGATGATGGATGATTTCAAAGCCGGCGCTGCCGGCGCCGATGATCACGCCGGCCCGAAACCAGATGGTGCGGATGCGGTCGGGTTGACTGGAGAAGATTGCTCCGGCTTCGCTCCGGCCGGCCAGGTGGCCCCGGGCCGATTCCGGGGAGCCGAGGCTGCTCAGACAGATGATGTTCCGTACCCCCTGGTCAAGGCAGGCATGGAGAAAATTTTCGGCACTGATCCGGTCGAGGCGGCTGGAATCCCGGCCTGTTCCCAGGGAGGGGATGAGGTAGACGGCGGTCTCCACACCGGCCAGGGCTTGCCGGAGTTCCGGGAGGTGGAAGGTGTCGCCCTCGACGACAGTTGCCTGTTGCCGGGTCTGGATAGTCAGCTTTTTGGCGTTGCGAACCAGTAGGCGAAGGGAAAGCTCCGCTCGCCCTCGCAGGGCCATTTCCAGACGACGACCGATATATCCCGTGGCGCCGGTAAGTAAAACCGTTCGGTTCATCGCATGTCATCCCCTTCGATATGTCGTCTGGCAATGGCAGCGAAGCGGACCGGATCGAGTAAGCCGGCCGGACAAGAGTGAAGCACCACGGGGAGGGAAGGGCGACAGAGGAGGGAAACGGGAGCGGGGAAGGAAGAGCGCCCGGCAGGACAGAGTCCTGCCGGGAGAGCGTCATCCTTTCTTGACAATGAGTTTATTGCCGGTTTGCAGGGTGTTGCTGCTGAGCTTGTTCCAGTCGCGAATATTCTGGGCAGAGGCTTGAAATTTTTTGGCGATGGTCGCCAGGGTGTCGCCGTTTTTCACCACGTACCAGGTAGGCGGCGGTTCTTTCTGCGCGGCGGCCACAGCGGGCTGCTTGGGTGCGGGTTCAGGTTGGACTTTGGCAACGCTTCGCTTCTTGGTGGCCTCCAGCGTGGGCACCTGTGCGGTTTCCTTGATCTCGGCGGCGATCTTGGCAACGGCTTTGGAATTTTTTGTCGCAACCTCGACGGGTTCAGCGGCCGGTCGTTCAAGGAGCAGGGCCAGCTGTTGTCCCTGCTTGATTTTGTTCAGATTGGAAATTTTATTCCACTGCATAACCTGCTGCACCGGAACCTGAAACTGCCTGGCAATGGTCTCCAGCGTCTCTCCGGATTTCAGCGTGTGCATCACCACCTGGCGCTTGCCCTTGCCGCCAGCCTTGGCCAGCCGCTCCTCGGGTTGCTGCCCCTCTTTGGGAAGGGCGTACTTGGTGGCGGTCGATGGGATCTGGAGGCGCATGCCCTTCGGCAATTGCGCGGTTCTCAGGTTGTTGGCCTTGAGCAAGGTTGTCTTGCTGATATTGTACAGACTACAGATTCCATCCAGGGTATCATCCTTTTTCACCGTATGGGTGATGTACACGGTGGTGGTCACCGGACGGAGTTTGTCGAGATTGCTGGCTATCAGATCCTTGGTGCCAATAGGAATCCGCAGGAGATACTCGTTTTTGGGCGGGGTTTGGCTTTTCCTCAGTTCGTTGTTGAGCGCACGTAAATCTTTGACCGAGGTGTTGGCCGTGGCGGCAACGGTTTCAAGACTCACTCCGCCGGGGAGATTGATGGTCTCGTATTCCTGCGGTTTTTTGTAGGATATGTCGGTGAACCCGTATTTTTCGGGATTGCGGGCGATAATGATGGCGGCGATCAATTTCGGCACGTACCGCTTGGTTTCCATGAAAATGCCTTCGGAAGCGGCTATTTCCCAGAAATCGGAGGCATTGATTGTTTTCAGGGCGGTGTCGATCTTTTTCTCGCCGGCATTGTATGCCGCCACAGCAAGGTACCAATCGCCGAATTGGGCATGGAGGCTGGTGAGGTAGCGGACGGCCGCCTTGGTGGCCTTCTCCGGAGCCCGACGCTCATCAACCCAGGAATCGATTTTGAGGCCAAATCTGGTGCCCGTGCCTTCTATAAACTGCCACAGGCCGCATGCCTTGGCCGGCGAGTAGGCCGACGGATTGAAACCGGATTCGATCATGGCGAGAAAGACCAGATCCAAGGGGAGACCGGCTTTTTTCAACTCGGCCTCGATGTACGGCCGGTACATGGAGGAACGGGCCAGCCAATAGGTGAAATAATTTCGCTGTTTGCCTTGAAACAACTCAAGATAGTAAAGGACCTGCTTGTTGACCGTGATGGGGAAATCGTATTTGGCGGGGTCGATGCCCAGCTTTTCCAGGGAATAGGTCTGGTTGATGCCGTATTCCCAAGCGCCGGGCCGGTTCAGTGCCTCCAACTCCTCCTCGGCGGTCTCCTCGGGTTCAGCCGAGGAAATTTCTTCGTCCTGGGAGTCGGCGGCGGTCATCTGGTCGCCGGACTGGTGGAGCGCCGATTTTTTGTTGTGTGAGGAGCAGGCTGAAAGGGAGAAGCAGAGCAGGGCGATGAGGCAGTGGGTCAGCAGAGCAGGCAATATTTTCATACGGAGCAGTGGGGTCTGTGCAACCTTACATTGCATTGAAATGATATTGTTTTTCTGCGATCAACTCGATACTGAAAACAAAATTCGATAGTGCAATGGGTCCTTTTTAACTTTTAACAGCAAGAATGACAAGCAAAAGTATCTGATAACGTTCTTTTGCCTTCTTCATTCCCTGTTTTTTTCTTGCATTATTGCAGTGACCCACCAGTTTTCCGGTTTTCCGTGTTTGGGCGCCGGGGCGTCCTGCAGATACCTAAATCTTGTGGACCGCTTGGGCGGATATATTTAGCTAACAGCCTGTTTTTTTTGCGGTAAAAGAGTAAGCCACCCGTCCGGTCTCCTGGTTCGTTTTTGTTAGTCGCATCGATTGAGCCAGGGGAGGTCGCCATTGGTTGAGAAAGGGTACCGTTATCTTTTGGCGACAGTGAAAAAAAACGCACTTTTTTTACGGAACATGATAAAAACCTCACCACGTTTCCGAGTGTCGAACGAGTGATGACCGAAAGGGAGAGGTTGCCTATTTTCGTATGGCCACCCTCTCTTGTGCCAACGGAAGCGAACATAGGGTGGAACGATTGGGCCTGCTGGTTGGCCCTTTCTTGATGTCGTTATTAATAATTTGAAATTATGTCAAAATTTTTCAAGTATTGTTGCGTTTCCCTCTTGCTCTTCTCCTTGCTGGCCGCTGCGATCGGGGCAGGAGGACTTTATTATTTGATTGTGGTGGTGCCGGCACCGGAAATGGAAGAGGCCGCCATCAATGAAATACTGGGTCGCGAAAGTCCGGTGCTGTACCGCGACGGTCAGACGAAGCTGGGCGTGTTGTTCGAGGGCATTCACCGTCAGTACCTCCCCTACAAGGACATCCCGAAAAATTTTGTCAATGCTCTGGTCGCTGCCGAGGACAATCAGTTTTTCAGCCATTTTGGCCTGGATATTCCGGGCATAATCCGGGCCGCGCTGGTCAACTTCAAGGCCGGAAAAGTGGTCCAGGGCGGCAGCACCATCACTCAGCAGACCGCGAAAAACATCTTTAAACGGGAGTCGCGGAGCATCCAGGCCAAAATCAAGGAGCTGCTGTACGCCCTGCGGCTCGAACGCAAGTACAGCAAAGAAAAGATCCTCGAATTTTATACCAACCAGTTCTTTGTCAGCGGCAACGGCCATGGGCTCGGTGTGGCGGCCCGCTACTTTTTCGACAAGGAACCCAAGGATTTGACCCTGCTGGAATGCGCCTTTATTGCCGGCAGCGTCAAACGGCCGAACTATTACAATCCCTTTCTCAGAAAAAACCTGGCCAACGCCGACGAGGTCAGGCAGCGGGGGGATGAGCGCGTCCGCTATGTCCTTGGCCAGATGCGCAAGGGCGGCATGATCGGCGAGGGGGAATACAACAACCTGAAACTGGGCGACCTGGTGTTCAGGCAGGGCAAGATGTCGTTTGCCCAGAACACGGCGATGGATCTGGTCAAGGAAGGACTGGAAACGCCCTTTATCGCCGATATCCTGGAGCAAAACGGCATTTCCAACATTGCGACCTCGGGTGCCCGGATTATCACCTCGCTTGATCCGGAGATCCAGCGGAAGACCGTCCATGCCCTGCGCCGGCATCTCTCCCCGCTCGATGTGCGTCTGCGCGGCTATGACCGTGCCCAGGTGCAGGCCGAATACAAGGCGATGGAGTATTCGGGGGACGAAGAGTACCTTCCGGGCAACTTCGTTTTCGGCATGATCAAGGAGGTCGTCGAAACCCGCGACAAAACGGAGGTGCGGGTGCAGTTCGATGACGGCCGGCTCGAGGGCATGGTCGACGCGACCGGTCTGAACCGGCTGGCCGATGCCTCTGCCAACAAAGCCAGCCGGGGCGCCTCGGCTGCCGCCCCCGCGGACCGCAAGACCCTGCTCAAACAATTGCAGGCCGGAGACAAGATCTACGTCAGCATCCGGGAAACCGGGGAATCCGGGAAGCTGCATCTTGATCTGGAACGATATCCGCAGGTTGAAGGCGCGGCTTTTGTCTTGCAGGAAGGGGCGGTCCGCGCCATGAGCGGCGGCATGTCCAATCTCAACTTCAATCGGGCCACCGCCGCCAAACGGCTGATGGGCTCGACCTTCAAAACCTTCCTCTTTGCGGCGGCGCTGCAATTGGGTTGGAGTCCGGTGGATATGCTCAGCAACCACCGGGACAGCTTTGTCTTCATGAATCGTCCGTATGCACCGCAACCCGATCATGAGAGCCCCTTCGGGTCGGTATCACTGAGCTGGGCCGGCGTCACTTCGGAAAATGTCGCCGCGGTCTGGCTGCTCTACCACCTCACCGACCACCTGACCCCGCCCATGATCCGAGAGCTGGCGGCCAAGGTGGACATGGCGCCGCGCGTCGAGGACGGCAGGACCGAGGACTATCAGCGGTACAAGGAGCGGATGCGGGATCATTACGGCATTCTCCTCTCCCGCCAGTATCTCGATCACGCCGCCTTTGGCAGCGCGGTGCGGACCTTGCAGCCCGATCTCGTTTTCGACAACCGTGACGAAGAGTACAAATCTCTGGAGCGGATGCGGTATGACGATTTTCAGAATCTGCATGCGCTGGTGCCGGCCGTCCTTGCCTATCGCCAAACCCTGGCCGCTTCGCCACCACAGCTCGACCTGGATGCGGTGTTCGACAATCCGGGGACAACACCGCCTGCCTCCGGGGGTAGGATGGTCCGGGACACGGCGGGCCGTTTCATCTTCACCTCGCGGGCGGAGCTGCCGTCCAACTGGACCGCCTTGAGCACCCAGGAGCTGCTCGATCATCTCGTTGCCCTCGACCCCGACCGGCTCGACTCGTTCTGGCGGGAACAGGTTCGACTCGATGGCATGGTCACCGCCGCGACCCTGCAACAGGTGGAGAGCCAGATGCGGATCGAGCGGGAAAAGCTGGGGCCGGACAAGCTCTACTCGCTGGACGTGCTCGGCGAGGTGCGCGATTTCCGGGTGATGCTCGGGATGCAGTATCTGGTGCGGCTGGCCAAGGAATGCGGGATCAACAGCAAGTTCGAGCCGGTGTTGTCGCTGCCGCTCGGCTCCAACGTGGTCTCGCTGTCGGAAATCACCCGCACCTACGAGACCCTGATCACCGGCAACCGCCATGACGCCGCCGACGGCCCCACCCTGGCCGAATCCGAACTGGACGGCCATGTCGATCCGGATGGCGCGGCCATCATCGAGCGGATCGAGACCCCGGAGGGCAGGGTGGTCTACTCCCGGCAGGTCTATAAGACCCGGGTGGTCGATCCCAAGAGTGCCGCCGCCATCGCCAATATCCTCCAGAACGTCGTGCCCTACGGGACCGGCAAGTACGCCATGGAACATGTCCGACTCCGCAGCGATGATCCCGCCCGCAGCAAGATCCTGGCCAAGATGAACCAGCCCTATCCGCTACTGGGAAAAACCGGCACGGCCAACGACTACCGCAACGCCGCCTTTATCGGCCATGTGCCCGTCCTGGCGCCGGATCAGTCGGGGCTCAGTCTGCAAGGGGGGTATACCGTCGGGGTGTATGCCGGGTTTGACAACAACGCCCCCATGGTTCGGGGAGGCTTCCGGGTCAGTGGATCGCTGGGGGCCCTGCCGGTTTGGAGCGCCATTGCCCAGACCCTCCTGGATGAGGAGAAGGTTGCCGACCGGCTCGATGCGGTGGATCTGACCTTCAACGGATTTTCCCTGCAATATCCCGAGGTGCAGCAGGTGTTTCTCCCGGTGGGCCCCCATCAGGGCGGGGCCGTGACCGGTTCCTCCGGCCTGCGCCAGACCACGCCGCCGACCTCCCCCGCCAGTCTCTGTTTCGGGGCCGTGGGGGCCAGTGGTCGCTTCGAGCCCGAGCGTTTGTTCCTGCCGTTCTGGAGAAACCGCTGACGCTCCCCGCCACGGGTGCGGGGCGTCCGCGCCCGGCGGATCTTTTTCCGGACCAAAGGAGAAAGCAATTGTCCGGCGGCGGGGAATTTGCTATCTTGCCATCCGCATTCTCTCCACTTTTTTCAACAGCAGGATAAGGAGATGGATGCTCCGGCCCCGGTTGTGTCGTCCGGTTGTCGTCCACTGCCAAGGCGCAGGGCGGCAAGTTTTAGCGATCCGGCATCGGTTCGGACCATGGCTGCCGGCCGTGTATCGACGGGCGGCGACGTCCGTTCCGACCGGCAAATTCAATTTACCTTCGTACAACGTACAACACCATGATGCTTTCACTCTCTTCCTCTTGCAAACCCCTGCTCTTCGTTTCCTGTCTGTGCGGTCTTTTCCTTGTCGGCTGTGGGGCGATCGACAACGGCATGATCGACCCCTCCGAGGCCCGGGCAAAGCGGGAAACCGCCGTTCGGCGGGAGAAGGCCGACCAGCCCCAGACCGAGGCGGTCCGCCGGGATGTGCTGATGCCGGTGATGAATTCGATCAACAACCGTATCCGGGCCTACGAACAGAAGATCGGGGAGTGGCGGGAGGTGGAACGGAAAACCGCCACCATGACGCTGTCGCAGGAGAAGCTCAACCGGATCGACGAGTGCCGATCCCACCTCCAGCACATCCTGATCGAATACAATGCCCTCCAGAAGCAGTTGCAGCAGGAAACCCAGATCGAGGCGGCCCAGTTGCTCGCCGGCAACTCCCTGTTGCAGCTCAATCAGCAGGATATCGATTACCTCGAAAGCGGTTGCGACAAGTTTCTGGTCGAATTGAAGACCGTTTCGCAACCCATGGCCGCCGCGCTGCCCGATCCACAGATCAAGGCCGCCTTCGACAGCGGCGACTATGGGCAGGTCATCAACCTTTACGGCCAGGTTTACGGCCAGACCGGCACCATGCCGGGTCAGGTACCGGCGGCCGAGACCACCTTTCAATACGGCCAGGCCCTGCTGAAGAATCATCAGGAGGCGGAGGCGCAGAAAGTGCTGGGCGAGCTGCTTGGCCGCGTCCGGCAACAGAAGGGACAGGACGAACTGCTGCTGCGGCTCCTGCAAGGGGTGGCCGACCTGAACTTCGGATTGGAGGCCTACGACGAGGCGCGCAAGTCCTACGACGAGCTGATCCGGCTTTCGATCGAGAAAGGAGCCCAGAGGGACGAGTGGGCCGGCCTGCAACTCGCCGCGCTGCAAACCGGCGGTGCCGGCCCGGCGGAAATGAAGGAATACAGCACGCTGCTCAGGAATTATCTCGCCTATGTGCCCAAGCGTGACGGCTACAACGTGGCCGAACGGGCGGACAGGTTCTTGCTCGCCTACCCGTCCTCGCGGTTGACGGCCAATGCCAACATGATCAGGAAAACCACGCGGGAACAGGCTGATGCCTGGCTGAACCAGGGGATCAAGCGGATAGAGGCCCAGGCCGGCGAACGCAAACCCCAGGAACCTGCGATCACCGGGGGACAGGTTCCCGGCGTGGTTCAGCCTCAGGCGGGTGATTCGCCGGCGGCAGGCAGTATCCCTTCGGTCGTTGCCCCCCAGGCCTTGGGTGCAGTCAACGAGAAGGGATTGCAGGAAGACTACGACAAGGGCGTGGCCCACCTCCAAGCCAAGGAATACGACAAGGCGATCGAGCGGTTCGATCGGCTGCAGAAGACATCCTACGAGGCCAAGGCCCGGCCTCAGCTTGAGGAGGCGTCCAAGCTCGGGGCTCAGGAAATGCGGCAGAAAGCCGCCGAACTGTTCGTCCGTGCCACCAACAGCCGCGACACCGAGGAAAAACGCAAGCTGCTGCTTTCTTCCCGCGATCTGCTGCAAACCATTCTGGTCAAATATCCCCAATCGGGCCTGACCGACAAGGTGCATAAAAACCTGGCCCGGATCGAGGCCGAATTGCGGGCCGTCGATACCGGCGCCGGTCCGCGGCCGGCATCCGGCGGCGGTGCCTACGTGCCGCCCAAAACCGGGACCGGCACGATGTAAAATAAGAGCCCACCGAGCGGGGCGGTTTGCCCCGCCAGGGGGCGACGGCTCGGCGGTCGGGTCCAGGCAGGGATGACGATCCGTCCCCTCCGGCCGCTGTCGCCGGCTTTCTCGTCAATGGCCTGCGCCACGTTGACGACCTCGAGCAGAAAATCCCTATCCAGCTCGTCGAGCAATCGGTTCGCCTCCGCAACTTCGCCACTCCTGAGCTTTTGTCGTACGGTCTGCCCTGTTATCGTGCGCACCAGTGTGCTGCCTGCAAAGAACAACGCCTTCCAGGCTTGTCGGGAGAGAAAATGGCACCCCCGGAAAGTGCTGCCCAAATGGCGGGAGAAAAAAGGTGCGGGCCGCAACCGGCGGGAAACAGCTTGTTTTCATTCCTTTCCCCCCTGGGGGACAGAGTTCTCCCCGTTGACAAAGCGACGTGGGTCGCTTACTTCTGTGGCAGCCTAGGGTCATTGCGGCGTTCATGAAGCGATGTTCGCGGAAGAGGGAGAATGAAATGGTTGCCATAACAGAACAAAAAATCGATTGCCGCGGCTGCGTGCTTCATTGCCTCGAAGGCGGCAGGCCGGATGGCGCAGTCGTCATCCTCCTGCACGGCATGAAATTTCAGGCCGAAACCTGGCGGGAACTGGGCACCCTGGAGGTGCTGGCCGGGATGGGGCTGCGGGTGCTGGCCGTGGATATGCCCGGTTTCGGCAGGAGTCCGGCCTGCCCCGCCCAGCCGGTCGAGGTCTTGGCCCGGTTGTATGATCGTCTCGGTCTTGATCGGGCGGTGCTGATCGGTCCGTCCATGGGCGGCCGCATCGCCCTGGAATTCGCCATTACGCATCCCTCCCGCATTGCTGGCCTGATCCTGATCGGTGCCGTGGGGGTGGAGGAGAACCGAGCCGATCTGGCGTTGATCACCGCTCCGACCCTGATCGTCTGGGGCGGGGAAGACCAGATTTCGCCGCTCGCCAACAGCGATATCCTGCTGGCCGAGCTCAAAGATGCCCGGCGGGACATCTATCCCGGCGCTCCGCATCCTTGTTACCTGGAAGAACCCGATCGCTGGCACACCAGTCTGCGTACCTTTTTCACTCACCGGCAGCCATAAGGACGCAAGCGCGCAAACATGGGAAAAACACTGATCATCGCCGAGAAGCCGAGCGTTGCCGCCGATATCGTCAAGGCCCTTCCCGGCAAATTCACCAGAGCCAAGACCCATTTCGAGAGCGACGACTATGTCGTTTCCTTTGCCATCGGCCATCTGGTGTCCATCGCCTACCCCGAGGAGATCAATCCCGAATTGCAGAAATGGACCCTGGACAACCTGCCCATCCTGCCCGAGGAGTTTCCCCTGGCGGTGTTGCCCGAGACCAAGGCCCAGTTCAACGCCCTGACCAAGCTGATCCGGCGCAAGGACGTAGAGGTGATCGTCAATGGCTGCGACGCCGGCCGCGAGGGTGAGCTGATTTTCAAGTACATCCTCAAGCAGGCCACCAACCGCACGGTGGAGAGCAAACGGATTCAACGGCTATGGTTGCAGTCCATGACCTTGGACGCCATCCGCGACGGCTTGGGCCGGCTCAAGGACGACCGGGAGATGCGGCCGCTGGAGGATACGGCCCTGTGCCGTTCCGAGGCCGACTGGCTGATCGGCATCAACGCCACCCGGGCTCTGACCTGCTACAATTCCCGCTTCGGCGGCTTCCGCAAGACCCCCTGCGGCCGGGTGCAGACCCCGACCTTGTCGCTTTTGGTCAAACGGGAGATCCAGCGGCGCGAGTTCGTGGCCCAGACCTACTGGGAGTTGCACGCCCGCTTCGGCTGCGGGCCGGTTGTCTACGAAGGCGTGTGGATCGATCCCGACTTTGCCAAGGACGACGATCAAACCCAGGGCCGCCGCAACCGTATCTGGGACGAGGACCGGGCCAAGGCCATCGTCCTGGGCTGCACCGACCGGCCGGCCACGGTGGAGGAGACGAGCAAGAAATCGACCAAGGGGGCGCCACCGCTCTACGACCTCACCCTGTTGCAGCGCGAGGCCAACAGCCGCTTCGGCTTCTCCGCCAAGAACACGCTGGCCCTGGCCCAGGCCCTCTACGAACGGCACAAGCTGATTACCTATCCCCGGACCGACAGCCGCTGCCTGCCCGAGGACTACCTGCCCACGGTGGAAAAGGTGGTGGACCGGCAAAAAGAGTGGCAATATGGCCGGTTCGCCGCCGAGGCCCTGGCGAAAAAGTATCTGAAAAAGGACAAGCGGATCTTCGACAACAAGAAGATCTCGGACCATTTCGCCATCATCCCCACCACCGGCCTGCCCAAAACCCTGTCCGAGCCGGAGCTGAAGATCTACCAGATGATCGTGCAGCGGTTTCTGGCCGTGTTCTTTCCGCCGGCGGTGTACCATAACACCCGGCGGCTCTCCCTGGTCGAGGGCGAGACCTTCCTCACCGAGGGCAAGATCCTGGTGGAACCGGGCTGGCGGGCGATTTACGGCGCGAGCAGCGAGGAGGACGGCGACAAGGAGTTGCAGGCCCTGCCGCCCGCCACCGCCGTGCGATGCAGGGAGATCGACCGGCAGGAACACCAGACCAAGCCGCCGCCCCGATTCAACGAGGCGACCCTGCTTTCGGCCATGGAAAACTCGGGCAAGCTGGTCGAGGACGAGGAACTGGCCGAGGCGATGAAGGAGCGCGGGCTGGGCACCCCGGCGACCAGGGCGGCGATCATCGAGAAGCTGATCAACGAGAAGTACATTGTCCGCGAGCAGCGGGATCTGACCCCCACCGGCAAGGCCTTCGAGCTGCTCAGCCTGCTTGAGGCCCGGCAGATCGATGTCCTGGCCTCACCCGAACTGACCGGCGAGTGGGAATACAAGCTCAACCAGATCCTGAAGGGGGCCATGACCCGGCCGCAGTTCATGCGGGAGATCCGGGGCATGACCAGCGCCATAGTCGACAAGGTCAAGCAGGGGGGTGGCGGGGAGCGCAAGGAGGCGCCCTTTTCGCCGGTGGCCGGGGTTCGTTTCTTCGAGACCGCCTCGGCCTTCGAGTCCGAGGACAAGAAGCTGATCATCCGCAAGGTCTTGGGCGGCCGGGTGATGACCACAGAGGAGATTGTCGCCCTGATCAGGGGCGAGACCCTGGGGCCCTTTGCCGATTTCCGGTCGAAAAAAGGCAAGCCCTTTACCGCCTCGGTGCACATCGCTGATTCCAAGGTCGAGTTCCTCTTTGCCGACTCCGCCGCCGAACTCGATCTGGACGAGATCCGCAGCCAGGAGCCCTTGGGGCTCTCGCCGGTCGACCGCACCAGGGTCTTTGAGACCCCCGCCGGCTTTCTCTCGGAATCGGCCCTGGAGGGCGACCAGCAAAAGGGGTTGCGCATTTCCAAGATGATCCTCGGTCGACGGCTCGATCGGGAGCATATTACCCAGTTGCTGGCCAACGGTCGGACCGAATTGATAGGTGGCTTCATCTCCAAGAAGAAAAAGCCCTTCGACGCCTTTTTACTCCTCGACGCCAAGGGCAAGCTCAGCTTTGAATTTCCCCCCAGGGGCAAAAAGGGCGCGGCCAAGGAAGCCGGCAACGGCTGAGCCCCTAGTTATTCGTTCCTCAGCGGAATACATTTCGAATGGTGGCGGCAGATGCGCCGCCTTCAGACCCACATCGTCACCCATCAATGGAAGTATGCGACATTTAAAGAAAGAATACGCAGTAAAAGAGGGAAGGGAACTGGCGGCCGCCTGCGCCCGTGTCGGATTGGACACCAAGGCCGAAGACGTGGTGGTGCTGGATGTGCGTGGCCTGGCCTCCTTCACCGACTATTTCGTGATCATGAGCGGCCGTTCCACCCGTCATGTCCAGGGGTTGGCCGAGGCCATCGCCGGCGAGCTGCACGCCAAGCGGGTGAGCAGCAAGCACAGCGAGGGCTTGCGCGAGGGCTTGTGGGTCCTGCTTGACTTCGGCGAGGTGGTGGTCCATATTTTCTACCACGAAAACCGCCGCTTCTACGACCTGGAAGGGTTGTGGCACGACGCCCCCAAGATCGACGTGGAAGCGCTGCTGGCCGACGAGCCGCAGCCATAACCTTTGCGGAGGTGTGCCATGCCCGCTCCTGTCCCGATTATTCTCGCCATCCTTGACGGCTGGGGCGTCGGCGAACCCGTTGCCACCAACGCGGTCTTTGTCGCCGATACCCCGAACATGGACCGCTTGAGCCGTGAATTCCCCGCGACCACGCTCATTGCCCACAACGGCATGGTCGGCCTGCCCGAGGGGCAGATGGGCAACTCCGAGGTCGGCCATCTCAATATCGGCGCCGGCCGGATCGTCTACCAGGACTTCACCCGCATCAATCGGGCGGTGGAGCGGGGCGAATTCGCCGCCAATCCGGTGTTCAATCAGGTGATGGACCAGGTCCGGGCAGCGGGCTCCCGGCTCCATCTCTGCGGCCTGGTCTCCGACGGCGGCGTTCACAGCCATCTGCGGCACCTGATCGGACTGATCGAGCTGGCGGCGGCCAAGGGGATCGAGACCATTGTCCACTGCTTTATGGACGGCCGGGACACCCCGCCCACCAGCGGCCTGGGGTTCATGGCGGAACTGGCCCGTGCCATGGCCCGGATCGGCTGCGGCCGGGTGGGGACGGTTTCCGGACGGTACTGGGCCATGGATCGGGACAAGCGCTGGGACCGGGTCCGCAAGGCCTGGGACGCCATGGTCTGCGGCCAGGGGCCGACGGCCACCGATGCGATTGCCCTGGTGCGTGCGGCCTACGACCGGGGCGAGACCGACGAGTTCATCACCCCCACGGTGCTGGTCGACGATCAGGGCACACCCATGGGCCGGATCGTGGACCACGACGCGGTCATCTTCTTCAACTTCCGCGCCGACCGGGTGCGGGAACTCTGCCATGCCTTCGGCGACGCCGATTTCACCGGCTTCGAGTTCGTCTGTCGGCCCCACCTGCTCGCCTTGGCCACCATGACCGAGTACGAGGCCGATTTCACCTTTCCCGTCGCCTTCCCGCCGGACAGCCTGACCCGCATCCTCGGCGAGGAGGTCAGCCGTAGCGGCAAACGCCAGTTGCGGATCGCGGAGACCGAGAAATACGCCCATGTCACCTACTTCTTCAACGGCGGCAATGAGGTGCCCTATGCGGGCGAGGACCGGATGCTGATCAACTCGCCCCGCGATGTCGCCACCTACGATCTCAAGCCCCAGATGAGCGCGGTGGAGGTGACCGACACCCTGCTGCGGGTCCTGGCTGAGAAGGAGGCGGCGGGCACGCCCTACGACCTGGTGATCCTCAACTTCGCCAACGGCGACATGGTCGGCCACACCGGGATCATGGCGGCGGCGGTGATTGCCTGCGAGACCGTCGATGCCTGCGTCGGCCGGATCGAGCGGTTTGTCCGGGAGCGCGGCGGGGTCATGCTGATCACCGCGGACCACGGCAATGCCGAGCAGATGGTCGACCCGGAAACCGGCGGGCCCTACACCGCCCATACCCTCAATCCGGTGCCGTTCATCTGTGTGGCCGATGGACTCAAGGGGAGGGCCTTGCGCAGCGGCGGGGCGCTCAAGGATATCGCCCCCACCATCCTCACCCTGATGGAGTTGCCGATCCCGACGGAGATGGAAGGGGAGAGCCTGATAGGTTGAAAGCCTATAGATAGTGAGTCTGTAAGGTGTTTTTGTACAAGTCAAAGAAGGTATAGCTCAGGACAGTTAAGCTGCTGATAATAAACCTCCCGAACACAGCCTTGAGATCGTATGCACCGATATGGCTTGGAGATGGGTAACATACTAATAGACATAATTGCCTTCTTGCTCAGGATCATCTTCGAGCTTCTTTTTACATGGACAGGAGAGGTTCTCTTGTTTCTCGTAACTATGGGTTGGCATAAGCCCAGATGGGATTTCTACATGAGCGAATCACCATTTCGCTTTGTGATTTTTTCGGAAATTAGTTTCTGGATTGGTGTCGCCTTTTGGCTAACAGTAGCAGCTATATCATTTAAGGGATTGTTCAAAAATAAAATAGACATTTCGTTCCGTACTTGGCAATATGCGGAGCATGGAAAGCACTGATCGAATGCGGACTCGACATCAAGCCATATGGCCTCATCTCGACGAGAAAGGGCGCAGACTGTGGGCGGCTTCGGAGGCGCGGGCTTGCGGGCGCGGAGGCCTCAAGCTCGTGCACGAGGTCACCGGGATGTCCAGGAGCGTGATAGCTGCCGGAATGAAAGAATTGTCCGGCGTCTCCCCTTTGGCGGAAGGTCGAATCCGCAGGGCGGGAGCCGGGAGGAAATTGCTTAAGGAAACGGATGGTACCCTCCTCGAAGCTCTGCGGGATCTTGTTGATAGCGGCACCATGGGCGACCCCGAATCGCCTCTTTTGTGGACCACGCAAAGCCTGCGGACACTGGCCGCGACCCTGTGCGCCAGTGGACACAAAGTCGGGCACGTCACCGTTGGAACGCTTCTTGCCGAGCAAGGGTACAGCCTGCAAGGAAATAAAAAGACCCTTGAAGGTACCTCTCATCCGGACAGGGACGCCCAATTCCAATTTATTGCGGCCCGAGCGAAAGCCTTCCAGGAACAGGGGCAACCCGTGATTTCGGTGGACACCAAGAAAAAAGAACTTGTTGGACCGTGCAAGAACGGAGGGGTATCTTATCGCCCCAAGGGTGACCCCGTTAAGGTTAAAACACATGATTTCATAGATAAAGAGCTGGGCAAGGTTGCGCCGTACGGGGTCTATGACATGAAGAACAATGAGGCATGGGTGAATATCGGCACTGATCACGATACCGCTGCCTTTGCTGTGGAAAGTATTCGCCACTGGTGGCTGATGATGGGCAAGGCAAGGTATCCTGATGCCACGAGATTGATGATCAACGCGGACAGTGGCGGCAGCAATGGATCGCGCGTCCGGCTCTGGAAGGTGGAGTTGCAGAAGTTTGCCGATGAAACAGGGCTGGAAGTTTATGTCAGCCATTTTCCGCCTGGAACCAGCAAGTGGAACAAGATAGAGCATCGCTTGTTCAGCGCCATCAGCCTGAATTGGCGAGGGCAACCACTCGTTAGCCATGAGGTGATTGTCAACCTGATTGCATCCACAACTACTCGCACTGGACTCAAGGTACGCGCTTCCCTGGATACGAAACACTATGCCAAGGGAATCAAGGTGGCGGATGCCGAAATGAAAGCCCTCAGCCATCACCCGGATCAGTTTCATGGCGAGTGGAACTACTCCATTAAAAAGCATGAATAATTAATGAACGGACCCTAACATACTTGGGAAGGCTTAAAGGCTGGATTAACAACTCCAGACCCACCCTTTGAAACTCTGAAAGGAACATCCTTATGCGCTATATCAGTACCCGGGGCGGGATCGAGCCCCTGCAATTCCAGGATGCGGTAATGATGGGGCTGGCCCGCGACGGCGGCCTGCTGCTGCCCGAGGCCCTGCCGACCATCGATGCCGACGTGCTCGACCGCTGGCAGCACCTGCCTTACCAGTATCTGGCCAAGGAGGTCCTGGCGCTCTTTATCGACGACATCCCGGAACATGATCTCGAAGAGCTGATCGAACGGGCCTACGCCACCTTTGCCCACCCCCAGGTGACCCCGGTGTGCCAGCAGGGCGAGGTCTACATCCTGGAGCTGTTCCACGGCCCGACCCTGGCCTTCAAGGACGTGGCCCTGCAACTGCTCGGCAACCTGTTCGAGTATGTGCTGGCCCGCAGCGGCGGCTTCATGAACATCCTCGGCGCCACCTCGGGCGACACCGGCAGCGCCGCCATCGCCGGCGTTCGGGGCAAGAGCAACATCAACATCTTCATCCTCCATCCCCATGGTCGCACCAGCCCGATCCAGGCCTTGCAGATGACCACTGTCCTCGACCCCAACGTGTTCAACATTGCAGTGCGCGGCACCTTCGACGACGCCCAGTCCATCGTCAAGGCCATCTTCAACGATCTCGCCTTCCGCGACCGCTACCGGTTGGGCGCGGTCAACTCCATCAACTGGGCCCGGGTCCTGGCCCAGGTGGTCTACTATGTCTACGCCTATCTCAAGCTGCGGAAACTAGGGAACGACAGCGTTGATTTCTCCGTGCCCACCGGCAACTTCGGCGACATCTTCGCCGGCTATGTGGCCCGCACCCTGCTGCCGCCCGGTTGCATCCAGACCCTGATCCTGGCCACCAACGCCAACGACATCCTCACCCGGTTCGTCAACCAGGGCCAATATGGGCGCGGCCAGGTGGTGGCCACCAGCAGCCCGTCCATGGACATCCAGATCGCCTCCAACTTCGAGCGCTACCTCTACTATCTGCGGGGCGAGAACGGCGCGGCCGTCAAGGCGGACATGGAGGGCTTCGCCGCCAGCGGTCAACTCGACCTCTCCGCCTTCAAGGATAGGGTGGCCCGGGATTTCCGCTCCCGTTCGGTCTCGGAGGAGGAGACCATCGCCACCATCGGCGAGTTCCACCGCCAATACGGCTACCTGCTCGACCCCCACACCGCGGTCGGGGTCAAGGCGGCGCTCGAACTGCGCGATCCCGCCCGGCCGGTGATCTGTCTGGCCACCGCCCATCCGGCCAAGTTCGGGGCCGCGGTCACCCGGGCGATCGGCAGCGAGCCGCCCCTGCCGCCGGCCCTGGCCGAGCTGGCGAGCCGCGACAGCCGCTGTGCCGTGCTCGATGCCAACGAGGCGGCGGTCAAGGACTTTGTCGCGGCCAACGCCCTGCAATGAACCAAACCGTTCGCAGAGGGATGATCAGTGACTGACATCGGCCAGCATCGACAGCAGGTGGAGGCGGCGGTGACCTTTCTCCGCGATCGCATCATCGAGCCGCCGGAGGTGCTGATCCAACTGGGCACCGGCCTGGGCGAACTGGCCCGCGCGATGCAAGTGGATTGCACCCTGGCCTACGAGGCCATCCCCCATTTTCCCCGCTCCACCGTGACCAGCCATGCCGGCAACCTGGTGATCGGCCGTCTGGCCGGCAAGCGCACCGCCATCCTTCAGGGGCGGTTCCACCACTATGAGGGCTACACCGCCCGCGAGGTGGCCTTCCCTATCCGGGTGCTTTCCCTGTTGGGGGTGAAAACCGCGATCATCACCAATGCCAGCGGCGGCCTCAATCCGACCTTTCGTCCCGGCACCATCATGGTGTTGACCGATCACCTCAACCTGCTGGGCGACAATCCCCTGCGCGGTCCCAATGTCGACGACTGGGGGCCGCGGTTTCCCGACCTCTCCACCCCCTACGATCCGGCCCTTTGTCAGCTCGCCCTGCGGCTGGCCAAGCGGTTGCGGCTCGACGAGGTGGTCGGCGGCACCTATGTCTGCATCCCCGGCCCCAGCCTGGAGACCCCGGCCGAGACCCGGTTTTTGCGGCTGATCGGCGCCGATGCCGTGGGCATGTCGTCGGTGCCCGAGATCCTGGTGGCCCTGCATGCGGGCATGCGGGTGCTGGGGCTGTCGGTGGTGGCCAATGTCAACGACCCCGACCACTTCCAGCCGATCCTCATCGACGAGATCATTGCCGCGGCCCGCAAGGCCGAACCGCGCTTGCAGCAGTTGATCATCCACACCCTGGCGGAGCTGACCCCATGAATCCACCCACGGCCGACCTCATCCTCACCGGGCGCTTTCTGCTGACCATGGACCCCGGCCAGACCATGATCGAGGAGGGCGGGGTGGCCATCGGCGGTGACACCATCCTGGCGGTCGGCCGGGCCCGCGACCTGCTGGCGCAATACCCGGCCGCCGCGGTGATCGCCGAGCCGCAGGGACTGATCATGCCCGGCCTGGTCAATGTCCACACCCACGCGGCCATGGCCCTGTTCCGGGGGCTGGCCGACGACCTGCCCCTGATGCAGTGGTTGCAGGACCACATCTTCCCGGTGGAAGCCACCCTGACCGGCGAGCTGGTCTACCAGGGCACCCTGCTGTCGATCTGCGAGATGATCAAATCGGGTACCACCTCGTTCTGCGACATGTACCTCTTTGCCGGCGAGGTGGCCAGGGCCGCCGCCGAGGCCGGCATGCGGGCCTGGATCGGCGAGGTCCTCTACGATTTTCCCTCGCCCAACTACGGGCCGCTGGACAACGGCTTTGCCTACACCCGGGAGCTGCTCGCCCGCTGGCGCCACCATCCCCTGGTCACCGTCACCCTTGACCCGCACTCGGTCTACACCTGCTCCCCCGACCTGCTCACCCGGCTGGGGGCCATGGCCAGGAACGAGGGCGCGCTCTACGTGATCCATCTGGCCGAGAACGAGGAGGAGGTTCGCACCTGCCGGCAGCGCTACGGCTGCACCCCGGTGGGCCATCTGGAAGCCCTCGGCCTGCTCGGGCCGCAGGTGGTGGCCGACCACTGCGTCATGCTCACCCCTGCCGAGATCGCGCTTTTGGCCGAGCGCGGCGTCAAGGTGGCCCACTGTCCGGAATCGAACCTGAAGCTGGCCTCGGGCATCGCCCCGGTGGTGCAGATGCTGGAGGCGGGGATCTGCGTTGGCCTCGGCACCGACGGCAGCGCCTCCAACAACGACGTCGACCTGTTCGGCGAGATGAACACCGCCGCCAAGATCCACAAGGTGGACCGGATGGACCCCACGGTCATGAATGCCGCCACCACCCTCCATGCAGCCACCCTGGGCGGGGCCGGGGTGCTGGGGGCCGAGCGGTCGATCGGCAGCATCGAGCCGGGCAAAAAGGCCGACTGCATCGTGCTCGATCTCGATCAGCCCCACCTGACCCCGATCTACCACCCGGTGTCACATCTGGTCTATGCCGCCCGGGGCAGCGATGTCATCCATTCGGTGATCAACGGCCGGGTGGTGATGCGAGACCGGCGGCTCCAGACCCTTGATGAAGCGGCAATTCTCGCCCGGGCCGCCGCGATTGGGGCCGGATTCCGGAAGGGCCGCAAAGGCGGTTGACAGAGTCTTCTCCGGAGTGCTATTATCAACCTCTTTCGTTATTCTTTGACGGTTCCGCAAAAAACGGGAAAACCTTCGTTTGGTCATTTCAAACGAAGCGAGAACACTCTGGAATAATCGAGAGATTTCTCGTCGCTTGCTTTTCGTAATGGCAGTAATTATTTTTTGCGAACCATTATTCTCTGCTTACTTTACCTGAGGTGTCACCATGTTCGGACTCGGAATGCCTGAACTGATTATTATCCTGGTTATCATCGTTATCATCTTCGGCGCCGGCAAACTGCCGGAAATCGGCAGCGGCATCGGCAAGGGCATTCGCAACTTCAAGGAAGCCACCAAGAAGGACGAAGAACCCAAGTCCCTGGACAACGACAAAAACAAAGAGGCCTGAGCGCCCGCTCCCTCTTCCCCTCTGGATTTCTTCCCCGGCACCCGCAATGTTTGGACTTGGAACCCCTGAACTGATTATCATCCTGTTGATCGCCTTTCTTCTCTTTGGCAGCAAAAAGCTGCCGGAAATCGGTGCCGGTCTCGGCAAGGCCATCGGCTCCTTCAAGAAGGGGCTGAACGAGGTCGAAGAGGCCAAGACCGATCTCAAAAAAAGCCTGCCCGTGGTCAAGGAGATCACCGAAGCCAAGGAAACCCTCGATAAAGCCAAGGAATTGACAGGCGTCCTCAAGGAATAATCCGCAGGTGTCGTGCCCCGGTCGGCGGGGGAGAACCCCGCTGTTCCCCAAGGCCTTTAGGCTTGACAACCACCCCCCTTTTCAGTAAATGCTTTTCCTCGCATCTATTGTCAATTCTGTGATTTTACCATGGCGAAAATGTGCAACAAGGCACATTTTTGTTATTTTTTGTTCGTGATTGTATCCTTCTGACCACGATCGACCTTTCAGGAGCCGTTCATGTGCCGATTAGCTCTCAAAAGCGCAGACACCCCTTTTTCCCCCTACGAAGTCCTGACCGCCATGGAGGCGATGCAGGAGGGCTATGACGGCAGCGGCCTCGGCCTGCTGCTGCGCGGGGTTGAATTCGACGAGTTCAAGCTCAAGCCCCACCATGTCGTCCTCTCCGGCATCGCCCACACCGAGGCCGCCTTTCATCGGCTCACCGATTGGATGGGGGCCCAGGGCTTCCAGGTCAAATATGCCCACGAATTCGACCGCAAACCCCAGTTGATCGAGGCCAAGGACCGGTTCAACTACCTGGTGCGGGTTTACCGAATGCCCGAGGCCTGGGCCGGGCTGACCCCGGAAGAGATCGACGACCGCCTGTTGCAGACCCGGCTGGCCATCCGCCGGGATGGCGATGCCCATGGCGGCGATGTCACGGTGTTTTCGCTCTACCGCGACGTGGTAATGCTCAAGGAGGTCGGTTGGCCGCTGGAGGTCGGCGACGCGCTGGGCCTGAAAGACGGCCGTCTCCGGGCGCGAGTGGTCATGGCCCAGGGGCGCCAGAACACCAACTACGGCATCAACCTCTATGCCTGCCACCCCTTCTTCATCCAGGGGATCGCAACCATGACCAACGGCGAGAACACCGCCTTCGTACCGATCAAGGAGTGGCTTTTGGGCAAGAACATCCCCGGCTATCTCGGCTATCACTCCGATTCCGAGACCTTTACCCACATTCTCCACTACGTGACCAAGAAGCTGAAGCTGCCGCTGGAACTCTACAAGCACGTCATCACCCCCCTCAAGACCGAGGAACTCGACGTCCATCCCAACGGCGATTTCCTCAAAGGGCTGCGCACCGCCTGCCGCCGTCTGATCATCGACGGCCCCAACGCGGTCATCGGCACCCTGCCCGATGAAACCTGCCTGTTGGTGATGGATCAGAAGAAGATGCGGCCGGCCACGGTCGGCGGCCGCCCCGGCGCCTGGGCCATTGCCTCGGAGATGTGCGGGGTCGACGCCATGGTCCCGGACCGCGATCCCGCCCTTGATTTTCAGCCCATGCGCGAGCACACCGTTATCATTCCACCCGAACGCAAGGAACTCACAATATGGTCTCAGTTCGATCAATTTACACTTCCCCAAGCAGCCTGACCTACCACGATCTGCCCTGGATCATCGAGCACCGGGAGGATCGCTGCACGCTCTGCGGTCGCTGCACCGCCGTCTGTCCGGTGGGGGCCATCTCGCTCTCCCATTTCCGCCAGCGGGTGCCGAAACTGGACGTTCTGCAGAAGAAACGGGGCAACGAGTATCACCACTTCACCGGCATCCGTCAGCATACGGTGATCGAGAAACGGTGCATCGGTTGCGGCATGTGTGCCTCGGTCTGTCCCAACGAGGCCATCGGGCCGCACGCCAACGACAACGAGCGCCGGGCCGTCTTCCTCATGAACCAGAAGGGCGATGCCCAGAAGCGCGGCGGTCGGCGCAACGCCCCCGGCAAGACCGTGCTCGACCGGATCTCGTTCGGCCGCATCTCGATGCTCACCGACCCGGCGTTGGATGCCGGCCGGCATGAATTCAACATCAACACCATCCTCGGCCGGGTGCTGCCGCCGGAGGAATACCTCCGCCGCAAGATGGCCGGCGAGTGGATCCCGCCCACCCGCGAGATCTTTCCGTTTATCATCGGCTCCATGTCCTTCGGGGCGCTGTCGCCCAACATGTGGCTCGGCCTCTTGCAGGGCGTGGCCTACTGCAACGAGGTGCTGGGCATCCCGGTGGTCATGGCCACCGGCGAGGGCGGCTGCCCGCCCTGGGTGCTCAAATCCCCGTTTTTGAAATACATCATTCTCCAGATTGCCTCGGGCTATTTCGGCTGGGATGAGATCATCCGCGCCATTCCCGAGATGCAGTGCGACCCGGCGGCCATCGAGATCAAGTACGGCCAGGGCGCCAAGCCCGGCGACGGCGGTCTCTTGATGTGGTTCAAGGTCAGCAAGCTGATCGCCCGGTTGCGCGGCGTGCCCGAAGGGGTCGACCTGCCCTCGCCGCCGGTGCACCAGACGCTCTACTCCATCGAGGAGAGCGTCATGAAGATGATCCAGACCATGTCCATGGCCTTCGGCTTCCGGGTGCCGGTCTATCCCAAGATCTCGGGTTCGACCTCGGCCAAGTCGGTGTTGAACAACCTGGTGCGCAACCCCTATGCCGGCGGCCTCTTGATCGACGGCATCGACGGCGGCACCGGCGCGGCCTACAACGTCAGCATGGACGCCACCGGCCACCCCATTGCCTCCAATGTGCGCGAGTGCTACCTTGATCTGGTCCGTCAGGGCCGGCAGAACGAGATCCCGCTCTTTGCCGCCGGCGGCATCGGCAAGAACGGCAACGTCACCCAGAACGGCATGGCCCTGGTCATGCTCGGGGCCTCGGGCGTCCATATCGGCAAGTACATCATGCAGGCCACGGCCGGCTGTCTCGGCAACGAGATGGGCCGCTGCAACGTCTGCAACGTCGGCCTCTGCCCCAAGGGCATCACCAGCCAGAACGACAAGCTCTACCGTCGGCTCGATCCGGACGAGGTGGCCCAGCGGGTGGTCGATGTCTTCATGATGATCCGCACCGAGATGAAGAAGATCATGGCCCCGCTTGGCCGCTCCCAGAGCCTGCCCATCGGCATGTCGGATGCCCTGGGCATCGACGATCAGGCCATCGCCGACCGGTTGAAAATCAATTACATCTGTTGATTCAGGACGCAACGTCAGGACTCCTTTAGCATATGAGCGACTCAAAACACACCGTACTCACCATTCGTGGCCGCGATGACAACAACCAGCGGATCTCCTCGAAGATTTTCGAGGAGGAGGTCCGCGCGGCAGCGGCTGCTGCCTCCGAACTGATTCTCGAATCCTACGGCCAGCACAATATCGGCCTGCGGCTCGGTTCCAAACAGCAACCGATCACCATCCGGGTCAAGGGGCCGGCCGGCCAGCGGCTGGGCTGCATGGGCCTGAAAGGCGCGACCATCATCTGCGAGGGCTCGACCTCGGACGATGTCGGCTACCTCAACATCGGCGCCGACGTCATCGTCAAGGGCGATGCCACCAACGGCGCCTGCAACGCCATGGCCGGCGGCCGGGTGATGATCGGCGGCTCCATCGGCGCCCGCGGTCTGACCATGACCAAATGGAATCCCGACTACGAGCGCCCGGAAATGTGGGTACTCGGCTCGGTGGGCGACACCTTCGCCGAGTTCAACTGCGGCGGCGTCGGCGTGGTCTGCGGCGTCGACCCCAAGAATCCGGCCAGCGTGCTCGGCTACCGGCCCTGCGTCGGCATGGTCGGCGGCAAGATCTTCTTCCGCGGTGCCACCGACGGCTCGTACTCAAAGACCAACGCCAAGCTGGGACCGCCGAGCGACGAGGAGTGGCAATGGCTCTCCGCGCGCTTGCCCGAATTCCTGGACAAGATCGAACGGTCCGAATTGCTTCCCGCCCTGCTGGTGCGCGAGGAGTGGAACGTGCTGGTCGCGATCTCGCCCCAGGAACGGGCGTTGATGTTCTCCGGCCCCATGTCCATGGCCGAGTTTCGTCGGCAGATCTGGGATAAGGGCTTTGGCGGCGGCGATCCCCTGCGCGACATCGCCCCCGGTCTGGAACGGACTCTGATCGGAGCGGTGGAGAGCGGCGAATTCCGCCGGAAAAAACCGTTCTGGAACAATCGCAATGCCGCGGCCCCCTGCACCTTCTACTGCCCGATCCACATCCCCACCGTCGACCGGCTGCGGATGATCCGCGAAGGCCGCAACGACGAGGCCTATGAGATGCTGCTGCGCCACACCCCGTTCCCGGCCTCGGTCTGCGGCATCATCTGTCCCAACCTTTGCATCCAGAACTGTTCCCGGGAAAAGGTCGACTACTCCATCGATGCCTCGATCCTCGGCCGGTCGGTGCAGGCGGTGGAGCCCCCAAAGGCGGAGCCTCCCACCGGCAAAAAAGTGGCGATCATCGGTGGTGGCCCGGCCGGCATGGCCGTGGCCTGGCACCTGGCCCTGAACGGGGTCGAGGCCCATATCTTCGAGCGCGACACCCAATTGGGCGGCAAGCTGGCCCAGACCATTCCCTGGGAGCGTCTTTCCAAGGCAGTATGGGAGACCGAAGTGGCGCGTTTCCTCAAGACCGAGAACCTCCAGGTCCATCTGGGTGTCAGCCTGAGCAAGGACAAGGTCGAAGAATTGAAGCAGGAGTTCGATTATGTGGTAGTGGCCGTCGGGACCCACCAGCCGCGCACGCTCGGCTTCCCCGGCCATGAGCGGGTCATTCCCGCGCTGGACTACCTCAAGGCCGCCAAGAGCGACCAACCCATGCCGACGGGCAAGCAGGTGGTCATCATCGGCGCCGGCAACGTCGGCTGCGACGTGGCTGCCGAGGCCTACCGGCTGGGAGCGAACGAGGTCACCCTGGTCGACATTCAGAAACCGTTGGCCTTCGGCAAGGAGCGGACCGCGGCCGAGGCCCTGGGCGCCACCTTCAAGTGGCCGGTTATGACCCGGGAGGTCACGGCGGCAGGGTTGGTCGGGGCCGACGGCACCGTGCTGCCCGCCCAGACCGTGATCATCTCCATCGGCGATATTCCGAGCCTGCCCTTCCTGCCCGATTCGGTGGATGTGGTCAAGGTGGCCGGGGCTTCGTGGGTCAAGACCGACGAGGCCGGCCGGACCAGCGATCCCAAGATCCTGGCCGTGGGCGACGTTGAACGGCCCGGTCTGGCGACCAATGCCCTCGGCGCCGGCAAGCGGACCGCCGAATATCTGCTTGCCACCTTCAAGGGCGAGGAATGGGTGCCCTTCCGGCAGTCACTGATCAAATACGAGGATCTGACCCTGGCCCACTACGACCCGGTCATCGACCGCGGCGTCACCGACGATCAGGAGGCGGACCGCTGTCTGAGCTGCGGTTCCTGCCGCGACTGTCACCTCTGCGAGACCATGTGTCCCACGGGCGCCATTTTCCGCCGGGAGACCGCCCCCGGCGGCCTGAACAGCGTGGGCTACGAGTACGTCTCCGACGACGACAAGTGCATCGCCTGCGGCTTCTGCGCCGACACCTGCCCCTGCGGCATCTGGGTGCTGCGGCCGTTCTGATCAGGACGCAAGCCGAAAAACTGACGGCCCCTGACCGCATCGCGGTCAGGGGCCGTTTTTGTTTGCCCGGCATGGCGGGCAAACCCAGCCTGCGCTATGCAGGCGTCACCCCGACCAGGGGGAAGACAATCCGAATCGCAAGGGCGTTGCTGGCAACGGCAGGGTCTGAAGGAAGCGATAGGAAGTGAACGGTCCATAGCGAAAGCGAACCTGATTCGGCATCACGG